>Ga0335074_10008376_pt1 | contig 14366 bp, 13 predicted proteins | sample Lox_Sample_23_FD_206715 | JGI IMG/M metagenome (GOLD analysis project Ga0335074, IMG submission 206715) | Soil microbial communities from Loxahatchee National Wildlife Refuge, Florida, United States - Lox_Sample_2.3 | ecosystem: Environmental > Terrestrial > Soil > Wetlands | place: USA...
TCTCAAGCTCATCAATAAGCTGATCTGGGCGGTAGCGGGACATGCCTGGCGAGTCGGGCAGCGCCGCGGGGGGAATTCGCAGGGCGAACCAGACAGCCTTGCCCGGTACCTTCCAGTTCCCCAGCCTGGACCGGCTGAGATGACAGCCCCACTGCCCCGCCGATAGCCCCGCTACTACCTGCAGGCCTCGTCCGCTGACCGAGTCCAGTGGTGCCTTCGACATGCCGGGCGCGATCCCGGCCGTCCAGTTGCGCTCGGTGTCGAAGACCTTGCAGACCAGTTCCCTGGTCGAGCCGCTGCCGCGCAGGTACAGCCAGATCTCCGGGATCCCGGCGGCACGCTGGCGCGCCGCGCCGAGCGAAACGTTCCGCTGCGCGTGCAGGGTGTTGGCCGCGAGCTCGCTTGCCATGGTCACGCCGTCGTGCAGCAGTCCGGACGGAATGCCGAGGCTCGAGACGGCCTCCCGGAAGAACCGCCGGGCGGCGGCCGCGCAGGTGGTGTCGATGGGCAGCGGGCGAGCGAAACACCCGCCGTTGCTCACGCTTGCGCCGGAAAGCCGCTCGGGCTCATCAGGCAGGACCGCCAGCGCCTCCGCGACTGGTGCGCCGAGCATTCCGACACCAGCCGGACCCGCGCTGACAGCCACTTCCAGCGAAGGACCGCCAAACGGGCCGGGGCTGCTGCTCAGCGGCGCGCCAGGCACAACACCACCACGGCCGGAGCCGCTGACCACAGGCGGGCCCAGCGCACTCCAGCCTCCATCGGCAGGCGTTGGCGGCCGCATCTCCTCCGCCCTCCCAGGTAAGGCCTACGTGAACCACAGATTATGGGCATTGTGCGAACTTTCGCAACGGATTCGAAGGAATGTCGCAGGAAAATGTATGAGACCTGATTGAGATGACGCGAGCGGGGGCGCCGAAATCTTGACTCGCTCATTCTGCACTGCTAGCGGCGTCACGGGCAGGCGAACCGGGGGCAGACCGGGCAGATGAATCCGCTTCGGCCGCCGTTATATGCCATCCGCGCGCATGTCCGAGCTAGCTGCTGTGTATCCGGGCGGCGCCACACCGGGCAGCGGCCGCCGGAGTCGCTGGCGGGGCGGCCGACGCCAGGCGGCGCCCGCCGAACGGACCAGAGCCAGGGCGCCAGTGCCAGCGGGCAGTGCCAGCGGGCAGTGCCAGCGGGCAGTGCCAGCGGGCAGTGCCAGCAGCTCGCCGCCTAGAGCAAGTCTGATCGCCCGAGGTCAGTGCTCAGGCTGCGGCCACTATCGAGGCAACATGTCTCAAACCTGCAGTATTAGAGCCGTGGTGACCAGCATGCGGTCGCCGCCGAGGCAGTAGGCGACCGCACTGACCGACAGCAGGGCCGGCTGCAGGGCCGGCTGCAATTGCCACGGCTCACGCACTTCGACACCGCCGCAGCCTGGCCAGGAGGACGGCGCACGCCGACGCTCATGGCGGGCAGCCCAGCTCGCGCGAGCGCGGCGTGGTCCAAGCGCAGCGGTCCGGGCCCGAGGAACGGCAACCGCGCAAGTACACCTCGGGCCATAAAAGGCTGGCCATCGTGAAAATGTGACATTGCTGGTTTCGATATCCGGGCCGACTGGTCGGTCGGAGCCGTCGCGACTGCCGGAAATGGTCAGTTAATTAGCTAGACCAAGCAATCGCTGCAAACGATTGCCGCGGCCTTTCCCCGCGGCAACAATCGGCATGCTTCCGTGCGTTCGTGAATGGTCGCTCAGGCTGCTCCGGCATCCTCGCGCGCGGTGCCGCACTGGTTACCCAGACGCGCCGCGGACCACTGTACGGCTGCCGGGCCGAACTGACTCCATTGTGTATAAGCGCAGGTCAGCCACCTATCGGCCGAACCGCGCTACATTATCGATTTCCCGTTTCGTGGCTGCCGGGCTTTCTCTCCCGGTTCTGGCGCCCGGTTAGAATCGCCTCCGGCTCGGCGGTGACTTATTGACCGGATTCTTCCTTGAGCGACCATTCAGTCAGCGCAGGCGCGCCAGCCTGGCTGCCGATAAGGGGCGCCGGTCCGCGACGCCCGGCCCCAGTCAGGTGAACCGAGGTGCCGCTGCGATGGCGGCTAGCGAGCTGCCTCCGCGGCTTTCCGGCTGACGCAGCCGACGAGGTGATCATTCACGACACCGCACGCCTGCATAGTCGCGTACGCGGTCACCGGTCCAGTGAACCTGAATCCGCGGGAGCGCAATTCCTTGGCGAGCGCCTTCGACTGAGGTGTCGTAGCAGGCACATCCGCCAGGCGCACGGGCGCTGGCGCGTCGTCGCCGGCGAACTGCCAGATCAGGTCGCCTAGTCCCACCGACAGCTCGAGGGCGGCCCTGGCGTTGGCGATTGCAGCCTCGATCTTCGCCCGGTTCCGGACAATGCCGGAGTCCGCGAGAAGTCTGCTGATGTCATCGGGGCCGAACCGGGCGACAGCCGGGATGTCGAAGCCGTGGAAGGCCCGCCGGAAGTTCTCTCGCTTCCGCAGGATCGTCAGCCAGGACAGACCTGACTGGAACGCCTCCAGGCACAACCGCTCGAACATGGCGGTGTCATCGTGTACTGGCCGGCCCCACTCATCGTCGTGGTAACTCAGGTAATCCGGGCTGCTCAGGCTCCACGGGCAGCGCAGCTGCCCATCAGGCCCCGGAGCGGGCAATCCGGTTGTCATTCTCCTGAGCCAGCGCTGTCGCTCGCGTCAGCGCTGGCTGACACCGTTGCCTGGACAGCCGCCGCTCCAGGCGACTCGACCAGCATCGCGTCGTCAGCCAGCTCCGTCGTACCGGCACCAGCGGCGCCGGGGTCGGCTACCACGCCCTGGTCGACAGGCAGCTCAGCAACCGCCACGGCGCCGTCGGCGGTCGCACCGCCAGGCGGTTCGGCGGCTTCGCCGTTCAGGTCGGGCGGGGCCCCGTACCACTGCGGTCCGGGATCTTCGGGTACGACGACGCGCGGCAGCTCCCCGGTCGGGTTGTCGTCCTCCACTACCACGACTCCGTCAGCCGGTGCACCGAGGGAGTCCGCCGCATCCGCGCTGGCGGAGTTGCCGGAGCTGGCTGTGCTCTCTGAGCTGGCTGCGCTATCTGAGCCCGAGGGGCGGAGCTCGGCGATCCGGTTGCGCAGCCAGGCGATCTCGGCGTCGCGTTCCGCTAGCGTGCGGGCAATGAGTGACAGGGCGTACTGGGTGGCTCGGGCGTTATATCCGAGCAGAGCTGGCGGCGGCTGGTACCCAGCGACATCCGACCAGGTCCTGAAGTCCGCCTGGACTTGTCGCTCGGGCCGGTCCCGGTCGAGTTCTCCGCCCCGGCCCAGCGCAACCACGATGACGCCGCCGAGGATCACGACAGCAGCGAGAACGATTGCTACAGGCACACCGTAATCGTGCCACGGACGGCGGCATGGTGACGCAAGACCGTAGTTTGGGCCGCGTCAGGTCATGTCGGTGACACTCTCCAGCGCCGCGCTGAGCCCGTGGGCCTCGGTAATGATCTGCACCACATCGGCCGGGTCGTCGGCCACCCGGATAAGGTCCGGGTCAGCCGGCGAGATCTTGCCGGACGGCAAAACCGTCTCGGTGATCCAGCTGCGCAGGCCCTTCCAGTAATCGCCGCCGACCAGCACGATCGGGAACCTGGTTATCTTGCCGGTCTGCACCAGCGTGACGGCCTCAAAAAGCTCATCGAGCGTGCCAAAGCCGCCCGGCAGGAAGACGAAGGCCTGCGAGTACTTGACGAACACGGTCTTGCGGACGAAGAAGTACCGGAACTCGATGCCGATCTCGACGTACTCGTTCAGCCCCTGCTCCAACGGCAGCTCGATACCGAGCCCGACCGACACGCCGCCAGCGCTGGCTGCGCCCTTGTTGGCGGCCTCCATGATTCCGGGCCCGCCGCCGGTAATGACGGCGTAGCCAGCCCGCGCCAGGCCCGCCCCGATCTGCTCGGCCCACTCGTACTCGGGGCTGCCGGGCTGGGACCTGGCCGAGCCGAATACCGAGACCGCCTGGCCGAGCTCCGCGAGGAGCCCGAATCCCTCAACGAACTCCGCCTGGATCCGCAGCACCCGCCACGGATCGGTATGGACCCAGTCAGTTGGCCCGCGCCAGTCAAGGAGCCGCTGGTCGGTGGTGGTCTTCGGGATGGCCCTTCCCCGCAGCGTCGCGGGGCCCTGACGGCGTATCCGGCGGCGCGCCTCAGGATTCACGCTCATGGCCCAAAGGTAGCCGCAGCGGGGCGCTCATCAGCCACGACACTCGGCGTCCTGACGTGGCGGACTGGCTGGTAACGGCCCCGTTCCCGGTATTAAGAGCCAATGCCGTGATCACGGAGGATCTCGTTGAGAGCCGCCTTGTCGTGCCCGGCTCCCTCCTCAAGCCGCCGTAGCACCAGCACGCACGGCATGCCGAACTCGCCGCCGTCGAACTTGCGCTGCCGGCTGCCGCCGACGCATACCGACCAGGCTGGCGCTTCGCCGCGGGGCAGTTCCTCGCCGGTCTGGACGTCGATCACATGGGTGGAGCTAGCCAGGATCGTGCCGGCGCCGAGGACCGCACCGGCGCCGACGCGGGCGCCTTCGACGACCATGCAGCGGGAGAAGATAGCCGCGTCGTCCTCGACCACGACGGGGACCGCGTTCGGCGGCTCGAGCACCCCGCCGATGCCCACCCCGCCGCCGAGGTGCACGTTTTTACCGATCTGGGCACATGACCCGACGGTTACCCAGGTGTCCACCATGGTCCCGCTGTCCACGAAGGCACCGATGTTGACGAACGACGGCATGAGCACGGCGCCGGGGGCTACATAAGCGCCCCACCTGACGATCGAGCCTGGCAGCGCCCTAACCCCGTCCAGGCGCTTCGTCAGCGGCACCCGGTCGTTGTAGTGGAACTCGCCCAGCTGCGACTGCACCATCGGCATCAGCCGGAACGCGAGCATGATCGCGCGCTTCGCCCGCTCGTCCACGACCACCTTGCCGGAGCCCTGATCGATCCAGGCGACCCTGGCCTGGCCGGTGTCGAGCTGGTCGACTCCGGACATGACCAGGTCCCTGGCGACGGCGTCGTCGGGCGTGAGGTCGGCGCGGCGCTCCCACAGTTCATCGATGTCGGCGGGCAGCGGCGATGCGGGCGGTACCTGCGCTGGTGCTGGCGTCATGCCACGGAGCCTAGCCCGGCGGCGTGCCGCCGAGTCTGGCGGTCGGCCCTCCGCTTTCCCGCGCGACCACGCTGGCCCTGTCGTCCGGAGCGGGTACGTTCGTATCCGTGCCGAGCAGTCGCCAGCGCGCAAGACCCGGTGGGTCCAGCTCCAGAAAGCGCGCCCGGCTGGCGGCGGCTGCGGTCGTCGTACTAGTGGCAGTCGGCGTCGGTTACCTGGCGCTGCGGTCCTCGCCGCGGGCCCCCGTACAGCCGACCGGGTGCGTGGCGGGACCTGGCGGGCAGGCAGTTTTCCTCAGCCCCGGGCAGGCCGGGATTGCCGCCACGATCGCCGGAGTTGCCAGCGCCCGGTCCATGCCGGCCCGCGCGGTCGCCATCGCCTACGCGACCGCCTGGCAGGAATCGAAGCTGACCAACCTCGACTACGGCACCCTCGATTCGGTCGGCGTCTTCCAGCAGCGGCCGTCGGAGGGCTGGGGCACTGTCCGCCAGATCGAGAACCCGGTCTATGCGACCGGCCGGTTCTTCCAGGCGCTGGCGCAGGTGCCGCGCTACCGCCACCTGCCCATCGCGGTCGCCGCCCAGGACGTGCAGCACAGCGCGGACGGCTCCGCCTACGGGCAGTACGCGGCAGCCGGGACTGCGATGGCGCAGGCGTTCACCGGAGTGCTGCCGCACGCGGTGTGGTGCAGTTACGGCACTCCGGTCGGGAAGGCCCGCCTGCTGGCAGCCCGCCGGGCGCTGACCAGCGCCTTCGGCTCGCTGGCCGGCACCATCGCGCCGGACCCCTCGGTCCGGGTGGCCGTCATCAGCCTGCAGCAGGGCTGGGCGATCGCCGCCTGGCTAGTGGCGCATGCGGCTACCTATGGCATCCAGACCGTGCGCTATCAGTCATACCAGTGGCTTGCTGCCAGCTCAGGCCGCTGGCGGCTGGTCACGGGCAGCCATGGCCACCGGCCGGCTGCCAGTTCCGCCGTGGTCTTCGGCTGATAACCTGCGAACCCCTGGCGGATCGGCTGGTGCTCGCCGCACCGTCGCCGCCGGGAGCGCGATACTGGTGAGAAGCCGCGATACTTGGGTCAGCCGCACCGCTGAGTACACCAGGCGCGGACGGAAGGGGAACGCGGAAGTGACCTACATCATCACGCAGCCTTGCGTCGATGTGATCGACAAGGCATGCATCGAGGAGTGCCCGGTCGACTGCATTTACGAGGGCGAGCGGATGCTCTACATCCACCCCGACGAGTGCGTGGACTGCGGTGCCTGCGAGCCGGTCTGCCCGGTCGAGGCGATCTTCTACGAGGACGACGTGCCGGAGCAGTGGAAGGACTACTACAAGGCCAACGTCGAGTTCTTCGCTGACCTCGGCTCGCCCGGCGGCGCCTCCAAGACCGGCAAGATCAACAAGGATCACCCGCTCGTCGCCGCACTGCCGCCGCAGGAAACCGAGCATTAAGACGGGAACGCACCGGTGACCGCCGGCAGCACGACGGCCCGCTCGGCAGCTGGTGCGAGCGGGCCAGCCGCGCGGCTCCCGGCGTTTCCATGGGACTCGCTCGCAGGGGCGGCTGCCCTGGCCAGAGCCCATCCGGGCGGGATCGTCGACCTGTCGGTCGGCACGCCGGTCGATCCGGTGCCCGAGCCCGTGCAAGCGGCCCTGCGAGCGGCGGCGGACTCTCCGGGCTACCCGCTGACGGCCGGAACCGCGGAGCTGCGGATGGCGGCTGCGGCCTGGCTGGCCCGGCGGCACCAGGTCACGGTAGATCCGGTCGCGGTGCTGCCCGTGATCGGAACCAAGGAGTTCATCGCATCGCTGCCGACTCTGCTCGGCTGCGGCCCTGGCGACGCCGTCGTCTACCCGGCGCTGGCTTACCCGACCTACGACGTCGGTGCCAGGCTCGCCGGGGCCGAGCCGGTAGCCACGGACAGCCTTGTCTCCCTCGGCCCGGCTCCGGTACGGCTGGCCTGGCTTAACTCGCCGTCCAACCCGACCGGGCAGGTGCTGCCGGCCGAGCACCTGCGCAAGGTCGTCAGCTGGGCTCGTGAACGCGGCACTGTGCTGGCATCGGACGAGTGCTACATCGAACTCGGCTGGGAGCAGGAGCCGCTGTCGGTGCTGCACCCGGACGTCTGCGGCGGGTCGCACGCGGGGCTGCTGGCGGTGCATTCGCTGTCCAAGCGGTCCAATCTGGCCGGCTACCGCGCGGGTTTCGTCACCGGCGATCCGGATCTCATCGCGATGTTGCTGGAGGTTCGCAAGCACGCGGGGATGATCATGCCCGCGCCGGTCCAGTCGGCGATGGCTGCGGCACTGTCCGACGACGTTGATGCCGACGAGCAGCGGGCCAGATACGCCGCCCGCCGCGACCGGCTCAAGCCCGCGCTAACGGCCGCGGGCTGGGCTGTCGAGCACTCCGAAGCGGGCCTGTACCTGTGGGCCTCGCATCCTGACCTGGATTGCCGGGCGTCCGTCCAGCGGCTGGCCGAGGCCGGCATCCTGGTCGCGCCCGGCGAGATCTACGGCCCGGCCGGCGTTCGCCACATCCGGGTGGCGCTGACCGCGTCCGACGAGCGGATCGAAGCGGCCGCCACGCGCCTGGCTGCCCTGTAGCCGCCGCCTTAGGGCCCTCGTACGGGCCAGGATGGGCGTCGCTCACGGATCGCTGCCCTTGTAGGGGCGTCAATCCGTGAGTCACGCCCCTTCCGGGTTTCGAAATCTCCCCGCGAACCACGCCGCCAACCCGTCAAATCAGATATTTTGGCGGACGGCTACGGTAAGGCTGTCGGTGCGGCGCGCCCTCGCGACCCCTCCGCGCTTCGCGCCTGCCGCTGGCCCCTTTCCGAGCTGCCGTGGAGGTGTGGGCGGATGCCCGAGACCGAGTCTTTCGACGCCTTCTACGCGCGCACCGTGCGGAGCGTGACGAGCCAGATGCACGCGCTCGCCGGGGACGACGGCGCCGCCGACCACGCGATCCGCGAGGCCTACGCCATGGCGTACCAGCAGTGGTACCAGGCGTCTCGCTACCCCGACCCCGAAGCATGGGTCCTGTCGGCCGCCAAGGATGCCTACCAGCGCCGCCGGCCGAACGGACCGCTCACCACAAGCGCCACGGCCCCGGGCGACGACAACAGCACCTGGCCCGGCATCTACCGGCCATCGCCAGCGGGCGGCCGGCCTGCCGACGCGGCCGACGGCTATCGCCCCCCTGCCCGGCACGGGCGCGCCGCTGCCCAGCCGGCTGGCGCGCCGTCAGCGCCAGCCGGCCCGCCGTGGGACGCGGCGCCAGCCGAATACTCGCCAGCCCCGACCTCAGCCCCGACCTCAGCCCCGACCTCAGCCCCGACCTGGAGCGCCGCCACCGCCGGCGCTGCGACGGCCGCTTACCAGGGACCAGCGGGTCCTGCGGGCGGCGCATGGCAGTCAGGTACCCCGGCCACGACCGCGCTTGCCAGCCCGCCCCCGGCGGGACCGACCGAACCGGCACGACGGCTCGGCCTCCCGGCGCGCGGCCGCCCCGCTCGCTCGCGCAGGCCGCTCATCGCGGCCGTCGTCGCGATTGTCCTGATAGCAGTCGCCGCCATCGGCTATGTCGTGGTTAGCGGCGGGCACAAGGCGCCGCCGGCAGCCGGAACGCGGAAGAACGCCGTCACGCATGCCTCTAAGCCGAAGCCGCACATGCTGGCAGCCGGGAAGAACGGCGGGCTGGCGGCTATCCCCTGGTCGCTCATCGGGAAGGGCTGGACGCTCGCCGAGGTGTCTTCGGCGGCGACGAACACGGGGAACGCGTCCAGTGGTGGTACTTACACCACGTACCTGGTGGATCCCAAGGGCGGAAAGTACCTGATCACCAGTTCGACCGGCGCCTCGGCGCCAGAGCTGGTGGCCTGGTCCGGCAACGCTCAGAACGCTCTCTTTGCCACCGTCGGCCCGGGCGACGTCGCCCCCAGCTACAGCCTCCTGTCGCTGAAGACTGGCCAGCTAGCTCAGCTCTCGCTGCCGGCCAACGTGAACGCCGTGGGCTTCACGAGGCCGCTGGGCCTGGCTATCCTCGCGGTCAAACAGGGGCCGGCTGTGTTCAAGCTGCAGCGGTACACCCTCACCGGCAGCTTCCAGGCAACCATCGCCGAGATGGTGCGCAAGCCGGGTGAGAGCTGGAGTCCGGAGGTGTGCGGCACGGGGTGCAGCGCCCTGAGCTCGCCGCTTGGTTATACCGATGTGTGGGGCATCGCCGGCGCCGAGATGCAGGTGCTCAGCAACGCCGGCGGCCGGGCCCGCAGGCTGCACGTGCCCGACAGCGGGATACCGCCGTCGTGCGTGCCTGTTAGCTGGTGGACCGAGAGCACTGTGCTGGCCGATTGCGCCGCGACCAATGACACTACGCCGGGCGCGACCAGTCTCTGGCTAGTTCCCACGGCGGGCGGCAAACCGACGCAGGTTACCGCGCCCGCAGGCGGCGAGAGCGGCGGAGGCGTCAGCACCGGCGCCTGGACGGCCGACGGCACCGTATACGTGAACACGACGAGCTTCAGCCAGTGCGCGGGTGCCGCCAGCGGCCCGGGTGGCCTCGGCATCGTCCCGGCCAGCCAGGCCGGGTCGGGCAGCCCGCTGCAAGTCAGCGGCACCACGAACAACCACAACGCGATCGTCGCCGGAGTCGGCGACCGGCTGCTGGTGCTGGGCCAGACGAGCTGTCCCGGCACCTCGTCGCTGCTCTGGTACCGGCCCTCGAATGGCACAACCCAGCCGCTGCTGATGGAGCCCGCAACGGAGGTTGGCGTCATCGCCGCCGTCCCCTTCGGACCCGGCCCTACAGCCGTCGCGCTGAACGGGTAGGGGAGCTGTCCTAAGCAGACGGGCCAGAGTCGACCGGCCCGCCGATGCGCCAGTACTCGCCCTGCGCCCGCTCGAGGAACGCCTCGTCGACCAGGTACCGGCGGAGCGCCGCGTAGTCGTCGAACAGCGCTCCCAGCAGCTCGTTCACGTCACGCTCGGGGTACCTGATGCCAGGCTCGAAGACCTGCGCCACCTCACCGAGCAGCTCGAGCCGCCGGGACCGGCGGGCCGGCATCACGTCGATCCGGCCGGCCCGCAGGAAGCCGCGCAGCCGGGTGTCGTCGGCCAGCACGCTGAGTACCGCGGACGGGGTGTTACCAGGCATAACGAGAGATTATCTGTGGCCGCCCCGGCCGACAGCCACCGCATTACGCGCGGCGCCGGTACAGGCTTACCGTCAGCGCGCCGAAGACGACGGACATCCCGGCGATCCACGCCGCGGACTGGAGTACGGGCGTCGCCACCGGGCCGCCGAGCATCAGCCCGCGCATTGCCTCAGCGAAGATCGAGATCGGGTTGACCTTGACGAACGCCTGCAGCCATCCGGGCATGCTGGCCGCTGGGACGAGGACGGAGCTAGCGAACGTCAGCGGCAGGATGGTCATGAACCCGACTGCCTGCACCGACTCGGGGCTGCGCAGTGCCACTCCGAGGAAGGCCATCAGCCAGCACATGGCGACGCCGAGCGCGAGCACCAGCACGCATGCGCCGAGAGCGCCCGCTAGACCGCCGTGGAACCGGAAGCCGAGCACGACGGCCACGCCCACAACGATGATCGAGGTCCATGCGGTCCGCCCGATGTCGGCCGTCACCCGGCCGGCCACGACTGCCGACCTGGCGATCGGCAGCGACCTGAACCTGTCGATGAGGCCGTGCTGGAAGTCGGCGTTCAGGCCGATCGCCGTCTGCGTCGTGCCGAAGCCGATCCCCTGCACCAGCAGACCAGGCAGCACGAACTGCAGGTAGCCGCGGGTCGAGCCGGAGATCGCGCCGCCGAACACGTAGACGAACAGCAACAGGAACATCAGCGGCTGCAGGGTCATCCCGATTAGCTGCTCGGGGTCTGACAGCACGTGCAGCAGATTGCGCCGGGCCAGGACGCCCGTCTCGAAGACCAGCGAGGGATTGCCCGCGGCACCGACTGCGGCCACCCCTGCCGTCCCCACCGTCCCCGCAGTCACTGCCTCGCCCCTTCCAGCTCCGTGCTCTCTGGTTCGGGCAGCGCATGGTGGCCGGTAATCGCCAGGAACGCTTCGTCCAGGCTTGGCAGCCGCACTGCCAGGTGCCTGACCGGGATTCTGGCGTCGTCCAGGCTGCGGGCGGCGGTGGTCACCATCTCCTCGTCCGGCACCGCCACCGTGATGAGGTCCTCGTCGGTGACGGGCGCGCCTGCCCCGCCGAGGCTGGCGAGTACGCCTGCGGCCCGGCTGATGTCGGCTGGGCGCAATGGCCTGACCTCCAGCACCAGGCCGCCGACCAGCGATTTCAGCTCGTCAGGGGTACCCTCAGCCACCGTCGCGCCGTGGTCGATGACCATCACCCGGCTGGCGAGACGGTCGGCTTCATCCAGGTACTGGGTGGTGAGCAGCACCGTCGTGCCGTCCGCGGCCAGTCCGTTGATCGTCTCCCACAGCTGGTTCCGGCTCGCGAGGTCAAGACCCGTCGTCGGCTCGTCCAGGAAGAGCACAGCGGGACGACCGACCAGGCTGGCCGCGAGGTCAAGCCTCCGCCGCATGCCGCCGGAGTAGTCGCGCACCCTAGTTCCGGCCGCCTCGGCCAGGTCAAATGCCGCCAGCAGTTCAGCGCCGCGAGCGCGCGCGGCTCGCGGTCGCAGGCCGAGCAGCCGACCGATGAGATACAGGTTCTCCCGGCCGGAGATGAGGTCGTCCACGGCCGCATACTGGCCGGTCAGGCCAATCACCGCGCGGACGGCGCGGGCGTCCGAGACGACGTCATTCCCGAGCACGAATGCCCGGCCAGAATCGGGCGCCAGCAACGTGGCGAGGATCCGGACTGCAGTCGTCTTGCCCGCGCCATTTGGCCCGAGGAGCCCGTAGATACTCCCCGCGGGCACCGCCAGGTCGAGCCGGTTCAGCACCCGCTTCGCCCCGAAGCTCTTGCCTAGCTGTTCCGTCCGGATTGCGAACTCGACCGTCACCGTGCCACCTCGTTTCCTCCCTGGTCAGCCGGCGCGCGACGGCAAGCCTGCCGACCTGAGATATATTTTGAAAATCAAGAATCTTGGTAACGAAGATGATTCACGATATGTCTCGACTCCGGGCACTGTCAACCGCCGCCGGTCAGGACGCGGCATGGCAGGATCGGCACGTGGGCGAACCTGCGGCTGAGACGGGCCGCAGCCGGGTCCTGGCGGACGAGGCTGCGGCCGGCAAGCGGCTTCCGGCAGATGGCACGCGACAGGACCTGGTCAACCGGGCTGGGATGGCGGCCAGGCTGCATCAGAACGCCTATGACAGGTTCGAGGACGCGGCGGCCGAGTACTTCGGCGTGAACCGGACTGCCATGCGCTGCATGGACGTGCTCGAGCGGGTGGGGCGGCTGACCGCAGGGGAGATCGCAACCGAGACCGGCCTGTCGAGCGGCGCCGTCACAGCACTGCTGGACCGGCTGGAGCGCGTCGGCTACGTACGGCGCATCCGCGACCCGGCCGACCGCCGGCGGGTCTGGGTCGAGCTCACCGAAATGGCACGGAAGCGGGCGGAGGAGGTATACGGTCCGCTCGCTGGAGCGATGTCGGAGTTCGACCGGTACTCCGACGCTGACCTGCGGCTGATCACCGCCTACGTCGAGCGCGGCAGCGAGCTGCTGCTCGACCTTGCCGCGCGAGTGGAGGAGATGCGCCAGCGGCGGGACAGCGCTGCTGGCCGGAGCTGAGCTGCTGACGGCCGGAGGGCTGGTTCGAGGGGCCAGCGAGCTGAGCTTCCGACGGCCCGGCGGGCTGGTCCGAGGCGCCAGCGAGCTTCGCTGCCGTAGGGCCGACCGCGCCAGCTCGGCCCCCGTAGGCTGGCTGGCATGTTCCGGCTGTACGACGCCCGGCTGCGCGAGGTCACCGAGCTCAGGCCAGCCCGCCGCGGCCTGCTGCGGGTGCTGGCGCTTGACAATGGTTCCGGACGGTCTGCCGACCTTGGCGACGCGCGGATCTGGCTGCTCTGCGACCTGATCCGCCGGAACGCCGAGCGTCACGGCTGGTCCGTGATCGTCGGTCAGGACGCGACCGGTGCCAGCGGACCCGTCGCCATCGACCTTGCCGCGCTGAGCATCGCGCCGCCGGAGTTCCAGGTCTCGGCGCCGTCTGCGGCTGGCGGCGACGTGATCGACCTCGGCGTGGGCCAGGCCGGCCGCCGGCGCGGGCCGGGTCACGAGGCCGGGGAGCTGGCCGACGGGCCCGCGTCCGGGCGCGGTGACATCCGGCGCCTGGTACTTGCCGCTCCGGTGCAGCTTGACATCCAGGACGTGTCAGCAGCCAGCGAGACCGCACTGGTCGCCAACGTCGTGCTGGCGGACGTGACCGGTCGGGGCCTTGACCCGCTCGCGGTCAGGCGAGCCTTCCTCGAGCACCGGTACGCCGAGCCGCTGAACCTGACCTGGGACCTGCTGGCCGCAGCCGACTCTGAGGTGCGTCGGTGGCGCGAACTGGTCGCCCGATGGGCGAACGAGCCAAGCAAGCCAATCTGCGCTGAGTACTGGTCCCGCTTGGCCGAGGCGCTTGACGACGACCTGGACACCCCTGCAGCCCTCACCGTGCTGCGGGACCTGGCCGCTGACAGCCAGGTCCCGGCCGGGTCCAAGTTCGAGTCGTTCTCCGCAGCCGACCGCGTGCTGGGGCTGGACCTGGTCAGCTTGGTCGGACAGCTGCCGGCCTGAGTTTCCGCAGGTCACCGCCTGCGTTTCCGCAGGTCACGGCTTGAGCGGCAACAGATCGCCGATGGAGTGCCTCATTGCGCAACGGATCGCCGCCGGTGCGCATGAGCCGCTGGCAGCCATCGATCTCCAGTCGCCCTAGGCTGGATTGGCCTAGATCAACAACTGACAGGATCACTAACTGACAGCTGGATCATCCGCCGAGATCATCCGCCGAATGAGGAGCGCCTGACCATGACGGAGACCACTCGCCAGAGCACCCGCCCGCGGACGTACCTGATGTGTCCGCCTCGCTACTTCGCGGTGGAGTACGCGATCAACCCGTGGATGGACCCGACCAAGCCGGTCGACGTGGCCCTTGCGATGCGCCAATGGCAGCGGCTGGGCGAGACCTTCAGCGCGCTCGGGCACACGGTCAGGACGATCGATCCTGAGCCTGGGCTGCCGGACATGGTGTTCGCCGCCAACGGCGCGACTGTGATCGGCG
>Ga0335074_10008377_pt1 | contig 14366 bp, 10 predicted proteins | sample Lox_Sample_23_FD_206715 | JGI IMG/M metagenome (GOLD analysis project Ga0335074, IMG submission 206715) | Soil microbial communities from Loxahatchee National Wildlife Refuge, Florida, United States - Lox_Sample_2.3 | ecosystem: Environmental > Terrestrial > Soil > Wetlands | place: USA...
CTCGAACCCGCCGCCTGCCACCGGCATGATGCGGCTGTCCTCATCGGTCAGATTGATCTGCTCCTTCGGCTGCGGACCTTCCAGCGGCGGCTGCGGCGCCCGCCCGCCAGGCTGGGCCAGAAGGCCCTTCCACGTAAAACTGCACGGTAGCGTATTGCACGCAATGTCGTGGCGCCTGATTGGCAGGGCGCAGAGCGAACTCGCCTTCGCTGCATGTATTGCACGCAATCTGATCCGCCGCGTTAGACCCCCGGTTTGCTACGTGCAATACGCCGTCTCAATAACCGACATCACGGCCATTCCCGTTTGCACGCACTGATTGCACGCAATAAACGGCCACTTTGTGCCGTCGCCAGAATGGATCAGCCCCTCGTCAGGCCCGAATCGCCCGTTCCAGGTCGTGTTCACGTTCCTTACCGTGCAGTTTTACGTGGATGGGCCTTCCACCCCAGCACAACGGCCTTCGCCTTGCCGACTGGGTTGTCGATCATGCCCCTTGCGATGCAGTCGCCAACCCTGGTTACCGTGACAATGTCTGGGGAAGGTCACCGAAGCGGCGTGTCGCCTCTACCTTGCAGACCGGCCAGACACGCAGCCGCGCGCCTCCGATCTGCTTTGTGGCAAGATCAATCTTGTCGGCCTGGATATTTTGGGATAGCAATGCAGAACACCCAGGAACGGACGCTCACATCCGCAGGCGCCGGCATGGAGGGCCGTCATCCCAGGCAGGGCACGCAGGGACAATTCACGCCGGAAGCAAGAGCAAACCCTCAGCCAGGCTTTGCCTCGGCGGTCGCATCCATCATCTCGCCGACAATGGCTGTGTAGCAGGCAATCCACGCGTCCCGGACCTCCGGCGTAAAATCATCGCCGAGTCCCTTCTCCAGCGTGGCGATCAGCGCGGCGCCAACCGTGGCGTAATCGGCCGGCACGACGCCGTATGCCACATGCCGCTTGCCAAGCGCCCGGACCGCAGCGGCGATCTTGTCCCATTGGCGCAGATTCACCACCGCCGTCCCAAGCATGCTCATCAGCTTCTGGCGTTGTTCCGTCATGTCGTCCTTGAACATCGAACGCAGACGCGGTTCACGCCGGAACAAATCGTCATAGAACAACAGCGCCGCGGTATCGGCGATCGGCGCCACTTTGGCGAAGCTGGTTTGTACGAGAGTTTGTTGCTCCAGTGTCATGGCATTCTCCAACATTAGCAATAGCGCGACGCGCCACCACCTCGCCGATCAGCACCAGGGCGGGACCGCCATTGCTCCAGGCGGGCGCCTGCCTGACCAGTTCCGGCAGCGTGCCGGTCAAAATGCGCCGCCGCCGCGTGCCGCCATGCTCCACCAGGGCGGCTGGCGTGGTGACATCGAAGCCGTGGCGTGCCAGCCCCTCCGCCAACCGCGGAAGTGTGTGGATGCCCATGTAAACAGCCAGTGTCGCCCCCGGGCGGGCGAGCGCGGCGAAGTCCAGGTGGAGCATGCCGTCCTTGGTATGACCGGTCACGAACGTAACGGACCGGCTTGCATCCCGATGGGTCAGCGGGATCGCCATATCCGCAGCGCAGGCGAGCGCCGCGGTAACGCCGGGCACGATCTCGAAGGGCACGCCGGCGGCGGCCAGCGCTTCGGCTTCCTCGCCGCCACGGCCGAAGATCAGCGGGTCGCCGCCCTTCAGCCGCACGACGCACTTGTCTTCGCGCGCCAGGCGGATCAGCAGCGCGTTGATGTCCGCCTGCGGCATGCAATGATTGGCGCGTGCCTTGCCCACGAAGATGCGTTCGGCCTCGGGCCGCGCCATATCCAGCACGTCGCCGCTGACCAATCGATCGTGCACGATCACATCGGCTTCGCAGAGCAATCGATGCGCGCGCAAGGTGAGCAAGTCGGCCGCACCCGGGCCGGCGCCCACCAGGTAAACCACGCCCGGCGATTTGACGGATGGAGTCCCGGAAGACCGCACGTGGCCCATCAATAGACGTCCCGCAGGTAACGTCCCTGCCGCGCCAGCGCGACGATCCAATCGCGGGCCTGGTGTTCGCTGAGGCGGCCTTCGGTCATCGCCAGGCGGCGCAGCGCGGCATCGACGTCTTTCGCCATGCGGGTCGCATCACCGCAGACATAGAAATGCGCGCCATCCTGCAGCCAGCGCCACAGATCTTCGGCATTCTCCGCCATGCGATCCTGCACATAGATCTTGCGGCGCTGATCACGCGAGAACGCGGTATCCAACCGCGACAGCGTGCCATCCTTATGCCACGCCGCCAGTTCGTCCTCATAAAGGAAATCCGTCGCGCGATTGCGTTCGCCAAACATCAGCCAGGCGCGACCACGGATTCCGGCGGCAGCCCGTTCCGCGAGGAAGGCGCGGAACGGCGCAATGCCGGTGCCCGGTCCGACCATGATCACCGGTACGGCCGGATCGCGCGGCAGGCGAAAATGGCTTGGCTGGATATATGCATCGACTGTCCCCGCCGATGCCGCTCGGTCCGCCAGAAACCCGCTGCCGACGCCGCAGCGCAGGCGGCCGCGCCGCATATCACGTACCACCGCCACGCAAAGATTCACCTGACCGCGCGAGGCACGCAGCGATGATGCGATCGAATAGAGCCGCGGCCGCAAGCCGGGCAGCGACGCAGCAAGATCAGCGAGCGGCGGACGCGCGGACGGGAATGCATCCAGCAGGTCGAGCAAATCGGCGTCGGCCGGTTCAGTACCGTCCGCGCCTTCGCTCAGCTTCCGCAATGCCTCGGCATGGCGCGGGAATTTCGCGCTCATGGCCAGCAGATCGGTGGTGCGGTCCAGCGGCCGGGCGATGTCCAGATATCGGGTGAACGCCGCGCGGACCGGCCGGGTCGCACCATCGGGACACGGCACATGCTCTTCGCCTGACGCACCGAGCGCGGCGAGCGTTGCCTCCACCAGGGACGGGTCATTCGGCGTCGCGAGCCCAATGGAATCGCCTGGTTCGTAACTCAGTCCGGATTCGGCCAGATCGATCACGACATGGCGCACGTCCTTGCTCGATCCGGACCGTGTCAGCGCCGCCGCCGAAAGTACACGCACCGCGCGGCCGGTTGGCGCGGTGACGGCGGCCGGTGCCACCGCGGCGACGGACTGCGGCGCAGCAGAGACGGCCGATATGACCCGCGCGGCAGCCGGTGCCCCGGCCGCCGCGGGCGGCGCCTCCGCCAACAACTGCTTCAGCAAGCGCGCCGTCGGCCTGGCACCGGGAACACACAACGAGGCCGATGTTTCGCGGCCTTCGCTCAAAGCGGCGGCGTAGCTGTGGCACAGATACCCGCACTGTCCGCAGTCGAGCTGCCCCATCGCCGCCATCAGCTGCTGCTGCAACGGACGCCCTTCGGCAAGCCGCATGCGCTCATCCAATTCGAGCGCGGGATCGTGCCAGGGAAAATCCTCAGGTTCCGCCGACAATGGCGACGCAACGGACATGCCGGCGGTGCCCGCGCCGCCATGCAGCCCTGTATTGCTCGCGCCACCGTACAACCCGGCGAGGAACCCGTTCAGCCAGGCCCGCTGTGCCGGCGAGAATGGTGCGTTCTCCGGGATCAGCGGGATCGGCGGCGATATCGCGTTCATTAAGCCGCCTCCAGAACGCGATCGCACAACGCGGTCAGCGCCGCATCCGACAGGCCCGCAGTGAACTCTTGGAACGTTTCATCCGGGTCCACACGTTGCTGCTGCCAGGCGTGAAGCAGCGACAGCACCATCGGCGGCAGATCGTCGAACGCGATCTTTGCCCGCACCAGCCGCCCTAATTTCTGCTGTGCGCCGGCCCCACCCCCGACGAGCAAGTCGTAGCCTTCGACCATCTCGTCGCCTTGCTCGATTTTCGTGGCCAGCAGCCCGATATCGGCGACGTAGTGCTGTGCGCAGGAATGATGGCAACCGGTCAAATGGATGTTGATCGGCTGGTCGATCTGGATACGCGCCTCCAGCCAGTCCACCAGCTCGGACGCATGGCGCTTGGTGTCGGAGGCGGAAAACTTGCAGCCGGCATTGCCAGTGCAGGCCACCAATCCGCCGCGCAGCTTGCTGGCGCGCCAATTCAGGCCAAGCGCGGCAATCGCATCCAGCGCCGCGTCCAACTTCGCGGCTGGAATGTCGCCGATCAGCAGGTTCTGCCACACGGTCAGCCGCATCGTGCCGGAGCCGAATGTCTCGGCAATCGCCGCCAGGCCGTGCAGCCGTCCGCTGGTCAGCCGGCCCACCGGGCAAACCACGCCGACATAGTACAGCCCGTCCTGCTTCTGCGGATGGACGCCGACATGGCCATGTTTTTCCCCCGCCGGGCGCGGCAGGACCGAAGCCGCATCGACGCGCAGCAGCGGCTCACCAAGCTCCTTCTCTACCTCTGCGAGGAACGCCGGCATCCCCATGCGATCCAGCACATATTTCAACCGCGCCTTGGTGCGATCAGTGCGATCGCCGTGCGCGATAAACACACGCACCACCGCATCGCAGACGCGCACCGCATCGCCGGGCGGCACGATCACGCCGGTCGGGTGGGCGAAATAGTGATGGCCAGTGACGCCACCGAGGCCAAGCAGGAAGAACACACCAGGCCGGTCCGCAAGCCGCACCGCCGATAACGCGATGTCGTTGGTATCTTCTAGCACGGCGACGCGCCCGCCGCCGTCGAAGGCAATGTTGAATTTGCGCGGCAACCCGTACAGCTCACGATGATAGAGAATATGGTGATGCACCGCGCGGCAATACGGCCGCGTGTCAATGAGTTCCTGCGGATCGATCCCCGCGGTCGGGCTGCCGGTGATATTGCGAATATTGTCCGCCCCGGCACCACGCGATGTCAGGCCGATCTCGGAAAGCCGAAGCAATATTTCCGGCGCGTTCTCCGCCGGAATTTCACGAAGCTGCAGATTGGCCCGCGTGGTGATGTCGGCATAGCCGCCCGCGAGATCATCCGCGATGGCGGCAACGCCATGCATCTGATGCGCGGTCAGGATGCCGCCCGGAATGCGCAGCCGGCACATGAACGCATCCTGCGCCGGCGCGACATAAAACAGCCCATGGAACTTGGCGAGAAAGACCTCCATGCCCTTGGGGAATTTCCCCGCCGCGGCGGTCGCGCTGATCTCATCGAAGCGATCGAGCGGATGCTTCCTGCGCTTTACCTCCTCTTCGGCTGTGAGCTTGCCGCCCGCCGCGACGGTGCGATCCTGCGCCGCGCGGTGGATGTCGGTTTCGGCCGCCGACTCTACCGGCGGGAGCGGCAGGCCGAGCGCACCGCGCCGCGCCTCCACGCCGGCCATGAACCCTTTCAGGTATTCCTGTTGCTCGCCGGTGAACGGTTGGTCGCTCATCGGGATCAGTCCGCGTTCGCCGGCAATGCGTCCGGCATGGCGGCCGCGCTACGCCCATAGGTGACGTACAGTGCGAGGCCGGTGAACAACAGCCCGCCGACCAGATTGCCGAGCGTCACCGGAATCTGGTTCCATAGCCACCAGTCAGCGAGCGTGACCTTGGCGCCCATCAGCATCCCCGCGGGGATGACGAACATGTTGACCACGGAATGCTCGAAACCCTGTGCGAAGAACACCAGGATCGGCATCCACGCGCCGGCGATGCGGCCGATGGTAGAGGTCGAGCTCAGGGCCATCACCACGCCCAGGCAGACCATCCAGTTGCATAGCATCCCCTTGACGAACGCGGTGACCAGCCCGGCGGTACCAAAATGCGCATAGCCGGTCGTCTTAAGTTCAGCGATCTTGACGATGCTGGCGGCGACGCCCGTTGGTTCAACCTGGCCGGCCATGGTCAGTGCGACCACCAGCAGCCCGGCATAGAGCAAGCTGCCCAGCAGATTGCCGACAAACACCCAGCCCCAGTTCACCAGGATGCTGCCGGCATTGGCGCGACCACGCAGAAGGGCTAGCGGCACCAGGGCAAAACTGCCGGTCACCAGCTCCAGCCCAAGCAGCACGATCATCACGAAGCCAACCGGGAAGATCAGTGCGCCAACGATCGGCTGGCCGGTCTGGGTGGTGGCGCCGATGGCCAGGCTGGTGGCGAAGCCGAGCAATGCGCCGGACAGCGCGCCGCGCACCACCAGATCGAATGGTCCAAGCGTCGCCTTGGTAATGCCGGCCTGCACCATATTGGCAACGATGTCAGCGGGTTTCAGCGAGTCCATTCGAGTGTCTCCGTGGCACGCAGGATGGCTTGCAGTTCGGGCAGGCAGGAGCCGCAATTGGTGCCGGCGTTCAGCCGGGCCCCGATGTGGCGCGTCGTGCGCAACCCGTGTTGCTGCACCGCGCGATGGATTGCGGTGCGGCTGACGCCGAAGCACACACACACGAGCTGGCCGTCATCGGCCGACGCGCCCGAGCCACCGGCCGCGAGCAAGCGCCCGCGCTGGTTGGCGGGAATGACGGTGCCTAACAGCGACGCGACCGCCTGATGGTGCGGCAAGGCGGCACGATCGCGCGCCACAAACAGGCAGGCTTCCAGTACATTGTCGACCAAAGCGGCACAGCGCACCACGCCGCGCGCCGGGTCCTCCATCTCAATGTATTCGGCGCGATCTGGCAGCGGCCCCAACAGGCTGGTGGTGTCTGGCAGTTCGTCACCCGCCAGGCGGTAGAGATTCCCGTTCGCCAATGGCACGCGTGTCCAATGGCATGGCGTCGGCAGTGGCCCGCCGGTGCGGCGCAGCAGCACGCCATGAAAGCGCGCCGCGACGCGGGTCAGCGACGCCGGCGTCAATTTCAGCTCCGGCTGGCCGGAGTGCGGATCCAACAGGGCCGTCACGGTGCGTCCGATCGGCCCGGCGGCGGCGAAGTCATCCGTCCAGTGCATCGGCGCGAACACGTCGCCCGGACGTTGCGTGTCAGAGACTCGGACGCGCAGCACCGTGTTGCCGGCGCCGGTCTCGACACGCGCGAGATCGTCTTGCGCCAGGCCCAGGCTGGCGGCATCGAGCGGGTGCATCGTGAGCGCGGGTTCCGGCGTATGAGTCATCAGCCGCGGCACACGGCCGGTACGGGTCATGGTGTGCCATTGGTCCCGCACGCGCCCGGTGTTGAGCATGAACGGCCGTGTATTGCTCTGAGGCCGGTACGGCGTGGGCACGAAACAGGCGCGGCCGTCCGGCGTGCTGAAACCGCCATTGGCAAACAGCCGGCCGTCATCAGCCAACAGCCGACCATCATCGACAGCCGCCCGGCCGCCATCGGCAGACAGCCGGCCATCCTGCGGCCAGCAGCGTGGCTCCATTGCGCCATAGGCGTCATCGTCCGGCGCTATCGCGGCAATGTTGAACGCCCGGTCGCCGTGATTTTCGAAGCCGCTCAGCGCGGCATGCTCACGGAAGATCGCGCCGGGTCCGTCCCACTCAAAGGCATCAGCAAAACCCATGCGGCGCGCGACGCTCGAAAAAATCCACCAGTCGGGGCGGGCCTCGCCGGGCGCATCGCGGAACTTGCGCTGACGCGAGATGCGGCGCTCGGAGTTGGTGACGGTACCGTCCTTCTCGCCCCAGCCCGCGGCCGGCAGCACCACATGGGCATGGCGCGTGGTATCGGTGTGCCAGCAATCGGACACCACGACGAACGGACAAGCCTGCAACGCGGCACGCACGCATCCGGCGCGCGGCATGCTGGCGGCGGGATTGGTCGCGGCGATCCACAACGCCCTCACGCGCCCGTCCAGCACGGCATCGAACAATTCCACCGCCTTGAGGCCGGGCCGCGACGCCAGGCGCGGCGCATTCCAGAAGCGGCGCAGCGTGTCGTGATCGCCCGGACGATCGAACTGCAAATGCGCGGCAAGCTGGTTGGCAAGGCCGCCGACCTCGCGCCCGCCCATCGCATTCGGCTGTCCTGTTATCGAGAACGGCCCCATCCCGGCGCGCCCGATCCGCCCCGTGGCCAGATGGCAATTGATGATGGCATTGACCTTGTCAGTCCCAGCCGAGGACTGGTTCACCCCTTGCGAGAACACCGTCAGCGTACGCTCGGTCGCGGCGAACCAGTCATAGAAGGTTGCCAGCAGCCGGGGATTTACATCGCAACCTTCAGCCACAGACCGGGAGTCGATCGCCGCCAGCGCATCGGCAAACCCATTGGTGTGGCGCGCCATCCATTCCCGGTTCACCGCACCGGTCGTGGCGAGATGCCGCAGCAGGCCGTTGAACAACAGCACGTCGCTGCCGGGCGCCAATTGCAAACGCAGGTCCGCGTCATCGGCCGTGGCCGTGCGGCGCGGATCGATCACCACGATGCGTGTGCCACGCGCCGCACGCGCTGCCAGCAGGCGCTGATACAGCACCGGATGGCACCACGCGGTGTTGCTGCCAACCAGCACCACCAGGTCAGCTTCGTCCCAATCCGCATAGACGCCCGGCACCACGTCCTCGCCGAACGCGCGCATATGGCCCGCGACCGACGACGCCATGCAAAGCCGCGAGTTGGTGTCGATATTGCCGCTGCCGATGAAGCCTTTCATCAGCTTGTTGGCAACGTAATAGTCCTCGGTCAGGCACTGCCCGGAGACATAGAAGGCGACGCTGTCGGGGCCGTGTGCGGAGATGGTGTCGCTGAAGCGGCGGGCGATCAGGTCCAGCGCCATGTCCCAGCTCGCAGGCGCATGGTTGATAAGCGGGACGGTCAGGCGCTCGCTGTGATCCAGCGTCTCGGCCAGCGCGCTCCCCTTGGAACAAAGCCGGCCCCTGTTCGCCGGATGCGCCTCGTCGCCACGGATGGTGCCATCCGGCATGGCAACGACACCGCAGCCGACGCCGCAATAAGGACAAGTGGTGCGGACAGCGTCAGGCGTCATGCCGCCGCCCCAAAGGCGAGCATGTCCCGCATCGCCGATACGTCCGCACCGCGCCGCAGCAGATCGAAGTACCAGCCGGAATCGCGCGCGTCGCCCACCATGGCGATGCCGACCAGGCGATCGTCACGCAGCACCAGCCGCCGGTGCACGCCGCGCGTCTTATCGCGGAAGCTGATGGCCTCCGTGGTATCGTCGCCAAGGAAATCGCCAGCCGAGAACGTGTCGATCCCGCTCACCTTGAGATGCGTTCCCGCCACGGCCGGCGCGTACTGCGCGGCAAAGTCACCAGCGGCGTGCCGGGCGAAGACGCGCGCCATGTCGCGGATCGGCGCCACCAGGCCGACCACCACGCCATCATGCTCTGCGCATTCGCCGATGGCGTAGATACACGGGTCGCTGGTGCGCATTGCGTCGTCCACGCGCACACCGCGGCCGCAAGCCAGTCTGGCCTCACGCGCCACGGCAATGCGCGGGCGCGTTCCGGCAGCCATCACCACCATGTCCGCCGGAATGCTGCGGCCATCGGTCAGCGCGACGCCGGTGACCCGATCCTCGCCAAGCACCGCGGCGGTGCTGGCCGAGGTCAGAACGGCGATGCCGCGGGACTTGACCGCCTGTGCCAGCAGGTTGGCGGACATGGCGTCCAACTGCCGCTCCATCAGGCCGGGCATCAGATGCACGACGGTCACGCTCATGCCGTTGCGGCACAGCCCATGCGCTGCCTCAAGCCCAAGCAGGCCGCCGCCAATCACGACGGCACGCTGGCTCGTGCGGCTGGCGGCGCGCATCGCACCCACGTCGGCGATGTCGCGGAAGGTGAATACGCCGGGCAGGCCGGCGCCCGGGATCGGCAGGACAACGGGGTTCGAACCGGTCGCCAGCAGCAACAGGTCGTAGGGCCGGATCGTGCCATGCGCGCCGCGGACGTTGCGGGCGGCGCGGTCGATCTCCACCACCGCCTCACCGGCGATTTGCTCAACATGGTTCTCGGCGTACCAAGCCGCGTCGTGCGTCACGATGTCGGCGAACGCCATCTCGCCCGCCAACACGGGCGACAGCAAAATGCGATTGTAGCTGCCATGGGCTTCGGCGCCGAACACCGTGATGTCGAACAAGCGGGGTGCGCGGGCCAGGATTTCCTCCAGCGCCATCACCCCGGCCATGCCATTGCCGACAATCACCAGGCGGCAGCGCAGGCGAGAGAGCATGTTCATCACACGCGCGCCGCGCCGTAGGCCTGCGCCCAGGTGGTGCGCCAGCGCCGGCGCACGGTGCTGATGCAGACCAATGCCGTCGCCGAGAGCAATGCGAAGACCAGGAAGCCGCAGCCATAGCTGCCGGTGAGCTGCTTGGAGAAGCCCAGGCTGGACGCGAGATAGAAGCCGCCCAGGCCGCCGGTCATGCCAACCAGACCGGTCATCACGCCGATCTCGCGGCCGAAGCGTTGCGGCACAAGCTGGAACACCGCGCCGTTGCCCATGCCGAGCGCAAGCATGCCAAGCAGGAACACTGGCATCGCCAGCCAGATGGTGGCGATGCCGGTGGCCACGGTGGCAAACGCCATGGCGGCGATCGCGTACATCAGGCTGAGGGCGCGCACGCCGCCCACGCGGTCGGCCACCGCGCCGCCGAGCGGACGCACCAGCGAGCCGATGAACACCACCGCCGCGGTGCAATAGCCGGCGGTCACGGCCGGCAGGCTGTATTGGTCGTTGAAATAGATGGTCAGCGACGATGCCAGGCCGACGAAGCCGCCGAAGGTGACGCTGTAGAAAAACATGAACCACCAGGCGTCGCCGATCCGCAGCAGGCGCACATAGGCCGACAATGGCCTGGGCGGCGGTGCATTCGGGCTGTCCTTGGCCAGCGCCAGAAAGACGGCCAAGGCCACGCACATCGGCACGGCGGCGAGGCCGACGACATTCTGCCAGCCCACCGCGACCGCCAGACCCGGCGCGAACAAGGCTGCCAGCACCGTGCCGGAGTTGCCCGCGCCGGCGATGCCGAGCGCGGTGCCCTGGTGCTCTGGCGGGTACCAGCCGGAGGCAAGCGGCAGCGCCACCGCGAAGGAAGCGCCGGCAAGGCCGAACACCAGTCCAAGCAACAGGGTGCCGGCAAAGCTGTGGATGCCGAGGCTCCAGGCGCTGGTCAGGCCGGCGATGACGACCACCTGGGCGCCAATGCCGACGCGGCGGGCGCGGAAGCGATCCACCAGCATACCGAGCGGCAGCCGGAGCAAGGCGCCTGCCAGGACCGGGGTCGCCACCATCAGGCCCTTGTGGGCCGGGGCGAGATGCAGCTCCTTGGCGACGGCGACGCCCAGCGGGCCAAGCAAGACCCAGACCATGAAGCTGAGGTCGAAATAGAGGAACGCAGCGAACAAGGTGGGCAGGTGGCCTACCCTCCAGAAGCTCTTGGACACAGCGCATTGCTCCCGGCGGACCATCTGGTCCGCGTGCGGGCCGCCGTTGACCCGCTGGTCGCTCTCGGGGAGCCACGGTGAGCTCCCTGCTACGGGCTACACCCGCCGTTGGATGCACCCGGGTGGCGCGGCCTTGCGGCTTCGCCTAGTGTGCACCGCAGCAATTGGCGTGCCAAGCCACCGAGCGCGTTTTTCCATCGTTGGGAACGCACGAAAGCCTATTATCAAGGCATTTAAGCCTGCTTTATAGGCTATACGACAATTATCTAATCATCATTCCGGATGAGGCTGGTCGAAGATCGCGTCATCGCAGAACCCGCCTTCGGACGTATAGGTTGCGTCTGGCCACGCAAGCCCTTCGGCGTCAGCCGCAGCAGCCAGCAGATCAGGCCGATAGACGCGCCGCGCTGCCCGGGGCAGGTCGATCTCCGTGCCTAACCATCCCCAGCGGAGCATTTGCGCCAGAAACCAGAGAGCTTGCGAACACCGCGGGTACCACGCCAGGCCGGCATGAAAGCGGATGTGCTCTCGTCCTGAACCGCCCGGCAGGCAGGCCCGCACCGCCGCCGCCGGCAAGGAAAGCGGCGGCAAGGCGAGCAAATGCGCGACCCATTCGGCCGACCCCGATTGCTCACACAGACGCTGCGCCTGCAGCAGGCCCCGCAGCAGACGCTCCACGGCCAATGGATTGGCGTTGGCCCACGGCTCGGCAACCGCCAGGCACTTCTCGGGATGGTTGGCCCAGATCTCCGATGTGCCCAGCAGGTGTCTGCCGGAGCCATTTTGCTCGGCAAGTTCCCCCCAAGGGGCGCCGGCACAAAACCCGGCAATCTGCCCTTGCGCCAAGGCTGCTTCCACGTGCTCTGGCGGAATCACCACCGTTTCGATGTCCCGGTCAGGATCCACCCCGCACGCGGCAAGCCAATACCGCAGCAACAGGTTGTGGGTCGAAAATGCGTGCACCACGGCAAAGCGCGGCGGCGACCGCTGCGCGCGCAGCCATTGGCCAAGCCGGCGTCCCCGCGCCAGCGCGTCATCTGGTCCGTTGGGGCTGGCAATCGCGTCCGCCGCCTCCCGGCGAACGGTGACCGTGTTGCCGCCGCCGCTCAGGCCCATCGGCACCAGCAACCCCGCGGGCGCGCCCCGCAGGCCGAGCGCCGCGGCCAACGCGAGCGGCGGCAGCATGGAAGCGGCGTCAAGCAGCCCATAGGCAAGCTTATCGGCAATGTTGGCCCAGGACGGCTCGACAGAAAGCTCGACCGTAAGGCCCAACTCGCGGAAAAAGCCACGCTGCAGCGCCACCACGGCGGGTGCGCTGTCGGCCAATCGAAGCAGGCCGAAACGCACCGGCGGCTTCACGGTCATGGCCTGCTATCCTCCGCTTCGCTCAGCACTTTGCGCGCCACATCGACGATCCGCTGCCCACTGCTCATGGCGTTGCGGCGCAGCCAGCGATACGCGTCCGGCTCCGACAAACGCCGCTGCCGGATCAGGCGCGTCTTCGCCTGGTCGATGATGCTGCGTTCCTCCAGCCTGCTCTCCGCCGAATCCAGCGCCGCACGAGTCTGCTGGTGGCGGTGAAACAGCGCTACCGCGGCGCGCAGGATGGGCTTCACATCGGGTGGCGGCGTCCCGACCACGTTGTAGGACGACACACCGGCGGCGATGGCCGCCTCCATGAACGACGGGTCGTCCTGGTCGACAAACAATGCGATCGGCCGGGGATTGCTGGCCGACAGTTGGCGCAGGCTTTCCAGCGCGTCACGGTCGGGCCGCGCCATGTCCACCAGCACCACATCGGGTCCATGCGCCGCGACCGCGTCCAGCAGCAGTTCGCCGGGGTGCAAACGCAGGACGATCATGCTGCGATCGGCAGCCAGCGCCTGCATCAGCAGGCGGACGCGGTCGGCATCGTCATCGGCCAGAAGAATCTTCACGCATGGGCCCGGGGTAACGTGAGCCGGGCAAGCAATCTTCGGGCCGACCGCCGGTAGGGCACAAGTCCGCTCCCAGTTGCCTGGCTTGCTACACGCGGCGCATCGCGTCGCAGCCGCGACGCGCTTCACGGCAGATCGATCAGCGCACCGTCCGCCACACAGTCAGCCAGCGTAAACGCTTCCAAACGCTGGTAAAAACTGTCCTGTGCCGCGCCCAGCATGCCTCGCAGCCGGCAGGCCGGAAGCAGCGTGCAGGCACAGCCATCCGGCCGGAAGCGGCGGCGTCCAGCATGTCACAGTGGGTTTTATGCGACACTGGTCGAGCAAGACACTTGTCTAGATGTCCGGATATAAATAGACCAAAAGCGGTGGTTGCCTTTCCGACGGGATCCGCCCCGTCTCGGCGCGGAGAGAGATCCGCGTCCGTAGGGGCAGTCTGCTTCCGGAGCGTGATCTATGGCCTGTGGAGGGGTACGATAGGCCCTTTCCTTCCAATAGGTCCTGGCTTGTTCGAATGTGTGAGCCAAAACCTTAACGCCGGCAGGGCTGCGGTTATTGAATGCCGAGCTTTCGCATCTTTTCCCAGAGTGTGGTTCGCGAGATCCCAAGTAAACCCGCCGCTTTTACGATCTCACCACCAGTCTAGCGTATTGCTTCCTCTATGTGCAGGCGCTCTGCGCGTTCGCGCGCTTCTGCCAGGGTTCCCACTCTGTCTCTGGGCTCTTCCAGCAGCGACCGTTCTGGAAATAGCATGTGTGCAGAGACCTGCGGCGCAGCAGCGGCTAGATCGAGCGCGCGCTGAATACGGTGACGCAGCTCGCGTACGTTGCCTGGCCAGCCGTAGTCCAGCAAAGCCGTCACGGCGGCCGGTGTCAAAGATGGGATGCGATGTCCCGCAATTCGGGAAAACTGCGCAATGAAATGCTCCGCGAGCGAGACAATGTCCTCCCGCCGCGCACGTAGTGGTGGAATCTGGAGTTCGGTCGCATTCAGCCGATAGTACAAGTCCACCCTGAACCGACCTTCCTCTATCAGAGCGGGCAGATCGGCGTTGCTGGATGAGACGATCCGGGCCTCGGAGATCGTTTCCTGGGTTCCGCCAAGACGGTTATAACGCCGATCCTCCAAAAGACGCAGGAATTTTCCCTGCAGAAGGGGTGACAGCGCTGCAATTTCGTCCAGGAACAA
>Ga0335074_10008378_pt1 | contig 14366 bp, 13 predicted proteins | sample Lox_Sample_23_FD_206715 | JGI IMG/M metagenome (GOLD analysis project Ga0335074, IMG submission 206715) | Soil microbial communities from Loxahatchee National Wildlife Refuge, Florida, United States - Lox_Sample_2.3 | ecosystem: Environmental > Terrestrial > Soil > Wetlands | place: USA...
CACAGATCGCTGTGGTGGCCGAGCGCCCCGTTCGCAACGTTGCGCAACACGGTGTTACGGCGGATCAGGCTCGCATGCTGAGAGATCATCGCAAGATCGAGCCGCGCGCGCCGCAGACTCTCGCCGCTGAGCCCGACGAGATTGGTCCCGTTCAATTGGAGTTCGCCGGCATCGGGGGCGAGCGTGCGGGCGATGCAGCGCAGCAACTTGGTCTTGCCGCTGCCGTTGCCACCGAGCACGACGACCAGTTCGCCGGCGGCGACGGTCAGGTTGAAATCTGCGAGCGCCAGTTTGCCGTTGGGATAGCACAGCGAAAGCTGCCGCACCTTCAGCATGGTCAAATGCTTAGCTGCTCAGCTTCGACAGGTCGATGTTCAGGGTTTTGACCAGATCGCGGGTCCCGTCATAGGCGTCGTCGTTTTGCGCCACCAGCCGGGTGATGCCCTCGCCGACCATGATTTTGCGATCCGCCGCCGGCAGCGAAGAGAGGTCGAGGTTCTGCAATACGGCAATCACCTTTGTCTTGAACGCCGGCGGCAGATCGCTGCGGACCGCGAACGGGTCGGTCGGAATTGAATCCGATTTCCATAAAAATACCAGATCACCATCCTTATAATGTCCGCGCTGCTTCGCCGACTCGAGTTGCTCGCTGTTCAATTCGCCGGCGTCGACGTTGTGATTGTAGAGCGCCTCGAACGACGAGGTGTGGCTGCCAGCATAGATCGCGCGAATGTCCTTATCTGGATCGATCCCGTTTTTGCGCAGACCATAGGCCGGGAACAGGTGACCCGAAGTCGAAGCCGGGTCGGAAAAGGCGAAGGAGTGGCCGCGGATCTCAGCGGCGGTTTTGATGCCCGAACTGGGGTAGGTAACGATGCTGGCCCAGTAAGTGTCCGGCTTCCCGTTCTTGGTGCCAAATGCGGCGACTGCTTCGGCGCCGGCGATCTGATGGCCAAGGACATAGCCAAGAGGGCCAAACTCACCGATCTCGAGCTTGCCGTTGCGCATCGCCTCGATCTCGGCGTTGTAGTTGGTGGCAATGTAAACCTTTATCTCGCAACCCAGCTTGTCGCCGATCAGTTTGCCGACGCGCTGGTAAATCGGCACGAGCCGTGCCGCGGTGTCGTAAGGTTCCACTCCGATGCGAACGACGCCGCCGTTCGGGCAGTCATTCGCCGTGGCCGCTGATGCCGGCGGATTTGCCGTGAGCCAGCTGGGCATCACCGCGAGGAAGATCCCGCAACCGAGTTTCCTGTTCATGTCGCTCCCATAAACATCACAGCCGAGCGCTGCCGAAATAGGGTTATCGGAGGTACTCGGCACCACCGGACCTTAAGTCCCGGGCGCAACAAGCGGGTGACACTGAGATGACACCTTAATGAATGCGGCTGTCACAAGAGCCTGCCAAATCCGAGCTTTACCTGATGCGCATGCCGGAACTGCTTGAAAAGCCGAGGTATTAGCGCGCACGAATAGCTATATCGCTAGTGCTGTATGGGATTGCGCCCTTTGATTTGGCGGCGTTGCCAGTTGTCGAATCCGTGGCGTGCGACATTGGCTACTGATGGGGAATGCGGCGTGCGACGTCTATTATCTCAAGATCACTATCTCGGTCAGGTGATCGACCGCCTCGAACAGGTATCACGGGTGATGAACCCGTTATTGCTTTATATCGCCGTGTCGCTGGTCGTTCTCAATTTGACTTGCCTCTTCAATCTGATCGATTGGAGCCATCTACCGCAAACTTCGGCGGAAACACCAGCAGCCAGCGCTCCGAATTCGACAAACTCGAAATAACCCCTCGTGACGGGCTCCGCTGCCGAGACCAGCCGCTTGTGGCGCGGCGCTTTCGATGCCGGAAGCGGAAATTGTGCCAACAATCCGGTGCTTGCCGACTGTTGGTACTAAGCTCGTGCTAACTAAACCTTTGCCGGTGTGGGGTGCGCGAAATCGGCCACGGGTTGGCGCGTCGATGCAGCAACATTGGTCAGAAACTGGTCGATGCAGGCACGCCACGAAAAGCGCAGGGCGTGATCGCGGCACGCTTCGCGCGGGATCGCGAGCGCCCCCAGGGCCGCTCGACGCAGATCGCGATCGAGCACGCCGGGACCGTCCTTGCCGATAACGTCAAGGGGCCCCGGGACCGGAAGTGCCGCGACCGGTAGTCCGCAAGCGAGCGCTTCCAGCAGGACGAGCCCGAAGGTTTCGGTCCGGCTCGGCAGTACAAAGACATCCGCCGAGGCGTAATGCCGAACCAGCGCGGTGCCGTCCTGCCGGCCGGCAAAGCAGATTTGCGGATAACGGCGACGAAGGCTGGACAGCAGCGGCCCGTCTCCGACCACGAGCTTTGACCCCGGCAGATCGAGATCGAGAAAGTCGGGCAGATTCTTTTCCGGCGATATCCGACCGACATAAAGAAACACCGGCCGCGGCAGCGCGACGGCGGGAATAGCTCCAGGCCGGAACAGATTGGCGTCGACCCCGCGCGTCCACGGCACGACACGGGGAAAGGCGCGCCGCAACAGTTCGCGGCGGACGGTCTCGGTCGCCACCATGACCGCATTTGATCGCCCATGAAACCATCGCAGCGCGGCATAGCCCAGGGCTACGGGCAGCCCTAGCCGTGCGTTCAGGTACTCGGGAAATTTGGTGTGGAATGAGGTGGTGAACCCACGCTGCTGTCGTACACAGTAGGCGCGCCCCGCTAGACCAAGCGGACCTTCCGTCGCAATGTGGATCGTATCGGGCGCAAAGGCGTCAAGCAGACGCGCGAGAATGCCCCGGGTCACGACCGCGAGGCGGATGGCCGGATCGGTCGGGCAGGGCACGGTGCGGAACAGATTGGGCGTGACCGTCAGGACCTCGTGGCCGGCGGCGGTGAGCCCGTCGGCCAGTTCCGACAATGTCCGAACCACGCCGTTGACCTGCGGCGCCCACGCATCGGTGACGAGTGCAATCTTCACCGCCGGTTCCGAACCATTCGCCGTCCCGCGACTTAATCAGGGCTGGGGCGGGTCGACCGGAGCCGCTGTCGCCGTCGCCAGCGAAGCATGGTCGGCAGTCTCGGTGGGATGGCGAAAATCCAGCCAGTCCAACGTAAAGGGCTGTTTGAACATCAGCGTCCACAGGTAGTTCATGCTGTAATGAAAGGCGACGTGGAACAGCCCCTCGGCAGTGAGCCGGCGGCCTGACGAGAACGCCGGCAGCCCGAAGGAAAATTTGACGGCGCCGACTTTGCTCAGGCGTCGTGCCAGTTCGGTATCCTCACCATAAAAGCTGAAATCGGGATTGAATGCATCGACCGCATCGAGAGCGCTCTTGCGGATAACAAAGTTGCCGCCCTGCATCATCGACCCGGCGCGAAAAACAAATCGCACCATCAGATAGCCGAGGAATGCAAACCGGTAGAAGATCGCTGCGGTTGCCTGTACCGATTTTGACACATCGTAATGGATGAACGGGCCGCTTAGTGCGGCGAGGTCCGGATTTTTGACGAATGCTGCCAAGACGGTGTCGAGCCAGCCCGGCGGGATCATCGTATCAGCATCGATATTGGCGATGAGCTGACCATGGGCGGCCTGGCATCCCGCCCGGCGAGCTTGCACCAGCCCGCGCTGCGGCTCGTCAACGACGACCACCCCAGGGACAGCGGCCGCGATCTGCCGCGTGCGATCAGTGCTGTTGTTATCGACGACGATGATTTCCGCCCGGCATCCGAGGCGCGAGGTCTCCGCCAGAATTGCGTATAGACACGAGGCGATCAACGCTTCTTCGTTGTAGGCGGGGACAACAAAGCTGATCGTCAATTCCGACATCGCTCCTCCCTTGCTCGTCATCGAGAAGATTGTCACAACCGCTGCTCTACACCTTCCAACACGTCTTCGGGCAACTCGGTTTCAAGAGTGGCCTGCATCTCAAGCGGATCGAAGGCGCGGCGGGTCATCCAGTTGACCAGCTCAAGCGAGCCGTTGAAGGTCTCAATCAATGCGGTGCAACTCTCGACCCAATCACCGCTGTTGCAGTAAAGAACGCCGCCCAGATCGCGGATTTCGGCGTGATGGATGTGGCCGCAGACGACGCCGTCCGCTCCGCGGCGCCGCGCTTCTTCGGCAATCACCTCGCCAAACGAGGCGATGTATTGCATCGCGTTCTTGACCCGCTGCTTCAGATAAGCCGAGAGCGACCAGTACGGATAACCAAGCCGGCGCCGCGCGGTATTGAAATGCCGATTGACCCACACCATCACCGTGTAGGCGCCGTCGCCGAGCAAGGCCAGCCAGCGGGCGTGGGTAACGACCGCATCGAACGCATCACCATGTATCACCAGCAACCGCCGTCCATCGGCGGTCACATGAATAGCTTCTTCGAGGATCTCCACACCACCGAACTTCAGCCGCGTGTAATCGCGCAGCCATTCGTCATGATTGCCGGGGATGTAAATCGCGCGGGTGCCCTTGCGTACCATGCGCAACAGCTTTTGGACCACGTCGTTGTGGGTCTGCGGCCAATACCACGATTTTTTGAGGCGCCAGCCGTCGATGATGTCGCCGACGAGATAGATTGTGTCGGCGTCGTTGTGGCGCAGGAAATCGAGCAGGTATTCGGCCTTGCAGCCGCGGGTACCGAGATGAACGTCCGAGATCCAGATCGTGCGATAGCGGCGCATGCGCTGCTTGCGGCTCATGGCGCCTTCCCCCCGTCCGATGCGCGGTGCGCATCCCAATAGCACCAGATCTGAGCCGGCAACAGATTGAACCAGACCCGTGCGACTTCACAGCCGGCGATACCTAGTTGGCCCATCGCCAGTGGCGAGCGGAAGGCATTCGTCAGCTGTATAAATCGGCCATTGATACCGAGGCGATCGAGACATGGTCGGACCACCGCCTCTTGCGCAGCCGGCGAAAACCATTTGATCGGTAGGCTGGAAACGACCGCGCAAAGTTGTTGCGCGCGAATCGCCGGATGGTGATCCACTCGCAAGGCATCGGCTTCGATCACTGTGACTCTCGGCAATTTCCGGCGCAGGATCTTGGCGAGGTCGGGCTCGCGTTCAAGCGCGATGATGCGCTCGGGCGGGCATCCGGCACGTATCAGGCCGCGAGTCAGGCTGCCGGTCCCGGCGCCCAATTCGAGGACCGGTCCCGGGCGGGTCAGATCGACTTGAGCGGCCATCACATCAGCAAGTCGCCCGCCACTAGGATTAGCCGCCGCGATGCGCAGCGGTTTTTGCAGCCAAAGAGCAAAGAACACGCTCACATCGGCTGTCATGCTCTTCCCCGTAACAATCCACGTCAAAGGTTTTCTAGACATGGTATGTTACAGTTTTGCGATCTCTAAATATTGAAAGTTGAGTCGCAAAAACGTCATTCATCACTGATATCTAACGATCGAAGGACGAGCGGAGCAAGCAAGCGATGGCGGCCAAGCGAGCCACAGCAGCACGGGCCAAGCGCAACGTCTTTGCGGTGACCCTTGCGAAATTAAGACCTGCGGGACGCTCTGGCGAAAGGCGGCACGGGGCAAAGAAAATGCCGATTTTTGCTCGCTTTGCCCCGCGCGAGCCGGTGAGTGGTCCAGATCCGGTGTCGGTCGCCATATTCGCGATCGATTGTGTCGGGCCGGCGGCGGTCCGGGCGTGTGCCTCGGGGATGGAGGTCCACATCTCCGCAGCAGACGAGGCTACCGCGGCGGTCATTCGCGCGGCACTCGCCGAGACAGCCCGTCACCGCCCAACCGATCGCCTGATCCGCGTCGTGATTGGCTGACTGCGGGCCTCAATTCCCAGGCGCGCCAACTCGCAGTTCAGACCCGATCAGAACATCACGTCCCGGCGCCGTCTAATTGCGCAAGGCCGCCTAATTGCTCAAGAATCTGCAGCAGTGCCGGGCGGAGAGAGCGTAATTCCTCGAGATGAACAGAGGACAATGCAGCAAGGTAAGCCTCGGCGGTTTCGGTCAGCCGCAGGATGACCCGGCGACGATCTTCGGAATCGTGACCGCGTAGGCAGAAACCGGCCTCGACCAGTCGGTCGATCAGTTCGACCGCGCTGTGATGGCGAATGCAAAGCCGCTCGGCCAAGTCGCCGACTGTCGGCCCGCGGTCCGAGGCAAACCCCTTGATCGCCAGCAACGCCTGGTGCTGACGCGGCGTCAGCCCGGCGCGGCGGGCCGCCGCCTCGCTAAATTCCAGAAATCGGCGAATCAGGTAACGAAACTCAGCCAGCAGGCGATAACCCTCGAGGTCGAGTTCTCCAACCTGCCGACGAGATTCCCCAGAAACCGGATCGATAATGAGCGGTCCTCCTGACGCTTGCAAAGATACATCGTGCTACGATATTTATCGCTTGACCGCGAATCTTGAGAGGCCGAGTGCGCAGCAGGCGTAGAGGGCGCGATGCCAACCAGGGACCCGCTACCCCCCTCGCTATCGAGGTGGGCAGCCGCCTCGGCGATTTCACCACCAGCCCGAGAGTGCTGCTGATCTCGGCCATCGCAATCGCCGTCGGCACTGCCGGTGTCGCTGCCGGGATGGTGCTGCTCGGGTTGATACGGCTTTGCACTAATCTTGCCTATTTTGGGCGGGCCACTCTGGCTGATCTGCCGCTCGGTCATTCGCCGCTCGGTTTTGCGACCGTTGCCGTTCCGATCGCCGGGGCATTGGTGATCGGCCTGATGGCGCGCTTTGGCACCGAAAAGATTCGCGGCCACGGCATCCCGGAGGCAATCGAGGCAATCTTGCTTGGCCGCAGCCGGCTCGATTTAAAGGTCGCGATCCTCAAGCCATTATCCTCGGCGATTGCCATCGGTACCGGCGGCCCGTTCGGCGCCGAAGGGCCCATCATCATGACCGGTGGGGCGATCGGCTCGCTGATTGCCCAGTGTCTGCCGGTCAGCGATGCGGAACGCAAGACGCTGCTGGTGGCGGGCGCCGCCGCCGGCATGACCACCGTCTTTGGCACGCCCATTGCCGCAATCATGCTGGCGGTCGAGTTGCTGTTGTTTGAGTGGACGCCGCGCAGCTTTGTGCCGGTCGCCACAGCGGCGGTCATTGCCGCACTCGAGCGCACTTGGCTGGGTTTGGCGACCCCGTTGTTCCCATTTCAAGGAACGGGGGCAGTATCGCTGATGGCTCTTGGCGGTTGGGTTGCGGTAGGACTTTCGGCGGGCCTGTTGTCCTGCCTCCTGACCCAGCTCGTCTATGGATGCGAAGATCTGTTTTTAAAGCTCCCGATCCACTGGATGTGGTGGCCGATGCTGGGTGGGCTTGTGGTCGGTCTTGGCGGGCTGATCGATCCGCACGCTCTCGGCGTCGGCTACGACAACATTGCGCGGATGCTGCAGGGCACAATACTGCCGAGCGCGGCTTTGCTGCTGCTGGTTGTCAAGGCCGTGATCTGGGCGGTGGCTCTCGGATCGGGCACTTCCGGCGGCGTGCTGGCTCCGCTGTTGATCATGGGCGGTGCGACGGGCATGGCGCTGGGGCAATTGCTGCCATCGGCGGCCCCGCCATTCTGGGCGCTGACGGGCATGGCCGCGACGATGGGCGGCACGATGCGCTCACCATTGACCGCGACATTCTTCGCTGCCGAACTGACTGGCGATACGCATGCGTTGCTGCCGCTGATCACGGCCTGCGGCACCGCCCATCTGGTGACCGTGTTGTTGATGCGCCGCTCGATCTTGACCGAGAAGATCGCCCGCCGAGGTCACCACTTGCTGCGCGAATACCGGGTCGATCCATTCGCGCTGACGCGGGTGCGGGAAGTGATGACGACACCGGTCCAGAGCTTGCCGCACTCGATGACGCTGCATCAGCTTGCGCGGTTTCTGACGGACCCAAATACGGCGCATCCGAGTTTTCCAGTGATCGACGCCGAGGGGATCGTCCTCGGCGTGGTCGATCCTCCCCAAGTCATGGCGTGGCGGCGGGCCGGACGCCACCGGCGCACCACCCTTGGCGAATTGTTGGCGGCGAGTGAAGTTCCGGTCGCCTTTCCAGACGAGTATCTGGAAGGGGTAATCGACCGCATGATGCAGGCTAACACCGCGCACCTTCCGGTGGTGTCGCGCGGTGACCACAAGCTTGAAGGCTATCTCAGTTGGAAGGATCTGTTGCGCGTGCGCACCCGCCTGCAGCAGGAAGATCGCGTCCGCGTACGATTGTTTCGCCGTCTGCCGTCTTAATCGGCAGCGGCAGCCCAGCCGAACATTAGCCGCGGGCGATACGATCGCGGCCCGGATCTCGCGGAACGGTCTTCGGTTACGGACGCTCTTCCTGGTCGAGAGCGTAGCCGGCAGAGCGGACGGTGCGGACGAGATCGGCGCCGCCATCGGCATTGAGCGCCTTGCGCAAGCGGCGGATATGCACGTCGACCGTGCGCGCCTCAACATAAACATCGTGGCCCCAAACAGCATCGAGCAACTGTTCGCGCGAAAACACTCGACCGGGATGCTGCATCAGATGACGCAACAGCCGGAACTCGGTCGGACCAAGGTGGATCGGCCTGTCCAACCGCGTCACCCGATGTGCCGCGAGATCCATCGAGACTTCGCCAAACTGCAACGTTTCTTCGGAAGCGCTGGGCTGGGTGCGGCGGATAACGGCGCGCAACCGGGCCGCCAGCTCGCGCAGGCTGAAGGGTTTGACGATATAGTCATCGGCGCCGCTGTCGAGCCCGCGCACCCGATCGGCCTCCTCGCCGCGCGCCGTCAGCATCACGACCGGCAGGGTGCGCGTCTGCGGCATCCGGCGAATCTGCCGACAAACCTCGATCCCGGATACCAGCGGCAGCATCCAGTCGAGCAATACGATGTCGGGTTTATGCTCGGCGATTCGGACCAAGGCTTCTTCGCCATCAGCCGCTTCGTTGATCTCGAACCCCTCTTTTTCGAGGTTATAGCGCAGCAAAGTAACCAGCGGCGCCTCGTCTTCGACAATCAAAACCAGCGGCTTGCTCATGGCAGCGCCCGGCCCGGCTGCCCGGCTTCAAAGCTTGAATCATCGGCCTTGGGGCGTTTTTGCACCAATGGCGTGCCGTGAACGAGATAGTAGAGATCTTCAGCGATGTTGGTCGCATGATCGCCGATGCGTTCGATATTCTTCGCCATAAACAAAAGATGGGTCGAAGGCCCGATGTTGCGCGGATCCTCCATCATGTAGGTCAACAACACGCGGAACAGGCTCGCATACATTTCGTCAAGTTCTTCATCCCGGATCCACACAGAATAGGCCTTGTCGGCATCGCGCTCGACGTAAGCATCGATCACGTCCTTGACCAATAACTGCGCGAGCCGCGCCATGCGCGGTAATGCATAAACCGGTCTTGCCGCGGGGCTCTGGTTGAGCACGATCGAGCGCTTGGCAACATTCGCGGCATAATCGCAGATGCGTTCGAGGTCGCTCGCGATCTTGATCGCCGCAAAAACCTCGCGCAGATCGCGCGCCATCGGCTGGCGCAGCGCCAACAGCCTGACCGCGAGATTATCGACATCGTGCTGCAGTTGGTCGACTTTGCCGTCCGCCTCGACGACGCTGGCCGCGAGGTCGCTGTCGCGCTGGGCCACCGCCTCGATCGCGGTGGCGAGCTGACTTTCGGCAAGACCGCCCATCTCGGTGATCGTATTGTTTAACCGGCGCAGTTCTTCATCGTAACTCTTGATCACATGTTCGGAAGACATCAGCAAAACCCTCCGCCCGGCTTAGCCAAAGCGGCCGGTAATATAGTCTTCGGTCCGCCGCTCTTTCGGGTGAGTAAAGATAGTTTCGGTCTCATCGAATTCGACCAGCTCGCCGAGATACATAAAGGCGGTATAATTGGAGCAGCGGGCCGCTTGCTGCATGTTATGGGTGACGATAGCGATGCAGTAATCGGGCTTCAATTCGTCGATCAACTCTTCGATGCGCTGGGTCGAGATCGGGTCGAGCGCCGATGCCGGCTCATCGAGCAGCAGGATCTCCGGTTTGACCGCGATCGCTCGGGCGATGCATAAGCGCTGCTGCTGGCCGCCGGACAAGCTGAGCCCGCTCTGCTTGAGCTTGTCCTTGACCTCATCCCACAGCGCGGCACGGTGCAGCGCCGATTCGATGCGGTCTTCAAGTTCCGATGCCGGCAGCTTTTCGTAGAGCCGGATGCCAAAGGCAATGTTGTCGTGGATCGACATCGGAAATGGTGTCGGCTTTTGAAATACCATCCCGATCTTGGCGCGCAACAGATTGAGGTCACGGCCTGGCGTCAGAATGTTCTCGCCGTCTACCAAGACTTCGCCGGTGGCTCGTTGGCCGGGATAGAGTTCGTAGATGCGGTTCAGTACGCGGAGCAGGGTCGATTTGCCGCAACCCGAGGGTCCGATGAACGCCGTGACGCTTTTATCGCGCAATGTCAGGTTGATGTTCTTTAAAGCGTGCGCCGCGCCATAATAGAAGTTGAGGTTGCGAATCTGTACCTTTTGCCGTGTACCGGCCCCCGGAGCGGGTCGCGGCGGCGCGGTCGTCATCATCTGTGTTGCAGCGGCAGGGCTCATGGTTTGAACGTACTCCACGAGGCGAGCAGGCGCGCGCCGATATTAAGAAAAAGAACGGTGATGGTGATCAGCAATGCCCCGCCCCAGGCCAGCAGTTGCCAGTCGGCATAAGGGCTCATCGCAAATTGAAAGATCACCACCGGCAAATTCGCAATCGGTGCGTTCAAATTAGTGCTCCAGAACTGATTGTTGAGCGCGGTGAAAAGCAATGGCGCGGTCTCGCCGGCGATGCGTGCGACCGCAAGCATGACCCCGGTCAGCATTCCCTGGACGGCCGCGCGGTAGGAGACCATGACGATCACCTTCCATCTTGGCGTGCCAAGTGCCGATGCCGCCTCGCGCAGCGTGTTGGGCACCAGGTTCAACATGTCCTCGGTGGTTCGCACTACAACCGGAATGACGATGATCGCCAAGGCCACCGCACCGGCCCAAGCCGAAAAATGACCCATCGGCACAACCATGATCTCGTAGACAAACAGTCCGACGATGATCGACGGCGCGCTTAGCAGGATATCGTTGATAAATCGGACGATTTCGCCGAAACGGCCGCCGCGGCTATATTCGGCGAGAAAGGTGCCGGCGAGCATCCCCGTCGGCGTACCGATCAAGGTTGCGGCGACGGTCATTACCAGACTGCCAAAGATCGCATTCAGCAGCCCGCCGCTGCTGCCGGGCGGCGGCGTCATCTGGGTGAACAGAACCGGGCCGATCGCCGAAAAGCCCTGGTAGAGCAAGGTCCATAAGACCAGCACCAGCCACACTACGCCAAAGGCGGTCGCGGCGACCGAGAGGCTCATCACCAGGGCGTTGACGAACCGCCGACGGGCATAGATCCCCATGGCTCAGCCTCCCGCCTGCTTTTGCAGGCGCAACAGCATCACCTTCGCGATCGCGAGCACGATAAAGGTGATAACGAATAGAATGAATCCGAGCGCGATCAACGATGAGCGGTAGAGGTCGCCAAACGCTTCGGTAAACTCGTTTGCCAGCGAGGCCGAAATCGTCGTACCCGGCTGCAGGATCGACGCGCTGATGCGATGCGCGTTCCCGATCACAAAAGTGACGGCCATCGTCTCACCGAGCGCGCGTCCGAGCCCGAGCATGACACCGCCGACAACGCCAACCCGGGTGAAGGGCAGCACGACCTGCCAGACGACCTCGCTGCGCGTCGCACCCAGCCCATACGCACTCTCCTTCAGCATCGGCGGCACTGTTTCGAACACGTCGCGCATGATCGCCGAAATGAAGGGCAGAACCATGATCGCCAAAATAAAGCCCGCAGTCAGGACGCCGATACCGAGCGGCGGTCCGGCGAACAGCGCGCCGATCCCGGGAATGTTTCCCAGTGTGTCGATGATCCCCGGCTGGATGTATTGCTGGACGAACGGGGCGAAGACAAACAAGCCCCAGATGCCGTAGATGATGCTGGGAATCGCCGCCAGCAATTCGATCATCGTCGCCAATGGCCGTTTGAGCCATACCGGTGAGATCTCGGTGATGAAAACCGCGACCCCGAATGCGACCGGGATGCCGATCAGCATCGCGATCGCCGATGTGACCAGCGTCCCGTAGATCGGGGCCAGCGCTCCGAACTTTCCCGTAACCGGGTTCCACACCTCGCTAATGACAAATGCCGGCCCAAAGGCGCGGAACGCCGGCCATGCCCCGGCGATCAGCGAGATGATCACCCCGCCGAGGATAAGAAGGACGAGCAGCGCGAAGAAAAAGGTCAGGGCGCGAAATATGCCGTCGCCGACAGCGCCCGCCCGCCCCTGTCTGTCCGCACGCGATGCGGCGGCCTCCACAGTCTCGGCCGTCACGTCATTCTCCGGGGCTGTTGTCGAACCATTTCCGGGAAAAGCGGGCGCTGCTGCGCGCCCACTCCACCTTCGAAAAACACATCAGGACGAGTGGCCGTCCCACACCGGCTTGCCGTCCGGCCCGACGATCTGCTTCCAGCTGTCCTCAAAGATCGCGACGGCGTTCGGCGGCATCGGGACATAGTCGAGAGACCTCGCCATCGGCGCGCCGTTCTTGTAAGCCCAGTCAAAGAACTCGAGCACTTGTTTCGCCTTTTCCGGATTGTCCTGTTTTTTGTGCATCAGGATGAAAGTCGCACCGGTAATCGGCCAAGTGTTCTTCCCCGGCTGATTGGTCAGGATCAGGTAGAAACCGGGCGCCGACTTCCAATCCGCATTGGCCGCGGCCGCCTGGAAGACCGCGATGCTCGGCTCCAGCGCATTGCCTGCGCTGTTGATCAGCTTGGTGTGGGTGAGCTTGTTCTGCAACGCATAGGCATACTCGACATATCCGATGCCGCCCAGCGTCCGCGAGGCGATCGCCGATACGCCCTCATTGCCTTTGCCACCGAGCCCGACCGGCCACTCGACGGAAGTGCCCTCGCCGACCTGCGACATCCAGTCCGGGCTCACTTTGGAGAGATAGTCGGTAAAGATGAAGGTCGTGCCCGATCCGTCAGAGCGGTGGACCACCGCGATCGCAGTCGACGGCAGCTTGAGCCCGGGATTGAGCTTGGCGATTGCCGGATCGTCCCATTTGGTGATTTTCCCCAGATAGATGTTGGCGATCGTCGGGCCGTCGAGTGTCATTTGCCCCGGCTTGATCCCCGGAAGGTTCACCACCATGACCTCGCCGCCAATCACCGGCGGGAATTGGGTTAACCCGTCCTTCTCCAGGACATCGGGCTTCAACGGCATGTCCGAGGCGCCGAAATCGACGGTCCGCGCGTTGATTTGCGCAATGCCGCCACCCGAACCAATCGACTGATAGTTGAGTCTGGTTCCAGTCTTTTGAGCGTAGGCAGCGGCCCATTTGGCATAGATCGGATAGGGAAATGTGGCGCCGGCCCCGGAGATTTCGGCGGCCTGCGCGGCCAACCCAAACGCCACGGCGGCGGCGACGCCGAGTAGAAGCGTGCTATAGGCTTTCACGAATGCGCTCCGTCGGCAGAATTAAGGAGAGCCCTCTGTTAACCCGCCAGCAACGCGTTTTTATGACGTTTCGATTTCAGTTTTATGACATCCCTTAAAGCCGCTGATCAAATGCGAGGCGTGAAACAATGTTGACGATCAGCACAAAGATCGTGACCAGAAAGGCGGCGGCACAAGCGAGCGCGTGGGCCGAGGCGAAGGGCTCGTTGATAAAGGTCCAGATCGCATAGGTCAGATAGCCAATCAGCGAATGGGTCAGTTGTCCGTTCCACAAAAAATCCGACCACCCGGCGGTATAGAGCAAGGGCGCGGTCTCGCCTACCGAGATCGCCAGCGCCAGCAGGATCCCGGTCAGCATCGCCGGCAGTGCGGCCGGCAGGCAAATCCGCGTGATAACTCGCCGATCGTTAGCGCCAAGCGCAAACGCCGCTTCCCGCAGATCCGGAGACACCTGCTGCAGCGCGAGTTCGGTCGTTCGGCAGATATAGGGCAGACAGATGATCGCGAGGGTGATCGAACCCGCCGCGACCGAGAAATTCCAGCCGAGCCCTTCGACCATCGTCACATAGCCGAAATAGCCGAGCACGATAGACGGCACGCCGACCAGAATGTCCGCCAAAAACCGAACCGTCGGCGCCCAGACGCCGTGCCGGTACTCCGAAATGTAGATACCGGACGCTGCGCCAAAGGGTACCGCAAGCAGCAGCGCCCCGGCGGAGAGCACCGCGGTGCCCTCGATCGCGTTCAGCAGCCCACCGCCGTTTTCTTGGGTCACAGTCACAAACAGCGCCGGCGATATCGCTCCGAGGCCGCGGAGGAATACCATCGTCAAGATCCATACCATCGCCGTCGACAGCAGCAGCAAAGCGGACCCGGTCAGAACCCAGCCGGTGAT
>Ga0335074_10008381_pt1 | contig 14363 bp, 8 predicted proteins | sample Lox_Sample_23_FD_206715 | JGI IMG/M metagenome (GOLD analysis project Ga0335074, IMG submission 206715) | Soil microbial communities from Loxahatchee National Wildlife Refuge, Florida, United States - Lox_Sample_2.3 | ecosystem: Environmental > Terrestrial > Soil > Wetlands | place: USA: Florida...
GGAATGTACAATGTGCAAGCTTCTCAGTCAGGATTTCGGACCGTCATACAAGCCGGCGTAACACTTACCGTCGGCAGTACCGTAGTCGTCAATCTCTCCCTGCCTGTTGGCGAGGTCTCGCAGGTTGTCACAGTCGAAGGGAATGTCTCTCACGTCGAAACTCAAACGACGGAAGTTTCTAACCTTGTTTCCCCGACGCAGGTGGCGAACCTCCCGTTGAACGGCCGCAATATTGAGCAGCTTTTGACCCTCGCGCCGGGTGTCGTAGCCACGGCCCCGACTCTAAATTTCGTCACCGGCCGCATGTATGGCATGCAGGACAATTATTCCATCTCGGGCGGGCGTCCCACTGGCCAGATGTTCCTGCTCGACGGCACTGATATCCGCGACTTCTGGGAGCACGGTATCGGCTCCGGATATGCAGGAACTGAAATTGGCATCGATTCGATTTCACAGTTCCAGGTGATTACCAGCAATGGCAACTCGCAGTACGCAGGCAACGGCATCGTGAGCCAGGTTTCAAAGTCCGGTACCAACGATTTTCATGGCGCTGCCTACGAATACCTCCGCAACAACGATTTGGATGCGAAGGATGTTGCTGACTTCCTGGCCGGCTTGCACCACCCGCCGCCGTTCCGCCAGAACCAATTCGGCGGTGATCTCGGCGGCCCGATCAAGAAGGACAAGCTGTTTTTCTTCGCGAATTACGAGGGCCTTCGCAATAGCCAAGCCATCACGATTGGCAGTCTCGGCGTCGCCGAGCCGTATCTTGCTGCGGGCAAGCTGCCTTGCTACGACATCTACGGAAACCCCGCAAATACCGCTCCTATTGGCACCTGCCCCGCCACGCCGGCCGGCTCACAGGCTGCCGGTGGGGATACCCCGGTTCCGGTCGGCAATGCGACGATCGATCCGATCCTCCCCGTGGGAGGTGCGAATACCCAGGCGCAGGAGATTGCGTCACTGTACACCCTGTGCAAACAGTGCAGACCATATGCGGAGACCACTACTTTCGGGCCGCCGGGAGGCACCACACAAACCATCGTCTCGCCGGTAGGCACCGACTACGGCGGGTACAGCTACGTTTCAACCTCCCCGGCTTTGGTGAACAATGAGAACTACGTCCTCGGTCGAGTCGACTACACACTCTCCTCAACGGATTCTCTGTTTGGCCGCTATGTCCTGGATCACGCCAACGTCCTCAACGGCGATCAGGACACTCTGGGCATCTTCCCCGAGACCGACTACACCCGAAACCAATATTTCACCGTGGCAGAAAACCACATCATCTCTTCCACGATGGTCAACGTCCTGCGTTTCGGCTTCGTTCGCACGAATGAAAGCATGAACACCGAGCTCGGCCTCTCGTCAGCCCAGATATCCGCGGCGTCCACGTACTCAGTCGCCAACGGCGGTCCCAGTTTCTCCACCGATCCCCTCGACTTTGTGCGGACCGCATACGGCGAACCGCAACGCGAAGACGGTTCGACTGCGGTGCCCGGAGGCGCGCTCGGAGACGCCCCTCTCGGCCCGGATCCCAACCGCCCCAACATTTTCATGAATAAATTCAGCGGGGGCGACGATCTCTCTTGGACTCACGGATCTCACACCTTGAAGATCGGCGGCGTGATCACCAGAGATCAAGTGAACGTCCGCCAGGAGTCCTACTCGGCCGGCGAAGATTACATCGCGTACCTCAATTTCGCCTCGCCGAATAACGCCGAGGCGTCTTTTCTTCAAGGATCTCCTTTCTTGGCCTTTGCTGACCCGCCAGGGTACGCCGATGCCACCCGTTATTTCCGGGAAATCGACCTGGCTCCTTATTTCCAGGACGTCTGGAAAGTTACGTCCCGATTGACCCTGAATCTCGGCATACGCTACGACTACACGACAAATCCGGTCGGATGGTCGGGTGGAAACCAGCCCTTGACCGTGCTCACCGGCTCGTTCCTGCCCCCAACCGGCCCGCTCGCGCCAACCCCCGCTTGCGCTAGCAGCATCGTCGGATCCCTCAGCGTGCTCGCAATTGCGGATTGCACGTTGCAATACTATTCGCCGGTGAAGCACGCGTTCGCCAGCAACCCCAACGCTCACAATTGGGAGCCGCGCTTCGGCTTTGCCTACTCTCCCTTCAAGGACAACAAAACTGCCATCCGCGGCGGATTCGGCATCTTCGACGATCCCACGGCCGCTCGAATCTATCAGTCCGGGTTTGGCGCATCGCCCCCGGCGTCCAACTTCTTGCTCTATTTCCCGTCCTTCCCGGACGCCTTCACCCCTTCGAGCATTTGCTTTCCAGGCCTCTGCCCGCAGCCCAGCGAGTACGCTGGCGTAACCTATCAGGACAACTGGGGCTCGCCTTATACGCTGCAGTATAACTTTGACATCCAGCGGCAGATCGCTCCGGGAACTATCCTCACGGTCAGCTATGTCGGCTCCCTGGCGCGCCACCTCTGGAACCAGCGGGACATCAATCCACCGGAGTGCTACGGGCCGTCCGGTAGCTTGGGAACTGTCGGTTGCACCGCGCTGCCGCAAACCCCGAAGTCGTATCCGACTGCCTCGAATGCCACCTACACGGTCAATACGAATAACGGTAACTATGCCGATCCCAACTCATGCGTTGAGGCAGCACCCACGTATTCCTCGCCTCAGCCCACGTGTTATGGCAGCGGCGTTCGCTTCCCGTACACCATATCGGGGGGCCAGGAGGTCGTAGCCAACAGACTCAACCCGACGTTCGGCGAAATGGTCACGGAGGCGCCGACGGCTGCATCCAGTTACAACGCCTTGGAAGTGGGTTTGAATCATCAATTCTCGCGGTCACTCTCCTTCCAGGTCAATTACACCTACTCACATTGCATCGACGACGGGTCCTTCGCCACCAGCCTCGAGGAGTTTTCGCAGTTGCAGACAGACAGCTACAACCAGGCCTACGACTATGAGAACTGCAACTTTGACGTTCGCCACAACCTCAACGTCAATGGCATCTACGCTCTGCCGTTCAAGGGCAATCGGCTCGTCTCGGGATGGCAATTCTCCACCATCCTCACCGTTCACAGTGGCTTGCCGGTCAACATTTCCAACGAGGGGGCGCCTTACGACCCGGCTGATATTGGCAGCGAGTGGGACTCCCGGCCGAACTACAGCTTTGCTCCCGGATGCCACCCGAACCATATTATCGACAAGGAGGTCCTTACGGCCAGCGGCCAGCCAACCGGCATTATCCAGTGGTTCGACCCCTCGTGCTACGAACCGCAGGCGCCCGGTTTCTTGGGGAACGTCAGTCGTAACAGCCTCCCGGGACCCGGCACCCTGGACCTCGACTTCTCGGTTATCAAGAACACGAAGATCAACGAGAGGCTCAATATGCAGTTCCGGTGCGAGGCCTTCAACGTGATGAACCACTTCAATCCCGGCCCGCCAACCGGTGATGTTAATCTGGTCGGAGCTGGGGCGGGCCAGACAGGATTCTCGCAAGCGCCCATCGTAACTCCGCGCCAGATACAGTTCGCGCTGCGGCTCCAGTTCTGAGCTTCTAAACTTCCGGCCTTAACCGCGGCGCCTTGCGTAAGCATGGCGCCGCCGTTCTTTTTCCGCACAGTAGGGAGGTGCGCCAGCATGAGATTTCAATGGGCAATACGAATCGGCATGTTGTTCGCCGCTGTTACGCCGTTTGTGTTCGTTCCTGCGGTCGCTCGAGCCCAGGCAGGAGTGTCGGTTCCGTCCACCGGCCTGAACAACTCGTCAACCCAAACGCAGGCAACCAGGCAAATGGAAGAGGTGCAGCAGCAGCAGTTAGGCGATCCCAAAACCGCAAGCGCCTACGACTCGTTCGTGAAACAAAAGAATCCGGACAAGAAAATCAAACAGGGAAAAGATTTTATCAACCGCTATCCCTCCGACTACCGCACCCAGGGCGTGTACGAGCAACTCGCGCAGCTCTACAACTCGCAGCACGACATGGCGGATTTCTATTCCTGCACCGACCGCGGAATCACGCTCTATCCGGATGATGCGACGCTGCTTTCCTTGGCCGGTTTTGTGATCACGCATGAGTACAAGCCGGCCGATGCGGACGGCGCGAAGAATCTGGAAAAAGCAGAGATGTATGAGAATCGTGCGCTCAATTCGATCGGCACCATGAAAGCGCCCGCCGGAATGTCCGACGAGCAGGTCGCCGCTTACAAAAAGCAGGTTCTGGGCCTGGCGCACGGCGCACTCGGCCTCATCTACTTTCGCCAATCGAAGTTCCAGGAGTCCGTAACGGAAATGCTGGAGGCCACCCAGGCCGAAGCCAGTCCAGACGCAACGGACTACCTGGTTCTCGGAGCCGACTATCAGAACCTGGACCGGTTCAAGGATGCCGCCGACGCATTCAACCATTGCGCCCAGATCGACGGCCCTTTGCAGTCCGGCTGCAAGGAGTACGCGGATAGTTCGACCAAGCAGGCAGCCGCAGGCAAATAATGCCTCCGGAAACCGCCCACCCAAACGCGCCGGCCAGACTTCCCGGGCCGCACACAATTCTTCTTGCATACACAGTGCATAGTTGTGTATACAGTACGGCCAACTCGGCGCTCCACCCCCCGACTTTCTAGGAACGCCGTGCGCTGCCCGGCGGAGGTCCACCACCCTCTCTGCCGGGCAGCTTTTTCTTTCTGGGCCGCCGCCGCCGGCGCGACACGTCGCGAAAATCCGCCCAATTTTGTTCTTTTTCGGCCATTAAAGGCCGGTTAAACCGCCCGCTAGGGGCATGCTCCATGCACCTCTTATTGCGCACAACGATCAACGATTTGCCTGCGCCATCCGGAGTTGATACCATCCGCGTGATCTAGCGTACCGAAATGCTTCCTCTGCAATAGACGCAAGGGCGCAACGCGTGTTTCCGCGCCGGTCGACGGGATTGGTGGCAAATGGCAGGCAAGAACGCACGAGTAGTCGTCAGAATTCGCGAGATGATTCTGCACGGCGAGCTTCAGCCCGGCCAGCGAGTGCGGGAGGTCGAGCTGGCAAGCAGCCTCGGAGTTTCCCGCACGCCCGTTCGCGAGGCTCTGCCGATTCTCGCGCAAGAAGGCATCCTGATGCAGCTGGATACGCGCGGGTTCGTGGTGCGCGAATTCACGCCCCAGGAGATCATGGACGCAATCGATGTCCGCGGCGTGCTCGAGGGCCTCGCCGCGCGCATTCTGGCCGAGCAGGGACCGCCGCGACGTCTCATTCAGTCCCTTCACGACTGCCTCCGCGAAGGCGACGAAATTTTCGCCAAGCGTCACCTCATCGAATCAGATGAAGACCGCTACGGAGACATGAACAAACAGTTTCACATACTGATCGTTCATGGCTCGGGCAGTAAGGTGATTGCGGATGCCATCGAACGCAATAGCCGCATCCCATTCGCTGCCGCACACGCGATCGCTTTTGACCGCGTGGAGCTCCGCCGCATGTACGATTTGCTCTGGTACGCGCATCGCCAGCATCACGCGATCGTGCAGGCCCTTGAGACGGGCGAGGGAGGAAGAGTCGCGGCCCTCATGTTCGAACATGCCTACACCACGAAGACCAGCATCAACATGGAGCGAAAGACATGGCGATCGACCGGCGAAAATGGCGAGCCGTCCGCGGAGCCGCCGTCCGGGAATGCTCCGCAGAGCTGACCGCGCTGACTGCGCTGATCGCGGAGATATGTGCGTCCCGCACCCGCGCGCGGGAATTTGTTGAGCGCGCTTTCGAGCGCGCTTCTCGAATGAGAAGCGCTTGGCATCGAAGTGATTTCCGATGTTTCTGTTTTTCGTTGAATCTGCGCGCGCACCTGGCGGCCAATCCCGCGCGATCCTGCGCCGGCCTGTGCATACTCTTGTACACAATGTGGGTAGCGCGTATACTTTGCGGGGAATTTGGCGGGTCGGGCCGGCGGCGCTACGATTTCGTTGGCTTCTGATTCCTTCCAGGAATTTCTCGTTGTAAGGCATTTGTAGCCGGATGATTCGCAACGGCTTGATCGCTTACTCGATTGTGCCCCTTGAGATTCCGGCGACCGGCTGAGGAGTGTCGAGCTGTCGAAAGAAAATCGCGCAAGAAACTGCGTGTTGCCACCGCCCTTTCTTGTCGAATAGCATCTGATTTGGAGTTCTGGGCTATGCCAGCTTGTGAAAAATCCAGACACTCCTTCCATCAAAGGAGAACGAACCAGTGGGCCACAAGAGCTTAGAGGACGTGCTACAAGCCGCCGGAAATCCTGTGAAGATGCTGCGCAACTCGCAGACGGGGCCCTATGTCTATCCCGTCGTCGCGAGCGAGTACTCGAACTGGAGGGATGAGCAGCGCGCCTGGCAGCAAACGTGCGTTCTCTTCAATCAGTCCTATCACATGACGGACATGTACGTTCAGGGCCCCGACGCTCTGAAGTTGCTGACCGATCTTGGCGTAAACAGCTTCAAGGGATTCGAGCCCAATAAAGCCAAGCAATTTGTCCCCTGCAGTTATGACGGCTACGTGATCGGCGACGTGGTTCTCTTTTATCTCGAGAAAGACCTTTTCAATCTCGTGGGCCGTCCTTCCGTGCACAACTGGGTGCAATTCCACTGCGAGACCGGCGGTTACAACGCCAAAGTGGAGCGGGACGAGAGATCGGCCAGCAGGCCGGGCTCGTTCACCCGCAAGGTTTACCGGTATCAGGTGCAGGGCCCGAACGCGATGAAGGTGATCGAGAAGGTGACCGGCAAACCCGCTCCCGATCTCAAATTCTTTAACATGACATCGATTTCGATCGCGGGACGCAGCGTTCGCGCGTTGCGCCACGGCATGGCCGGCCAGCCTGGCCTCGAGCTTTTTGGCCCGTGGGACGATGGCGAAGCCGTGAAAGCCGCGATCGTCGAAGCCGGCAAAGAATTCGGCCTTCGGCTGGTGGGGGCGCGCGCCTATTCGTCGAACACTCTCGAGTCCGGCTGGATTCCTTCTCCGATGCCCGCGATTTACAGCGGCGAGAAGATGAAGAAGTACCGCGAATGGCTGCCGGCGAACTGCTACGAAGCGATCGCTTCTCTCGGCGGCAGCTTCTATTCCGACAACATCTCGGACTACTACCTCACGCCCTGGGATCTCGGCTATGGACCCATCGTGAAGTTCGATCACGATTTCATCGGACGCGAAGCGCTCGAGAAGCTGGCAACCAAGCCCCATCGCAAGAAAGTGACGCTCGCGTTAAACGACGAGGACATGACGCACGCCCTTGGCACGATGTTCCAAAAGACGAATCGAGCCAAGTATTTCGATTTTCCGTCGGCCGTTTATTCGACGCTGCCGTACGACAAGGTGCTGAGCAACGGCAAGACGATCGGCATCTCCACCTGGTGCGGTTACAGCTCGAACGAAGGCAAGATGCTCACTCTGGCGATTCTCGACGAGCCATACAGCGATCCTGGCACAGACGTGACTTTCGTGTGGGGCGAGGAAGGCGGCGGATCGTCGAAGCCGACGGTCGAGCGCCACGTCCAGACCGAGATTCGCGCTGTCGTGAGCCCGGTTCCGTACTCGGAAGTGGCTCGCACCTCGTATGCCGAGGGCTGGCGCACGCATCAGAAGGCCGGCGGAGCCGAGGTGGCGGGACACAAATAGGGATATGATGGCGGAGGGGCCGTCCCGCAAGGCGCGCGGCCCGCTCCGTGGATTTAATCGCATCCCAGGGTGGATCGCTACGAACGAGGCGTTTTCGCGCTGAAACTGAGTCGTGGCCCGGCGCCCATTTCAAGGCTGGGTGAAAACGCCGCTTCCGCAGAGAAGAGTCGCGCACAATTAAGCCCGCAGAATTCGACATCGGAGCTTTGGCGGAATTCGCCAACGAACCGGGCTTTGTCCTCATCCGCGAGGATTCCGGTTGGCGCATGTATCGTCGTCCAGCCCGCATCATCGCGGCCAGCGATTCTGAGACCCTCGCGCACGCGCTGGCGGAGATCGACCGGCACGTGAAGTCAGGCGGAGAGGCCGCCGGTTTCCTCTCCTACGAAGCCGGCTACGCGCTCGAACCGAAGCTCCATCCTTTGCTCGGCCGCGAGAGCGGCCCACTATGCTGGTTCGGCCTTTACGATACGGCGGCCACGCTCGAGGAACTCTCGTTTCCTCCCGGTGACTCGGAACAGCTTGTCCAGCACCGCCATTCGACCATCGCTCGCGGCCAATACGACGAAGCTTTGAGAGCGATCCACGATTGGATCTCCGCGGGCGACGTCTATCAGATCAACTTCACCTATCGATTGGCTTTCGAATCCGGATGCCGCCCATGGCGCCTCTTCACTTCGCTGTGTCACCGGCATCCTGTTCCTTACGCCGCCTTCGTGAATACGGGGCAGGAACAGATCGTTTCGCTCTCGCCGGAACTATTCTTCAGCATTCGAGAGAAGCACATCACGGTGAAGCCGATGAAGGGCACTGCGGACCGCGGCCTTACGCTCGAAGACGACGTCCGCCGCGCCGGCGAACTGCAAGTGAGCGAGAAGAACCGCGCCGAAAACGTGATGATCGTCGATCTGATGCGCAATGATCTCGGCCGCATCTGCTCCTCGGGCTCCGTCAAGACCACGCGGCTGTTCGATGTCGAACGTTTTCCATCCGTTTGGCAGATGACGTCCACAATCGAGGGCCATTTGCGGGAAGAGTGCACGCCGGAATCGGTCATCCGGGCCTTGTTTCCCTCCGGATCGGTCACCGGCGCGCCCAAAATCCGCGCCATGCAACTCATTTCGGCGCTCGAGACCACTCCGCGCGGCGTCTACACGGGCGCTATCGGTTATTTCGCCCCGCACCAGGCTCAATTCAATGTCGCAATTCGCACGGCTGTTTTACGGGGCGCCGAAGGGCTCCTCGGCGTAGGCGGCGGCATCACGTACGATTCGTCGAGCGCCGAAGAATGGAAGGAATCCCAATCGAAAGCAGCTTTTCTCACCCAGGACGCGCCTGACTTCAAGATTATCGAAACGATGCGGTGGGAGGGAGAGTACAGCCTCCTTGAGGAGCATCTCGAGCGCATGCGCGGCTCCGCTGAATACTTCCTCTTTCATTTCGAGAAGCGCGCAGCCCGCGAAGCGCTCGCGGCCATCGTCCCGAAGTTCGGCGGCCGCCCTCACCGCGTCCGGCTTCTCCTCGCTCAAGACGGCTCGCTCGAAATCGATTCAAGCGAGGCCGCCGGTGCGCCTCCTTTTGGCCGCGTCCGGCTATCCGCGCAAACGGCGCTCAGTTCCGATCGTTTTCTCTATCACAAGACGACGCGCCGCAAGATGTACGACGATGAACTGGCTGCCGCGAGAGCCGCGCATTGCGACGATGCGCTTTTCTTCAACGAGCGGGGCGAGCTCACCGAAGGCGCAATCCACAATGTTTTTGTGGTCGAGGGCGCTCTCTGGCGTACTCCGGCAATCGCGTGCGGGGTTTTGCCGGGCACGTACCGCGCTTTCATCCTGAAGACTCGTAGTAACGCGCGAGAGGACGTGATGACTCTCGACGACCTCCTTCGCGCCGACGCCATCTATTTGTGCAACAGCGTCCGGGGAATGTTTCCCGTGCGGCTGTCGGAAGATCAGAAAGCCCCTCCATCACACAGGGATCATCCGCTGAGCTACAGCACACGCTGACCTGAGTGAAATCTGAATCTTCGCCGGAAACTGCCGGCAAATCCCGGCGCTGCCGGTGACAAGAGGAAACTGAATATGCTTCGCAAATCGATCCTTGGCCTTGCTGCTGTCGCGATCCTATGTTCGCTGCCTTGCCCTTCCGCCAGGGCGCAAACCGCTGCCGATTGGCCGATGTACAGAGGCTCTCTCAGCGGCATGGGCTATTCCTCACTCAAGCAAATCAACGCCGAGAATGTCGCGAGCCTCAAGCAAGTCTGGTCCTACGAGCTTTCCGGCCGTGGAGGCCTGGAAGTTACGCCCATCGTCGTTGCCGGCGTGATGTACGTTCCGGGTCTCAATAAGGTGCTCGCGCTCGACGCCGATACCGGAAAGCAGATTTGGGAATACGACGTCACGCTGCCATCCACGCGCGGCGTTGCCTACTGGCCCGGCGACAAAGACAATCCGCCGCGCATCGTCTTCACCACATTCAGCCGCAAAGTGATCGAACTCGACGCCGCCACAGGAAAGCCCGTTCCAAGCTTCGGCAAGGATGGCGTCGTCGAGTTGGCCGTCGGCTACAACGGCGTTCCGACGATCTACAAGAATCTCGCCTTTCTCGGCGCCAGCGTCGGCGAGTTGCCAGTTGGTCCTCCGGGCGACACGCGCGCCATCGACGTTCTCACCGGCGCTCTGGTCTGGGATTTTCATACCGTTCCGCAGCCCGGCGAAGTGGGCCACGATACGTGGCTCAATGACGGATGGAAGGGCCGTTCCGGCACCAACGTCTGGGGCTGGTATATGACGGTCGATGCGAAGCGCAATCTTCTTTATATGCCCGTCGGCGGGCCATCCCCGAATTATTACGGCGGCGATCGCCCCGGCGACGACCTCTTCGGCAATTCCGTTGTTGCCGTCGATGCCGATACGGGCAAGCTGAAGTGGTACTTCCAGACGGTCCATCACGATCTGTGGGACCAGGATCTGCCGCCCGGCCCCGGATTGGTCGACATCAAAGAGCACGGCAAAGAAATTCCAGCGCTCGTTGCCATCGGCAAAACGGGATTGATGTTCATTCTCAATCGCGAAACCGGAAAGCCGGTGTTCGGCGTTGAGGAACGCCCCGTTCCCAAGGGCGATGTCCCCGGCGAGTGGTATTCACCCACTCAGCCATTTCCGTTGAAGCCGCCTCCGCTGGCTCGCATGAGCTACAAGCCGGAGGATATGGTCACCGCCGAGGACACGACCCCCGAGCATGTAAAGGCTTGCCAGGCGATTCTTGCGAAGAATGGCGGAAAGTTCTACAACGCGGGTCCCTTCACTGCGTGGCTCTATCACCCGGACGGCGCGCCCCCCGATCCGACGATTCAATTTCCCGGAGGAACGGGCGGCACGAACTGGGGCGGCGTCGCAGTCGACCCGACGAACGGCTTTGTGTTTGTCCAGACGCACGACATGTCTCTGATTGGCTGGATCGAGAAGCGCAAGGCCGGCGGAAACTATGGCCGCGGCAACGCAGGTTCCACGCAGCTCTACGACCGTGCGGGGGTCGATGGCCCCGGTCCCTATTTCAGTTTCAGCGCGGTGATGAAGGACAAAAGCGGTCACGTCATCGGCAGCTGGCCCTGTCAGAAACCGCCCTGGGGCCGCCTCTACGCCATCAACGCGAATACCGGCGACATTGCCTGGGAGTCCGTAATCGGCATCACGCCGGGCCTCCCGCCGGACAAACAGAATACCGGCGGCGGTGGCAGCGCCGGCCCCATCGCGACGGCCGGCGGGCTGGTATTCATCGGCGCCACGCCCGACGACCGCTTCCGTGCCATCGATTCAAAGACGGGCAAGGAATTATGGGTCGCCGATCTCGGCAAGAATGCCAACGCCGACCCGATGACCTATCAAGGCAAGAGCGGCAAACAATATGTCGCGATCGTCGCCGTGGATACGGTGTACGTCTTCGCACTGCCGGACGCCCGGTAAGCCCGGAAAAGAAGCAGAACCTCGGCTTGTCGCCTCGGGCTTTCCCTTTGCGACAAGCCTTCGAACGCGTCGATTGACTCAATCTGCAACGCCCCGTACGCTTGAATCTCGCCTTTTTTCGGATCCCTATGGCCACTGTCGACGACGATTTGAGCCAAATCGAGCGTGACATCCGCACGCTCAAAATCGAATACGAGCAGTTCTTCGGCGGGGGACGAAAACGCCCTCCTACCGATACGCAATGGCGCGTCGATTCGCTTGTGCGCCGCATGAACGAGCGCATCAATGAGTTCAACTTCGCGCAGCGCTTTCGCCTGAACAATTTGACCCAAACCTACGCGAAGTATCAGGAGATGTGGCGCAAGAAAACCACCCAGAAGGAAACCGGGGCCACGCAGCACCATTTCGGAGCCGCCGCGAAAGCCATCGAATCCGACCGCGCCCGCAAAGCTGCTCTCGAAGCCGGCACGCGAGCCGTGCCGCCCGCCGGGTCCATCGATCCCGCTGGGCGCCAAGCGCAGCGGCCGCAGGAGCCCGCGGCGTTTGCCCTGGCCCTATCGAGCCCCGAGCACGAAAAGGAAAAGATCTACACGCTCTACGAAAAGCTGATCGAGGCGCGTGGCGAAACGGGCGAAAAGGCCAACGCGCCGACCCTGAAGGATTTCGAGCGTTTCGTGAAGCAAAAAACCAAAGAGCTTCAGGATAAGGGCGGACGCGAAGTCGAATACACCGTCGGCATCGAAGGCGGCCGCGTTCGCCTGAAGGCTCGCGTTTCCCGCTGAGCCGGTTTTCGGGCCCCCGCAGAACTCCTCTTCCGAAATCTTTTCCAAACGCATACACTGGCTCGCGGCTTCTTTTCGGATCCCCTTTTCTGCCGGAGGCATTTCCCGTGGCCATCGAGCGCGCGCTCATCAGCGTTTACGACAAAACCGGCATCGCCGAATTCGCACGCGATCTCGCGTCGCTCCGCGTGGAGATCGTCTCGACCGGCGGGACGGCGAAGCTGTTGCGCGACGCCGGCATCCCCGTGCGTGACGTCTCCGATCTCACGGGCTGGCCGGAAATGCTCGGCGGGCGCGTCAAGACGCTGCATCCCAAAGTTCACGGCGGCATTCTTTTCCAGCGCGGTAAAGCCGAAGACCGGGCGCAGGCGGCCCAGCATTCCATCCTTCCGATCGATCTCGTCGTCGTGAATCTTTATCCTTTCTCGGCGACCGCTGCAAAGCCCGGCGTCACCGCCGGCGAGCTGATCGAGAACATCGATATCGGCGGCCCGGCCATGGTCCGTTCGGCTGCGAAAAATTTCCAGAGTGTGGGCGTCGTCACCGATCCGGAAGACTACGCCGCAATCGTGGCGGAGCTTCGCGAGAACCGCGAACTGAGCCTCGCGACGCGCCTTTCGCTCGCGCGCAAAGCCTACGCGCGCACCGCGCGTTATGACGGCGAAATCGCGACGGAGCTGGAACGGCTGGCGGCCGCCGACGGCGCCGTGACCATCGGCCCGCTTGAAAAATTACCCGAGAGAATCCACATCGCGCTCGAGCGCCGCCAGTCCATGCGCTACGGCGAAAATCCGCATCAGGCTGCCGCTCTCTACGTTCCCGCCGGGCGCCCCGTTTCGGGTCTTGCCGGCGCGAAACAGCTCCAGGGCAAGGAGCTTTCCTACAACAACCTTGTCGATCTGGATGCGGCCTGGGCGCTGGCTCAGGAATTCAAGCGGTCCGGCGTCGCCATCATCAAGCACAACAATCCGTGCGGCGCGTCCGAGGAGGACTCTCTTCGCGACGCGTATGTGAAGGCGCTCGCCTGCGATCCGGTCTCGGCGTACGGCGGCGTGCTGGCCTTCAATCGCGCGCTCGACGCCGCGACTGCCGAGGAAGTCGCAAAACTGTTCGTCGAATGCATCGTCGCGCCGGGCTATCAGCCGGCCGCTCTTGCGGCATTTGCGTCGAAAAAAAATCTTCGCCTGCTCGAATTTCCGCTTGCCGGCGCGCCGCCTTCTGCTCTCGATGAACTCGTGCTGAAACCGATTTCCGGCGGCATGCTGGTGCAGGAGGCGGATCGCCATGAACTGACGGATGCGGACCTCAAGGTTGTCACCGAGCGCGCGCCCACGGAATCCGAACGCCGCGGCCTGCTTTTCGGCTGGAAGGTGGCGAAGCACGTGAAATCAAACGCGGTCGTCTTCGCGCGCGAAGGCCAGACCGTGGCCATCGGAGCCGGACAGATGAGCCGCGTCGATTCAGTGAAGATCGCCGCGATCAAAGCGGCGACGGCGAACCTCTCGCTGGCCGGCAGTTCTGTTGCATCCGACGCCTTCTTCCCGTTTCCCGATGGCGTGGAAGAAGCGGGAAAGGCCGGCGCGACTGCTGTGATCCAGCCCGGCGGCTCGGTTCGCGACGCGGAAGTGATCGCGGCCGCCAACAAGCTCGGCATGGCCATGGTTTTCACTGGCGTGCGCCATTTCCGGCATTAGACTGAATCCATGACAGAACAGACCAAGCTCAGCGGACTGCGCGTCCTTGCGCTCGAAAGCCGTCGCGCCGGGGAAATGGCGAAACTGATCGCGGCGTACGGCGGCAAGGGCACCGTCGCGCCCTCGATGCGGGAAATTCCGCTCGAATCGAATACCGAAGCGATCGCCTTCGCGCGCACGCTGGCCGAGGGCGGCTTCGATATGATGATTTTTCTCACCGGCGTCGGCACGCGTGCGCTCGCGCGCGTCGTTCAGACGGTCTACCCGATCGAGCGGTTCGCCGAATCGCTTCGCCGCATCCC
>Ga0335074_10008382_pt1 | contig 14362 bp, 11 predicted proteins | sample Lox_Sample_23_FD_206715 | JGI IMG/M metagenome (GOLD analysis project Ga0335074, IMG submission 206715) | Soil microbial communities from Loxahatchee National Wildlife Refuge, Florida, United States - Lox_Sample_2.3 | ecosystem: Environmental > Terrestrial > Soil > Wetlands | place: USA...
AAGGCCCTCGCCCGCATCGAGTTCGCCAAGCAGCAGCCACAGAAGGTGATCGACACGCTCGCGAAGATCGCCGAGTCTGGCAAGGGCGACGCCGACACCTATGATCTGCTGGGTCGGGCCTATGCCATGACCGGCCAGTCAGACGAGGCGGTGAAGGCGTTCCAGAAGGCACAATCGCTCGCCCCGAACGATATCGGCGTGCAGACGAGGCTGGCCACCGTCCGCATGGGCATGGGCGAGCCGAACGCGGCCGTGGGCGACCTGGAACATACCTTGCAGCTCGCCCCCAAGCAGGCCGGGGTCGGCGAAGCGCTGTTCTTTGCCGCACTGGCTACCGGCGACATGACCAAGACCGCCGACGCGTTGGAGAAAGTGAAGGCGGCCGAGGGCAACACGCCTGTCGTCGACAACCTGACCGGCTTGTTGCAGCTCGCCAAGCTGGACGTGCCCGACGCGCGCAAGACCTTCACTGATCTTAGCGTTGCACATCCGGACTTCATCCCGGCGCAGATCAACCTGGCGCGGGTGCTGGCGATGCAAGGCGACGGGCCAGGAGCGGAGAAGGTGCTCAGTGCCATATTGGAAAAGCAGCCTGCCTCCCAGCCCGCGCTGAACATGCTCGCTTCCGATTATGCCCAGAGCAATCGCCTGCCCGAGGCGGTGGCGCTGCTGGAGCGAGCGCATAAGGCGCAGCCGGCTGATCCGCGCCTCGCCGCGGGCCTTGGCGACCTCTACATCCGTTCGGGCAACGCGCAGAAGGCGCTCGATCTGGCCACGCAGACCAAGGGGGCGGCGGCACTGTCCGATCCGATCCTGAGCCTGACCGCCGCGGCGCAGCTCGCTTTGGGACAGCGCGACCGGGCGCGCGACACATACAGCCAATTACTCAAGCAGGACCCAAACAATCTCGCCGTGCGGCGGCGACTGGTCGGGCTGTTGGTGGACGCGGGCGACTACGATTCGGCCCGCAACGTGATCAAGTCTGGGATTGCCGCCGACCCGCGCAACTATCAGCTTCTGCTGGATTACGCGTTGGTCGACCTGCGTGCCACCGGCGTGGACTCGGCGCTCTCCACTGCGGACACGCTGATTTCGCAGAACCGCGAATTCACCCCGGCGCTGGCACTCAAGGGCGACATCTACCTGGCCGCCAACCGGCCCGACGATGCCATCAAGGCGTTCCAGGACGCGCTGACAGCCTCACCCTCGACAATGTTCCTGACGCGTATGGTCGGTGCCCAATTACGGGCCGGACGGCGCGGCATGGCGCAGGTCACACTGGCCGATTGGTTGGCGAAACATCCCAACGACCTCGTGGCGCTGGAGCAAGCGGCCGAGCTGGACATTGCATCAGGCAATTACGACGCAGCAACCAAGGCTCTGCAGAATATCCTGGCCGAGAAGCCGCATGACCCGATTGCCCTGAACAACCTGGCCTGGGTGTACCAGCAGCAGCACAACCCCCAGGCGATGGATCTGGCGCGCCAGGCCTATTTGCTCGCGCCTGGCCCGCAGACAGCGGACACGTTGGGCTGGATCCTCACCAACGCGGGCAAGGCCAGTAGCGGCGTGCTGCTGCTGCGCCAGGCCAGCGCGCTGGCGGCGAACGATCCGCGCGTGCAGTATCATTTCGCCGTGGCGCTGAACGATACCGGCGACAAGGCGGACGCGATCAAGCTGCTGACGGCGGTGGTCGCGGTGAAGGCCGACTTCACCGAGAAGGCGCAAGCCCAGCAGTTGCTGGACCAATTGAACAAGGGCACCTGATGACGAGGGGCCAGCGGCACCTCGGTCTGATTGCGTCACCCCCTCGGCCTGATTGCGTTCCGCCTCGCGCGCCCGAGCCCGAATGTCAGCGGTGCCTGCATGGGCGGGGATGACGCAATGGAGGCGGGATCGCTGGATGCGACCGAAAGTCGTTGCTTTCGCGGTTCGCAGTCCGACGCCGCGCCACTCCCAGTGCGGCTGGTGACGTTCTCCACGCTGTTTCCGAACGCGGCGCGCCCGAACCATGGCGTGTTCGTGGAGAGCCGCTTGCGCCACCTGGTGGCCAGTGGCGCCATCCGCAGCACAGTGGTGGCGCCGGTGCCATGGTTTCCCAGCACCGCCGCTTGCTTCGGTGACTGGGCGCGGCACGCGCGCGCGCCGCGCGAGGAGCAAAGGCACGGGCTGCGCGTGCTGCATCCTCGCTATCCGACGCTACCCCGGGTCGGCATGTCGCTGGCCCCCTGGCTGTTGTATCGCGCCTTGCTGCCGGTACTGCGGGACTTGCACGCCCGCGAGGCGTTCGACGCGATCGATGCCCACTACCTGTATCCGGACGGCGTGGCGGCGACCTGGCTGGGCCGCCGGCTGTGCCTCCCGGTCGTGGTCACGGCGCGCGGCACCGACGTGACGCTGATCCCCCGCTTCGCCACACCGCGGCGGCTGATTCAGGGAATGATCCGCGACGCGGCGGCACTGATCGCGGTCAGTGACGCATTGAAGCGGACACTGGTCGGCTTGGGAGCGCCCACCGGCAAGGTGACCGTGCTGCGCAACGGCGTCGATACCGAGCTGTTTCGTCCACCGACCGACCGGGCGGCCGCGCGGCAGGCGCTGGGCCTGAGCGGGCCGACGCTGATTTCCGTCGGGCTGCTGATCGAGCGGAAAGGCCACCATTTGACGATCGAGGCGATGCGAGAACTTCCGGACTTCGCGCTCCTGATCGTCGGCGAGGGTCCGGAGCAAGCCCGCCTCACTGCGCTGATCGACCGCCTCGGGCTGGCCAATCGCGTGCGCCTGCTGGGAGCGCGCCCGCATGCCGAGCTGCCCGCCCTGTATGGTGCCGCCGATGCGCTGGTGCTGGCCTCGTCGCGCGAAGGTTGGGCCAACGTGCTGCTGGAAGCGATGGCCTGTGGCACACCTGCCATTGCGAGCAACATTCCGGGCAATCCGGAGGTGGTGCGCGAGGCAGCCGCCGGCACGATCGTCGATGCGAACACCCCCGGCGGGATTGCCGCGGCGGTCCGCCGGCTGATTGCGGCGCTGCCTGCGCGCGCTGACACGCGGGCCTATGCGGAACGATTCGGCTGGCAGGAGACGACGGCCGGCCAGCTAGCATTGTTCCGGCGTATTGCGGCGCCGGGCCGGGCGGAACGCGAGCGCGCCGCTGTCCTGATCTAGTACCCAGAGTCAGGGAAGCGCGAGCCTCGCGCCTGAAATGTCATGGCGAGGCAGGAAGGGGCCGACGCAATCTCGGTCGATGGCGCGCACCAGCGTCGATGCGCTCATCCGAATGAGATCGCTCCGGCCCCCTCGGCCCCGCGCAATGACACGGGGCTGGCTGCCGCGCGCGCCGCCCCTCGCCAGAATGCTTGACGGCCGCGCGACTTTTGTGGCTTTTACCCAGCATGCCTCGGTGCTGCCGGCATGTCGCGAACCGCAATGCCTGAATCCGGCAAACAGATTGCCTTGGTATCGTTCGGCAGACGCTCCGGTCTTGGGTTTCCGTGACTTCGCCGTCATCTTCCTTCGCGCGGCTGCTCACTCCGGACAGCCTGCCCCGCTACCTTTTGTGGCAACTGACCGGGCGCCGCGACACTGTCGCCGTGCGTCTTAGAGACGGCCCTAAGCTCCTGCTGCGACCGCGCAGCGCCGGCAACAACGACTATGGCGTTGCCTACGAAGTGTTCCTGCACCGCCATTATGATTGCCCCCGCCCGCTACCGGCACAGTCAATCCGCCGCATCCTCGACCTCGGCGCCAATGTCGGCTTCTCCTGCCTCTGGTGGCTGACGCGCTTCCCCGGCGCCGAGGTGATCGCCCTCGAGCCGCATCCGAATCACTTCGCCCAATGCCGCGTCAACCTGTCGACGAACGGGCTGTTGCCGCGGGTGGAGCTGCACCAGGCCGCCGCCGGCACCGAGACACGCCACATCATGCTGAGCGACGCAGGCTCCTCCTCCAGCGTGCTGGCCCACGGCACGGCTGGCATCGAGGCGGAAATGCTGGATGTGTTCGACCTGTTGGGAGATCAGTGCATCGACCTGATGAAGCTGGATATCGAAGGCGGCGAATACGCGATCCTCGACGACGCGCGCTTCCCGGCGCTGGGCGTCAAGTATTTGGTAATGGAATGGCATGGCGGCCCGGAGCGACGCGATCACTCCCTGCAACGCTTTTGCAGCCTGGGCTATGAGCCGTTGGTAATGTTCGATCACGGATCCCAGGGCATGGTGTGGGCGTTCCTGCATCCGTCGGCCGGTGCCGACTGAAACTATCGGGCAACCAAGGCCATGCACGATCTCGCCGGTTCTACCGGCAGATGGTCACCGCATTTCGACCTGGCTCGGGCGAGACCGTGCCGGCTTGCTGAATCGTTGATGACAGACGGCAAACTTGCGAATATCCCGCTCTCATGCTGCGCGGCCTGATCCGACGGAGCCGGTTCCGCCTATGCTCGCAACTTGTCCGAGAGTGACGACCCTCGATTATACCACACAGGCGGAATGATGGCGCAGGCCGACGGCCAACTGTCATTGTCGGCGCGAACCGCGCGAGGGGCAGGGTGGGTTGTATGTTGGCGCGTGGCAACGCGGATCCTGGGAACCATCAGCACCTTGCTGCTGGTACGGCTATTGGTGCCAAGCGATTTCGGCCTGGTCGCGCTCGGCACGACCTTCGCCCAGGCATTGGATGGATTGTCGGAGATCGGTGTCGGCAACGCCTTGATCCGGGAAGTCGACATCGACCGCGCCATGTACGACACGGGGTTCACGTTGGCCGCGATCCGCGGCGTCACCTCGGCGGTCCTGATCGTCTGCTGTGCGTGGCCGGTCGCCAGTTTCTTCGGCGAGCCCCGCCTCGTCGGCATCCTGCTGGCATTGGCCGTCGGCATGTTGATCAGCGCGGTCGAGAATATCGGGGTGATCGACTTCCAGCGGGACATCGCCTTCGAGAAGGAGTTCGGCCTGCTCCTCGCCCCGCGCATCCTCGGCATCATCGCCTGCGTCGCGGTCGCCTATGTGTGGCGGAGTTACTGGGCACTGGTGGTCGGCATTCTCACCACCCGCGGCACGCGGTTGTTGTGCACCTATCTCATGCACAGCTACCGGCCGCGGCTGTCGCTGCGTGCCTGGCGGCGGATCGTCGGCTTCTCCTTCTGGAGCTGGATGCTGGCGTGGGTGTCGCTGATCAGCGACCGAACCGCCAATTTCGTATTGGGGCGCATGCTCGGCGCCACGCCGGTCGGCGTCTATTCGATCGCGCGCGATGTCGGATTCATGACAACCACCGAACTCGTGCTGCCGATCTGCCGCGCGTTGTTTCCCGGGCTGACGCAGGTCAGGAGCCGGGGAAAGGACGTGGCGGACGCCTATTTCCGCGCCATCTCCGCGACGCTGGTGCTCGCGCTGCCGGCCAGTGTCGGCATTGCGCTGGTGGCGGACCCCCTGGTCCGGCTGGCGATCGGCCCGAAATGGATCGCGGCGATTCCGCTGCTGCAGATCTTCGCGCTGGTCGGGATATTCCGCGTCGTTACCTATGTCGGCACCACGCTGCTGACGGTCTATGGCATGCTGCAGATTCAGTTCCATGGCACGGTGGTCATTACGCTGATCCGCATCGTGCTGCTGATCGCGCTGATCGATCGCTTCGGGCTGGTCGGGAGCGGTTTCGCCATGGCGGCGGTCGCCATCCTGGAGGAGGCCTTCTATCTGCTTGTGACCTTTCACCGCTTCAATCTGCGGCCGATGAAACTGCTTGCGACGAACTGGCGAGCCGTCATCGCCACGGTGGTCATGACCGGAGTCGTGTTCCTGACCAAGCTGAGCTTCAGCGCCAATCCGACCTATGGCGGTTTCTCTGCCCAGGTTGTTGCCGGTGCTCTGTCCTACGCGGCGGTGCTTTACGCGGTATGGCGGGTCGCCGGCCAGCCGCAGGGAGCAGAATCACAAATTCTATCGATCGCCTGGGAAACCAGCCGTTCGCTGCGGCGGCGTTGGCTGCCGGGCGCATGGTCATGAAACTTTCAGAGATCCCCGGCGATCGCGTGGTACTGATTCTCGGCGCACCACGTTCCGGCACAACCTGGCTGGCGAAGATCTTCGACAGCCATCCAGACGTGCTGTATCGTCATGAACCCGACACGATACGTCGTGCGGCGGACCTGCCCTGGATTTGCGACGCCGCGGATATCCCGCGCCATGTCGACGCTGCCCGGACATATCTCGCGGAACTGATCGGCACTGCCACAGTGAAGACCGTCGGCTCATTGCCGATGTTTCCGAAGCGGTTCGAGACCCCGCCGGTGCGACTGGCACGCCGCGCGATCATCTACGGTCTCCGCGCTGCGGCGCTGACCCGGCCAGGCCGGCGGCTGACCGCCGACCTAAGGGTGCCGGACCTGATCGAGCCTGCGCGCCATCCCGGGCTTCGCGTGGCGATCAAGTCGGTCGGCTCGCTTGGCCGGGCGGGATTGTTTGCCGCGGCGCTGCCGCAGGCGCGAATCGTCGTCATCATCCGCGACGTGTGGGGACAGGTAGCCTCGATGCGGCGTGGCAAGGCGGGTGGCAAATTCGAGGCCGACCTGCCGACCGCCCATGTGGCGGATCCGGCGCGCGCCGCCCGCTATGGCCTGACCCAGGCGACGTTCGCCACCCTGCCGGAGATAGAGCAATTGGCATGGAACTGGGCAATCGTGAACGAGAAGGTTGTCGACGACATCGGCGGCATGGAACGCGCGAGGCTGGTGCGCTACCAGGACCTGTGCGACGCGCCGCAGGCTCAGGCGCGCTCGTTGTTCGACTTTGCCCGCCTGGCGTGGAGCCCGCAGACGGAGGCCTTCTTGCGGCGCAGCACGCAGCAGGTGGGGCGGGAACGGTATTACGGTGTGTTCCATGATCCGCAGGGGGCGCTGAATCGATGGCGGCAGGAACTGTCGCCCCAGGAGCAATACCGGATCGGTGCGGTGGTGCGCGCGACGTCGCTCGCGTCGTTCTGCCCGGAGGTTGATGCGTGACCGGGCGAGGACCAATGGCGCGCCACCGGTCGGCCGCCACAAGCGGGCAATGAACTCCTATGGGTGATGGATTGTCAGAAACGCAGACAACCACGGCCGATGTCGTCGACGAGTGGCGCACGCCCGAGAACATTCCATACCGGGTCGGCACCGGGGACTGGGAGGGATTCCGCCTGTCGAATCTCTCGATAGAACAATTGCTGGAAGAGGCCGGCCGCTGGGCCGAGAGCTTTCGGGGTATCGAGCGCCCATGGTTGTGTTGGAACGTCGATGACGACTGGTGCTACGTGCAGCAGCGGCTGGTGCGGGAAGTCGGCTGGACCCCGGTCGTCGGCTTCGATCCGCGTGCAGGACGACCGTCACTGATCCCCGGCGCCGTGCTGGTCGATTTCAACGAACGGCTGAGACTGCCGTCGATGTGGATGCATTTCCCGCTCGAGTTCATCTTCCGCTTCTGCGACCGGCTGGCTTATTGGCACGCCGACTGCCTGCTGCGCCTCGAGAAGATGCACCGCTACGCCCAAATGTTCCTGGAGTTGCGCGACGGCGAGATGGCCGCGGTGCGCCCGCGCGGATCGTGGCGGCAGCGCCTGGCGCCCACCAGGTGGCGCTATTGGGAAGTGCTCGCCTGCAGCACCCGCGGCGCCAGCCGCAGCCAGTTCGAGAACGGCTGCGGCTGGTGGATGAATTTCCCGATGCATCCTTCCGTGTCGCCTGAGCAAGCCGCGCGGCGGGCGAAATATCACTACGAATGTGGCGTCGGCATCCGCTATTGGGCGAGGCATTGCCGCGGTATCGTGCGGGAGATCCCGGGCGCCGAGATCGCCGAGGGGCATTTCACGCTGATCGGCCGCAAGGACTACAAGCGGGCCTCGCCGGTGCATTTCAAGCGCGACCTGTCGAAGGAACTCTCGTTGAACAATGATCTGCGGCTGGCTTGCGACAAACTCGAAATCAGTCATTTGCTGGCACCGATGCCATAGGACGTGGCACGATCCCTGGGTATCGTTTGCGCTTGCAACGCCAGGCCACAACGCGGCGCGCCCCAGCGGAGGCGACGGAAGCATGCTGTACAAGTGGCGCCGCAGGCTGAAGACCTGGAATTTCGATCGGCAGATCGCCGCCGTGATGGATACCCCGCCGCTGCGTATTGTTGACGCCGATTGCGCCATCGTCAGCATGGTCAGGAACCGCGACGTGCCGATGTATTTGCTTTGCATCAAGGCATTCTATCGGCATCTCGGGGCCGGCCGCGTCGTTGGCATCATCGACCGCGACATGCCGCGGACCTTGCGCGACACGATCCGCCGCCATGTCGATGGCATCGAGTTTGTGATCCTGGAAGATCTCGATCCCGGACGCTGCCAGCGCGGCGGCACCTGGGAGCGGCTGGTGTTCCTGCTGGACGGATCCGCCTCGCGCTACATGATCCAGATGGATGCCGACATTCTCGCGGTGGGTCCCGATCTCGCGGAGGTAGGCGACTGCGTCGCGCGCAACGTCGCCTTCACCATCGCGGACGGCGATCGGTTCCGCACCATGCGCGAGGCGGCCCGCATCGCCCAGGCGGAGCCGGACGACCCCTATGTCGGGACCGCCATAGAGCAATGCTTCGACCGCTACCCGGACTGCGACCGGCTGCGCTACGTCCGCGGCTCGTCGGGACTGGCCGGTTTCGCGCGGGGAGGTTTCGCCCGGACAAAGATCGAGGAATTCCACGCCATCATGCAGGGCCTGCTGCCGGACCGCTGGCACGAGTGGGGCTCGGAGCAATGCGGATCCAACTTTGCCGTTGCCAATTCGCCTGGTGCGGTCGCGCTGCCCTATCCGGCCTATGGCAGTTTCGGCGAGATCACGCCGCGCGAGCGCTGCAAGTGCTTCCACTTCATCGGCGCGTACCGCTTCATGGACGGCTATTTCGCCCGCCGCGGGCGGGAAATCATTCGCCAGCTCGCGGCGGCGTAACACCTTGGCAGGCGCCCGCCGGCCGGCGCGGGTTGGGGTGGGACACGGCGGGCGGTGGGCGGACAGACGGGAGCCCGACGCATGTTCCGCAACCGCCCCCGTTTCACTCGGTTACCCTGCCCCGCCTCTCAGCCCCTTGCCCCACCCGCCGCCGCGATGATAGTGCCCCCCTTTGCAACAGGGGCCGCGGAGACATGCCGTCCACATTTGAGACCGTCGCCGGGATCATATCCGAGACATGCGACATTCCCCGTGAGAAGATCACCCCGGAATCGCATGCCATCAACGACCTGGGCATCGACAGCCTGGACTTCCTCGATGTTGCCTTCGCCATCGATAAGGCATTTGCGATCAAGATGCCGCTGGAACAATGGACGCAGGAGGTGAACGACGGGAAAGTGTCGTCGGATCAATACTTTGTCCTGGGCCACCTGGCCGACAACATCGACACGCTGGTGGCTGCCAAAGTCGCCTGATCCGGCATGCGCCGGATCGCCTTGCTTGATCCGGACGGTCGGGTGGTACGCGCCAACTGCACCGTCCCGGACCAGTCGCCCATTTTCGAGGGCCATTTCCCCGGCTATCCACTGCTCCCTGGCGTACTGATGATCGAAACCATGGCCCAGACCGGCGGCTGGCTCGTGCTGGCCAGCCTGCGCTTCACCCGCATGGCCTTCCTGGCGCAGGTGAAGGAGGCGAAGTTGCGCGGCTTCGTCGCCCCCGGCGCGCATCTGGAGACGGAGGCGCAACTGGTGCAGGATGGCTCCGGCTACGCGGTCGTGACAGGCCGGATCGAGTCGGGTGGCCGCAAGGTGGCCGAAGCCGAGCTGCGCTATGGACTCGCGCCCTTTCCCAACGAGACGCTGCGCGCGCGGATACTGGAAACTGCCCGCCGCGTGGGAGTGCCGGAGGCATATCTGAGTGGCGGCTGACCGCGACACAGTGATAACGGGCATCGGCCTGATTTCCTGTCTGGGCGAAGGCACGGACGCGACCTGGGCAGCGTTGGATGCCCCCGCGGGATTTCAGCCTGTGGTGGACGCGAGCCGTTTCGCTCCCTGGTCGGTGCACCCGATGGTCCCGCTGGAATGGGAGCGCCAGATCCCCCGCCGTGAGCAACGCCAGATGGAGCCGTGGCAGCGCATCGGCGTCTATGCCGCCGGCTTGGCGTTGGACGCCGCCGGGGTGAAGGGCAATGCCGCCCTGCTTGAGCATATGGACATGATCGTCGCGGCCGGCGGCGGCGAGCGCGACTACGCCGCGGATGAGGCGATCATCGCCGCCCTGCGCGACGCTCCCAACCCCGGCGCCCTGCTGAATGAGCGCCTGCAATCCGATCTCCGCCCCACCCTGTTTCTGGCTCAGCTCTCCAATCTGCTGGCCGGCAATATCTCGCTGGTGCATGGCGTGGTTGGCTCGTCGCGCACCTTCATGGGCGAGGAGGCCGCCGGCACCGACGCCGTTCGCACCGCCTGCGCCCGCATCGCCTCCGGCCAGGGGGAATTGTTCCTGATCGGGGGATCCTACAATGCGGAACGGCCCGATACGTTGCTGATCCTCGCCGCCGGCGGTTTCCTGCGCCGGGCGCCGTTCGCCCCGGTATGGGAGCGGCTGGCGACCGGAGGCGGGGCAGTGCTGGGCTCCGTCGGCTGCTTCCTGGTGATCGAAAGCCGCGCCCACGCGGCGTCCCGCGGGGCCATTCCGATCGCGCGGATCGCCGCCGTCGCCACCGATCGTTGCCAGCGCTGCCCCGGTCAGGCAACCGCCGTGGCCGAGCGGCAACTCGCGGCCCTGCCACCCTTGGACCGGCCAGGCGCGGCGGTGATCTCCGCCGCCGGGGGAGCCACGGCGCCGGCAGCGGAGGAAGCCGCGTTTCTCCGCATGCTGGGCCTGCCGGTACGGGCGGCGGCTACGGCGTTCGGCCATTCGATGGAATCTGCCTTCCCCGCGGCTCTGGCACTGGCGGCCATGTGCATCGCGAGGCGCCGGCTGTTCTCGCCACTGGAGGCGGCGGAAGCGCCGATGCCTGCGGTGCTGCGCCAGGTGCTGGTGACCTGCTGGGGCCAGTGGCGTGGCGAGGCTATGGCGTTGGTTGATGAGGCGTGAGGGTGACCTGGCCGAGAGAGGCTGTAGCGGACAGCAGGTTCCGCGCGGGGAGAGGGAGCCTGCCGAGCATTCCGTTTTTCGATCCCTACACGGAGCTGTCTAAGCCATGAGCGACGCCAACCTGGACTCGCGCGGCCGGCCGGTGGTGGTGGTCACCGGCATGGGCGTGTTGACCTCGCTCGGCCAGGGCAAGGAGGAGAACTGGCGCAAGCTGGTTGCTGGCACCTCCGGCATCCACCGCATCGACCGCTTCCCCATCGATCACCTGCGCACCACCATCGCCGGCACGGTCGATTTCGTGCCCCTTGCCGAACTCTCCGCCCCGGCGCTGACCGAGGCGCTCGCCGGTCTGGCCGCGGACGAGGCCGTGGCGGAGTCCGGCATCGGCATGCCGGGCGACTTCCCCGGTCCCCTGACGCTGGCCATGCCGCCGGTCGAGATGGAATGGCCCCAGCGCCTCGCTGCCGCGGCAGCGGCGGATACCGGCAACATCCCGATCACCTGGATGGATCTTGTCCGCGCCGTCGCCGATGGCCGCGTCCGCCCCTGGGGCGAGCGATTTTTGTTCTGTTCCATAGCAGAGCACTTGGCGGACCGCTTCGGCACCAAGGGCTCACCTATCGCCACCTCCACCGCCTGCGCGTCGGGCGCGACGGCGATCCAGCTCGCGGTGGAGGCGATCCGCCGTGGCGAGGCCGATGCGGCGCTGGCAATCGGCACCGATGCGTCGGTGAACCCGGAAAGCCTGATCCGCTTCTCCCTGCTGTCCGCCCTGTCCTCCCGCAACGACCCTCCGGAAGCCGCCGCGCGCCCCTTCTCCCGCGACCGAGATGGCTTCGTGATGGCGGAAGGCGCCGGCGCGCTGGTGCTGGAAAGCCTGGCGCATGCCCGTGCCCGCGGGGCGGAGATTCTCGGCGTCGTCGAGGGCTGTGGCGAGATGGCCGACAGCTTCCACCGCACCCGCTCCTCACCCGACGGCAAGCCGATCATCGCATGCATGCGCCATGCGCTGGACGACGCCGGCCTGTCACCTGACGCGATCGGCTACGTCAACGCCCACGGCACCGGCACGCCTGAGAATGATAAAATGGAGTGGCTGGCACTGTCCGCCGTATTCGGCGAACGCGCCGGCTCACTGCCCGTATCCTCCAACAAATCAATGATCGGCCACACGCTGAGCGCGGCCGGCGCGGTGGAGGCGATCTTCACGCTGCTGTCGCTGCGACATGGCATCCTGCCACCCACGATCAACTACACTACCCCCGACCCGGCGCTGCCGATCGACTGCGTCCCCAATACGGCTCGCGAGGCGCGCGTGACGCATGCGATATCCAACTCCTTCGGCTTCGGCGGACAGAACGCCTGCCTGGTGTTGGGGATATAGTACTCAAAATCAAAGCAGCACGACGCAACCCGTCCCCGTGTCATTGCAAGGCGCCGTAGCGGCCGAAGCAATCTCGGGTCGATGGGGCTCACGAACGTCCGCGCATCCGCCCGGCCGGGACCGATTCGGAGCCGCGCTCGTCGCAATGCCATGACACCGCGATGATACATGGACGGTGCGATACACGCCCCACCGATCGAGGGTAATAGCGGCATCGGCAAGCGTCACCAGCGGCGGTCCGGATTGTTCCGCCAGGTTACCATCCGCACTGCTTGCCGCGCTCGACGCCGCCGTGTCACCGTGGTGGTTGCGCCTGATCCTTGTCTCGGTCGATGCCGATGGTGGCCATGCCAACATGGCGGTCGTCGATCGTAGCCGATGCATGGCAGGAGCGACACAGGGGGAAACCAACATGCCAGCCGCCGGCCCGTCACCACAGCTTAGACGCATGCAATGGATCGCGATCATCCTGGTCACCGCCGCGATCGCCTTGAATTATATGGATCGTTCCACTCTGGCGATCGGCAACCTCCGGATCCGCCAGGAGTTCGGCATCAATGCCACCGCCATCGGTGCGCTCGGCTCGGCATGGGCATTGACCTATGGTTTCGCCCAGCTGCCATCCGGCTATTTGCTCGACCGCATTGGGCCGAAGGTGCTGGTCGGCGTTACGATGATCGTCTGGTCGTTGTTCCAGGCCGCGGGTGGTTTCGCCAGCAACTATTTCCTGTTGATGCTTTCGCGCATCGGCCTGGGCGTCACCGAGGCCCCATGCTTTCCGTCCGCCACCCGTTCCGTCAGCGACTGGTTCCATGTGCGCGACCGCGGCACGCCCAGTGGCGTCTACACCTCGGGCGCCTATATCGGGCCAACGATCGCGCCGCCGATCCTCACCGGCATCATGCTCGGCTGGAACTGGCGGGTGATGTTCGTCGTCATGGGTGTGGCGGGCGTGGTTGCCGCCGGGCTGTGGTTCCTGATTTATCGCGACCCGAGAAAACAGCCTCTGGGACCGCAGGACCAGGCCTATTTGCGTGAGAACCGCGCAGCCAAGGCATCGGTCAGCCTGCGCGAGTGGGCGTCGTTGTTCCGCTTCCGTGCCATGTGGGCGCTCATGCTCGGCGCGTTCTGCACCGGGTATATCACCTGGATGTATCAGACCTGGCTGCCCGCCTATCTGGAAATGCAGCAGCATATCAGCATCGCCAAGGCCGGCTTCCTGGCCTCCGTGCCGTTGATCTGCGCGTTCTTCGGCGCGCTGGCAGGCGGCTATATCTCGGACTATCTGGTCAAGCGGGGCGTGGAGCTCATTGCCAGCCGCCGGCTGCCGCTGATCCTGGGATTGCTGGCATCGGCGGCGTTCACCGGCCTGGCGGCGATGGCGACCACGCCCGCGGCGGCCATCGCCTGCATCGCGTTCGCGATGTTCTTCATGCAGTTCGGCATCACCTGCAAATGGATCCTGGTCACCGCGATAACGCCGCAGGCGTATTGCGCATCGGCCGCCAGCAATCAGAACTTTGCCGGGTTCCTGGGCGGCACACTGTCACCGATCCTGACCGGGTTCATCGTCGACGTCACCGGATCCTTCGTCGTGGCGCTGGCGATCGGCGCGGCCATCACCCTGGTCGGCGCGGCAATCTTTCAGTTCATGATGACCACGGTGATCGACGAAGCGGAGCTGGAGCGCTACGCAAGCGCGGCGGCATAACGTCATCCGCTCATCCTGGCGCGGGCGCGATCTCCCGGGCGAGCATCGGGAAATGCGTGACCCCGCCGGAGAACGGGGGGAACTGCCCATAGTCCTCCCGCATCTCGTGCCGCACCGGCGAGTTCAACGCCGCCGTCAGCGCCACCGCGTCGTCGAACACCACCTTGTTGCGCAGCATCGCATCGGCGCGCGGCCA
>Ga0335074_10008383_pt1 | contig 14359 bp, 14 predicted proteins | sample Lox_Sample_23_FD_206715 | JGI IMG/M metagenome (GOLD analysis project Ga0335074, IMG submission 206715) | Soil microbial communities from Loxahatchee National Wildlife Refuge, Florida, United States - Lox_Sample_2.3 | ecosystem: Environmental > Terrestrial > Soil > Wetlands | place: USA...
TGTGACCGCGACGGATTTGCAGAGCTTCGCTGTGTTCTGGCGCGGCCTTGAGGGATTGCGCTGGAGCGTGCAGTGCGGCCCAGGCGCAAGTGAGGCGCGAGTGGACGTCGCAGCCAGCGAGCCCGTGCGCGGCGCTACCCTGGAATTCCAGCGGCCGATCGCGTCCGCCGGCGACGGCGCGCGCCTGCTGCCGGACCTCCATCGCATCGTTCTGCCACCGCTAAATGCCCAGGAAACACTCTCGCTCAACATTCGCTACAAGGATTGAGGCGTCACAGTGGACATGTAGGTTCCGCAGGTGCCTGAGATAGAACTGCGTATCGGCTTCCTCAGGGCCGCCTTGGGTTGTCCGCGTTCGTTGCACAAAGAGCCCACCAGTGCTTTTCGCGGCCATTTGAAGCGGTTTAGCCTACCGACGAGAGTCAGGGCCCTCTTCGCGCGCCTCCACGAAGACGGCAATATCATCATCCTGGTTCCATTCAGCGTGTAAAGCGATTCCTCAAGTGAGATTACGAAGGTGGTTTTCGCAATCAGGCTCGCGGGACTTTCGCGGGTATGCGCTTCGGTCCGTGCGGGAAGTTTGGCAGCGCCGGGAAGCACGAGCCCAACATCGCCGCTCGCGGCCACCGCGTCATCCGTGTCCGCGACGGCAAAGTCGAAAAAGACGAATCCACCCGCTGCGCTAGATTCGAAGCTGCCCTGACAGGCTGCCATCCGACGTTCACAATGTTCACGAAGTTCACCGTGTACGAATGATTGAGGTGCGCCCGATTCCGGATCGGGTTCGCCTTTCAACACCCTCAAGTCTGAATGGCATCAATCGGCACCTGTACCTCAGACTAAACGTTTGTCAGCCTCTCGTGCTCTTGCAGAGCTCACATCCTTTCAGACGTTCCTCGTACCTAAGAGCGGAATCGAAACCATAGGTAGTTCCTAGTTCGTGGATTCGTTTTCGGGCCTTTTCATCGAGCCAAAGTCTCCAGCCAGTTCTGGTACGCTCGCGGTTTATGAGCCCTAAAGAACTTAAGGCTGCTCCCACCTCACGGGGATTCATTCGAAATCGTTCGCGGGATGCTCGCAAAAGGCTGTTCACGAACGTGGCCAGTTCCGCCACGGCACAGGTGCCCTTGAGGGTGCGCCTATGAACGAAATAAAACAAAACCTGGAGAACCGCGGCTTGGCGTGGCGACAATGGTTCTCGGTTCGATTTCTGTTGCATTTTCAACGACTCGATTAGGAAATTACACGCGGCGCCATCTTCGGCCACTGGCAGTGCGAGAGCTTTATAGAGATCCCGGCCCCGTGAGCGTAGTTGTTCGTCGCCGGGAAGTTTCTGCAGGTTCAGTGCCCTGTACCTCTCAAACCTGAAACGCAGAAGCTGCTGTTGAAGGCCATCTGCCGCGCTCAGAATTCCTGGATCCGATGGCTTTTCGAGATCGATGCGATCAGTCTCGTGTAGCGGAATCAAAATGCACCGACTGTTCAAGGCAGGGTCGTTGGGCAGTTCCGTCCAAGAGATTGCTTTGGCACCGAAAGTTCGGAAAGATTCCTCCTTACGCATTGCGATCACGTCGCGCGTAGTGCCGGTCCGCAGAAGATGAAAAAGGCTCCGATTTGCTCCCGCCGTATTGGTTTCATCGATCAGAAGTGTCGGCATGAAACGATCGCAGACTCGATAAAAGGCCGCTGATGTTATATCCGCCGTCAGCAAAGCGCGCCTGCATAATAATCTCAGAACACTGAGCGCCGTTGATTTACCGGATCGAGGTAGGCCGACCAAGGCAACGTAGGGCGCCACTGGCAATTGATCAATGAACCATGTGCTCAAGACGAAGTGTGCGAGCAAGCGCTTAGAATCGACATCGAGATCCAAACATCGCGAGATGATTGACTGAATCTCTCGAAAGAGCGACCTTGCCGAGGAACAAAGGTTGATTCCTCGAGGGAGTCGCACGTGCTTAATGATGTGTCTGTCGCGCGGAATTGGGACGAGGACTCGGTCGCCAGCCGGAAGTCGGCGCTCAAAGCGCACCTCCCCGTTCTTGTAAACAGCCAATAGGGACTTTGACGAATCATCGGGATCTTCGACTGTCTCGAGCAAGGATCCGTCTTCGAGTTCGGCAAAATCCACTTCAACGACAAGCGGTGATACCAGGGTTGGCTGGAGTTCTGGTTTATCAAGGAGCTCCGGCCGTTCATGTTCTCCTGCGGGGCATTCCTGTTCGTTAAAATCTGGAACATTCTGTTTCCTGGCCATGGTTCCGCCTCCTTGGTGGTTTTAAGGTCCCTATAAATAAGTTACTCGGAGGTCGGGAGGCTTGAGGGCATTTTCGCGATCGGTTGACACTTTGTCTCTGGCCCGCGCATCTCAGCAGCACAAACCGCCGGGAATTTGCGCAATGGGCTGCCCTCAGATATATGCGGCTCGCGGCTACGCTTTCGACGCTAACGTTAAAGAAGAAGTCGCTTGCGCGACGGAACGATGAGGATCAGGCTAAAACGGACTTGTTTGACGCGTCGCTAAAAGGAGGAACACAAAACGCTACTTTTTCCGTGCTTTTGACCAGCGCGCCCGCGCCGCCTTCCTCGCGATTTCGGTACGTTGCTCTGGAGTTAGCTTCCGAGTTCGCGCATCCCCGCCTAGCTTTCCGAGATGCACTGCGTGGGGATCCTTCTCTTTCCTTTCGGACATTGTAAGTCTCAGAAGTTAGCCGCCTCTCGGCCGAAACGCAAGAAAACACTTGCTATTGCTAACCGCTTAGCATATGCTTAACGCTTAGCAGTAGAGGAGATGCGTCCGATGAAAAAGAGTCTTCCGCTTGTTCGATCGAACTGCAAACTTTCTCGGGCCATCTGGGGCCAACTTTCAAAGAGTCGACTGAACGAACTGACGGAATTAACCAGAAGATACGGCCTGTCCGTCGCCTTGGGAGACATTCAACTTCTAGGTTATCGTTGGTATGTCACGCACTCAGGGTTGTTGCGTTTGGCCGAGAGGCGGCGATGCCACGGAATCCGCGTTCAACAAATACCTCGATTCTGTGATCCCACCACGAGTCATTGGGTTTTCAAAGCTACGATCTTCAAAAGTTTGGCCTCGAAGGGGTTTGTCGGCTATGGTGACGCCAATCCCTCGAACGTGTCTCCTGTGATCCGCGGCGCCGAAATGCGCATCGCCGAGACGCGCGCAGTCAACCGAGCCTTGCGCAAGGCCTATGGCATCGGGCTCTGCTCAGTTGAAGAGCTTGGGTCTGTGAGCTCACGTCCTGAACCATCGCCAACGAAGCACGGTTCACCGATGGCGTCCAACGGAAATGGCTCCGGCAACGGCCAGCCTCGGCTCCGCGACCGACTCTGCCTTCTGATCCGTCAGCACCAGCTTGATCCGGATTTGGTCAAGCGCTACGCCGCTGACTTCTGCGGCACCCAAGAACTTCGTGGAGCGAGTCGGGATCTGGTCGAGTCCTTCGTTGCTCATCTGGCGTCGTCCGCGAAGGAAGACTACGACGGTCTGATCTGCAAACTCAATTCCTACGCCCAGTCTGCGGAGGTGAAGCAATGAAGCGCCAGATCCCGGGTCTGCATTCCCGTCAGTCCGACGGCAATCGTCCGTTGGAGGGCCTGTTTCTGGTACGAGTCGAATGGGCCTCCTATCGCTGGCATCCGCACAAGGCCTTCCTGCTGATTCGATTCGTTGTGCTCGAGCCCGCTGCTTTCGAACACCGATCCTTCTCCGGGCGGCTTTACGCGACCGAACGCGCTCTTTGGAAGCTCAACTGGTTCCTGCGCGATTTCGGCTATGACATGGAGTTGCTGAGTCAGGATCAGATGGATGAGAAGGCCTTGGTCAACCTTCGCGGTGTCGTCAGGACGACGCACATAACGCTGAACGGGCATACGTTCCAAAATCTTGAAGCCTTCGCACCTGCGGCCGAGTGGGAAGAATTTTCGGCGGCCGAGGTCAGCGAGGACCAAGCACAGGAACTGCGATGATTTACAGCTACACCCAGATCAGTCAGTACCTGCGCTGCCCTCGCAGCTATCGCTACCGCTATCTCGACGGTTGGCGGGAAAAAGACACTCAAGCCGCCATGGTGTTCGGCCGTTGTTTTGAGAAGGCTCTCGGCGCTTACTTCCAACAGCGAGACTGCACCGAGGCGCTGTTCAAAGAATGGGCCGCTTTCCGTGACGCTCCACTTGAATACAAGAAGGGAGAGTCCTGGGATCGCGTCCTACACCAGGGAGTTCATCTGCTCGAAAAATTCGTACGGGAGGATCGGGTTGCTATCCAGCGTCCTCAGGAGAACTTACAGCTTAAGCTCACCCAGATTCTCGAAGCAGGCCAAGAGTTCGTCTCGTATATCGACGCTGTCGGTGAGCTCGATGGCAATCACTGTATAATCGATTGGAAAACGACAACCAGTCGATACCCACAGGAGCCCGAAGGGCTTCTCTCGCTCGATCCACAGCTGGTTTGTTATTCCTGGATCAGCGGCATTTCAGATGTGGCCCTGATTGTATTCGTTCGGAAGCAGGCACCCGAGATCCAGTATCTGAAGGCAACGATCTCGGAGAAACAGCGCAGGGAGTTTGGTCGGCTGGTTCAAATGACCGTCCAGCAGTTGGAATCGGGACATTACCCTTCGCATAGCGGGATCCGCTTTCCCCAGAATGGCTGTATCAGCTGTCCCCATCTGGGGCTCTGCCTTGGTAACCAGCAGCTGATCGAAACGAACCTGATGCGGCGGCCCGGAGCGAGCGATCTTGATTGGCTTGACGAACTTGTGGACTAACAGGATGCCGATGGGGCCAAACCTCGATCGACGGCGGGCGCTGCTTGTCCTGGACAAGATCGACGAGATCCTGGCTTGGGAGAAGACCAAAGAGCAGGAGAGAGATGTACGGTTTGTCGACCTGGGGCAGTATCTGTGCGAGGTTCGAGCAGGACAATACTGGAGACTGGAAAACCTGAAGTCGTTCGATGAGTTCCTTGAGAAGCGCTTCCCTGAATCACGGCGGAAGGCCTACTACCTGATGGCAATTCACGAGAATTTGACCAAGATTCCGAAGCAACAGCTCAAGGAGATGGGCTGGAGCAAGGCGGCCGAGATGGTCAAGGTCGTCCGACGTGACGGGGAGAGGTTCGACTATGCAACCTGGTTGCACAGAGCGAGCAAACTGCCCAAGGAAGAGTTCAAACGCGAAGTGGAGAAGCACCTAACCGGGAAGGAAACCGAGTCGTGGGAGCTGATCTATTTCAAGTTGTATAAGAGTCAGCTTCCTGTCATCGAGCAGGCCCTGGAGACGGCCGGACTGATGCTGGGGAGTGACAAATCGCGCGGCTACATGCTGGAGATGATTTGCGCTGATTTCCTGGCAGGCGCCAACCTGGAACGCGAGAATTCGGATGTTCTGTTGCTTTCACTCGATCGTCTCTTCGCTTTGCTTCCAGATGGGAAGCAGCAGGAATTTCTCAACAAAGCAGTGGCAGCCTGTGAGCATCGGTAGATCAAAACAGCCTCGGCTCCGCCTTGATCGGAAGGCCTACCAGACGCTGCACCGAGCGATTCTCAAGCGAGACGGATGGCGTTGTCAGCTTTGCGGCGTTCGACGGAAGCTTCAGGTTCATCATCTTCAGTTCCGAAGTTCATTAGGAAACGACTCCGAAGAAAATCTCATTACGCTGTGCGCGGATTGCCACAAGCAATGTCACGAAAGGCCATCACGCTCAGCAGCCCCGCGCTGATTTCGCAGGGTCTTGCCAATCGAAACACCAAGATTTTGGAGTGTATCCCCATCGTCCTGCCAGGAACCTCGATGGCTCTGTTGCCGTTACGCCACTGCCTGGTCGATTCTGAGGCCGTGGAACACATCATCAGTTCTGCCAGCGCCGAAGAAGCTGCCACGTCGAGAATTGGGCTCGTCTTAGAAAGCCGCGCACTTCCAGATGATCACGTCTCCGCTTGCAGCGGTGCCTTTGAATGAGGCCGTTGTCGTCGTGTATTCGGTTTGGTTGATCGCATGCGCCGGAGTCGTCAAATCGTGCGCATCGCACGCCCAGCCCTTCAATGCCGTCAACCCAGGCGTCACTGTGAACATGCACATTCCAGATGTGCCCGAGATAAAGCTGCCTGCCGAGGATCCGCCAAGCGGCGAGCTCAGAGAGCAGCCTGAAATTGTCTGCGGTCCGATTGTCATTGTGTACTCAGTACGAACAATCGGAGTAGTGAGTCCGTTCTTATCGAGAAGCGGAAAGCCACTGCCAGGCCGAGATGGCTGGCTGGCTCCCAGTCCGTTGCCACGATAATTTTCCGTTGTGGTCCCGACAGGAATCATTGAGCGGTTCTGCTGGCGGCCATCGATGTAAATGTCGTAGCCCATTGCGCCAGCGGTACTGGACCATGATATTTGAATGGCCTGCGATTTGCTCGTTGTAACAGCGATGCCGCAGCCGTTGTTCGGCATCGTCGCATCGCCCGCATCTCCGCCATTCCAGCCGACAGGCAGTACACAAGCGTAGTGCGTGCCCGCCGGCCAACTTCCCGAACCGGTTGCAGTGGCCCTCACATTGGGGACGTAGAAATTCCACGCCATCGGGAAATTGATCTCTTCTGGAAAGATCAGCGGTTTTTGCTGGAACACGTCCGTGTTGGTCGCGTTCGTTGTTCCGTAAGGACCGGCATAGATCGTGCCGTATACGTCCTCTCGGACGCTATTGACGTTTTGGCCCAGTGGGGTCGACGTTTCCAGATTGTCCTGAGTCGAAAATATTCCGCGCAGGGGGGCACCAGTAATCGCGTTGATGCCCGCTCCAGTAACATTCGAGATAGTGAGAGTCTCCGTTCCTGCTCCGATTTGCGAAAAAACTGACATCGAAACGCTATCCGGAATCGCATCGTGTATATCGATTCCAGTCATGCCCACGTTTCCATACGTCCAAGCGACCGGCGTGAGTGGCGCTTGATCGGTGATGATGTTGCTGATCTTAAACGTGTTTGAAAGTCCTCCGAATTGCGAAGAGTAAATTTCAATGCCCTTGCCCTGAGAGTTGTTCGAACACTCCATCACCATCTGGGTAGCGTCAGACCACAGCATGTTGGGAATCGGGGCGCCGACGATCGAGAACCCGTCCGGGTTCCACACCGCGTTCGAGCTGCCTTGATAGAGTCCGTCGTAGCCAGGAAACCCACCCCAGTAATCCCCGCAGAAATAATTCGTGAAACTGCTCCTATCTGTAGAATTACTCCAGAAACCAATTGCCGTGTTTCCGGGCGAATCGAAACTGACGCCCGTATAGTTCGCGTATCGAGCATTCGACACTACGCCGAATTGTCCATCGTGCTGCGTATAGAATCCGAGGCCGGTAATGTAAAGTCCATACGAAGACTGATCGGTATCGTTCAGAAGAGGATTGGCGTTTCCGAGCCACTGGGAGGTTCCCTGTCCTTTCAGATTGAGCGGCGCGTTCTTGTTGACCGTATCGTTCGTCCAGAGATTGTCGCCCACTAGTATGGTCACACCTTGCGAGCAATTTTGTCCGGCGCTAGGGATTGCGAACGGCGCGTTGAAAATATAATACTGGTATTGATTCGAGTTGAGATTCGTCCAGTTAGGACCCGACAGGTAAACGCTCCCGTTGGCTACATTGCATCCCGAGTTGATCGCGTTCCCGACTGCCACTGAGTTGTCATGGAACACGCGTTCAGAACGATCCCCCGTCGTCGCCGGTGGCGAAACCGTGAAATCGGTGCCGAGAATCCCCGTGACCGTCCCGACGTATTCTTGGTTTTGATCCGTTGAAGGCGCGGTTCTGGGAACGTCGGCGGCGGGAGGCGCGGTATACGGATAAGCCGTTTTTTTATTCAGAAACGGGCCCCAATCTTGATACGTTCCAACTCCCGGCGTAGTTGAGCCGATGATGTCGTACGGACCGCTTCCGATATAGTTCGCATACAGGTAGTAGAACGAGGTGCTGCCTCTCGGTGTACCGCAGTTGACTAGGTTCGACTCCCATGCGACGACGCCCATAGTGTTCCACTCCGGCTGGCCGTTGGCCGCGCCATTGCCCACGTATGGAACACCCGTCTCGATGCCATCCACATAAAGTCCTGTGTAAAGCGTGATCGTGCTCGCTGCCACACCTCCCACCGGGTACCAGCCATCCAGATCCGTTGGATAGACGCCATAAATCTCTACCAGTGTCGGCCACGCCGCGGTACCCACCGGGATGTTGTGCGGCACGTCAGTCGTTATCGTGACGACGTTTCCGGTACGCGTGATAGAGGTGATCCTGAACGCGTTAATGAGTTTGCCCACGGAATAGGGAACTATGCGGGAAACAGTGCCGCTTTCATTCGGCCCTATCTGGTTGTACGTGATCCGTGTCGGAGACGGAGACGATGCAATTAGGAAGAGACCATTGAAACTGGTCGCCGCACCTTCGACGTTCCACACGACGATATGCTGATTGAGCGAGGCTTTCGCGTTAATCGGCGACGTGAAGTTCACGGTGACGACATTTCCGGAACGCGAAATGCTACTGATGCCGACTGGCAGGTTCCCGAACACGGTCGGCGCCGTCGTGGTGGAGCCGGGCGGGCCGGCCCGCGTTAATCCCTCTAGCGAATCGGCGGCAACGCATTCATAGGAAATTGTCGACGATCCAGTTGGGCCGAGCGATGTCACCGTTGGCGCCGCCGGGGTCCTTTGGCTCGTGCGTTTACCGCATCTAGAAACAACTATGCCGTCACCTGCGATGAAATCCTTTGCACCCTCAACCCTGATCGATGTGCCTTTACAAGTTGCTGTAGTGATCTGATCGCGATCCGTCGCAGGAAGTGGTCGCGCGCCGAATGTTCGAACATCGAACCAAGGAATCGGGCCGGAAATGTAGAGGCTTTTCGTCTCCGTCCCGGGGTGAGGCTCGTTGCGCGTGAAGATGTTATTCGTGTCGACCGCTGGGAACTGATGCGACTGCGCCTCCGCACCGCACGCGACCGTCAGAAAAATCGCAACCAGCGCCAACCGTCGAGTTCGCATCGTTCCTCCTACTGATTGAAATTCAGGGTGGGCTGCAAAGTCCGCGCCTCCACAGTTGATGGTGTGGGCGGTCTTTTGTAGAATCGCGTTAACTGCGGCGGTCGTAAGCGGCACGACTGGGTCACAGCCTAGTCCTTCGACCCTGCTCGCCGACGAAACCTACTCCGCCTCCGAGGAGGGAATCACGGCCCTTTTCGCGAGCCTACACGAAGGCGGCAACCAGGGCACGTAGTCGGCGGCTGCAGCGGAAATCAAGCCGCGTTCGGAAACCACGAAATCAAGTCCTCGCACCCGAGCTGAGGAGAGCGCCGCACGCCCGCAGAATTCGGGCCCTCACCAGGAAAGGGCCAGTTCCCAGCCGGTGCACTCCATACCAGCGAAGAAAAACGCGGGCGAGAATCAGCAGCATCATTGAGAAAACGGCGGCTACCATCGCGGCAAGAGACTCGCGCTCGAGCAACAGGCTTGCCGTCACCGAATCTTCCCAGCCAGGGGCAACACGATTGGCGATGAGGCGAAGATATCGGCCCACGCCTCCGAGCCGCGCCGTCCGGACATGCACGGTGGTGTCGTACGTGTAGATCGGGTCGTAGCCCGGGATTCCGCGAGTCGCAGCCAGAAAAACTGAGCGGTCGGCCAATTGCTTCCGCGTCAGGGTCCTGCCGGAGGAATCCCGGAGGATGGTCCGAAACGCCGGATCCACCACGATCCAGCGTCCATCGACGAGAACCTCAGCGACCACGTGCATCGTCAGGCGGTTTTGATCGAGCAGAAGGAGTCTGCGGGACGGCATGTTCGCGCTATCAGCCAGATTTATGAAGGCGTTGGTAGCTGTGCCGCACACCTTCAGCAACGAGGCGTAGTTGAGGGTTTCGGTGGGATCGCGGTTAGACCCATCTGGCGTGGATTCCCGCCGTGCAGGCCCGTTCGACATCCAGTGCAAAATAGATTCAATCTTTTCTTCGGGCGTGCCGGAAGCGGGGATGACCGCGTCTGAAAAGCCCTGAACGTACCTCTGCGTCGAGTACTCCCAGAAAGCCGAATAAACGGCCGCGAAAGTCGCGAGCAGGAAGAGGACGTTTGTGAACAGCCAAACTGCTTGAAACAGAACGTGACTGCTGCCGGGCTCTCCAGAGCGCGACGGTTCCAGCGTGCCCTCACGCGCACCCGAATGGGCGCCGGAAACTACTCTCGAGGTTGTGGTGTTGTTTCCCATTCGTGCCTAGGGAGACGCCCATCATCTGAAGCGGCCGGCACAAACCAGCCTAAGACTTCCGGGCCGAGCTCAAAACCCCAGCATAGTAGGTCTCCATCTGTTCGGTCAGCCGGTCCCAACTAAGCTGTTGGATGACGCCGGCGCAACCCGCCTTTAGCCTGAGACGGAGGCTGCTATCATAAATCAACCTTCGAAGCGCGTCAGCCAATTCTTCGTTGTTCGGAGCGATTACCAGCCCCGCGCGATCCTGCACCAACGAATGGATCCCGCAAGAACTCGTCACGATCACCGGCACATCCGACGCTACGGCCTCGGCCGCTGCATTGCCGAAGTTTTCGTACCGCGAGGGCAGCGCAAAAACATCGGCGTCGGCCAGAGCGGCCTTTTTTTCATCGTCGTACAAGGGTCCCGTGAAAAGCACGCGAGACGCCACGCCCAACTCCTTCGCTCGCCTCTGGAGGCCGGCACTATATCCGGGTTCTCCCTCCGGCCCCGCGATCGCGAGGTACCCCGACTCCGGGCACACGCGCGAAAAGGCCTCGATCAGGATGTCGGCTCCTTTGCGTGGAATCAAGCGGCTGAGAAACAGGACCAGGGGTTGCTCGGCCGGGATTTTCCACTTCGACCGAAAGGTTCCGCGCGGCGGAAGAGGCTTGCACGAACTGACGTCGACGCCGTTGTAACGGATAACCACCTTTCCCGCGGGGATGCCGCCGTCGAGGAGTTCCTGGCGCTCGATTTCGGAGGTAGCAACCACTTGAGAGGCATTTTCGAGGAGCGCCTTTCCGATGGTGTCGCGCCACAAACGCTTGAGCCGGAGGCTGCGGTCGATCGGGCGGTACATGCCCATTGGTTCGATGACGTAAGGTATTCCCTCGCGACGGCAAAAATATCCGGCGGCCGGACCCAGGAAGTCATACAGCCCGTAGAAATGCACCACGTCAAAATTCTTGAGCGAGGCGCCGCAGTATTTCACGACGCCGGGATTGAAGGTGAGCGCGCGATAGTGGCCGCGCGTGGCCAGGTAAATCGCCTCGACTCCTTCGTCCTCCCACCGCCAACCCGACGCGCAACGCTGCAGCTTGGCCGCGAATCCGTTGACTCTGCCGAGACCGAGGTCCGCGGTAAGAACGGTTACTTCGTGGCCGCGCTTCGCTAGTCCCCTGGCGAGAGAGCGCACCTTCACAACAGGGCCGCCGCGATCTTGGAACGGGAAGTAGAATTGAACCACGCTAAGCACGCGCATGGGGTGGTTTAGATCGTAGCCCGTTTGGCCGGCTGGCTTCCACAGCATACTTCGGTTGAACGCAAAGAGGCATGCTTCGGCAGGCTGCTGCGAAACGCGCGCTCGTCGAGATTTTTGCCGGGGAATTCGGTAGTGTATTCCGAGCCGGCAGGCGGCCGAAAGCCAGGCTGAATCGAGGGAAATGCCCTTACTGAGGAGACTTTTATCCGTCTTTCCAGCGGTCATTCGCGACTGGCAAGGCTGTATCAGACAGTCTGCGGATTCCCAGTCCGCCTTTCGACTGAGCCTCGATTTTGCGTTGTCTCGTTTTCTCACTCGATCGCCTCGCACCCGGCCGGCGCGGATACGACAGGTTCGATTTAAGAATGGCGTCGCGCTCGCTTACCGGCTCAACAAAGGGGACTTGCACAGCATTCGCGAAGTCTGGTTTGAGGAGGACTATCGTCTGCCGTTCGAGGACCCGTCCGGAACTCTTCTCGACCTTGGCGCCAATATCGGAATGACGAGCGTCTGGCTGGCCAAGCGATATTCGTTCGACCGCGTCATCGCTGTTGAGCCGGATCCCGCCAACGCGAGCCTTGCCCGGCAAAATCTGGAGCTGAATGGAATTAAGGGCGAAGTGGTGCAGGCGATCGGATCGTTCGAGGGCACGGCCAGATTCGAAACGAGCGGGAGCTCAAACTTGGGCAGAGTGTCCGACCGGGGCCTGCCGGTAGCGATGACCACCGTCGCCGCAATCCTCGCAAGGTCGGGCTGCTCGCGATTCGGACTGGTCAAGATCGATATCGAAGGCGGCGAGCAGGCGCTGTTTGAAGGGCCGACGGACTGGCTGGACTCGGCGGGCGCAATCATCGCCGAATTCCATCCCGCGCTGGTTGACTGTTCGAAAATCGTCGAAGCCATCACGAGCCGCGGGTTCAGCTACATCCCGTCCAATTCCGTCTTCCCCCATAACATGGAGTCTTTTACGTCCAACGCGCGCTCTTGATCCGAAGCTCAGGTCGCGCTTGCCGGGATGGCGCCGTTCGAAACGGCAAGCTTCTTGCGCCAGAAATCGGCGGTGCGTCGGAGGCCTTCGTCCAAACTCACCCTTGCCTCCCAACCCAGAATCGATTTCGCTTTCGAGGCGTCGCAGTACACGCTTTGAATATCGAGCGGCCGGCGTGGAATCGTGTTCCAGAGGATCTCGCCGCGAAATTCGGTGACCGCGCGCATCCGATCGGCAAGCGCGCGCACCGAGATTTTCTCGCCGGTGCCAAACACAAAAACTTCGCCAATGCTCGCTTGCGGGTTCGCAAAACATTTCATGTAGGCGTCGACATGGTCCTGTATGTAGAGCAGATCGCGCTCGGGCGTAGGATCGCCCAGCTTCACGGTATCGCCAGAAAGCATCTGGACGAGCATGCGCTCGACAAGATAATTCGCATTGTCACGGCGCCCGTACGTATTGAAAGGCCGCAGGATCGTCGTCGGGAACCTGTAGGCTTGCCACATATATTGAAGATATTTCTCCGCCGCGTGTTTGCTCACCGAATAGGGGCTGTTCGGCGCTTGCGGCGTGTCTTCTCGCTTGGGCAACGGGCCGTTGCCGAAAACCTCGGATGTCGATGCGAACAGGAAGTGCTCGAAGCGCGGCGCCTCGCGCAGACAAGCCTCGGCGAGATTCACCGTACCCGTCAAATTGGCCTCAAGCACCGCGTTGGGATGGTCGTAGCTGTACGACACCGGGCTGATCGATGCGAGGTGAAACACGGCTTCGGGCTGCAGCTCGCGAACCGCTTTCCTCACAGCGGCGCGGTCGCACAAATCACAAGAAACGATTTTCGCGCTTCCTTCGGCATTTACGAGATCATCGCCCGTGGCATGCCGCTGCATGGCGCAAAGATCGTGCCCTCCAATTTGCGTCAGGCGTTCCAGCAAGTGGCTGCCGATGAACCCGGTCGCCCCGGTTACCAAGACTCGCATGCTTTTCGGGCCCTCCTCCCGGGATCAGGGGCTAGTCCAGCAACGCATCGCGAAAGCGCTCGCAAAATCTGTCAAAGGTGAATTCGCCGGCCACCCATTTCCTTCCGGCATCGCCCATACGGCCGGCCCGCGTGGGATCTTCCAGCAGTTCGATCAACGCTCCAGCCAGTTCTTCGGGGTTGGCCGGATCGACGAGCAAGCCGTGCTCGCCGGAGCGAATAAACTCGGCGGGCGCCCCGAAGCGCGGGCCCACTACCGCCTTACCGTGGGCCATCGCCTCCAGGAAAACGATGCCAAAGCCTTCGCCACGAGGCGCGCGCGCGTCGAGTTCCGTTCGCGCCGGCATCGCAAAAATGCTGCAGCGATCATAGCAGACGTCCAGCTCCTCCGGTGAAACGGAACCTGTGAAGCGCACCGAGTGAGTGATCCCCATTTCGCGCACTCGCTCCTCGAGTCGAGGGCGGTCGTCGCCGTCGCCTACGATCCAATATTCGGCGTCCGGCACTCGGCGAAGCACGGCCGGCCAGACATCGAGTATGGCGTCGTGTCCCTTGTATCGCTCGGATGCTGCGATTCGGCCCACGGTAAGCACCGTCGGGCCCGCCGGCGCCCTCGATGTCCCGGCGTTTTTTTCGCCCGATTGGGGACGCGCCTTCGGCAGCGTGGGCGGCAAGATCGAAACAGGCGGGTCTTTCAGGTCCTGCCGCGCAACCATCGCCTCAAGCGTAAACCGCGTGATCGTCACATACCGTTGAGCCCGTCGCAGAGCTTTCGCCTTCGCCGGCGGCAACTCGCCCCATACTTCGATTCCATACAAAACGAGCCAATAGGGAACGCCGGTGAGCCTTTGGATGAAGCGCGCGGCCGGCGCCAATCCCACGTGTGCGCACAGA
>Ga0335074_10008385_pt1 | contig 14359 bp, 10 predicted proteins | sample Lox_Sample_23_FD_206715 | JGI IMG/M metagenome (GOLD analysis project Ga0335074, IMG submission 206715) | Soil microbial communities from Loxahatchee National Wildlife Refuge, Florida, United States - Lox_Sample_2.3 | ecosystem: Environmental > Terrestrial > Soil > Wetlands | place: USA...
TATCGCATGACCCGGTGATCAGGTCGTCGGCGATATCCAGATACGCCGGGCCCGGCCGGCCATAGATCGACTGCCGCACCGCCATTTCGACATAGAACGGAATGCGGTTGACATGCTCGATCGCATGCGCCCACTTGCTGACCGGCGTGGCGATCAGCACCTGGCGCTCTTCCTGGAACGCGCCCATGCCGTTGCGGTAGGTTTCCGAAGCGCCGCCGACCAGCACCATCGGCCAGCAGTTCTCCTTCGCGTTCGCCAGCCCTGCCAACCCGTGGATCACGCCGGGCCCGGTCACCGTGATGCAGGAGCCTGGCCGTCCGGTCAGGTAGCCAACGGCGCCGGCGGCATAGGACGCGGTTTGCTCGTTGCGCATGCCGATATAGGGCAGACCGGCCCGCTGGGCGGCCTCGGCGATCGGCCCGACCGGGAATCCGACCACGCCGAACATGAATTGCACGCCTTGTTCCTTGAGGCTTCTCGCCAGCAGGTCGGCGCCTTTGATCTCAGCCATGTTTCCTCCTGTCATCGGGCGGCCGTCATCGGCCGGTTACGAACACATCTGCACGGGGCTCACATTACGCATTTGTGGCGCCGCGGCAAATGCCGGGGTACTGCGCGCGCGTCCGTCGGCGCCCTGGCCGCGCGGCGATGGCGCAACACCACCTCGCTTTGCTCTGTTGGCACGAGGTCGAGGCGGGTCGCGCGCCTCCGTCATACCAGCGGCGCAGGAACGTGGTTCGCGTTTGATCTGGATCAAAGCGTCTCGGATAGTCATCGGCCACGATCGGGGCACCTAAGATGGGGTGAAAAGCCATGGACCCCGCCGATCGTTCGCTTGCCAACCCCGGCCTGTTGGGCCGCGTGCTGGATTGGCTGCGGGACCGCTGCGGTGCGGATGAACTTGCGGACTGGTCGCGGGAGGATTTGCGGGACCTGGCGGCCGACCTGGCGCTGGGGGAGGGCGACCTGGTGGCGCTGTCCGCCAGCATGTCCGACAACTCGGTGCTGATGGAAGGTATGATGCGGGCCTACGGCTTCGATCCGGAGCTGTTGCGCTCCTCGTTTGGGGCACTGCTGCGCGACATGGAGCGGGTTTGCTCCTGCTGCCGGTCGATCGGGCGTTGCCGGCGCGAATTGAGGTCCGGCACCGCAGTACGCCATGCGCATGAGTATTGCCCGAACGCGGGATCATTCGACGATCTGGTGGAATACGCCACCTCATATTAGCGAGGGCCGGCGGACAAACCTGGCAGCGAGAATTCGTACTTCAGGTTATAAAGCTTTGACACGCAGATCATGCAGGTAGCGCGGATTAACCAGCAGATTCAAAATTTACCAACTGCTCCTCAGGGTAATACCCGTGGCGGCAACACCAAGGATGTTGGCCACGCGATCGCTGGCAATCTGCCACCCAGCACCGATCGTGTGGTGGGCGGCATAAATCGCCGACTGTGCGCACCTCGATTGTTGGCTGGCGTCAGCACTCCGAAGCGGTGACTCGCCGCCAGGTGGCGAAGCGCGCGTGGGCAGTCACCCAGCGTCTCCGCGGGTCGCCGTGGCTCCGACACACTCACCTGGAAGCAGCGGCCGATTCGACATCAAACTATTCTGCTGCTCTGCCTTCTTGGCATTCCACAGCGAGATCAAAAGATCGCACGCCCATTGGTCTCCCTGGAGGCAATCTTCGTGTACGCGGGTAAGAAAGCTCGGTCGCTGCGTTTCGCAGCCAGCGGCCAAGAGAAGCATGGCAAGCATGATCGCACGGCGCATCGGAGCATATCACCGGTAGTTACGACATTATATCGGCATTCGTCACATAAGCGCATTGACACAGATCAACGCGGCGCCGCTGCATTGCGGGCTACGAGAGGCAGCAGATTTACCGGCGACGTATGTTTACCGACGGCTGACCTGCCAGTACGCTGCTGGCGATTGCGGATCGCATCTTTGACGGCCGGAGTAGCTCACGGTTCTAACGAAGGTCTGAACAAGTCCCCTTCTGGCCGATTGGGCCATTGAAAAAGCTCTCGGATTTCGGCACGCCGGGACGTATTCAGACCGTCCCCGAGGGAAGCATTGGCGGGCGTGGGACTTGATTGGCAAGGAAAACGGCATTCACCAGCAAATCACTCTCCAAAGGTTGGACCACGGAGCCAAGCTGGCGCTGGCGGCTTGGGTTAACTGGCGCCTGGCGCCTGCGGCCAATCGAGTACTTTCACCATTTGCAGACACGGGTTGGCCGCACGCCAAAACGTTGGAAACACTTCCAGCGGCAGAAGACCGATCGAATCGTAGAAGGCCCGGGTCCGCGCATAGAACGGATCGGGATGGCTCGCGGCCAGCGTCTTGACGGTAAGAAACCGTATCGCGCGCTCCCGGCACCACGCCTCCGCGGCCGCGAACAACTGTCTGCCAATCCCCTGCCGTTGCCAGGGTTTCTTGATGCCAAGCACATAAGCCTCGGCCGCCGACGGCGTGTGGACCTTCAGTGCGAGAAACCCGACAATCGCCCCGTCTGTCGCGGCACCGAACATCGGCAGCGCCGCGACATTCCGCGCGTAGTCCTCGATCGCGTCCGCCAGGCCGAACCATTCGGGAAGAGCGCACAAGATGTCGCGACAGATGGCCGATTTGTTCGTCTCGATCAGTTCCACCGTGTGCTGCATCGACCATTGCCCAATGACGTGACGCAGCAGGGCAGCGCGGGATCAGCGCTGCCCAGTCGCGACAGGTGCCGGCTTGGCTCAGCGGCAAGCGCCGGCTTGGCTCGATAGGCCGCAATCGCTGATCAGGCCACCGCTTCCGCCGCGGTCTCGGTGACCAGCTCTAGCTGCCCGACCGTCTCCTTGCCAAACGCCAGCGGAATACAGGCGCCGATCGCCACCACCACGGCGATCCAGCCGAAGAAGAACACGGCGGACCCGGTGTGCGGCTCCAGCACGAAGGGCGTGATGACGCCGGAAAAGATCCGCCCTGTCGCTTCCCCAAAGAAGTGGCCACGGCCGCGCAGCGCGGTGGGGAATTGCTCGGACAGATAGACGCGTACCGCGGTGAAGGAGGACAGCACGGTCAATCCGCTGATGAGCGCGCCCGCCACCATCGCCACCGTGGCGTAGTCGCCCATGGTATGCGCCATGGCCATCAGCACCAGGCCCGGCACCGCGCCGCCCAGGCAATAGGTGATGGTCCAGCGCCGGCCGATGATCTCCATGATGAACCCGGTGAAGAATTTTCCCGGGATCGTCACCAAGAACAGGAGGGTGCCGAGGCCGAAGCTGAGGCTGACGGCGGCACCCTGATCAACCAGCGCCTTCGGCAGCAGGATCGCGGAGCAATAATAGGCGGTGGTCGCCGCGGCATAGATCACGATGCCGACCACGGTCCATTGCAGTTGACCCGACGCGAACAAGGCATTGAACGGCGGCAGTGCCTCGGCTGTCTCGGCGAGATTCGAACCCAGGTCCGGCACCGTCAGCGGCGCGACGCGATCGCCGCAGCGGGCGATCATGCGGTTCACCGTCGCCACTGCCTGCTGCGGATCACCATGACGCAGGAACCAGCGTGGGCTTTCCGGCAGGCCAAAATGCACCAGCAACGGCACGATGCCGAGCGCCAGGCCGCCCGGCAGGGCGATCAGCCGGAAGCCGTCGGGATTGCCCGCGAGCAGGAAGCCAACGAACGGCAACAGGGTGAAGGCACTCGCCAGCATCACCTCGAAGATCGCGCCATAGGTGCGGCGGTGTTGCTTGGGCATCAATTCGGCCGCGATCGGGAATGGCGCGGAGATGGCAAAGCCCAGCCCGATGCCGGTGAGAACCCGGATCGCGATCAGTTCCTCGCCGGTCTGCACGAACGGAATGAGCAAGGTGAGGCCGGTGCTGATGATGACGCCGATCTGCATCACCATTTTGCGGCTGACGCGATCCGACATTGCGGCGGCAAGATAGCCGCCAACCACGACCAGGAAGGTCGGTGCCACCGCGAGCCAGCGCAGCTGACTGGCGCTCAAGTGCAATGGCGCCTTGGCGAGCACCAGCAGCGACCCGCCCAGCGCGAGGTCATAACCCTCGACGAACCCGACGGCGCCGAGCACCAGGATGATCACAAGGTGATAGGCACTGAACGGGATACTGTCGAGTTTCTCCCCCAGCACATGGCTCGCCGGGATGACCGGCCTGCCGAGGCCCACGGTATTGCTCATCTTCTATCTTCTCCCACATCGGATCGATCCGGGAGCAAGCACCCTGGCGGTCACAAACCGGGCTTCGTCATTCGAATCGTTGCGCAACGCCGAGCCGCTCGGTTGGCCGCCGTCGCCTCCCTACCCTTTTTGCGTCCGCCGTAGGACCTGCCACCGTCGAACTTGTTGTTTTCGCAACCGCAAGGCCGGATGGCCGGCCCATTCCCTGTAGTGACGGCTGTTGCCGCCGCGCAGGGCTACCAGATTTGATCTGTATCATCAATCAGTCTTGTAAAGGCAGAGCGGGCACCAAGTCCTTGCGGTCATCGTGGCCAGCACAGTCGCCTTACGCGGCGTCGCGGCCGGTACCGTTGACTTCCGCGGCGCGGCGCCGGTTCGCCGGCCCCAGCGCCGCTGGCAGCGCAGCCGGTTACGACGACGCAGCCGACGCGGCCGATCGCAACAGTGGTTGCAGCACCGCCCTGCCTGCAGCGTCCAGCGCGCACGCGATGCGCGTGCCGTCCTTGTCCGCCCCGCGCACGTCGCATCCCAGGGCGGCGGCAACGCCGTCCAGATGCAACCGGCCCGGCATGCCGACCGGCACGGCAGAAATCCCACGCAACAGCGCGCCACCCGCGGACAGGTTGGCGCCCCGCCCCACATACTCGGTCCCGCCGGCGCTGAGCCGCGCTGCGAGGTCGATGGGACAGCGCGGCGTTTGCCGCCGATCCACGTCGCTGATCGAGCTGCGTACCGCAGCGCCTGCGCCGCTCCCGAGGCCGCATCCCGCGCCGAATCGCCGGTCAGGGCTGCCGAGTCGCTCAATGCCACCGCAGTCGACGCTACGGCATTGGCGCGGGCACCAATGCTCTGCAACGCCGGCGCAGTCTCCGGTTCAACGGTATCCGCCATGCCGATCAGCGCCGCGCGGCGCTGCGCTTGCTCGGTCGATTGATGCTCTGCCTCGTGCGTGGCTGCGAGCTCGTTCTCGCGCATCATATCGTCGCGGAACACCAACACGTCGCGCGCCATTTCACCCGGCTCGTCGTGTCGCCCCGTGCCCGGCACGGGTTTGCTCCGTCAGCAGTCCCGACGTGCGATCGGCAACGCGGTGACAGCGACCAGCACCATGCAAAGCGCGCCGGCCATGGCCATCACCACGAGCCTTATGGCGATCGGCCAGTGGGTACACGAACGCCGCGGATGCGGCATGTTCGGGCCTCTTTCGCTGGGTATCGCACCGGCTGACGGCCGTGTGAGCGCGCTGCGTTGATAGTACGCTCGAAGGGTCAGCGAAGCCTTGCCGGTTGAGTATGGCAACCGCTGCGGGCGATGCGCCCGCGGCATCGTGCGCGGGCATACAGAAGGAACACCCCGACACGCAAAAGGAACTCCGCCGTCCGTAATGCAACTATACCGCAGTTGGCGGATTGGCACGCCTGCGGCAGAACGTTCTCCGTTAGACACAGGGAACGCTTCCGTGAGCGGCAGGCAATTCACTCCGCACATGATCCTGCCGCGGTGGGAGCAACTTTCTCCCGACGACGGACCGCACTCTACATGACGCATCGCATTCGGGCCGCGCTGGCCGATCGCGAGTTAGGCAAGCAGATCGGGATTGTCGAGATCGACGAATCCTTTGTCGGTGGGGAGAAGCAGACGGGTGTTTTGTACATCACCCGCGACGAAGCGGGTCGGAACAACCTGAAGTTGATAAAAAGGTGCCGCTACAATGGCGCCACTAAAGGAAGCATACCATGGACTGGGTTCCTGGGTGGCAGTCGCCGACAAGCGCCGAATGGTGGAGCAGTTTGTATTTTTGGGTTGGCATTGTGTTTCTGGTATTGTTGACCGGCAGCGAAGTCGCTTCTCATTTGTACAGTCTGCGGAGAGCCGAACTCGGCGCTATTGCCGAACGCCGGGCCGCCACGGCCCGGGACACACAACATCAACAGCAGGCGGACGCATATCGTGCCGAATTGCGAGCGGCAGAAGCAACGGCCGCCGCCGCACAAGCAGAGATCGAGAAGTTGCGCGCCGCAGCAGCGCCGCGCGTGCTTACGGCGGAGCAACATGCGGCGATCGTGGCCGCTGCCCAACCGTTCGCCGGCGAAAAGTTCAGGATGGCTTATCTGGTGGGAAATTCCGAGGCGAGGAGGTTTGGAATGGAAATCGTGTCCTCGCTTGAAGCCGCCGGATGGGACCATGATGGTCCAGAAGGTATTGTGCAAGCCGTGCCAAACGGTCCGACCGCGCCGGTTGATATTCGACTTAGCCCGATTGACGTGCGCGACAGAACATTTCCGACGGGCCTGGTCGCCATAGTCCAGGTCCTTGAGCGAATTGGCTTGCTCGGCAAGGCGGAAGTCATCGCCGATGACGTCGTGCCGCGCGGGTACATACAAGTGCAGATCGGAGAAAAGACATCCCATAACGGTCAGGACGAAAAGACATCAGGCGGAGGTCAGCAATAAGTCGCCGTGGGTATGGCTGGTCATCCCGAACCACTCGTTGGGACCCGATGTCCGGAAGTCGGGTCTGTGACGTGATCGCTGCCAACCCATACCTCGGCCCAGGCCCTGAAGGCCGCAGCGATCTCGATCACCCGGGCGCCCGAATGCAGTCGCGTCCGCCTGACCGGCGTTGCTTGGTCCCGCCACGGTTCGCTTGCGGTCCTCGCAATGACAGTGGCGCTGACACTGTCGGCGACGCCGCCCGCCGCGCCGCCCGCTAAATCCCTTTTTCCAAAAATCGGTCCACCAGCCGATAAGCTGCGGTCCGATCAGCGCGCAACTGGGCGTTCTGCAAGTTCCGCGCGCCCGAGGTAAGATAGAACCGTTCGTATTGCTCGTTGCGACTACCCAGCGCGCTGGCCGCGAAATCCCAGCCCAGGCGGAACACCCGCGCGCGTTCCTCGGCTGTTACCTCGCCGGCACCGCGCAGATACGTGTCGATCAGCGGCCGCAGCACCGGATCGGCAAACTGATCCGCTGTCGGCGTACACAACACATTGTGCGAGCCGATCAGCCGGATGATCTCGTTCACGCGCGGGAACCAATAGGGCAGGGTCCCGCGTAGCGCCTGCATCGGCCGTTCATCGAGGAACCAGCAGCCATTGCCGTACTCGCGCGCACCATGCTCGCCGGCATAGACCGCGCTGCGTGCCAGCTCGGCATAGGTCCAGATCTCGCCCAGCATCTGCATCGTCGCAGGATCGGACGCGTTGATCGCCGCCGCCATCCGGCTTGCCACGCCCCAGGCGAACTCCAGCTTCGTCCACGCGCGCACCATCGTCTGATGCATCGCATTCGCCCGCCAGCTCGGCGACATGACCGTATTGTAGACGGGCAGATTGCAATCGATGAACACCCTCTCCCGCGGCACCTCCACGTTATCAAAAATAACGAACGCATCCTGCTCATCGAACCGGCTTGATAACGGATGATCGAAGCGGCTGAACGGCAGCGAAAAACTGTCGCGGCAGAGGAATTTCAGCCCCGGTGTGTCCATACGGACGCAGAACGACAGCGCGTGCCGGGGATCGGCATTCGGCATCGGCTGGCTGGGATATACCGCGATCTGGTCGGCAAACGGCGCCAAAGTCGCCAGCACGCGTGCCCCGCGCACCAGAATGCCGTGCGACGTATCCTCCACCTGGTGCAATTGCGTCGCTTCGAACCCGCCCGGCACATTGCGGCTCTTGTCGATCGTCGCGTGGATCAGCGTGTGCGTCAGGCTCAGGTCCTGCCGCCGCAGCTCCTTCTGGAATTCCACCAGGTTCGCTGCGCCGCGGTCGTTGCCATTTGCCGCCCATTCGTCGGCACGACCGGCAAAGCCCGCATAGGTCACGTTCATATAGTCGGGCGTCCGTCCCATCAGCCCGACGGAGTACTCCGCCACCTTGCGCAGCGCGTGATGCCGCCGCAGCAGATCCTGCTTCGACCGAGGAATTATGTGACTGACGGCAATCTGCTCTTTCGTTTCGGGGTCGGGCATCAGGCAGATGTCGGGATGCTGGTAATGCAGGTCGAACGTCGCGGCGATCGAGTGCGCGGCGCCGCGCAGGGCCGGATGATCTGTCGGGTCGGTCACGCGGTCGCTGCCAACCCACACCTCGCGCCCGTCGCGCAAGCCGCGAAGGAATTCATCGCCCGTGCGTGCTGGCATCGTTGCCCCCTTTGTGCATTGGTCCGACTTGGCCCACGTCATCGCGCGGCCCAGAGGGCCGAAGCGACCTCGGTCATGCGGGCGCTCGAATGCTATCGCGTCCGCTTGACCGAGCTTGCTTCGTCGCTACGCGCCTCGCAATGACAGAGTGGCGGGTCGGTCGCCGGCGGAGGCCGCGGAGCCGCCGATGCTCATGCAGCTAGTGCCGCAAGATATCCTCCGCCGCCGCGATCAGCCGCGTGGTATCGTCCTCGGTCCCGACGGTGATGCGCAGCCAGGCCGCCGTGCGCGGCCGACTGAAATGCCGCACCAGCACGGCCCGCTCACGCAGCGCCGCCGCGAACTCCGCCCCGCCAAGCACCGCATGCCGTGCGAAGACGAAATTCGCGCTCGACGGCAGAACCGTGAAGCCAAGCCCGATCAGCTCGCGTGTCATCGCTTCCCGGCCTGCGACGACCCTGGCACAACTCGCGCGGAAATACGCATCGTCGCGCACCGAAGCCGTCGCACCGACCTGGGCAATGTGGCCGAGCGGGTAGCTGTTAAAACTGTCCTTGACCCGGCGCAGCGCCTCGATCAGCCCCGCCTCGCCCAGCGCATAGCCAACGCGCAAGCCGGCCAGGGCGCGCGACTTCGACATCGTCCGCACGACCAGCAGATTCGGATAATCGGCAGTCAGCGGCACCGCGCTCTCGCCGCCGAAATCGACATAGGCCTCGTCGATCAGCACCGGAATGTCGGGATGTGCTTCCAGCAATCGCGCGATCTCCGCACGTGGCAGAGCGATGCCGGTCGGCGCGTTGGGATTGGCGATGACGATCGATCCCGCGTCGGGCCGGTAATCCTCGACCCTGACGCGCATGCCGTCGTCGAGCGGCACGGCCTGCCACGCCACAGCGAACAATTGTGCCCACACGGGATAGAAGCTGTAGGTCACGTCAGGAAACAGCAGCGGCCGCGGCTGCTTCAACAGCGCGACGAAAGCGTGCGCGAGCACTTCATCGGAACCATTGCCGACAAACACTTGCCCTGGCGTCACGCCGTGATGGGCGGCGAGCACTTCGCGCAGTTCCGTCGCCTCGGGATCGGGATAGAGCCGGAGCGTGTCGGACGCGGCGGCGCGCATTGCTTCCAGAGCCCGCGGCGACGGGCCGAACGGACTTTCGTTGGTGTTGAGCTTCACCAGATTGGCGATGCGGGGTTGCTCTCCGGGGACGTAGGGGGAAAGCTCGTGCGCGAGGCGGCTCCAGAATCGGTTCATCGGGGCGGGCCTGAGGAGATGACGGTTGCCGAACCTAACGAGGCGGCTCGCCGATTGGTAGCCGCCTCGCCTGGTGGCGCTTCTCCGCGCCGCCGCGCCAGGCGCTCATTTATCCGCGTCGCCGGGCATGCTCGCATTATTGCCCCGCGTCGCCGTGCCGCGTTCTGCTTGCGCGGCGGCCCGGCTTCAGACGATCTTCACATACTCGAAATTGCCCGCCTGGCTGTTGATCCCCACGCGCGGCGGGGCGATCCAGCTCGCGTAGTTGCCCGGCTCGCTGCACGGCTTCATCAACGAGTCGATGAACTTCATATCGTCACCGGTCGGCAGCCAGTCGCCGGACATTGCCTGCCACTGCGTCTCGGTAAGTAGCGCGCCATCGGGGCTGACGCGGTGGCCGGCAAATTCGCCGATGCGGCGGTTGAAGCCCTTGTGCGGCTGCGTGATCCTGAACTCGATGCCGGCTCGCTCGATGGATTTGTTCCAGCGGTCGATCCCGCCCTGGCAGTCGGCGATATAGTCGTCCAGCAGCCGCGCGTTGATCGCACGCAAGGCCGGCACCGCCTCCACCACGATCTTGCCGTTGGTCACCCGCAGCACCGGATAGGTCGCATCCTGCAGCACATGGTCGTCCTGCAGCTTCGCCTCGTTGAAGCGGCCTTTGATGCCAGAGCTGAATGCATCGGCCGCATTGCTGGAGATCTCGCTGCCAAACAGATCGCGCGTCACCGACATGTGGAAATTCGCCTTGCGCTGCAACAGCGGCAGATCGACCACGCCCATCGCACGGACAGCATCGACGTCATACGGATCCTTGATTCCCGCCTTGCTCATCGCCGCGCAGGTCGCCTCGATGGTGCGCTGCACGCCCGTTTCGCCAACGAACATGTGATGCGCTTCCTCGGTCAGCATGAACCGGCAGGTACGGGACAGCGGATCGAAACCGCTCTCCGCCAGTGCCGCGAGCTGCATCTTGCCGTCGCGATCGGTGAAGTAGGTGAACATGAAGAATGACAGCCAGTCCGGCGTGCTCTCATTGAACGCGCCGAGGATGCGCGGATTGTCCTGCTGGCCGCTGCGGCGTTCCAGCAGTGCCTGCGCTTCCTCGCGTCCGTCGCGGCCGAAATATTTGACCAGCAGATACACCATGGCCCAGAGGTGCCGGCCCTCCTCCACATTCACCTGGAACAGGTTGCGCAGGTCATAGAGACTGGGCGCGGTCTTCCCGAGATAGCGCTGTTGCTCCACCGATGCCGGCTCGGTGTCGCCCTGCACCACGATCAGGCGCCGGAGCAATGCACGGTACTCGCCCGGCACGTCCTGCCACGCTGGCTCCCCCTTATGACGGCCGAATGGGATGGTGCGGCCTTCCACCTTCGGCGCCAGCAGGATGCCCCAGCGATACTGCGGCATCTTCACGAACCCGAACTTGGCCCAGCCCGACGGATCGACGCCGACCGCGGTGCGCAGATACACATCCGAGTCCTGGAACCCGTCGGGGCCCATGTCCTGCCACCAGTCAAGGTATATCGGGCGCCAGGACTCCAGCGCGCGCAGCAACTGCCTGTCCGACGTCAGATCGACATTGTTTGGAATCGCCTGGCCAAGACTGATCTCGACGAAACGATCGTCGCGGACGTTGACCGACTCCTCGGTCAGCGTGTCGGTAATACTCATTTGATTGCTCCCGTTAGTACGTTTCGAGGTGAAGGCGGCCTTCGCGTTTCAGCGATGCAGCGATGCGTTCCCAGTCCAGCCCGGCGTCGCGCGCGATATCGCGCAATGCGAGCACTACCCCTTGCTCCATCGCCTGCAGACCGCAGACGTAGAAATACGCATTCGGATCGGCGAGCAGTGGTGCCAGATCGGCGGCGCGGTCCCGCATCGCGTCCTGCACGTAGCGCCGCTGCTGTCCCGGCGTGCGGCTGAATGCGAGGTTGATGTCGATGAAGTCCTTCGGCAGGTTCTGCAACGGGCCGAAATACGGCAGCTCCTGCTGCGTGCGCGCACCAAAGAACAGTACCAGCTTGCCGCTTTCGAACCGGCCGGAGTTGCGCAGGCGCCGGCGCCATTCCGTCATCGCCCGCATCGGCGCGCTGCCGGTGCCGGTGCAGATCATCACGATGTGGCTGCGCGGATGGTTCGGCATCAGGAAGCTGGCGCCAAACGGCCCGATCACCTGCACCGTGTCGCCCACCGCGCGATCACACATATAGTTGCTGGCGACGCCGTGCACCGGACGTCCCTGATGGTCCTGCAACACGCGTTTGATGGTGAGCGAGACATTGTTGTAGCCGGGCCGTTCGCCGTTGCGCGGGCTGGCGATGGAGTATTGCCGCGGATGATGCGGCCGGCCTTCGGCGTCCACGCCGGGCGGGATGATGCCGATCGACTGCCCCTCCAGCACCGGGAACGGCATCGAACCGAAGTCGAGAACGATGTGGTGGGTGTCGTATTCGCGGCCGATTTCAGTCACGCGGATATTGCCGGTCACGGTTGCGGCAATGAATTTTTCCCCCGCGCGCGGTCCGTACAGGTTGGTGAAGGGATGCGCGGCCGACCACGGCGGCACCGTGGCGTTGTACGCGGCGCTCTCGAACCCGGTCTCGCCGGTAATCACTCCCTCGGTCATGGCCGGCGCGGAGGCTCGGTTCACGACGTCCCCCGGATCGCCGGCTGCCAACAACGGCGCGTTGCTCAGCTCGTCCGGCAGCGCGTCCCACGAGAACTGGGCGGCCAGATCGTAGGCGCGGACGCGCGGCACCGTGCGCCAGTTGTCGATGCTGCCGGTGGGGCAGGGTGGAATGCAATCCATGCAGAAGTTGCACCTGTCCGCATCGACCACGTAGTTGCGCGAATCATGCGTGATCGCGCCGACCGGACAGGTTGCCTCACAGGTATTGCAGCGGATGCATATTTCGGGATCGATCAGGTGCTGCCGGAACACCGTCTCGGACATGTCCATGATGCTTGCTCTCCGCGCTCAGACCCGTTTCCAGTCGAAGCTTGGCTTCTCGCCGGTGCCGTAGCAGCGCAGCGCGCCCTTTTCGCCGACCGCGTTGGGCCGCTGGAAAATCCAGTTCTGCCAGGCGGACAGCCGCCCGAAGACGCGCGTGAACAGTGTCTCCTTGCCGTTGAAGCGCAGATTGGCTTCGAGGCCGGACAGCGCATCCGGGCTCATGCTGACACGCTCCTCGATGGCGAGGCGCGTTTCATCGTCCCAATCGATGTCGTCGGGATTGCTGGTGACCAGCCCGAGCCGGAATGCCGCGTCGGCGTTCAGCAACTGGCCCATCACGCCGCGCACCGCGTTGATCGCGTCGGGTGCATCGTAGCAACGGCGCCCCAGCCGGCTTTGATCCGTCGCCATCGGATAAAGGCCGAGGTTCGCGTCGTTCACCAGGATATTCGGCGCCTTCGCGGCATCATCCGGCAGCGCCAGGTGGTAGACGCGGTCGCACGCCAGCGCGAGTTCCAACAGCGTGCCGGCGAAGCACGACCCTTGTTCCACCAGTGCGAAAAGGCTGCGCGAGGTTACGTCCAACCGGCTGAGTGCGCGGCGCAGCATGCCGATTGTCGCGCGCACGAACCAATGCGAGCGATGCTCCAGCAGCGCCGAGTCCATTGCCGCCACGGCGCCGATATCGCCCTCGGTACGGAGCAACCAGACGCCGATATCGAGCTCGTTGGTGCGCATCGACAGAATGGCGTCGTCCAGCTCCCGCGCCAGCGCGAGCGGGTACCAATCCGCGCCCGCGCTCTCGATGTCAGTGATGGTGGTGGGCTGTGCGCCGGCAGGACCCTTGATGACGAACGATGCAATCCGCGCCGCGCGGTCGATCGTGACGGTGACATGGCGGTAGCGGAGCGCATCTTGCTCGATGACGCGATGCAATGGCGTCAGCGTGACACCCTTGCCATTTGCCGGCCGGTCGCTCGCTGCCGCCAGCCGCAGCGCATGATCGCGCACGACGGATTCGAATTGGGCGGGCCGTGCGATCTCATCGACCAGCCGCCAGTCTTTCGCCTTCTGTCCGCGCACGCCTTCGCTGGTGGTGGCGAATACATCGGCAAGGTCGTGTCGCACATGGCGCTTGTCGGTGACGCGCGTCAGGCCGCCCGTGCCAGGCAGCACGCCGAGCAATGGCACCTCGGGCAGGCTGACCGCACTGCTGCGATCGTCGATCAGGATGATGTCGTCGCAGGCGAGCGCCAGCTCATAGCCACCGCCGGCGCAAGAGCCGTTCACCGCCGCCAGGAATTTCAGGCCGTCGAAACGGGATGAATCCTCCATCCCGTTGCGCGTTTCATTGGTGAACTTGCAGAAGTTCACCTTCCATGCGTGGCCAGAGCATCCCAGCATGTAGATGTTGGCGCCGGAGCAAAATACGCGCGGCTTGCCGCTGGTGATGACGACAGTGTGCGCCTCGGGGTGTTCGAACCTGATGCGGTTGAGCGCATCGTTGAGTTCGATATCGACGCCGAGGTCGTAGCTGTTGAGCTTGAGCTTGTAACCCGGCCGCAGCCCGGCGTTGTCATCGAAATCCGCGATCAGCGTCGCCACCGGGCCGTCAAACGCCAGTTTCCAGTGCCGGTAGCGGGACGGGTCGGTCTGGTAATCGACGCGCGCGGCATCGGTCATGACGGGCTCTCCTTCACAGGCGGCTTCTGGTTTGCGGGCGGTTGCTGGATCACGGGCGGCTTCCGGGTTCAGCGGACCGCATGTGAGGCACTATACTGCATTATCGCGG
>Ga0335074_10008386_pt1 | contig 14358 bp, 10 predicted proteins | sample Lox_Sample_23_FD_206715 | JGI IMG/M metagenome (GOLD analysis project Ga0335074, IMG submission 206715) | Soil microbial communities from Loxahatchee National Wildlife Refuge, Florida, United States - Lox_Sample_2.3 | ecosystem: Environmental > Terrestrial > Soil > Wetlands | place: USA...
GAAACGGTTTCAATAGGAGTAAGCTTTGGCCACGCCGCCACAGCCCGAAAGAAGCAGAAGGCACAGAAGCTCCGCACCGGGGACAGCGCCGCAGGAAGTGCCCACTCCGCGGGGAAACCATGAACTCAGATTGACCTCCAGAGGCCGACCGGCAGGGCCCAGGATCCCGGCACCTTCCCCCCTAAGGATTCTGCCGAAGACTTTGTCGCCCCGCCGGTCGTCCATTGCGGCGTGATTCGCCCAGAGACGTTTTGCGTTGGTATCTCAATAAGTCTCTGCGCCTTTACAACCGCGCCGGATTGATGGATATCCGTTGGATTTACCCACTCACGCGCCGCTTTCGTGCCGCTGGTTCACTACTCAGCAAGAAATGCCGGGGCTTGTCGCGCCCCGGCACTCTTGATGTGCTTTTTATGGTTCATACTTCCACAGATCGTTCATGTACCCGGCGCCGCCAAGGGTTCCCACCGAGTCGTAGCCTTCTCCACCGAAAATCCACACATTCCCTGAGCTGTCCTTCCATATTTCGCCGCGTTCACGTCCGCCAGGAAGGTTGCTAGCGCTTGCCGTACCCTCCGTTCCGTAACTTCCGTCGTTGTTGATAGAGTCCTGCCCGTCCTCCCACGTCCATTCGCCCGAGCTTGGGTCGAACTCCCACACGTCGTTGTATTCGCCAGTTCCATAACCGCCGAAGAGCCACAGATTTCCAGATGAGTCAGTCCAGGTGAAAGAGCCCCATCGCGCCCCGGGAATGTTGCCTGAGGCTGCGGTTCCCTCGGTGCCGTACGTCCCTGATTGGCCGCCGGTGTCCGAACCGCTGACCCAGGTCCACTGGCCTGAGCTGACGGAGTACTTCCACAGGTCGTTGAGGTACGCGTCTCCGTCTTCCGATCCCGTCGAGTCGTATCCGGCTCCGCCGAAGAGCCAGAGATTACCCGAAGAATCGGTCCAGCCCACCGCAACGTTTCGTGCTCCGGGTGTGTTGCCCGCGGCCGCGGTTCCCTCTGTCCCGTAGGTTCCGTTCGCACCGTTCGCTTTTGAGCCGGTCATCCATGCCCATTCGCCGGTTGTCGGATCGTACTTCCATAGGTCGTTTAGGTAATTGTCGCAAGAATCATTCGCGTCACAACCGATCCCGCCGAACAGCCAGAGATTTCCCGACCCATCGACCCAGCTCAAGGCATGCTTGCGAGCCGACGGAAAGTTGCCGGCGGCTGCGGTCCCCTGAGTTCCGAACTGCCCCTCATCGCCGTTCGATTCGGAGCCGCCTACCCATGTCCAATTCCCTGAGCTGGGGCTGTACTTCCAAAGATCGTTCAGATATCCCTCATCGCCCTGGGAGTCGTAGCCGGCGCCGCCGAAGAGCCAAAAGTTGCCCGATGCATCAGTCCAACTCGTTGGAGCGGTCCGCCCTCCTGGGATATTGCCTGCAGCCGCCGTCCCCTCGGTGCCGTAAACTCCCGTTTGGTTTGCCGTCTTCGACCCTCCCATCCAGGTCCATTCACCTGTGCTGGGACTGAACTTCCACAGATCGTTAAGCGCCCCGTCGCCGTCATCTGTCCCGACCGAGTCGTAGCCATCTCCTCCGAAAAGCCAGAAATTACCCGAGGAGTCAGTCCAACTGGCAGCGATCAGCCGCCCGCCGGGATCATTCCCTGAGGCAGCAGTCCCCAAGGTCCCGTAACTGCCATTTCCGTCGGCGACCTTGCTGCCGCTTTCCCAGGTCCAGGTACCCGTGCCGGCCGCATTGCCGCCTCCGCCACCGTTTCCGCCGGAACCGCCGCTTCCGCCCGAGCCTCCCGACGAACTCGTTCCCTTGCCGCCTCCGCAACCGCCTAGCAGTCCCACCGCGCTTAGGCTGAGCATAATGGCAAAAATTCGCAGACCGCTGAGCAGCCGGCGATCCGTATGGCAGACACTACGTTTCATAAACAACCTCCAGGGTCGAGTCGTTTACGGCAAAACGAAACCCAAAACTTGACAGCAGCTTGGCCAGCATCCGGATTCCAGCTTTTTCGGGGAATTGCCGTGTTTGTCCTTGTATGCGGAAACGCCGGGAAAACCGGCTCAGAAATATTCCGTCAAACCTCATCGAACCTTGGCGGGGCCGGGACCCGGTTTTGCCATGCGATGAATGCCGGCGCTTATCAGGCGAACATCCGGCATTGACTGATGCCCCTGCATAACGCTATCTTCAAAGCCAGCAAGCAATCACGAGGGGGCATCCGCGTGCCGCAGCCGCCGGTTTCGGCCACTCTCCTGCTCAATCGCTGGAAAAGCGGGGACCAGGATGCTTTGCAAGCTCTGATTCCCCTGGTTTATAAGGAATTGCGCGCCGCCGCGCACCGCTGTTTAAGGGCCGAGCGGCCCGATCATACGCTGCAAAGCACGGAGTTGGTCCACGAAGTTTACTTACGCCTGGCAGGTGACCAGCCCGGGGCCTTCGTCAATCGTGCCCACTTTGTGGCGATTGCCGCCAAATTGATGCGGCAGATTCTTGTTGATTATGCCCGCCGCCGTGCGGCCATCAAGCGCGGGCCTCGATATAAGGTAGAACTGGACGAAAGCTTTTATCTCCCCCAAAGACAAAACGTCGATATCGTGGAATTGGACCATGCACTGACCAGGCTCTCCCATCGCGACCTGCAACAGGGAAAGATTGTTGAACTGCGTTTCTTTGGCGGCCTGACAGTCGAAGAGACGGCGGTTGCGCTGGAAATCTCTCCCGCCACTGTCAAACGGGACTGGAGCATGGCCAAGGCTTGGCTTACCCGCGAAATTGGGAGAAGCTTGCGTGGAGAAAACCGGCCAATGGGAGAAGGTCAAGGAGCTTTTTGATTCCGCTCTAAAGCGGACTCCGCAGGACCGCGCCAGTTTTCTTAACCAGGCCTGCGGCTCCGACAACTCGCTCCGCGAGGAAGTCGAATCGCTGCTCTCAGCCTACGCGCAATCCGAAGGTCTGTCCCAACCGGCCATCCCTGCGCCCCCTGAAGCTCAGCCGCAGGAACTGATCGGCCCTTATCGTCTCATCCGGAAAATCGGCGAAGGCGGCATGGGACAGGTGTGGCTTGCCGAGCAATTGGAACCTATCTGCCGCCAGGTGGCGCTCAAGCTCATCCGTTCCGCTGCTTTTGACGACGCGCTACTTCGCCGCTTCCAGGCCGAGCGGCAATCGCTGGCGCTGATGGATCATCCCGCTATCGCCAAGGTCTTTGACGCCGGCGCCACAGCCGACGGCCAGCCCTACTTCGTCATGGAATTCGTTCCGGGCGAATCCATCACGGCATACTGCGATCGCCATAAGCTGTCGATCGGCGAACGCCTTGAGCTCTTCATAAAAGTCTGCGAGGGCGTGCAGCACGCTCACCAGAAAGCCATCATTCATCGCGACCTGAAGCCAGCCAACATTCTTGTTGTGGAGATCGACGGCAAACCGGCGCCGCGACTGATCGATTTTGGCCTGGCGAAGGCTGTCGCAGAACTACCAGGAGTGAACGAGTCGGTCCTGACCGGCATGTGGGGCATCGCCGGAACTCCGGGCTACATCAGTCCTGAGCAGGCCGCGGGCGGAGACATCGATACACGGACCGATGTGTACTCGCTGGGAGTCGTCCTCTATGAAATTTTGACTGGCTCGCTTCCTTTCGACAGCGAAAAGTGGCGCAAACAGCCGCTTGAAGAAGTGTTACGTCAGCTTCGCCAACAGGATCCGCCGCGGCCCAGCACGCGTCTGGCCTCGGATCATCAACTCGCTTCTGTGGCGGCTCCGTTGCGCTCTGCCGAGCCGAAGCTTCTCAAGAACCTGTTGCATGGCGATCTCGATTCGATCGCCATGAAGGCCCTCGAAAAAGATCGCGCGCGACGCTATGGAACAGCTTCAGAACTTGCCGCCGATATAGCGCGTCATCTCCACCATGAGCCGGTTCTGGCGCGGCGGGCCGGCGTCGCATATCGCGCACGCAAATATGTGCGCCGCCATCGCGTGGCTGTCGGCGTGGCCGCCGCTCTGGTTGTCCTGCTAGCCGTGTTTGCCGTCCTCGAAGCTGTTCAGCTTCGCCGCATCACGCGCGAACGCGACCGCGCCAACCGCATTACCGATTTCATGACGGGAATGTTTAAAGTTTCCGACCCCGGTCAGGCCCGCGGCAACCAGGTTACAGCGCGTGAAATCCTCGACAAGGCATCGTCGCAAATCGACTCAGGCCTCGCCAGGGATCCCGAGCTGCAAACGCAAATGATGATGGTCATGGGGCAGGTTTATGCGAACCTCGGCCTCTACGACCGCGCCGAGACCCTATTCAGGAGCGCGGACGGCATCCGGGTACACCAGTTCGGCGAGGAAAACGACTTGACCCTCAAGTCGGACGCCGCGGTTGGTTGGATGCTTGACCGGCGCGGTCAGTATCGTGACGCTGAAACTCTGCTTCGCCGGGTGCTCGATATCCGCAAGCGCCGCTTTGGCGTGAAGAATGCGGACACCCTGGTGACCATGAGCAACCTCGGCGTTGTACTCAGCGAGGAGGGTCACAACGCAGAGGCCGAATCGCTGGAGCGCCAGGTATTCGACATTCGCCGTCGCACTCTCGGAGACAGCAATCCCGAAACGCTGGAGGCCATGAATCACCTTGGTCTGGTGCTGTTGAATGAGGGCAACTGGTCCGAAGCAGAGAGTCTGGACCGGCAGCAGCTGGCGATTTTCCGCCGCATCGAGGGCGACGATGGGCCCCAGACCCTCAAAGCGGCGCATAACCTGGTCAACGCACTCTACAGGGAAAAACGCTACTCCGAGGCGGAAACGCTGGAGCGCGAAACGATCGCCGCCAAGCGCCGCGTACTTGGTCCCGACCACCCCGACACGATCAACAGCATGAATACTCTTGTCGCCGTGCTCAATGACGAAGGCAAGCTCGATGAGGCGCAGTCGCTCGAAGAGCAGGTGGTGGCGGCCCGTACTCGCCTTTTCGGTCCCGATCACCCGTCTACGCTCATGGCTGTGAGCAATCTAGCCGATATCTACTCCGAGCTTGGCGACTACGGGCGCGCTGAGCAGCTCTTTGCAAAAACGCGGGCCATCCAGGTACGTGTGCTTGGGTTAGATAATCCGGCGACGGCGGAAACCACCGAAAGTCTGGCGGCCCTCAAGCTGCGTGAGGGTGACCGCGCCGATGCGCTGAGACTGCTGCGCGATGCGGTAGATCACGGCCTGCCGGGCTGGGCCGTGGCTCGCCTGGCTACAAATCCCGACCTGAAGGCTCTGCAAGCTGATCCCGCGTTCAAAGCCCTCTTGGCCAGCGCAAACAGCCACGTAGCCTCTCCCAAAGAATGAATCAAAATCGCAGTCTGGTCGCTGCACCCGCATGTCGGCTATACTTTCGCCTTTTCATCGCCTATCATAATCGCCGCCGTCTGTCCAGCCCCGTAACCAGATCAGTAAACACCATATCTTGTGGTGACTTGATTTGTGTGAACTATTAGTTGGCTTCTGCCTAGAAACCCTGATTTTCCTGCGCTTTCCACCATTTTTTCCCTTGGCGCGCTGCGGGAACCGGGTTAGTATCTGTCCGTGGGTAATTATGGAGCAAGATGGTCCAAAGTAGGACGCTCTGGGATTGCCCACCTGCTTTCATCTTTAATTTTACGCCGTTTCCTTTAAGGGAAACACGTATCCGGCAGCCAGCCCAGCAGGTGTACCACTGTGGCTAACCGGGCGCAACACGAGAAGGTTGACTTCGAGGATGCTTCAATCGGCAGTTTGAGAAGCGCAAGTCAAAGGAAAGAAAGATGCTTCGCGGCAGTGCCTACGCAAAAACCGATGATAAAGGGCGCCTGAAGCTTCCCTCCGACTTCAAGCAGCTCTTCGAAGCCGCAAGTGTTACGCAGTTTTATATCACCAGCGAGGATGGCAAGACCGCCGAAATCTGGCCCTTGCCCGAGTGGGAGAAAAGGGAAAAAAAACTGCTTCGTTCCAGCACGATGAACCCGGCAGTCGCCAAATACCTGAATCTGACCAGCTATTACGGGCAGCAGGTGGAGATCGACAACCAAGGGAGGGTTCTACTCTCCCAGCTCCTGCGCAAAACGGCAAAGTTGGATGCCGAGGTTTTGATCAAGGGACAGATCAACCACTTGCTTTTGGAGAACTCAACCCAGGCCGACGAGTACGCCAGGACGCACGAATTGACCTCTGAAGATCGCAATTTCATCGCCGGCCTGTTTTCAGAGGAAGACGAATAGCCCCCCAGGGGGGTTCACATGACTGAGCCGCAAGCCCGCCATGTGCCAGTTCTTTTTCAAGAGGTGATGGATTTTCTCAACGTGCGGCCGGAAGGCACGTACGTTGACTGCACGCTGGGACTCGCAGGGCATGCCGAAGGCATCCTCCGGCGATTGGGATCCGCTGGCCGGCTGATCGGCTTCGACCGCGACCCCGAGGCACTTCAGCTCGCCGCCGAACGCATCGACCAGGTTCGCACGGAGCTGGGCAGCCAGGCTTCGCGGATGGCCCCGCAGATTGAGCTCGTCGCCGAGGCCTTCAGCCGGATCGGTGAGCACATCGCGCCGGAATCGGTTGATGGCATTCTGGCCGACTTCGGCGTAAGCAGCCTGCAACTCGACGCAGCGCGCAGAGGATTTAGTTTTCAGGCGGACGGTCCGCTGGACATGAGAATGGACACGCGTTCCGGACCGACCGCCGATCAGGTGGTGAATGAGATGAGCGAGCACGAGCTGGCAAATCTTATTTACGAATATGGTGAGGAAAGGAGGTCGCGGAGAATCGCCAGAGCCATTGTGCAGGGGCGGCCGATTGTATCCACGGCGCAGTTAGCCAGGATCGCAGCATCTGCCGCTCCGCCAATGAAATTCGGACAGATCCACCCGGCAACTCGCACGTTTCAGGCGCTGCGCATCCATGTTAACCGCGAATTGGACGAAATCCGGGATTTATTTGAGGCCGCACCCAGGTTGCTTAAGCCCTCCGGCCGGTTCGTCGTCATCAGTTTTCACAGTTTGGAAGATCGCATCGCCAAAGACAGTTTCAGAAATGGCGCGCGGCAGGGATGCTGGAGCATCTTGACGAAGAAGCCAGTCACCGCGGGCGAAGAAGAGATCGAACGGAATCCACGTTCACGCAGCGCGAAGTTGAGAGCAGCAGAAAGGCAGCCGTTAGCTCTTGGTCATTAGCTTTACCTCGTATTTTCCAGGCCCAGGGCTGAGGGATGGGGACAAAGGTTTTAAGGAATCCGAAAAGAAGCGGGACTATTCACGACAGAGCGAATTGCTGATGGCTGAGGGCTAATAGCTCAGGGAGAACGAAAATGGCGGCATTTGTAGCAACATTGGAAAGCGGTCTCGGATGGACAGCTCGCGTGGCCGAGCGCAACGCCGAGCTTATGGCAACGCAGCTCGAGCGCAGGCGGCGCGTCCGCATGCCCGAGTATTTCATAGCAAAGCGCATTGACAACTCGCGCCTGGTCAAAGCTGCCGATCCCGTCCGCATCCGCGAAATGCGCGTCTTCGCCGCCGCATGCGCCGTGCTTTTCTCGCTGATCATGGTATACGGCCTGCAACATTTCAACGCCATTGAGAGCAGCTATCGCGTGGAAAGCGAAAAACAGATGCTCAACCAGTTGCGCGAAGAGAACCGGCAACTCAGCCTCAGCCAGGCCGAGCTATCGCAGCCCTCGCGCATCGATCAGATGGCGCGCCAGATGGGCCTGGCAGAGCCACAGCCCGGCCAGGTGGTGCATCCCAACTCGGTTCCAGCGGACTCCGGCCCGCCCACGCTCGCCCAAATCGCTTCACCCTCCCCTAATACTCATTAGAAGAGAGCTGTTGGCCTTCAGCTGTCAGCTCAGGTCCTGAGACGGAAACGCCTATCGCAAAGAACTGATCCGCGAAGAATGTCGGCCGAGGCAAATTAGAGCGGACGGCTGATAGCTGAAAGCTGGTAATGGATGCCCTCACCCGCACATCCCATTCGCACGCGAACCAAGCCGGCTCGTGGTGTCCCTTTCAAGCGCTCGCGCTTCTTCGTCATCTGCCTGGTCTTTTTCTTCTGGCTCTGCGCCATCTCAAGCCGCCTCTTCTGGCTGCAAATTGTCCGCCACAAGGAATTCGTTGAGCGCGCCGAAAAGCAACAGCAGCGCACGTTCGATGTGGCGCCCCGCCGCGGCATTCTCTACGACCGCAACATGCGCGAACTGGCCATGACGGTGCTGGTCGACTCGATCTACGCCGACCCCAGCCAGATTGATGACAAGCAGGCCACTGCGCATACGCTCGCCTTGCTCGTTCACACCGATTCGGCAGATGCCATGACCGCCCAGTCGGAGATAGCCGCGCGCCTCAACGCCGGACGCAACTTCGCCTGGATTGCTCGACGCGTTTCGCCCCAGGTATCCGCCGCCGTAAAAGCCCTCAATATCAAGGGCGTTTACTTCCAGAAGGAGTTCCAGCGTTTCTATCCCGACAGTGAGATCGCCGCGCAGGTGCTGGGATACGTTGGTGTAGACGACAACGGTCTCGGCGGCCTGGAAGAGAAATTCAACTCCGGCCTGCACGGCACGGCGGGCGTGATGTTCACGGCGCTTGACGCGCGCCGCAAGATTCTCGGTTCCAGTGAGCGCGAACCGGCGCCGGGCCGCAATCTTATCCTCACTGTCGATGAAAACATCCAGTTCATGGCAGAACGTGCTCTCGAACACGCTATGGAAAAGACACAGGCGCTCAATGGCACAGTTGTGGTGCAGGACGTGCACACCGGCCAGATTCTCGCTCTTGCCATACGACCCACGTTCAACCCCAACGACTTTCGCCACACCACGCCGGCACTGCTCCGCGATCATGCTGTCAGCGACGTGTACGAGCCCGGTTCCACCTTCAAGCTCGTCACTTACTCGGCAGCGATGGACGCGAAGGTCGCGACACCCGACGACCCCATCGATTGCCAGGAAGGCAAGATCACGATCTTTGGCCGCACCATTCACGATAATCAGGGCGAACACTTCGGCGTGATCCCGGTTCACAAAGCGCTCGAGGAGTCGAGCGACGTTGCCGCCATCAAGCTCGCGATGAAAGTCGGGCCCGACAAGTTCTATCAATATATTCACGACTTCGGCTTCGGGACGCGCTCCGGTATCGAGCTGCCCGGCGAAACCCGCGGCCTGCTTCGTCCCGTCGCCCGTTGGCAGCCGTCATCTATTGGTTCTGTCGCCATTGGCCAGGAAGTCGCGGTGACGCCGCTGCAGTTGGTGACCATGATCTCGACGATCGCCAACGGCGGAACGTATCTTCCGCCCCACATCCTGATGCCCGATCAGCCGGGTGCGGCAACGACTTCGACGGATTCCGTCCAAAGAGCTTCCGCACCGCAGGCGCCGACCGTTGCTTATGCCGCCCAGACTCATGGCACAGTTCTTCCAACTGATCTGCCCGACCCGCTTCCGTCCGGTGCGCATCGCGTCATCAGCGCCATGGCCGCTGCCCAGATGCGCAAGATGATGGAGGGCGTGGTTCTCTTCGGCACCGGCAAGCCGGCGCAGCTCAACGGCTACTCGGCAGGCGGCAAAACCGGCACGGCGCAAAAAATCGATCCCGCCACCCACACCTACTCGAAAACGATGCACATCGCCTCGTTTGCGGGCTTTGCCCCGGTCAACAATCCCGTCATTTCCGTCGCCGTGGTAATCGATTCGCCTCATGGCGACTATTACGGTACGGCCGTTTCTGCGCCCGTCTTTGCTGAGGTTGCCCAGCAGGTTCTCGAATACCTTGGCGTCCCGCATGATACCGAAATACAGCCTGTAAAGGCGTCAACGAGAAATGAGGCTCCGGCAAAGGAGGATGACGCGTCTTCCGATCCCACCGACATCAACGCTCTCTACGCTGCGGCCAACGATCTGCCCAACGACGACCCGCTGCGCAGCGTACCCGCTCCTTCGGCTGCCCCGATCGCACCGCCTGAGGGGCCTGCCGCGCAACCCGCTTCCGCAACCTCCAACAATGAATCAAAACCTAACCTCGGCAGCCTCCCCCTCTCATCCATTCCATCAACCTCATCAACAACCGGCCCTGCCCAATCCACTGACTCCGTCGTTATTGCCGACGGCAAGACCCAGCGCGTCCCCTCGCTCATTGGCCTGACAGTGCGTCAGGTCATTGAGCAAACCGCCGCCGCGGGCCTTGAGGTGGACATTGTCGGCAACGGCACGGCGCGCGAACAGGCTCCCGCCCCCGGCGCCATAGTGCGACAGGGAACCAAGGTTGTTGTTCGCTGCGGGCGCTGACGGTGTCGTCTCACTCCGTGACCGGCTCGCCCTGGCATCCCTTTGAAAACGGCGCTACAATCGGCCGCGCCGGCTCAGAACAGGGAACGATCGCGCTCGACGAAGAGCATGGCCTCGGCGCGCGCATTTCTCTCGAAGGCGACGCTCGCGTCGCGTCATTCGCCATCACCTGCGGCATCTATGGCTGGATGCTCCATACCCGTTTCCTTGGCACGGAAGATGAAGCCCGGACGCAATACAGCCTGATGAAGAACGCCATCGCTGAACTTCTCAAGGCTGCGGAAAAAAACGCAGAGATCGACGGCGGTCGGCAAGTCCTGATGGAAGGCTGCAGCAAGTTCATCGAAAACTTCCCATAAAGTGGTCCAATTCTCTCTCTGAAATGGCGAACTGTAAACTACGAACGAAGGACCGAGCTTCTACAATCACCTCAGTATGCTCTGGCACGACCTCATCTTTGAAGTCCCCTCTCTCGACTCCGCGGGCAGCTCCGCCTCACCCATCACCGGCATCGAATACGACTCGCGCCGCATCCGTCCCGGCGCGGTCTTCGTCGCCATGAAAGGCGGCTCGACTGACGGCAATCGCTTCATCGATAAAGCGCTAGCTGTTGGCGCGCTGGGCATCATTACTGACTCCGCGCAAACTTTCGACCAACTCAAGGTTCACCATCCCGGTCTGCCGATCCTCCATGTCGAACACGGCCGCCGAGCGCTCGCACGGGCCTCTGCCGCATTTTTCAACCATCCCGAGCGCAATCTCGCGGCCACGGGTATCACCGGGACAAACGGCAAGACGACAGCTGCTTTTCTCACCGAATCGCTGCTCAATGCTGCCGCGCGCACAACGATCCTCATCGGCACCATCGAATATCACATCGCCGGCGAGACGCGGCCCTCTATCCACACCACTCCCGAGTCACGCGATCTATTCGAGCTCATGTCCGAAGCTGTCTCTCGAGGCGCCACTGAGCTCGTCACTGAAGTCTCCAGTCATGCCCTCGACCAGGGCCGGATGATCGGCATTCCCTTTGACGTCGCTGTTTTCACCAATCTCACCCGCGACCATCTCGATTATCACCACACGATGGAAAATTATTTCGCCGCTAAGCGCCTTCTCTTCGACGGCTCAGTCTACCCCGCTCCGCGCGTCGCTGTGCTTAACGCGCACGACCCGCATTCTGAGGAACTGGCATGCGCGGCGCGCAATGCAGGCGCCGAAATCCGCACTTACGGCATTAAGTCCGGCGAGTGGCGTACCGCCGCACATCGGCTCACTCCGGGTGGCGCGACATTAGACCTCGAGACCCCAGCCGGTTCGGCTCGTGTGGTCTCTCCCTTGGCTGGTGAAGTCAACATCCTCAACCTGCTCGCTGCCTTTACGGCTGCCAACGCGCGAGGGGTTCCCTTCTCGCAACTGGTCGCTGCCGTGCCTGCACTCAAACCGGTTCCCGGTCGCTTTCAGCACGTCGATGCGGGCCAGCCATTCACTGTCATCGTGGACTATGCGCACACTGACGACGCGCTGCGCAATCTCATTTCCCTTGCACGCCAGATGGTTAGCACAAGCGCCGGTTCACATCCGCGCGTCATCACGCTCTTCGGTTGCGGTGGCGATCGAGACCGCACCAAGCGCCCCAAAATGGGCGAAGCCGCTGGCAAGGCGAGCGATTTTGTTGTGGCTACCAGCGATAATCCGCGCTCCGAAGATCCGCTGGCCATTCTCGCCGAAATCAAACCTGGACTGCGCTCCACCGGAGTTCAATACGTCATCGAGCCCGATCGCGCTGCAGCCATAAAGCTGGCGCTCCAGGTGGCTAAGCCCGGCGATGTGGTTCTGCTTGCCGGAAAGGGCCACGAAAAGGAGCAGATCCTTGCCGGGCGCACGATACCCTTCGACGACGCAGAGGTTGCCCGTTCGACTCTATTCGAAATGGGCTATGGCGATTTGTACCAGAATTAGCATCTAAGGCTCATAGGCTGGCTTCAGGGTCCGGCCGGCCGCCATTTCTTTCCGTTACGAATGACATCTGCCCGCCGTCAAAAGCAATTGCAATGATCCCCAAATCGCCGTATCGTGGTGTGCATCGTCTCCAAGCCTGATGATCGTTCGCGTAATCTCTATTCCATGCCTTTCGGGGAGCCATGAATCTGACGCTTGCTGAAGCCGCGATGGGAGCGGGTGCCGTGCTTGAGGCGCCGGCAAGCGTATTGAACGCAGGCGGACTGATCGCTACGGGCTACTCCATCGACTCTCGCACGGCCTCACCGGGCGATCTCTTTTTCGCGGTTCGCGGCGATCGCCTCGATGGCCACGAGTTTGTTGGTGCCGCATTTGATCGAGGTGCCATCGCTGCCGTTGTCTCGCGTGCTCGCGCCGTCGCGCTCCCTGACGCCGCGCTTGCCCGTCCCCTCCTGATTGCCGAGGACCCGCTCGTAGCCATGCAAACTCTGGCTTCGCACGTGCGCCGCCAGTGGGGTGGACGCCTGGTCGCCATTACCGGATCTGCCGGAAAAACCACGACGAAAGAGGCCATCTCCGCTGCACTCGCTGCAAAATTCCGCGTGCTCAAATCCCAGGGCAATCTCAACAACGCTTTCGGCCTGCCCCTTCAACTTCTGCGTCTCATCCCGGAGCACGAAATCGCCGTCATCGAAATGGGGATGAACCACGGCGGCGAAATCGCTGCGCTAGCGCGCATTGCCGCGCCCGATTGGGGCGTCATCACCAACATCGGCACTGCTCATATCGAAAACTTTCTTGAGGGCCAGGCCGGCATTGCCCGTGCTAAATTCGAGCTGATCGCTTCGCTGCCCTCAAACGGCATCGCCTTCCTCAACTGCGACGACGCTTACGCCGCACAGTTCGGCCGCGACTTCCCCGGCCGCGTCGTCTACTTCGGCAGTGGCCCTTGCGCCGATCCGCAGATTCTCTCCGTGGCTGAGGACCTCAACGGCCTTCATGTTCATTTCCGTGCCGGTGAGCACGAGTCTTCATTCCATCTCAATCTTCTCGGAGCGCATAACGCGCTGAATGCGTTGGCTGGTTTGGCCGTCGCGCTCGAAGCGGGCGTCGATCTCTACAGCGCGATCGCAGCAATCAGTTCGCTTGCTGCCGGCGACAAACGCGGTCAGATCGTCGAGCTCGCCGGAGCCACCATCCTCGACGACAGTTACAATTCCAATCCTGAGGCGCTGCGCTCCATGATCCAGACTCTGGCCGCGCGCCCTGCGGGCCGCCGCATTCTTGTCGCGGGTGAGATGCTCGAGATGGGTGAGCACGGTCCCGCACTCCACACAGCCTGCGGCCGCGCCGCCGCCGAAGCCGGGCTGGATTTTGTCGTCGGGGTCCAGGGCAATGCCGAACACATCGCCACCGCTGCAGCCGCCGGTGGAGTGGCTTCCCTTTTTCTTCCGGACGCCGAGGCGGCCGGTCATTGGCTTACGCAGAATCTCCGCCCCGGTGACCAGGTTCTCATCAAAGGCTCGCGCGGCGTTCACCTCGAGCGCGCCATCGAGATCCTCCGCAATCAACTCGCTTTGCCGGTCGCCCAATGAAACTTTGCAAGTTCGTTCTTTTCGTGCTCATCCTCTCGCCCTCCTTCGTCAACATTGCCGCCCAATATCCGTCCGCGTGGGTACGCCCGTTCTCACCGTTCCGCATTGCTGGCAATCTCTACTACGTCGGTAGCGAAGATCTCGCATCCTATCTCATCGTCACGCCGCAGGGGAACATCCTTATCAACAGCGGCCTCGAACAGTCTGTCCCGCTCATCCGCAAAAGTGTCGAATCGCTTGGATTCCGTTTCACAGATATAAAGATTCTGCTCATCAGCCACGCTCACAACGACCACTGCGCTGGCAGCGCGCAGATTATCAAGCTGACCGGAGCAAAGTACTACGTGATGGACGGCGACGTGCCGGTTGTCGAATCGGGAGGAATGAGTGACTTCCAATACGGCTCGGAAGCGATTATGCGCTACCCTCCGGCCCATGTTGACCGTGTGCTGCACGATGGCAGTACGGTGCGTCTTGGAGGCGTCTCCCTCACCGCGCATCTCACACCCGGTCAC
>Ga0335074_10008388_pt1 | contig 14356 bp, 12 predicted proteins | sample Lox_Sample_23_FD_206715 | JGI IMG/M metagenome (GOLD analysis project Ga0335074, IMG submission 206715) | Soil microbial communities from Loxahatchee National Wildlife Refuge, Florida, United States - Lox_Sample_2.3 | ecosystem: Environmental > Terrestrial > Soil > Wetlands | place: USA...
GAATTGCGCCCGGTGATCTTCAGGCAGACAATAGTTGCGCAGCGAAGTGAGGCGCCCCTGCAGCGCGCCGACAACGGTGGCGATTTGCCGGCTCTCGGGTCCGATGATCGCGCAGGGCCGATGCAATACGCGCAACCGGGCGGCGACCGCAGGGTACCATTCATCGCTCGCCCGAGTCATAGGCCGGGGCTAATGGCCGCTTCGCCGGAGCGAGTCCGCAGATGACCAGCGTAACCCGCGCTGCCGGCGCCGATCCGAGCGGAAAATCCATCAAGTTGCCGCAGTCGGCACCTTCGCCAGCCGGGTCGGGCATTGCCGACGGATCCCGCCCCGCGGCAGGTGCTGGATCCCGGACGGGGGACGTGCAACGGCGAGCGGTCGCGCCCATGACGGCACCCTTGGCCAAGCACCGCCCCCCATGGCTTTTCGCGGCCAAGACGACTCTCGCCGCCCTGTTAGGGCTGCTGGTCGCCTTCACCTTCAATCTCGATCAGCCGCAATGGACGCTCCTCACTGTCTTGATCGTCTCGCAGCCTCGCCGCGACGGAGGGATTCTTCAGAAGAGCTTCGCCCGCATCATCGGAACCTTCGCCGGTGCCGCCTTGGCGCTTCTGCTCGTGGCCGTGGCGGCGCAGCAGCGCGTGCTGTTCATCGGCGCGCTTGCCGCCTGGGTCGGGCTCTGCACTTTCGGCTCCCAGTATGCACGAGGCTGGGGGCCGTACGCCTTCGTACTGTCGGGCTACACGGTTGCGATCGTCGGCATTCCGGGTGCGCTCGCCCCGGGCGATGCCTTCTACATCGCGGTCGCCCGCGTGACAGAGATCAGCCTCGGGATCATCTGCGGCGCCATCGTGGCGCATCTGGTCTTTCCCGATCGCCTCGCCCCCGCCTTGTGGAGGACCCTAGCCGATGCGCGGCTCAACCTTGGAAACTACGCGGTCGCGATGCTACACACCAGCGCCACGATCGCGCCGCGCGGGGAACTGCTCGGGCAAGCGGCGGCCATCGAAGACCTGCGCCGCGCGGCGATCTTCGAGGACCAGGACGTCCGCGACCGGAGCGACCGGATCGCCTACCTCAACGGCACCCTGATCCATTTCGTCGGGACTGCGCAGCTCCTGGGGGATCACATCGAGGCGCCGCGGCCGACAGCGGGATCGACGACGGAAGATGGCCGCGCCCTCGCCGAGGCGGCGGCGGCTATCAGAGCCTGGCAAGCCGGAACGATCGACGCGGCCGAACTCGGCCAGCGCCTGCTGCAAGCGCAACACGAGATGACGTCAGCGATACAGCCGACCGAGCCGCCATCTTCCGACGACGAGGCCGCTCGGCAGTTGGCGTTGTCGGGCACCCTGAAGGACTTCTTCGCCGCTCTGATGGCGTTTGCCGACGCCTATGAGGCACTCGCGTCCACTCGGCTGCTGCCTGCGTCCCGCCTCCGCATCACGTACCCGAACGACGCCGACACAGCGGCCTTGACGGGGTTGCGGGCCGCGCTTGGAGTCGCGCTCGCGGGATCATTCTGGATTCTTGCCGACTGGCCGAGCGGAACGATCGCTATGATCCTTACCGCGGTGGCGGTCGCCCGGGTGGCGACAATGGGACATCAGGTGCCTTTGGCGCTCGCAGCCTCGCTGATTTTCGCCTTTGCCCTGATACCGACCTTCATCGTGGTGGACTTGCTGCTGCCGTGGGCGTCCGGCTTTTTGATGTTCTCGCTCGCCGTCGGCCCGATGCTGTTCCTGTGCGCACTCCTGATAGCCAATGAAAGAACGATGCTCATCGGCTACCTGACGGCGCTGTTGTTCGCATACGCCGGCTTTCAGAACCGGATGGTTTACGACCCGATCGCCCTCGTGAACACGACGATCGCCGCGGTTTTCGCGGCGGGGCTCACCATGGTGCTGTGGGCCACGTTCGCCCCTCAGACCCCGCTGGCCACGCGGCGGCGCTTCGTTCGCGCGGCGTGGAGGGCACTGGCTCCGATCATCGCGGCTGACCGCCCCATCGCGCTGCCGGAGTTCGAGAGCGCGATGGGGGGGGCGCTCGTGCAGTTCCGCACCGGCCTCGCGCCGGACCGGCCGGACGATGCGGCGAGCTTTGAGGCGGGTATCACGCTGCTCGGCGCCGGCATGGAGCTGATCCTGCGGCGAGCGGGCCGCCTGCCCATGCGCGACCGCACCGCGCCCACGGTCCCTTCGTCTGACCGCGAGAGCGAGCTGCGGACTCTCTCCCAACTGCGCAGCAGCATCCAGGCGGCGATCTCGCGATGCCTGTTGGAACTGCGGCGCGATCCACTCGACCCCGCCGCCGTGCGCGCGACCGCACGCGACATCACGACGCTGCAGGGCGAGTTGGCTCTCCGCAGCGGCGCCGCGATCCGCGCCAGGCAATGCGAGGACTCAACATGTGCTGCGTGAGATCGGCCGCATCCGAAAAGCTCTGCATGCGGCGACAAATCGTAGTGCGCAGCAACGCCTGCACGAGTGCGCGCCGTCCCGTCAAGAAGATGACGTTCACGACGGAAGCGGGCTCGAACCCAGCCACTCGCTTTCCGAAATCGGGGCCTCATGATGAGCGCCTTGGCTATGTCGGTCTGCCGTCCTTCATCGATCGCCTGAGCGCTCGCGGCTTCCTCATCGAATGGCAAGAGCGCGATCGCCTGCGCTCATGGACTTCATGGCGGCGGGCGGTTACGATGTTTGCCAGACCTCGCGCAATCTTGCGGCGACGTCCGCTCGCTTCGTTCGTTCGTGAATCAGCTCGAGCGCCCGCCGAACACGCTCGTCATCGGAAGATAGCAGCAGCGAGCGACAATGACTTGGCTCTTTTGCGAGGGGTGATTGGCACATCGCGCGAAACAAACCGACGAAGGAATGGCGGCGGAAGGGACGCCTGCCGGCGCCCCTGCGATCCGAACGATTGCTATGCCGTCGGACACGAATCCTGCAGGGGATGTTTTTGGCGGATGGCTGCTGTGCCAGATGGATTTGGCCGCTGGAAATGCCGCGGCGCGATGCGCCCGAGGCCGGTGTGCGACCGTCGCGGTTGCGGCCATTAGATTCGAATCACCTGTCAGAGTCGGTGACGAGGTGACGGTTTGGGCGGAGCTTCTCGGCATCGGGAAGACCTCCATGAAGTTCAAAGTGTCTGTTTGGCGGAGAGCGGGCGATGGCGAGCGCACGACCAAGCTGACCGAGGCGGTCTTCACCTTTGTCGCTCTGGATTCTGACGGGCTCCTCGACCGATCGGAACTGCGGACTCGATCGATGTCCCGAACTCGTCCCGCGAAAATGGAACCTGAGCGCGCGACAGGGCCGCGGACCGGGGTGGTCGTCCATGCGGAGGGGCCGGCGCGGGTGGTAATCGCCAGCTCGGCGATCTGACGAACTGGTCATGTCAGTTCGTCGACCTGATCTGGGCCGAGCACACACCTCGCGGCCCAGGGATGGAGCGCCGGCGACACCTAGCAGACTGCGCCAAAAAGGCGAGGGGCCGGGGCGCGGCGTTCCTTCCTACCTGATGCCGCGCCCGTGAGGCCGCGCTTCGCGTTCGATCCGCGCGAGGTGGACGGTGCGACGCTTCGGCGAGGACCTCGACGCGCGCGTCCGCGTGTCGGGCTGCTCCTTAAAACTTGACCCAGGTCAATGCGCCTTCTCGCGGAATGGCGCGTACTACAACACCGTTGATAGTTCTGCCTCCCCAACAACCTCGAAGGAGATACAACAATGCACCGCCTGACAGTCAGTTTGGCGGCTGCGGCCCTGCTGGCCCTCTCTGCAGGGGCGAGCTTCGCGCAATCGGACCAGCCAGACGCAACCATCGAGTATTCGGGCGGCAGCATCGCCGCGGGCATCGGCTACAGCTGGGGCCATGGCGTTCTCCACTTCAAGGGAGAGGACTATCCCGTCACGGTGAACGGACTCAGCATTGTCAATGTCGGCGCATCGTCAGTGAAGGCATCCGGCAACGCCTATCATTTGACCAAGATCGAAGAGTTCCCCGGCAACTACACCGCGATCACGGCTGGCGTGACCATTGCCGGCGGCGGAGCGGGGACCGCGATGCAAAATCAGCATGGCGTCGTCATGAATATTGCATCAACGACCCAAGGTCTGCAATTCACACTGGCACCTTCGGGCATTGCGGTAGCGCTCGACGGACCTCCGACGCCGGCACCAGCGACGGGATCGACCTCGCCGCCGCGATAGACCGAGGCGACAAACGTAAGGGCGGCGGCGTCGCTGCATGCCGCTCGCGCAAACCTTGACGGGACAAGATCTGCCGCCCCAATCTGCCCGTCGTTCGGCACGGGCGCGCAGGCCGCCCAGCGCTCGCAGCGGCCGATCGGGTTCGATCCAAGGGCATATTGATGATCTGCGCGCGTCAGGGTTCGGTCTTGGCTGCGTTACTCCTCGGCATTGTCACCGCCCTTGCCTCATGCCGATTGAGCCTCAACCGAGAACCGCAATCACGCGCGAGCAGCATCTCATACCCGTCCTGGAGCGCCGGTACCGTCACCGGCCGATCATCCGTTCGAGTACGGCGAGAGCGGTGCCGCCCCGCGTGCGATCGAGCGCACCGGAGCCGACGGCGTTTGTGCCAGCGGCGACGCCCTCATGAAACGCGACATCGCACACTTGCGTCCCAGTCCTGTCCGCAGCTGAGTGCCTCTACAATCTCTTTGATCTGATCGGTGACGACGAGATCAGAATAGCTAACGTGATCACGATCCTCGGCATCGGCTCCATGCCAGCAGGGGCGCAGGCTTGCCGGCGTTCTGGGACTCCTGCCCTTGTCGGAATTCATCAGAGCCATCAGCTGCACCCCCGAAGACGCTCGTGCCTTCTCGGCCTCCCGACGTAAGGCCGATGCAAGAAGATCTGCTTAAGGACCTACAGGAGCGCATGACCACAGCTATGGATCCGGAGGCCATGTTGAAGACATGGCTGCCAACGCCCCTCAAAGGGTTCGAGCAGTTGCAGGAGATGTTGCTGTCTCAACTGGCGCCGGGGAAACGGGCCGACAAATAACACCTAGAAAATTAGGTGGCGCCGGCTTGCCTCGATCCGGCGTCCGCTTTCCCGCGCGCTTGGTGTCCGGCGCGCCTGCCCGGGCGGACATTGCACGGGCAACGAGGCTGGCGACCGGCCGCCGATTTGTGGCGATGCCGAAGGTAACAACGGACTACGGACCATCTTTGTCCTTGCCGGAGCACAACAATGTGATCGGTGATCTCGTTAGTTTGCCGCCGGATCGGGGCTGGTTGTTCATCGGCTCCTCTTGGACTTGCCCCTCCGGCGTACCACCTGGGAATGCGCTGAGCCGGGTTTTCCCATGCACCGGTCTCGCCGTCGGCGGAGAGCTTTTACCAAGGGTCCAGGGGCAAGCGTTCGATTTCATCGATCGCGTCTTCGCCAGCTTCCAATCGCTCGGCGAGCGCCAGCAGTTTTCGCTCCCGCTCCGCGTCGTTGGTGAGGTTCGCCCTGCGTCTAAGCTTGGCGATGATCTCTTTTCGGTCGCACGCCATGACCATCCCTTCCGTAAATGGGTCAGTCGGAATTTTCGTCGGATCGCTTCGCACTCTCGGTCGCGAGCAGTTCGGCCCGTGCACCGCCTTGCGCGTGAGCCCGAGTAAAGTGAGCCGAAGGCCGGCAAATTATGGGGAAAAGGCCTGCGTCAGGATCACTGCGACGGGTGCCTTTCCGCACCGAGGGTCTCGTCCTCTGGCCGCGCGAGCGGGCACGGGTGACCCTTGTCGTTCACCGCGACGAAGACGAACTCGGCTTCCGTCACCTTGACGCGCTCTCCCTGCCCCTGTCGCAGCACCCAGACTTCGACCGTGAGCGCAATCGAGCTGCGTCCGAGCTTCGTCACATCGGCGTAACAGCATACGACGTCACCGACATTCACCGGCTGCAGGAAGACGATGTTCGAGACCGCGACTGTGACGACACGCCCCTTGGCGTGCTTTACAGCGGTCATCGCGCCGGCGTTGTCCATGAGAGACATGATCCAGCCCCCGAACATGTCACCATTGGGATTGGTATCCGCGGGCATCGCCAGCATTCGGGAGGCGAGTTCGCCCTTGGGCTCCGTGGCCACTTTTGCCTTGCGATTTGCCGGTGTCATGCGCCACATCTCCACTCGTACTCAAAGAGCGAATGTTGCGGCGCACACGTCCTAAAACAAGGGGCCGCTAGACAAATCCAACCTGATATTGCAACGCACGATAAATGGGCAGGGCCTCGCCTGAACCTGCTCGCGGCAGGCGGACGGCCGTTCCGGCGGGCTGACAAAACGGCAGCAGCGGCTTCCACCGCGTTGAGCGCTCGCGTGCCTTTTGCCGCACGCGCAGGCTGCTGCCCTCACCGCCCTCAGGTTCGACCGATCTTCTTCAGGAAGATCACAAGGTCCGAAAAATCGAAATAGCCGCGTCCCCCGGTATCGATATCCTCGAAGTGCATGGCGTCGATCATTTCGACCCGTCAATGTTACCGTCGTGGTCCCGATCGACCTTTTCGAAGAAAGCACGCGACAGGCCTGTTTCTTCAAAAGTGAGGGGCTTCATTACTCCGGTGTTTTCATCGGGCGACCGACGGTAGAAAAAGGCGTCGACCTTGGTCCTCTCAAATCCCTCTTGTCACTCTTCCGTAGTGATCAGGATCTCATGCGCCTGATTGTCGGTGTAGGCCGCGGCCGGCTCGAGCAATCCGACCAGCGACCAAGCGAGCGCAATTGCGAGGTGAGCCAGGGCGTTTCGCGACGTCATCTGCTCTCCTCGGTCGGTTTCAGAGCGCGATGCAATTCTCAAGTACATTAGTGCTGGGCAAGATTGCCCCCGAGTGAAGCCTTCCAAATTCGGCCAAATCCCTCCGAGTCTATCCCTTGAGCGCTGATCGCATCGCGGCAGCACCTGCCTGACGCAGGAAGTGACGCGTGGGTGGTAATGGCGCGCGAGGAGACCTACGGCAGTTAAGATCTTGGATGATGTAGCCATCGGCGGCGGCGTGAGGTGTCATGGGCGCTACTCCAATCCCGCTCGAACCAAGTCCGCTGACAGTGCGAGACCGAGCAGTTGGATCATCCCTGCAAGACGCAACATAATCGTCCCCTTCGAGTGCCACGGGTTGGCGTCCTAACACATGGTGGAAATTCGGTGGCCGCCATCGGAATCTCAGCCCCGCCTGGCACGAGTCTGACGTGTGTCTGGGTGGTTTTTTGCGGGTCCAGGGCAAGTCGTCTGTCTCACCGGTCGCTTGTTCGCCCGCTGCCAGTTGGTCCGCCAGCGGCTGCCAGTTGATCCGCCGGCGCCAGCGACTTGCGCTTCCGCTCCGCTTCCTTTGCCAGCGTCGCCAGGCACCGAGGCTCGGCGATCATCTCCACCGCGCCGCGACGAGGCGAGACGCCCTACCTTCTGCCTCGCGGCAGGCAGCATGACTTCTCGAATGCGAGCGCGAGCTTTGACCTACTCGTCACGACCAAACTCTCTTAGGCCGGAAGCACCGCGCGTCGCACTAACTGCAGCGGTAAGTTAAGATAAGGATTGTCGGCGCGATAGAGCTCTCCTTGGATCATCTCGGAGCCCGCCATGACTCGTCCATGATAGTGCACAGCGAAGTCCGGCATGCCGCCGGCGAGAGAACTATAGGCGGCCCCATGATAGTGAGACACATGCGCCTCGATTTCGATGGTCTGGCCGCGTAGCCGATAGCTGCCCACGTAATAATAGCGATCCCCGCCGCCAAAGATTTGGTTGCGGATGCACATAATAACGCCACTTGTCGGCCAGCCTTCGAGCGTCACGCCTTCGAATGTCCTTAGCCCATCGACGTCCATCAGTCACCTCACAGGCGCGTAACCTTCGCACCATCTTTGATTTGGGCTGGAAGACGGGTCACTTCTCGTCGAATGAACCCGAAATATCGTCGAAGCTGCACCGAAGTCGCCGACAGCTCCGAGCGCGAGCGTCGCCTTGGATTGGCGTCGTTCAAGATCGCGCGAGCGGTCCATCTCCCCAAGCGGATCGGTTTGCGTGTTATCCGTTGCAGCATCATGTGCCCCGAGCGAGCTCGGCGATATCGATAGCGTCAGGCCACGGGTTCCGTTGATCTACGTCTATCGAGCCGTGTAAGAAATTCCTGACCACGTTGGAGCGCGGTCCGTTAATATGGGGACACTACAACTTCCCGCATTGATCAAGATCAAGTGAGGCGACGAAGCGGCGTTCGTGCGCCGTGCGATGGAGAGCGAAACCCAATGTGACAGAGCCGGGTGATGCGCCGCAAGGCGGTCGGGGGCTCTCCTTCGTCGGACCCGGCTGCGGGAGCCGAGGGCGTGGCGCGCGCCTGGCAGGGGCGCCCCTGCGGCACCTACGGAATAGGCTGAAGGCGCGGAGTGAGGCGGCGCGCGAGCTCGCAACTGTTCCTCGGATGAGCGGCCGAGCAGATTACCGCGCCTCGACCGTTTCCTCAGTGACGGGGGCGACAAAGGAATAGCCGCGGCCCGGGATCGTCTGTGCCCCCCAGAGCTTGGCGCAGGAACCTCGACTTGGCCAAGGCTATCGGATTCAACCCGAACGTCGGTCATAGTTATTTCTCCGTGTGGATGGACGATGAGCGCTTGGCTGGATCCGGGTTGGCGGCCATGCCGAGCGCCAACGCGAACAGCGCCAAGCCGGCCGGCAGCACGAGGGACCGCAGGCCAATGACGGCTTCGCCTAGGCCGCCCAGCGCGCAGCCGAAGAGGAAGCCGGCGATCGCCGGCCAGGTATGCTTGGCGCGACTGCGTGCCTTGGCGATGCCGATCGGGTCGCGCGCGAGCAGCATTTCCCCGACATCCATGGTGAAGGCGGTGATGTTGGTTGTCATCACGGCCGTCGAGGGTGCTCCCGCCAGTGAGATCCGCACGAGCGCGTTCTGGACGGCCATCGCCGAGACGCCCATCATGCCGGCACAAATCATCGTTAGGGCGTTCGGATCGACGCGTGGACCGGCGGCGGCGCCGATCGCGAGAAAGGCGGCGAGCAGGAGGAACTGCAGCAGGAGCAGAGGCCTTAGGGACGCGATCCGGAGGTGCTCCAGACCGCCGGCCAGCAGCCTCGTCAGGACAAGCGCAACAATGAATACCGGAACCGAAATCAATTGGGCCACCGGCGCCGGACCGCCGGCGAGAAACCTCGCCGCGAGAATGACGAGATTGCCGGTGATGTGAGCGGTAAAGAGACCGTCGAGCCCGAGGAAGGCGATGATGTCGGCGCAGCCGGCGATCACGCTCAGAACAAAGGGCAGCAGCTTCGTAGCGAATGAGTCATCGACGGACGGTATCGGCACGGCAGCATCCCGGAATGCTGTCTGCCGGAGCGCCGCACGTTGTCCCTCCTCGGCCGGCGCGATGGCCAAACCATTCGCTGACACCGCAGGGCGAGGTACAACAATTCGCATCGCCGCCGCAGCTCATTTCATGAGGTGAAGAATCACGACGCCAAAAACCGCGAGGACAAGCCGGCCCACTGCGTAGGGAACGGTATATCCGATCACGGGTGTCGTGCTCCTTGACGCTTCCTGCACGGCGCCAAGGGCCGCACTCGTCGTGCGGGCCCCGGCGCAGGCGCCGAACAGGATGGCCGGATGAAACTTGAACAGGTATCTCCCGGTGAAGACGGCGACGACCAGCGGCACCATGGTAACCAAGATGCCGGCGAGAAAGAGGCTGATGCCGTTGGTCATCAGGCCTGAAACCAAACCGGGGCCTGCGTTGAGCCCGACCACGGCGATGAATCCGTTCAGCCCCACATTGTTGAAGACCCACACCGCGGGCTCGGGAATGCGCCCGAAGGTGCGATAGACCGAACGGAGGTAGCCGAAGACGAGGCCCGCTACGAGCGTGCCGACACTCGGGCTGAGGCTCAGCGGAATGCCGCCCACATGCACGGTCAGCACGCCGACAAGGCTGCCGATGACGACGCCAGCGCCCATGAACGCGATGTCGGACTTGGAGGTGGGGCGGTCGGCGTAGCCGAGCGACTTGACAAGCTGCTCCACGTGCTTTCGCGCCCCATGCACCGTCAAGACATCCCAGCGCCTTATCTTCAGGTCCGGAGTCGGGGTGAGGTCGCGACCGGCGCGCGCCAGGCGGAGGAGGAAGATGGGACGGCCATACTGGACCAGCTCGTCGTGTTCGAGCTCTCCGACGCTCCGGTTCGCGGCCTCCTTGTTGATGACGACGATGTCCAACTCCTCGGTCGGGTATGCCAACAGCTCGGCATCGTCCACCTCGGGGCCGACCTGTTTCTCCGCAACGCGGAGGGCCTGGGGAGATCCCGCAATCGCCAGGGTGGCGCCTCTTTCGATGACCGCGTCGACGTCTGGTTCGAGGAGCCGGCCGCCCTCGCGTTGGCGGGTGATGAACGCGTCTTTCAGGGTGCCATTCAGCTCCCGTGGTGTCCGTCCCACCAGGTCGCTGTTCTCCACGCGGAAGGAGCGGGTGAGCACCGGACGATAGGCCGACCCGACTCCCGGCTCGGCTTGGCGGCCGCCCATCTCGGCTTCGTACTCTCTGCAAGCCGTCGGGAGATCGATCCCCAGGACCTTTGGCGCGAGCGAGGAAAGGAACCAGGCGGATCCCGCGGCCCCGAACGGATAGGTCACGGCGTAGGCGATGGCGGCAAGGCTCGCCATGGACGCCGTCTCTGCCGGACTAAGGCCCAGCTCCTTCATATTGGCGGCCGCGACGCCGAGCGTGCCGGAATTGGTGTACCCGCCGGCGAGCAGTCCAGCCGCCAGCCCGGGGCCGTACCCGAGCAGCCTTGCGGCCGCGTAGGCGGTGAGTAAGCCGCTGAAGCAGACGATCACCGCGAACAGGACCTGGGGCAGCCCGTCCTTCTTCAAGGCCGGAAAGAATTTCGGCCCTGCGCTGTAGCCGACGGCGAAGAGAAACATCGTGAAAAACGTGTCCTCGACGATCGACGCGATATGGATATTCAACTGCCCGATCAGGAGGCCGGCGATGAGCGTGCTGGTGACGGCGCCCAGACTGAACGAGCCGAATTTGAGGCTGCCGAACCAGAAGCCGATGGCGAGGGTGAGAAAGATGGCGATTTCAGGATTGTCGCGCAGAACGTCGACGATTTCGTGCATGAGAATCTCCGGCGATCCGCCGTCCGCAGGCGACGGATCGCGCATGATGGTGCGAGGGTGATCAGGCGTTGCGACCCTGATTCGCGCCCGGTGCGGAGTTCGGACCTCCGCTCATAGGGGACTCGTCAGCGCGCCCAGCCTGTCCGTAAGTTTCACGTTCTCGCTGTAGTCCACGGGGCACGCGATGACGGAGACGCCGTCTTCGCCGAGCGCCTTGCGCAGCGTTGGCAGCAGATCGGCCGCCGCCTCGATCTGATAGCCTTTGGCGCCGAAGCTCTCGGCGTATTTGACGAAGTCCGGATTGCCGAAATCGACGTTGCGATGATGGCCAAGCTCAAGATCCATCTTCCACTTGATGAGGCCGTACGCGTTGTCCACCCAGACAAGCACGACAAGCGGGATTTTCTCTCGGACGGCGGTTTCGATCTCCTGCGAATTCATCAGGAACGCGCCGTCTCCCGTCGCTGCCAGCACCTTGGCGTTCGGCTTTGCAAGCTTGGCGCCGAGCGCACCCGGCAACGAGTAGGCCATGGTCGACAAGCCGTTGGAGATTAAGCAGGTCAGCGGCGCGTAGGCGGGATAGAGGCGCGCCATCCACATCTTGATCGCGCCCGTATCGACCAGCACGATGTCCTCGTCGCCGAGCGCCTTTCTTATGTCGTTGACGATCCGCTGGGGCTTCAAAGGAAAGCGCGTGTCATTTTCGCCGGCCTGCAGTTCGGCGGCGTGAAGCGCACGGATCGCCGACTCGCTTTCGTACAAGGGGCAAGGCTTCGCGGTGAACTCCTGAACCAGGGCTTCGAGGGTGCGGCCGATGTCGGCCTCAATGCTGGCGGCAATCGGATAGGACGCGTCCGTATCCTCGGCGAAGCGGTGAATGTGCACGATCGCCTTGTCCCGCTTCGGGTTGATGCGGACGGGCGCGAACTCCTGCAGCTCGTAGCCTATGGCAAGGATTAGATCCGCTCTGTCGAAGGCAAAATTCTCGAAGTCGTGGCGCATGAAGCCCACAACGCCGAGCGCATTCGGATGGCGATCGGAAATGACGCCTTTTCCCATGAAGGTCGTCGCGACGGGAATGCCGGTTACCTCGGAAAGCTCTGTGAGCAGCTTACCCGCATGGGCCCGAGCCGCGCCGTGGCCGGCGAGAATGATCGGGTGCTTCGCCCTGCGAATCAGCTTGGCGGCAGCCTCCAGCTGTGCCGGGTCGGGACCGGCGGCATGCTTGGGCCGCGCGGTCAGCGGCTTGGTGCCCTTGGGCGCCGGCGCAGCCTCGAGATCCTCGGGAATCGCGAGGTAAACAGCCCCCGGGCGCTCCGCTTGCGACACTTCAAAGGCCTTGCGCACCATTTCCGGGGTGCTCGCTGGGCTCAACAGGATGTCCGCCCACTTGGTCAGCGGCTTGTACATGGACACTAGATCCACGATCTGGTGCGACTCCTTGTAGATCCGGTTGAGCCCTACCTGCGCGGAGATGGCGACAAGGGGTGACGAATCCGTCTGCGCGTCGGCAACACCGAGCGCTAGATTGATGGCGCCAGGCCCGAGTGTCGCCGTGCAGACGCCGGCCTTTCCGGTCAGTCGCCCATAGACGTCCGCCATGAACGCTGCGGCCTGCTCGTGGCGGACAAGAACGAAGCGAATCCTGGAACCCGCGGTCGCGTCGACGAGCCGAATGTTTTCTTCGCCCGGTATGCCGAACATGTATTCGACACCTTCCGCCTCGAGGCAGGAGACGAGCAAACGCGCGATGCTGTCGTGGTTTCTGTCTGCGGTCATGATCGGACCCTTTGGTTGAGCTTCGTGAAACTCTGCGGCGGTGTCAGCTCGTCAGCCAGATGAACCCGCCCATGGTGACAATGGAAAGCAACGTGCTGAAGAATAGCGTTGAAGCCATTTCCTGCTCGGCGGCCCGGTACTGGACGGCCAAGATCACGATGATCGATGCTGACGGTATCGCCATGGTCAGCACGACCTCCCGTATCGCCCCAGGCGCGAAGCCCGCGATCGAAACCACGCCCCATAGCACCGCCGGCACGACGATGTTGCGGGCGATGACGGAAATGCTCGTTGGCAGGGTGACGGCCACATGACGAGAGAAGAGAACGATGCCCGAGGCAAAGAGGGCGACGCCGCCCGTGGCGCGGCCGAGGAGAAACAGCGAATCCTGGAGCGGCGCCGGGAAATGCACCCCGAGAAGGACCACCACCAAAGCGAGAATCGGTGCCCACACGACCGGTTCGCGAAGCGCGTGGAGGATGTGGGTCATAATGGTCGCCGGGCGGCCGCCGGCCGCGGCGTTCTTCGCCGCTATTCCGGCCGACAGGAGCATGAGCGATAATGGAACCTGGATCAGGTTCATCACCAGGCTGGCGACCGAAATCGGCACCGCGCTCGCCGTTCCGAACAGTTTTCCCAGCACAGGCACGCCGACGAAAGGCACGGCTGGCCCGCCGATCGCCAGCGCCTGAAGACAAGCGGTCATCAAATCCCGCCGGAAGACATAGAGCGCGATCACAAGCGCAATGGCGTAGCCGCCAACCATGCCGAGCAGAATGGCGAGGGCGAGAGGTCCTTGGGCAAGCACCTCGCTGCGTGGCGTGCCGACCATTCCGGCGAAGAGATTGAGCGGCAGCGCATACAGCATGACCATGCGATTGAGGATGGTTGCCTGGTTCCCGTCAAAATCGTGATGCCAGCCGGCCGCAAAGCCGAGCATCAATGTCACCACGATCGGAAGGAGCGCGCTGATGATCGTCGAGGTCATGATCGTTCCTTCCAGTCCGGGAAATAATCGGGTCGGATCATCGTCATGTCTGTGTCGATGTCTCCGCAACGAATCCGGACCAAGTGCCGAGGCTCGATGACCGTCCGCGCGATCCGCCGCCAGCAGGCGACGGATCGCACCGGCAAGGGCGACTAAGCGCTGTATTCCGGCTTGTACAGCTGACGCTCGATACAGCCGCGGACGTCACGCGGGCGCTCGGCCTGCGCCAGACCCTGATCAAACATGAACTCCGCGACCTGCGCGGCCGTTGTCACTTCCGTCGCGAGAATCTTGGCCTGGCTCGGGTAGAGCATGCCGTTCGCGCGCAAACTTGCATCCACCTGATCGGCGGTCGCCTGCGCGGCGGCGATGAAGCAAGCGTCCGTCAGCCGCCGCGGCCGCGCCGCATAGGTGGCAAGGCCGATCGCGGGGAAAATGTAGAAGTTGTTGG
>Ga0335074_10008390_pt1 | contig 14356 bp, 13 predicted proteins | sample Lox_Sample_23_FD_206715 | JGI IMG/M metagenome (GOLD analysis project Ga0335074, IMG submission 206715) | Soil microbial communities from Loxahatchee National Wildlife Refuge, Florida, United States - Lox_Sample_2.3 | ecosystem: Environmental > Terrestrial > Soil > Wetlands | place: USA...
GAACGAGCGCGGCGGCAAGGCCTTGTACGACACGGATGGGCCCGCCGTAGCGTACGGCGGGGTAATAGGCCGAGATCACAAACAGAATCCGCAAGCGCCGCGTGCGCGAGCGGGCTTGTGCGGACTCGGCCAGCGCCTGCGGGATCGAGATCACGGCGCGCCGTTCCCCGCCGCGCGCGCGAGGTGCGCTGCGCTGCCGTGGGGCGCAAAGGGCCGCGCGAGCGGCTCACCGATGAACACCCCCTGGGAGGGCTCGGCGACGCTCTTCCAGTAGGCCTCGATGAGCGTCTCGCCCGCGAGATACCGCCGGATGACGATCGGGACCTCGGGAAACTTCTCCTCGAACGCACAGGGCTCGACGACGGTCCCGTAGCTGGCCGTCGCCCCGGCCTCGAGCCACTCGAGGCTGCTCATCTGCGGTGAGCCGACGAGCTCGCCGCCGAACGAGGTGAGGTGGTCGGCAATCGCGCCCGGCAGAAAGTGGACCGTGTCGAGATCGGCGACGTCCGCGAGGCCGGTGAAGTAGAAGAGCACGTCCGAACGGTTGCGTAGGACATCGGACCTGAGGATCTGCACCCGCAGTCGCGCGTCCGCAAAGAGTCTGAGGTACGCAAAAGTCGTTGCACGAACGTCGCGCGCCCGGTCGCTCGTGTCGAGCAGGTATGCCGTCCCGTGCGGGAAGGTGTGGTCGGCCGCGATTCCCCGGTCGATGAGGGCCTTGCCATGCGCGAAGTCGCGGGCGGCGAGCAGCATCGACGGTCGCAGGTGAAAGTCGCGGTACGGTTGGCGGCTGTCCGAGTTGAAGTAGGGGCTCGTGGGCGTGCGCTGGCAGCCGGACGCACAGGAGCGGACGTCGAATCCGTACGCGACAGCGCTCGTCACCGACATGCATCCGACGCGATAAGGCTCCGTCCAGGCGAGCGCATAGGCCTGCACGAGCGCCGGTGTGTGTGCGTCGATGACTCTCTTTGCGCGCGCGAATTCCTCGGGCGTGAGACTCGGACCGTTCGAGAGGTTCACATGCACCACATTTGCCGCCGGTATCGCGCGCCTCGCGCGGTAATAGCGGCCGATCTCGACGCTCAGCGGATCGGCGTCGTTGATGATGAGGCCGAGCGCCCTCGCATCGAGTACCCCCTCCTGCGCCGCCCCTTGGGCCTGCGGCGCGGACGCCGCGGCAAGTAGGGCCACCGCGGTCGCCCCGACGAGCATCGCCCGCCGCGCATGCCCTGAGCGCGAACCGACGGCGTGCCTCACGATCAGCCCCGGAGCGCGGAGTCGGCTGCGACCCTGGGCGATGATCGCAGCGGCAGCACACCCTCCGCTCGGTCCGCGAGAACCTGATCGACCAGCTCGGCATCGACGCGCGGCCGCTGGTCGGCGAAGCCGTAGACGAGCGCCGTATCACACAAGATGTTCACGAGTCGTGGCACGCCCGCCGTGCGCTCATACACCCGCTCGATGGCCTCCGGCGAGATGAGCTTCGGGTTGCCGCCGGCGACCGTCAGGCGATGAGCGACGTACGCGTGCGTTTCCTCGCGCTGCAGCGGTCCGAGGTGATAGTCCACGACGATCCGCTGCGCGAATTGCCGCATCCCCGGCCGCCGCAGACTGCTCCGCAGCTCGGGCTGACCGATGAGGATCGTCTGTAGCAGCAGCGTGGTGCCCACGTTCACGTTCGAGAGCACGCGGAGCTCCTCGAGCGCCGCGACGGGCAGATTCTGCGCTTCATCGATCACGAGAACGGTGCGCTGGCCCGCGCCGTACTTCTGCTTGAGGAACGCGACGAGCCTGCGGTGCAGCTCGTGGGATGGAGCCTCGAGCGATGGCGCGCCGAGCGAGTCGAGCACCCACGGCAGCAGCGGTCCGATGCCCGGATGGACATTGGAAAGCAGTGCGACACTGAGCCCCTTGCGTTCGTCATCGAGAAAGCGATGCACGACCGTCGTCTTGCCACAGCCCACCTCACCGGTAATCACGGCGAAGCCCGCCGCTTCCGAGATGGCGTACTCGAGCATCGTCAGCGCGTGGCGGTGATGGCGGCTCGAGTACAGGTAGGCGGGGTTCGGCACCAGAGCGAAGGGCTTTTCGCGCAGACCGTAGAATTGCTCGTACATCTCGACCCGCCCGTCAGTACGCCCGCCGCTCGGACTCGGAGGAGCGGTTGAGCACGGTGCCGATGACCCGCGTCTTGCCGAAAAGCTCGAGCACCCGGCTCACGTCTTCGCGGCGCGTGCGCCCTTCCGTCACGACCAGCACCACCGCATCGAGCTGCGGGGCGACCGTCAAAGCATCGTCGCAGAGCAGCGCGGGCGGCAGGTCGACGATCAGCAGACGGCCCGGATCGCGCTCCTTCAGATCCGCCAGCATTCGCTGCGTCGTCGCCTGCGCGAGCGCCTCGGAGCTCTGCGGAACCGGCGTCAGCGTCGGCAGCACGAACAGGCGATCCACGCCTTCGATGCCATACCACACGTCCTCGAGCCGCGCCGTGCCGGCGAACCAGGCCTCGAGGCCGCGATCGATCGGTAATCCCAGCACGTGGTGGATCGACGGCCGGCGCAGATCGAAGTCGATCAGCAACACCGCCTGATTGGGCTCCGCCGCGAGGCTCAGCGCGAGATTGATCGCCGTGAGCGTCTTGCCCTCCCCATGCGCGGCGCTAATGACGCCGAGGGTCGTGAGGTTGTGGCCCCGCGCGCGCTGCAGCACCTGCGTACGCAGCATGCGGTAGGCGTGAACGGCCGAGCGGCTGTCGTCCGAGGCGACAATGCGCCGCTCCCGTAGCGCGCCCCAGTCAACCGGTACGCGCCGCGAGGGCTCGAGGGGTGGCGGTGTGAACTCGCGGCGCACCGCCACACGCTCGGCGGCACCCGTATCGTCCTCGTTGGACGGGGAGCCGCTGCGTTGCTTCTTGGCGAGCTCTAGAGCGCGCTGGATTCGGTCCATGGGATCAGAACCCGAAGCGCCGCGTCCACGTGAACCAGAGGACATCGAGTGGCATGTAGAAGAGGTGAATCAGCACCACGGCGATGAAGAACGAGGCCACGGCTCCGGCCGCCGCAAGCCGCCGGCGACGGCGGGCGTCTCGCCACTCTTTCTCCGTGCCGATGTGCGGCACGAGCGCGAGCGGCGGGATGCCCACGAGTCGCAGCAGGTCGCTCCGCGTGCGGATCGTCGTATCGATCTTCTCGAGCAGCCACAGAACGGCAGCGGCGAGCCCGATGCTCAGAATGAGGCCGGCGGCGAAGATCAGCTTGCGGTTGGGACTCACCGGCTCCTGCGGCGCAAGGGGCGGATCGATCAGCGTGAACCGCTCGCCCTCGCGGTTCGCTTCGAGGTCCTGAGCCGTGCGCGCCTCCACCTGCTTGGAGCGGATCTCCTCGTATTTCGCGTGCGCATTGTCGTAGTCTCGCATCAGGTCGCGGTATTCCTTCTCCACCGCCGGAGCGAGACTCACATCGCGCTGATAGCCCTCGGCCTGGGCGCGCAGTTTTGCGATCTCGTCCGCCTGGGCTTTGATGTCGTTGAGTGTTGCGGAGACCTGCGCCTCGATCTCGATATATGCGGGATTGTCCGCGTCCGCAACGGCGACGGTCGGGGCCGTGGCGCTCGTGCCGGGGCTCGTGGTGGTCGCAGTGGACGAAGAAGCCGACCGCTCACTCGCAGCCAGCTGAGTCTGCAGCGACGCGACTTCGCGCTCCAGGCGTACGCGATCCGGGTGATCGGGAGCATAGCGCTTGCGCGCCTCCGCCAGCTGGCCCTGCGCTTGCTCCAGCTCGCGCCGCAGATCGTTCGTGATGCTCGGAGTTTCGCCCAATTCCCGTTCGAGCCCCGCGACCTCCCGCTGCAGATCCACGACGTCCGGATAATCGGGGGAGTACTTTGCGCGCGCGGCGGCCAGTCGCGAGCGCAAGTCCTTCAAACGATCCCGGGACGAGAGAATGCGCTCGCCCGTATCGGAGAACAGTGCCGAGTTCGGCTTCAGCTGCGCAAGCTGCGCCTCGAGAAACACGCGCTGTTGCTCGAGCGACGTCTGTCTCTGCTCCGCTTCGAGCAGCTGTTGCTCCGTGCGATCGAGCAGCTGCATGTCGAGCTGGGTCACCTCCGGAAGGCTGTTGTAGTTCTTCTGCTTGAATCGCTCGAGCTTCACCTCGAGATCCCCGATCTGCTTGTTGATCCGGTCGCCCTCGGCGCGGAGAAAGTCGGTCGCCTCGCGCGCGAGCTGGGTGCGGGTCGTCAGATTCTCGTTGAGATAGAGCGTCGTCAGCTCGTTGGCGACCTTGGCTGCAAGGTCCGGGGAGCTCCCTGTATAGGACACCTCGAAGGCAATCGTCGCCGAGGTGGGGTGGCCGCTGCGCGGATCGATCACATCCGCGCTGATCATCTTCAGTCCGATGTCGTCACGCATGCGCTTGAGCAGCGCTTCGCGCGTCTCGCGGGCGCGCTCGCGCGGATACAGGTCGTAGCGCCGGATGATGTCGAGGAGCGTCTCGGTCGTCATCACGCGCCGGCTGATCACCTGTACGCGCTCGTCGGCGTACGAGGTGACGGTGGATCGTACGAGATCGAGCGGCATCTCCTGCTGCTCGATGAGCACGGTGCCCGCGGAGCGATAACGCGCCGGCAGCAGAAAGGCGATCAGCAGGGATGCGACGATTCCGACACTCAGCGTTGCGATCAACCAGCCGCGTCGTCGCGCCACGATCGCGAGATAGGCGCGAAAATCTTTCGACTCGGTCGCAGTGTCCATGGGCTCGCTTCAGAAGGATGTCATCAGCGGATGGGGCGTCCAGGTGAGCGAGACGGCCGCCCGCCGGTCGCTCACGGGGATGCTCGCGGTGTCGAACGTTTGCGTGCGCGTGGCATCGCCCTCGATGCGCACCTTCCAGGTCTCGAGCGGCCGCCAATCGAGACCGAAGGTCACTCCGGTGTAGCTGCGCCGATCGACGTGCAGATAGACCACCGACTCGCTGTTCTCGATGCGCAGCAGCGAGGCATTCACGTCAACCTTCTCGGTGAGATGGTAAGTGCCGGAGAGGGTAATCTGCTGCCGTTGGGCCAGCACGCCGGTGCCGTAGGGAACCAGCTGCCGCGAATAATCGAGCTGGACCTTGCCGAGCTCGCAGGAGTGGGAGAGATCGAGGTTGGCGACGGTGCCCGTGCTGCGACTCCCTTCCAGCGATCGTGCACTCTCCCCGACCATGACGTTGAGCTGGGTGCGCTCGGAGAAGCTGTGGGTGAGCTGGATCCGGCCGCCTGCCTCGTGGCTGTCGTCGATGGACAGGGGAGCGATCAGCTCGTCCGCAAAGGCGGTCGCGGTGAGCGTCGTGCGTTCCGAGAGAACGAATTCCTCGCCCGCGGAGGCGCTGGGATAGCGATAACCGAGCAGGAGCGCGAGAAACCCGACTTGCGGTCCGTAGTAGCTCACATCGGAATAGCCCGCCTGGAACACGAACGAGCGCCGCTCGGCAAGCCCGTAGTTCCACGACACGGAGGCTTGCTCCGTCAGCTGATTGACGTCGCTGCTGGCGATCCCGGTCTCGGTGAGCTGCGTCGTGAGCGTGCTGTCGTAGAACCGCGAAGCGGCGAGGTTGAGCGTCCCGCGCTCCTGCGTCCAGAGGAAGGCAGCGGTCAGGTCGCGATCGGTGATCGCCCCGAACTCCGCGACGTCGAAGTGTTGCCAGTTCACCTGCGGAGTGATCGTCAGTTGAGTGGTCTCCGTCGCACGCTGGAACTGCACGTTCGAGTAGATCCAGGTGCTTTCGGACCCCACGGCCGGCGATGCAAGCGCCCTGTTGCTGTCGTCGTCGAGCCCCAGCGTGAAGGTGGGCGCCATGGACCACTCCGCGGCGCGCACGCAGGACATCGCCGGAGCCGCGATGCATCCGAGGCCGAGAACTGCATGGCATGTCGCCCGGGTCATTCGATTCACCCCACGCGCTCACTCACGGCACGACGACGGTGTCACCCGAATGGAGCAAGATGTTCTGCGACAGTTCTCTGCCATGTGCGACGTCCGAGTAGCGGAAATGAAACGCCTGCTCCTCGCCATTCTCACGATGGAGGATGACGATACTGTTGAGCGCTGCATAAGGGGTCGTGCCGCCCGCGAGACTCAATGCCTGCATCACGTCCACGGGTCGCACCATCGGGTACTCGCCCGGACGCTGAACCTTGCCGACGACATAGATATGGTTGCCGCCGATCTGCTTCACGGCGACGGTGACCACCGGACTCGGGATATAGCGCGACAGGCGATCGGTGATCTCCTTGCGCAGCTCGTTCACCGTCTTGCCGTGGGCAACGAGGTCACCGACGAGCGGAAAGGAGATGCCGCCGTCGGGACGCACAAGCACATCACCGGTGAGGTCCTGCTCCTTCCAGACGGTGACCGTCAGCATGTCGCCCGCCTGCACCTGGTATTCGACTGGGGGTGGCGCGGGTCCCCCGGACAACGGGCTGTTCCCCGCCATGACAGCCGGCGCGGCCGAGACGTTCGGTGTGTCGGTCGAGCCCGCCGTGGCGATGCCCGTGGCAGCAAGACACAGGATCAGGCCCAGAACGTGGTGCATCGTCGTTTTCTTCATCCGATGTGCGAATCGGCAGGCGCTATCCATGCGCCGACTGAGCGTTCGACGAAGGGATGCGCGACGTTATACGTACGATTGTCATACTAGGGCGCGTACGTGACGCTTTCTTTGCGCCATGACGAGGCGCGATTGCGAGCTCCGGGCGGGCATGTCGTGCGTCGCCTCGTGGGCGGGGACGCGCCCGCGCCCGCCCGTGATCGTCATGCCGCCTGAGGGACCGCCGTCTTGAAGCGCAACATCCCACCGGCGGCTGCGAGCCCTGCGAGCAGCAGCCACGCACTCGAAGGCAAGGGGACGGTCGAGGTTGGCTCGAAGACCACGTTCACCGAGTAGAGCCCGACACCGAGCGAACCGGTCGCCTGACCGAGCACGTTGAGGAACAGGGTCTCAGGGCCCGCGACCGCGATCGGTGAGAGCAGCTCGCTCCCGGTCACGCCGATCGCGTTCTCGAGCACGCTCGTCGGCGTGTCGAGGGACAGCGTGAGGTTGGCGTCCACCCACGATCCGACGTTGATACTCGTCAGGCTCACCACGAGGTCGCCGGGCCCCGGAACGTTGACCGAGAAGTCCGCCGACTGCGACCCGGTGAACAGGTCCGTCTGCGAGGCGAGCAGGCTGTCTGCTCGGGCCGGCTGGGTCGCTCCCAAGGCCCAGGTGAGCGTGGCGAGCATCGCAACGCAGCGAGCGGCCATACGTGCGCTTTTCGGTCTGTCAGACATGGTGTCCTCCCTGAATCACAAGTGGAATGAGCAATCAGTCACGGGATCCGCCGACTGCCACCGGCGGGCCCTCCAGAGCGACTTCGGGTCGCTCGGCAAGCCTCGAATCCCCATCTCTCCGTGAGTCCCCGTTTCCCCGATACACGTATTTGTCGTAGAGGTACTGGCGCAGCGATGCGGAAAGCTCCGCGACCTGCGAGTGGCTGCGCTCGTCGCGATTGAGCTCGCTCAGCAGCAGCGCCGCGTAAGCCTCCTGACCGCCGCTCAGGGCAAGCAGCGCGACGTCGTCGCGATCGACTCGCTTCGACGAATCGACGCCGTCGTTGATGATCTGCTCGAGCCGCGCAGCATCCAGCTCGAAGAACCGCAGAAGCTCAGCGCCTGACTCGACGAACACGGGGACGAGGTTTCGTCCCCTCACCTCCGGGTCGTAGAGCGGACCGAGGCGGGCCAGCATGCACTTGACGGCGAACCGGATGACGTCCGAGTCCCGTACCGCGAGTCGCTGAGCGACCTTCTTCACCTTCCGGACATCCGCGCTGTTCATGCGGACCGACACCGCCCGTTTGCGACTTTCCATCACGTGCCCTGCCCCCTCCCCGTCGTGTGTTTGTGATCGATTCGTTGTGCCCTTTCGAGCGCGACAGTAGTTATGTAGTGTTGCAATGCTTTTGCGTTTATATGACGACCGTACCAGTTTTGTCCGCTGCACCACGCGAGGAGTGCAGACGATCGTCGGCGAGATCGGCGTGTCAGAGTCTCAAAGAGAAACGTTTGTCGGGAACGCAGCGGATTTGCGGTCCCCGGGGCGGGGAACGCTCAGCAGCGGGATCCGCGGTCCCCGGGGCGGGGAACGCTCCGCAGCGGGATGTGCGCTTCCCGCGGCCGGGAAGATTTCAGCTGCGCGTCGTGATCTCGACCGTGATGGGTTCCGGCGTGTCTGCCGGAGGCGCCTGCGAGATGCGCGTGAGCTCGGAGAGACGCCTCTCCAGCTCCTGGTCGCGCGCGCGGTCGCCGGTCGACTGCGCCAAGCGAAAGTGCTCGACCGTGCCATCGTTACGCAGCCACAGCTTCACGCTGACCGCATAGGAGCCCTTGCGGATCGCGGGGTCGTCCTGGAGCAGATTCAGGATGTCGCTTTTCAAAACGCCCGCGTACCACACGTAGGCGCTCCCGGAACCGCCACCGAGCAGCTCGCGACCGCCGGGATTGCCGACCAGGCCGAAGGCATCCGATCCGGCGCCTCCCGCGGCATCCAGACCCAAGTGCTCGCTCGGCGGCGGTTGGTTGTTCGGCGTGGGCTCGGGCTGCTTCTGGGGCTGAGGCACGTCCACCTTCTCCTCGGGCGGCGGGGGCGGAGGCGGAGGCAGGTCCGGCGGCGGCGGGGGTGGCCGGATGAGATGTATCTCCTGCACCACCTGCTTCGGCGGGCCCGCGGGGCTCGCGAGGAAGTTGCGCACCAGAGCGAATGCGCCAACGCCTACGGCGCAGATCCCCAGACCGACGATGATCACCGGCAGGTAGCGGTTCTTTTTCTTCTTCCGTCTCATTTCACGATCTTCTGCGTGACGAGGCCCAGCTGCGTGATCTCCAGCCGGCCAAGCAGGTCGAGCACATCGACGACGCGCTGATACGGGATGGTCGCGTCCGCCTTGATGATCACGGGCAAGTTCGGGTTCGCCGCCTTGTACTGTCGGAGGTTGTTCTCGAGCTCGCTCATCGTCACGGGGAAGGTGTCGAGGTAAATCGTGCCGTCGGCCGTGATCGTGATGGCCTTGGTCTTGTTCTCGGCGAGACTGGGCTGCGCGCTCGCCTTCGGCAGGTTGACCTTGATGCCCTGGACCGTGGCCGTCGTCATAATGATGAAGATGACGAGCAGCACGTACGCGAGATCGAGCATCGGGGTGATGTTGATCTCGTCATAAACGTCCTGCTCACCGCCCGCCGAGCCTGCCATGGATCGATCTCCGCCCGCCTGGCGTTAGGAGTAGGTCTCCGCGATGCGCGCGACGAACTCATCGACGAACACGCGCATGTCCGCAGCGATCTCCTTCACCCGGGTATTGAGGTAGTTGTACCCGAAGAGGCAGGGGATCGCCACCCCGAGCCCCGCGACCGTGGCGACGAGGGCAGCCGCGGTGCCGGGCGCGATCGCATTGATGTTCACGTCACCGGAGGCGGCGATCGCGGCAAACGTGATCATCACGCCCACGACGGTGCCGAGGAGCCCGAGGAACGGGCCCCCGGCGATCGCGACGGTGAGCCAAACCATCTGGCTGTTCAACCGCTGGGTCAGCCGCGTGAGTGAGGCATCGAGACTTGCCCGGATCGCCTCGATCGACTGCGCCGAAAGCGAGCGCACCCGGTCCGCCCCGGCTGGCTGGCCCTGCAGGCGCTTCATCGCCTCGCGCATACCGTGATGGTAGAGGGGCCATAGGGTCGAGAAGCCGAATTCGGCGGACTCCTCGAGCACGGTTCCCTCCTCGTCCGAGGACTTCGAGCCGACCTTTCTCTCGAGCGCCGCCGGATCGTCCGACAGATCCCGGAAGGCCGCCAGAAACCTTCGATTGCCTCCCGCGACACGCGCCAGGAAGATCGCCTTGGCGCCCATGATGACGACGGCCATCAGAAACATGAAGGCGAGAATGCTGATGATGACCCAGCCGTCGATCGTGACGTTGCGCAACGTCGTGGCGAAGTAGGACTCGTGACCGCCCTCCTTCTGCGTATCGCCGCCGTAAACCACGAGCGGTGCGACCATCCCCTGGCTGCGCGCGGCCGCCTTGAGCCAGTCGGCGCTCCGCACGATGTTCGAAACCTCGAGCTCGTCGAGGTCGCCGGTGTAGTAGTTCGAGCCCGCGGCGGAACCGCCGATCGTGAGTGTGCCGCCGATCTCTTGCGACTCGGCGTTCGCGTGCCCGGCGTCCACGCCATCGACCAGCAGCGTCAGCCGCCCATCGCCGATGCGCAGCGCGAGATGGTGCCATTCGCCCGTCGTGAGCTGCCCGGGTTGCTGCACCGTGACCGGGGTTCCGGTTCCGGAATTGTAACGGCCATAGACCTGCGTACCGTGGATCCCGAGCACGAGCTCGCGCCCCTGATCGGCGAGCTGCGCAAGGTAGGCATCCGTCTGCGCGCTCGGAAAGCGAATCCACGCGGAAATCGTGAAACCCTTGCCCGCGGCGAGGTGCACGGCGCCGGTCGCGGGGATGGAGATGATCTCGCTGCCGTTGAATTTCACGCCGGAGGCGATGAGCGAGGCCTTACTGAGCTCGGCTGTGAACTTCGTCGGTTCGCTCTTGTAGCCCGTCGAGTCCTGCGGAGCACCGGGTGGCGCCCCGAAGTGGTAGACGAGCACCTGGTTCACGTCGTACGTTCCCGCGGGGTCGCCGGCGCTCGTCGCGTTCTGGTTGCCGTAGTAGAGGAAGATCTTATCGGTCTTCGCCCCACCGGTGAGGCGCGGAACGCGGACCCAGACGAAGGCGATCTGCGCCTGCGGGTCGAAACGCTCGATGTGGAACTTGAGCGGAGTCTTGTCGTCTGCGCCGATGAATACGAAGTCCGACCCGTCGGGCTTGGCATCGCTGAAGTATTGGAAGTTGCCGATGCTCAGCCGAACGAGGATCGGCACATCCGTTGGGGTGCCGGCGATGTCCGCGCCCGTCGGCGTCAGATCGAAATCGATCTCCTTGCGGTAGTTCCAATCGCCGTTCCACCAGGCGCGCGCCGGCGAGCCCCACGCGCTGCCGAGGACCACGAGCATGGCGAGCATCAGAAAGCGGGAACGATTCATGGAGCCGACCTTGGGATCTCACCTTCGGGGGGACGGGGAACGGCCGCCGGCCGGAAGACGGCAACAGCATTCCCTGGAAGCGTTTCCTCCAGCGACCCCGGGATTATTGACAACGCGCATGACACTTCGGTTGCGCCGATGCCAGCGTGCCGTGCACGGGGCCAACCATGCGGCCCTGCAACATGACTCCCGCATGAGTGGACTACTGCTGGGCCGAACCCACGAGCACGGGATCGGCGCAGTTGTTGAGCCGTCCGAGGCAGAGGGTCAGCCCCCCAACCGGATCGGTCGCAAGCGACTCGGCCGTGATCGGCGTCGGCGGGCGGACCGGGCGCGAGGAACGATGAGCGCGTGAGAGGTGTGCCTCGAGAATCGAAGAATTGGTCCCACGACCGGACGGTGCCGGCAAAGATGCCAGGACAGGCAAGCTCGCAAAATTATTGAGCAGCGATGTGACGGTTTTGTTTCGGGGTCGGTCGGGGGTCCGGGCCGAGCGCCGGTCATGGGTTCAGTGGCTCGCGCGCGGGTTGCAGGCGATCAGCAATTCGCGGTCGTATTCCTCGCTGCGGACCGCCTGATAACCACGCATCCCGCAGATCCGGCCCGCTTTGATGAGGCAGGACTGCCAGCTGTTGAGGACCCCCTTGCACGATATGGCGTACGCCATCCGCCCGTCGGGCAGGTAAGTCGTACGCTGGCCGGCACACGCAGTCACCGTCAGCGTAACCGAGATCAGCAATACTCGCCGATGCCGCTTCATTCCCATACCCCGGGTCCCCGTTCGACAGACAAATGAATCATTGTGTGGGCCGTGAGTGACACTGGCGTTGCACGCCCGTGGTCACCTCGGGCGCACGGCGGCGCAATTGATTTCGACGCGTGCCGTCCCTCACACTCGCTCGAGCCACGAAAGACTATCGACGATCGTCATGCGAAAGATTCTCCGACCCACCTCCGTTGCGCTTCTGCTCGCGGCGTTTGCGGCGATCCTGTTCGATACCCGCGCCGCGGCGCAAGAGGGCGGCGCGTTCTATGTGGGTGGAAACTACGGCTATACGCTGAGCACGTATGATCGGGCGGCCCTCGACGATACCCTGGTCGGCGCGTTCAATGCGAGCGGTTACGACCTGGTACTCGCTAAAGCGTTTCTTCACGACAAGGAGGCTCCGTGGTCGGCGGATATCGGCTACATGATCTCCCCATACCTCAGCGTCGAGGCATCCTATCTCGATCTTCGAACGCTCAGGTACTTCGCTCGGGGCACGGAGACAACGGTCTTCGGCTCGACACCGCTCGCGACGAATATCAGCATCAACTCGCACGGTCCGACGCTCGCACTGGTCGGCGTGCTGCCCATGACGAACGACTGGTCCCTCAACGCGCGTGCCGGTGGCTACGAGAGCAAGACCACGACCGACTATGGATTCGTGATCGACACGGGTCCCACGTCGGGAGCCGCGTCGGAGAGCTCGACGAGCATTCTCGCGGGTGTCGGTACCGCCTACACCCTGGGTGCGCACTGGATTCTGAAGCTCGACTACCTCTACCTCAACCACATCGGCGAGAAGTTTCTGGACAAGCCCTTCAACGTGAACCTGCTGACGGCCGGTGTCGCGTACGCCTTCTAGCTCAGGGTAGGCGCGCGACGGTGAAGGTCGCGGGCGCCCGCCCCTCGAGATGATCGAGCCACATGTGCCGGTACGCCGACTCGAGGTGGCGGCAGTACCGAGGTGTGTCGAACAGGGGCAATCTTTCGCGCTCGCGGGACAGTCTGGCGCGCAACGAGCGTAGCAGGTCCGGATCGAGGGCCAGCCGGCCGGCGAGCCGCTCATAGTCGGCGAGCGAGGCGGTGATGAGCTCATCGAGCCCGACGGCCCGCAGCAGGCTCCCGGCCACGCGGCCCGCAAAGGCGCGCCCCGCGCACGTGACGACCGGCACGCCCGCCCAGAGTGCATCGCTCGCCGTGGTGTGCGCATTGTAGGGCAACGTGTCGAGGAAGAGATCCGCCAACCGGTACCGGGCCAAGTGATCTGCGTTGCGCATGCGCGCGCCGAAGATCAGCCGCTCGGGCGCGACGCCGCGCTGTGCGGCTTCCCGCCGCAGGCTCTCGTTGGCCCCGGTGCCGTCCTGGAGAAGCCACAGGACGCTGCCCGCAACGGCCCTCAGCAGTCGCATCCACACATCGAATACGGCTCCGGTGATCTTCCAGCTGCCGTTGAGGCAGCAGAAGACGAATCCCTCGGCGGGCAGGCCGACCTCCGCGCGGCTCGGGACGGCTTGCGTTGTCACACGCTTGCGGTCGTTGGGCTGGTACGAGTCCGGCAGATACGCGATCTTCTCGGTGTAGAACGCCCGGTCCGCCTCGGGAATGAGGAACTCATCGGCGATGATGTAATCGATGTACGGTGCGGCGAGCGTCCCGGGATAGCCGAGATAATTGACGGCGATGGGCGCCGGACGGTAGGCCAGAATGCCGGGGCGGCTCGCTGCGGTGTAGCCCTTCAGATCGATCGCAATATCGACGTCCTGCTCGCGCATCGCTCTTGCGACCTCCAGGTCGGAATGCTGCGTCACATCGGCGAACCGATCGAACGCTTGCACCACGCGCTCACGGAGCGCACTTCCGTCGCCCGGACCGAACGACACGCCGAAAACCTCGAAGTTCGAGCGGTCGTGCAGTTCGAGGAGCTCGGCGAGCAGATAAGAGGTGGCGTGCTCGAAGAAATCGCACGACACGTAGGCGAGCCGGATCCTCTCGCGACGCGATCGAGTTCGGGGCGCGAGCTCGGTCCGCTCGAGGACCCTCTGGGTCAGGTTCGCCTGCCAGCTCGCCGCGCGAGAGAGCGCCGCCGGATCGTCGCACACGGCCATCAGAAAGAACGGATGGGTCGTATCGGTTCCGATCGGCAGGGCTCGAAGCCGTTGCATCGTGCGGTCCACTTCGGTCCATTCGCAGAGCTGGACCTGACAATTCAGCTGCTGCGCAAGAGCATCAACGTCGTTGGGGCGAGCCTGCAGCACGCGCTGCAAGCTCGCGAGCGCGACGCGGGGAGCTCCGGCGGCCGCCAACGCGCGTGCGCGGAATGCGAGCGCGCCGAGATGATCGGGGTCGATGGCAAGCGCGCGGTCGAAGCACTCGACGGATGCGCTTGCGTTGCCCGTCACCGCGAGGCGCACGATCCCGAGGAAGTGGTGTGCCTCGGTGAGTTGCGGGTTGAGCTCGATCGCCCGCTCGAAGCGCGCGGCCGCGGCAA
>Ga0335074_10008391_pt1 | contig 14356 bp, 7 predicted proteins | sample Lox_Sample_23_FD_206715 | JGI IMG/M metagenome (GOLD analysis project Ga0335074, IMG submission 206715) | Soil microbial communities from Loxahatchee National Wildlife Refuge, Florida, United States - Lox_Sample_2.3 | ecosystem: Environmental > Terrestrial > Soil > Wetlands | place: USA: Florida...
ACGATCGCTGCTGCAGGGCCAGGGCGAGCCTCTCAACACGGTCGAGACGGAAGGTCAAATGCTGCAGCGGATGATGCCCGAGCTTATGGGCATCAAGAACATTCTCGTCCTTAACGATGAGGCGCATCATTGTTATCGCGAGAAACCGGGCGCAATCGATGATGAGTTAAAAGGCGACGAAAAAAAGGAAGCCGAGAAGAACACCGAGGCCGCCCGCGTTTGGATTTCGGGTCTTGAAGCAGTGAACCGCAAGCTGGGCGTATCGCAGGTCATCGATCTATCTGCCACTCCGTTCTTCTTGAGCGGCTCCGGCTACGCCGAAGGGACGCTGTTCCCGTGGACCGTCAGCGATTTCTCACTTATGGACGCGATCGAGTGCGGGATCGTGAAGCTGCCCCGCGTTCCGATCTCCGATAACATTCCGGGCGCCGATGTTCCCATGTTCCGAAATCTTTGGGAACACATTCGAAAGGGTTTACCAAAGAAGGGACGTGGCAACAACGGTGAGCTCGATCCTTTGAAGTTGCCCGTTCCTCTCCAAACTGCGCTGCTTGCTCTTTACGGCCACTACGAAAAGACGTACGAGTTGTGGGAGAAGGCTAGAATCAAGGTCCCGCCTTGCTTCATTATCGTCTGCAACAACACTGCAACGTCGAAACTGGTATATGACTATGTCTCCGGTTTCAGCCGCGAAAATGAGAATGGTTCCACGACGTTCGAAAATGGGCGCCTCGCGCTCTTTCGGAACTTCGATGAGCACGGCAATCCACTCGGGCGACCGAACACGCTCTTAATAGACAGCGAGCAACTAGAATCGGGCGAAGCGCTCGATGCTAACTTCCGCGATATGGCGGCACCTGAGATCGATCGGTTCCGGCGCGAGATATTTGAGCGGGGCGGAAAAGTGGCTGAGGAGCTTCGCGCCGGCAAGGAGCTGGACGACGTCGCCCTTTTACGCGAGGTAATGAATACTGTCGGAAAACCAGGCCAGCTGGGGGCGTCGATCCGGTGCGTAGTCTCCGTTTCGATGTTAACTGAAGGTTGGGATGCAAACACGGTCACACACGTCGTTGGGGTACGAGCCTTCGGAACCCAGCTTCTATGCGAACAGGTCGTTGGACGGGCTCTTCGCCGGCAATCTTATGATCTAAACGAAGCCGGGCTTTTCAACGTAGAGTATGCTGACATATTGGGAATTCCGTTCGACTTTACGGCAAAGCCCGTTGTGTCGCTGCCGCAGCCGCCTAGAGAAACGGTGCAAGTGAAGGCAGTGCGACCCGATCGTGACGCTTCGGAAATTCGCTTTCCACGCGTCGAGGGATATCGAGTTGAACTTCCGACGGAACGGCTTTCTGCTGAATTCAATGCGGATTCAACGCTCAGGCTTACGCCCGACCTCGTCGGCGCGACTGAAACGCAGAATTCGGGGATCATCGGGGAACAGGCCGACCTGAATCTCGTTTACACCGGCGAGGTTCGACCGTCGCAAGTGCTTTATGAGTTAACCTCTCATTTGGTACTGCACAAGTGGCGCGACCCAGGCGAGGACGCCAAGCTCCACCTTTTCGGTCAGCTCAAGCGCATAACGAAGCAATGGCTTGATAATCATTTGGTCTGCGAGGGTGGAACTTATCCGGCTCAGCTTCGCTACAAAACGTTGGCCGATATGGCGTGCGAAAAAATCAGCGCGGCGATTACACGCAAGTTCGTGGGCGAGCGGCCGATCAAGGCGGTACTAGACCCATATAACGCAACTGGCTCGACGGCAAACGTGAACTTCTACACCTCGAAGCGGCGCTGGGAGACGGACGCGCGGCGCTGTCATCTCAATTGGGCCACACTCGACAGTGACTGGGAGGCCGAGTTCTGTCGGGTTGCAGAGAAGCATACGCGCGTACGTTCGTACGTAAAAAACCAAAGCCTTGGATTCGAAGTGCCGTACCGCTATGGCTCAGAGGTGCGCCGCTACATCCCCGACTTCATCGTTCGTATCGATGACGGGCACGGGGACGATGACTTCTTGAACCTCGTGGTTGAAATTAAAGGCTACCGCGGTGAGGATGCTAAGGAAAAAAAGAGCACGATGGAAACGTACTGGATCCCTGGCGTTAACAATCTTGGCACGTACGGACGTTGGGCCTTCGCCGAATTCACAGAGGTCTTCAGAATCGACTCCGAGTTCAGTGCACTGATCGACTCCCTGCGTTCGAAGGTCACGGTATAGCGTAGAGCATGGCAAAGAAGCAGCCAACCCCCAAGAATGTCGAGGCCCTCAAGCACGACGAGGCCACCCGTAAGAACATCCCGACCGCCGAGTACGAGTCGCTTGTTCAGGCTCGCGAAAAGACCCCCATCCAGGTTGCCTACGAACGGCGCAACCGCGATCTCGATCCGCAACTCGTCTGGCGCGGTAAAGACGAACAAGACTGGTCGGACCTCGTTGTCAGCGCGGCTCCTCTTTACATCCAGGAAAAGGTCCATCCGAAAGCATTGATTGACGATCTCCTGCGCGAGACCCGAGAACGCGAACACGCTGCGGGCCAGATCATGCCCGATCTGTTCTCGGATTTCAACGGGATACCAAAGGGCGTCGATAAAACCGAGTTCTACCAGCACGACCAAAACTGGTCGAATCGCATGATTCTAGGCGACTCGCTGCAGGTGATGGCCAGCCTGGCTGAGCGTGAAGGGCTGCGCGGCAAGGTTCAGTGTATCTACTTTGATCCGCCGTACGGCATCAAGTTCAACAGCAATTTCCAGTGGTCGACGACGAGTCGCGATGTGAAGGACGGAAATGTAGCGCACATCACCCGCGAGCCGGAACAGGTTAAGGCGTTCCGTGACACATGGAGAGATGGCCTTCACAGCTATCTAACGTATTTGCGAGATCGTCTGGCCGTCGCACGCGACCTTCTTTCAGAGTCCGGCTCGATCTTTTTACAGATCGGCGAGGAGAACGTGCATCGTGTGCGCGAGTTGATGGACGAGGTATTCGGCGATGCAAATTTCGTATCTTTAATAACCTTTATTAAGACGAGCGGGCAGACCGACAACCTTTTATCATCGGTGTCTGACTATATCGTTTGGTATGCTCGTGATGCCTCACGCGTTAAGTTCAGGCGACCCTTGGCTGCGCGCGCGACGCGGCATGCTGTGGAAGGTGCATATACGCGCGTCCAGCTCGCCGTTGGCGATCGCAGGGGTCTCACTAGGGCCGAGAGGGATGATCCGAACCTACTTCCTAGCACAAGCGAAATTTACAGACATCAGATACTGACAAGTCAGAGCCCCGGTACGCGCTACATAGTTCATTTTCGGGGAACCAGAGTTGAGCCGTCGACTGGATATTGGAAAACCCAAGAAAACTCGATGCCGCGCCTAATAAAGGCCGATCGGATTGAGGGAACCGGAAAGACCCTGAGCTATATTAGGTTCGCCAGCGATTATCCAGTAAATCCCATCTCGAACTTCTGGGATGATACGGGCTGGTCGTTGGGCGCCGATAAGGTCTACGTTGTTCAGACCGGTACTAAAATTGTCGAGCGCTGCCTACTCATGGCTACCGATCCGGGCGATCTCGTCCTTGACCCTACATGCGGCTCGGGCACGACTGCTACAGTCGCCGAACAGTGGGGTCGACGCTGGATCACGATTGATACATCTCGCGTGGCGCTTGCGCTTGCTCGCGCGCGCGTCATGGGTGCCCGTTATCCGTTCTACTTTCTCGCGGATTCCCGTGATGGGCAAATCAAAGAGGCAGAAGTGGCACGGACGATGCCAAGCTCGCAGCCTGTTTATGGCGACATTAGGCGTGGTTTTGTTTACGAGCGCGTTCCTCACGTCACTCTTAAATCAATCGCCAATAACGGCGAAATCGACGTCATATGGGAGAAATGGGAAAAGAAGCTCGAACCCATGCGTGCATCGCTCAACGAGGCGCTTAGTCAGAACTGGAACGAGTGGGACATACCGCGCGCTGCTCTACCTAGCTGGCCCGAAACTGCGACCACCGCCCACGCTGCCTGGTGGCAGGCGCGCGTTGACCGACAACGGGAGATCGATGCGTCGATCGCGGCGCATGCTGAGTTCGAGTATCTCTATGACAAACCGTACGAGGATAAGAAAACTGTTCGCGTTGCGGGTCCGTTTACCGTCGAGAGCCTCAGCCCCCATCGTGTTCTCGGTGTCGACGAGAACGATGAACTGATTGATCCATTCGACGCAAATCCGCGGGAGCAGAACGCAGAGCAAACGTTCGCGCAGATGATCCTTGAAAACCTCAAGACAGCTGGGGTCCAGCAGGCCCATAAGGACGATAAGATCACATTCACTGCGCTTACGCCTTGGCCGGGTGAAATGATCTGCGCTGACGGGCGCTACATCGAGGGTAATCTCGATTCTGGCACTGAGCGGCGCGCAGCGATCTTCATCGGGCCTGAGTTCGGAATGGTTACGCGGCCCGATCTTGTGCAGGCGGCGCGCGAAGCCGCTGATGCTGGCTTCGATGTCCTTATCACCTGCGCGTTTAGCTACGAAGCGTACGCGACGGAGTTCGACCGCCTCGGCAGCCTGCGCGTACTAAAAGCGCGGATGAACGCCGATCTGCACATGGCCGACGATCTGAAGAATACCGGCAAGGGGAATCTCTTTGTTATCTTCGGCGAGCCGGATATTGATCTGATTAAAGTGCCGGAAGACAAGATACGTGTGAAGATCAACGGCGTCGATGTTTTTCACCCGAACACCGGTGAAGTACGCAGCGACGGCGCAGATGGAATTGCATGCTGGTTCATCGACACGGACTACAACGAGGAAAGCTTCTTCGTACGGCATGCGTACTTTCTTGGTGCCAACGACCCTTACGGGTCGCTCAAGACAACGCTGAAAGCCGAGATCGACGCGGAGGCATGGGCTTCGCTTAACAGCGACATATCTCGGCCATTCCCCAAGCCTAAGTCGGGGCGCATTGCGGTGAAAGTAATCAATCATCTCGGCGATGAGGTGATGAAAGTGTTTCGAATCGATAAATGAAGTTTTTTATCGCCGACACATTCACCGACAGCCTAGCTAAACTCACATCGGAGGAGCAAAAGGTGGCAAAGACCGCTACCTTTGACCTCCAAACCAATCCTGCACACCCAAGCCTTCAGTTTCATCGCATCGAACGCGCGAAGGATCAACGTTTTTGGTCGATTCGCGGCAGCCTCGATCTCCGCTTGATCGTCCATAAGGATGGCGAGGAACTCGTCGTCTGTTACGTTGGTCACCATGATGACGCCTACGACTGGGCCACGCGGCGCAGGCTCGACGTGCATCCGACAACCGGCGCTGCGCAGCTCGTGGAGATTCGAGAGACTGTCCGTGAGATTGTCGTCCCGAAGTATGTTGAGGAAGAACGGCCGGCCCCACCAAAATCAAAGCTTTTCGCACACTTCGCGGATGCGGATATCCTAGCGTTCGGCGTTCCGTCCGATTGGCTCGGCGACGTTCGGGATGCTACCGAAGACACGATTCTCGACTTAGCGGACCATCTGCCACCGGAAGCAGCCGAGGCGCTTCTTGAGATTGCGACGGGCGGCAACCCGACACCGCAGAAACCCACGAGCGCCGGCGCCAATCCGTTCGAGCATCCGGACGCACAGCGCCGCTTCCGCGCCATGCATAACGCAGAAGAGCTTGAGCGGGCACTTGCCTTTCCGTGGGAAAAGTGGACCGTGTTTCTCCACCCGGAGCAGCGCGCGCTGGTCGAGCGTGATTACCACGGCCCGGCGCGGGTCGCAGGTTCAGCAGGAACGGGTAAAACAATCGTAGCGCTCCATCGCGCGGTGATTCTTGCACGTCAAAACGCGGAGTCGCGGGTGCTCCTTGCCACCTTTTCAGATACATTGGCGAATGCGTTGCGAACGAAGTTGCGTCGCCTCATCAGCAACGAGCCGTCGTTGGGCGAGCGGATCGAAGTGCACTCGATGAATGCTATCGGCCGGCGCCTTTACGAGCGCAACGTTGCCAGCCCGAAACTCGCTTCGAGCGAAGCTGTCCGAGCGCTCCTAAGTGCCGCGGCTGTTGAGGAAAGCCAGTCGCGTTTTTCGCTTCAATTTCTTGAAAGCGAATGGGATCAAGTCGTCGACGCCTGGCAGTTGGATTCGTGGGAGGCCTATCGCGACGTAACGCGCCTCGGGCGCAAGACGCGACTTCAGGAGAAGCAGCGCCAGTCGCTATGGGCGGTCTTCGAACACGTTCGGGAGGGGCTTCGGGAGCGCGGTCTTCTAACGTGGCCGGGGCTTTTCCAGCGATTGGCGCCGGCGCTCGCCGGTGCAGCGCGGCCGCCGTTCGACTTTGTGGTCGTCGACGAGGCCCAAGACGTTAGCATCGCTCAGTTACGCTTCCTCGCGGCGTTGGCCGGGCAGCGGCCAAACGCGCTCTTCTTTGCCGGCGATCTCGGCCAACGCATCTTCCAGCAGCCCTTCTCTTGGAAGGCGCTCGGCGTCGACGTTCGCGGACGTTCGTTCACGCTGAGGGTCAACTACCGCACGTCGCACCAAATCCGTAACAGTGCCGACCGTTTACTCGGCCCAGAGTTGTCGGACGTGGACGGGAACTCCGAACGGCGCGATGGCACCATATCGACGTTCAACGGCCCTATGCCGGAGATTCGAACGTTTGAGACGGAACGTGGCGAGGAGAATGCCGTGCGTGAGTGGCTATGCGCGAGAATTGCAGAAGGCGTCTTGCCCCATGAGATCTCCGTCATCGTTCGCTCGGATGCGCAGATCGATCGAGCACGATTGGCAATCGAAGCGGTGGGAGTTCCGTTCAAGGTGCTGGATGATGCTGTGGAAACGACGAGCGGATATGCCTCGATTTGTCCGATGCCCCTTGCGAAGGGATTGGAATTCCGGACCGTTGCCGTAATGGCGTGCGATGACGAAGTCGTTCCGCTCCAAGAGCGCATCGAATCAATCGGCGATGAAGCAGACCTGGAAGAGGTCTACGCGAGCGAACGCCATTTGCTCTACGTCGCGTGTACACGTGCCCGGGACCACCTGCTCCTCTCCGGCGTGGATCCCTCGTCGGAGTTCCTCGAAGATCTGCTACAGCAGCAACGGACGACCGCAGCGCTTGGACTCACCATGCGTCCGTGAACCACTTTATCGCTAAGCGAACGTGCAAGAGGCGTCTCGCACAAGGTTGCGTACAACGCAGCCAAAAGTGTGCTCGCGCTAATTTTATGGCTTGCGGCTTTGAGAACTAGCGCGTCAGCATCCTCTGAAGGCTTAAGGGGATTCGGCTGCGTGCGTCTTCTTGATTCGTATGTGCTCGCGAACCTCAACCTTAACGGGAAGTAGCGAAGGCCTTTCGGCGAGCAGTTTCCTTGCCTTCGTCTTAACGCGCCAGACCGCGCTGTCGATCGCCTTTAGTTTAACGCCAAGTTCCCAGGCCATCTCGAGAAAGCTGTAGTCATTCGAATACATACTAAGAACTCCGCGCTCAAGTTCAGAACATCGGTGCCATAAGGCGTTCAGAAACTCAACACTATCCTCGTGGTGGCGTGGGGAAGCCCCGTCGTGGCCGCGCAAGCACGCTACTCTGAGCGCGTCAGAGTCTGCAAAGGCCGGTGCATCTAGGGAAAGCGCGTGGTTTAGTAGTGCATGTTTCTGGCGGGTGGCGGTCTTGATAAACGTTATCACTTGTCGTCGCACGCAAAGATCGACGAATGCGCTGAACGACCCAAGTCCATTCTTGTAGTCACGAATCGCCTTGTAGAAGCCAATCGTCCCTTCCTGAAGCAAATCATCACGCTCCCAACCGGGCACAAAATATTGGCGGGCGATTCGGAAAATGCGCGGTCTGAAAATGCGGAAGAGCTCAGCGAATGCGTCGGCGTCGCCACCCTGCGCCGCGCAAATGACGGCCGCTTGCGCGGCAGATAATCCAGGCGCTGTTTGGTGCGGGTCGTCGAATGAGCGCGCATACACGGGGTATACATTCGCCGTTCGAGCCCTGATTCCATGAAGGCAGTCCTTCTCCGCGGCCTGGTCAGGTCTGTATCCAAGGGAAACGGCGGGGAGCCGCAGCGAGCGGGTAGGGGCCCGACATTGGATAAAGGGCACCCGTCCACGATGAAGTCGCGCCCGAGGACTCTTTTCTGAGATCTAGGCGCGATGGCCGTACCTTTTGCGCCGCTTTTCAAACGCTTCGAACCCACCTTCAAGAAGTGCGCAAACTTCATGTCGAATCTCACGGTCATCCAGCCCACCACCTCGATAGCGAAACACTGGCAGTTCGCCGGGATTAACTCGTTCTGCTTCGGCGATTATAATCTGGTCCGAGTCGCCATTAACGACCAGGTTTGCGTTGTGTGTCACGATGATCACCTGTCTCCGCGTTGACGCTTCGCGGAAGAATGGAACGAGGTCATCGTAGATCGATCTGGGGTCCAGATTTTCCTCAGGTTGATCGATCAAAATTGGGCGCTGATCCCACTGATCTAGGGCCAGGTATAAGGTTAGTAAGACGACGCCTTTTGTTCCGGGTGAAAGGCGACTGAGACTTACGCCGTCGTACTCGAGACCGTAGCGCACACTGATGTGGTCGGTTGAAAATAGCCACGCTCCGACCTGGGCGGGCGTAACATCCTGCGCGCGCTTCTGCTTCCCGACTGTCGTCGCAAACGCGCTCATCGCTTCTTTAACGTCGTCGGCTGTGCCGGATTCCCATGCGCTTCGGAGTGCCGTTTCGGCAGCGCGCTGGAGCTCGCCAACGCCTGCAAACGGCCCACCCCTCAAATCGAAAAGACGCTCTCCAACCCTTGCCCAGGAATCTATATCGACGACTCGGGTGACGTACAAACGCAGCTTTCGAAGTCTTTCGTCCGAAGCGAGTTGCTCTTCGAGCGGGGCGTACAACTCTCTCAATACCGCGACGTGCTCGTTCAGCAAGTTAAAACTTCGGCCATAGCCTTCTAGCCGTTTAGCGAAGAGTTCGCGAGCCTTCGCCTGCGCTGACGCAGCCTTAGTCGCAAGCTCAGCGGCAGCGTCGTCAGACTTTTTCGCGGCATAAAGTCGCCGCTCTATATCAGCGCGCTTCTTTAGGTTTGCTTGATCGAGGCCTAGCTTTGACACGGCCTCCTTGAAGCGCGCCTCCAGTTGCAGAAGGCCTTCATCGAGGGATTCGCCTCGCAACCCTCGCTGCCGCAATGCGTCAGTTGTGGCCTTAGCCTCGGAAAGTAACTCCTGCATCGTTTGAGCGGCATTCGGATCGGGACGCAATCGAAGCATTTCCCAAGTTTTGTCATCCAATACGCCTGGATATCGCATTTGAAGCGTATTCCAAGCCCCATCGCTGGACGCTATTAGGTTCTTCACCTCGGCAGTGACATCGACCACTGCTTGTTCATGCTTCTTGGCGCGCGCTATTGCCTCACGCAATTTACCGAGTCCGTCCGCAAGTTCAGTGTAAGATTTTTGCACTGCCTCGTTCGCCTGCGTCGGCAGCGCCTTGAGTTCAGCTTCAAGCGAATTAATCAGTCGTCGCGCCTCTACACGACCCGCCTCAATGGACTTGACAGATGAGGCGAGCTGGTTCTGTTCCGCGATCTGTTTCGTTAGGTCAGCAACCCCTTCAGCCTCAAACAGCCTTTGAGACATGACCGTCTCAATGCGGAGGTCACGAAGCTCATCAAATGAAAGACAAAGCATCCGATCCTCCTCTGGGATCGCTTCAAAAACGACGCTTTCAATTTCTCTCTGAAGTGGCTCCCCATTCCCAATTGTGTCGCCAGAGCACAACGCCTCAACGAATTGCTGCGACAGATAGCGGACGCGCGCGTGCCCGTCTTTGGGATCTCCAACAGTTCGGCTCAGTTTGGAGTTGTCTGCCCATTCAAGATCCATCGTCGCGCCAATGAGAAGGTCTCCCGCCTTCGCGATGAAGGACGCGGGCCCGGGCTCCGGTTCTTCTGCGTTGGCGGAAATCGCAAGCAGCTCTATGAGTGCCGTTTTTCCGGATCCACGCGCGCCGATGATCGAAACAAGACCATTGTTGAAATCGATTGTTGGCGTCTCGATCCAGTCCGCATTTAATAATCGTAGCGACGATACGGTCTCGCTAATTGGCGGCCCTTGTGGAGGCGAAGGACCGATGCAGACTCTACGCATCGGCTCAGCCAACGTTTGCCGCAGGCCTTCGAACGTCGCCGCACCTTTGATCCAGCAATGGCGTGGCGAGCCGTCCGAAGGAGACAAAGAGCTCACGAGTACGTCTGAGACTTTATGCGCGTCGCTTCCATGCAAGCATGGTCGAGGTTCGAGTCCATCAGCCTTCAGTTTGCCATCTGCGCCAGACCAGTAGATCCTATCGTTGGGGTTTCCACTAAAGATGATGTCCGCGAAGCGCCCGAGCTCTTGACGATGCGCGTTAAACCCCGAGTCGTCCGCTAGGCCTGACAGTCCGTCCTCCCCGGAGGCAACGCCGACGAGAACATTTTCGCGAACCCAACGATCCTTAAAAAGATCACGAACAGCACTCAACTCGACCTTAAACTGATTGGCCCCCTTCGACAGCGCAACTTCGTCCGTGATCGGCGCTCCTGCGCTATGAGCTCGGCCGAGTCTCATTAAATCCGTGTCATTGCACGAGTACAAGTTTCCCTTATATTCAAACTCGAGTCGCGCCAGATGAGTCTCCATCAGAGAAACATGGTCTGATTCGTCCGGCGACAGGAGCAAGTGTAAGTTAATGCCTTTTCGCCGCTTTGTCTCAATTGTAAGCCGCAGCTCTATGTTTGCAAACACCAGCTGCACCGATGGCAGCGGAACCGCGGTTCGCCGCGTCAGAAATTGTTTGTATGCCCGCATCGTGAAGTAGTCAGTGATTCCCAATGCGACTGGCGCGGGACGGGCGCGGTTAATTGCGTCAAAATACCCGGCCCAATCGCCGTTGAACCCGTCATTAAGAAGCGTCCCAGGGGCATGCAAATGCGGATCCCAGCGGCACCACCATGAGCCCGCACCAAAACTCATACTTAAACTTTCCCCGCGTAGCTGCGCTGCCCTTGGCGTAGGCGCTGCGATGCATAACGGATTCCAGCTATGTAGTCCATGTGGACTACGAGCCCTACGTCACCAAGCCGGCGCGCAAGCTTTCACGGCACCTTTCCCCACGTAACCACGTTTCCTTCGTAGCTAATTAGCACCGCCCGATAGGGCGCAATATCCGATGCCATCTGCGCCAGCGCGTTCATGCTCGCAGTGAACGAGCCGCGCGTATCGGTTATGGCCAGAATGAGAAGGTCCGGCACAACAGGATACGTCAGCGCCTTCTGCTTTTTCCGGTACAGAACAGTCGATACGATCGGGAGCATGCCCAAAGGGTCGAACCATCCGGCGTCGGTGCGAATCTCAACAAGGCCACCAGCCTGATCGGCGACGTAGACTTTCGCGCCGTGCGCCGTTAGGGTTGGCAGCCGGGCATCTTTCAGATGAATCAGTTCGCGTCGCGGGAACGTGTCATAGAGTCGCGTGCTGATTAGCATCGCTACTTCGTCGACGACGCGCCGCCCCATCACTTTGCTTGGGCAATGCGCGAGGATTATCGACAAGAAGCATTCGCCGAGCGCCGCTTGTAACTCCCGATCTTCGGCGAGACGATCGCGCGTAGCGTTTTTCAGCGTGGCGACGGTACTAGTGTAACGCGCCGAGTTCGGTTCGTGAATTTCCGCGACCTCGGCGAAAAGCGTTCGGTCAGGGAAACGTATCTCAAAATCCGGGCGCTCACGGAGAATAAGGTTCGCGCCGAATACTCCGGCGCCGACTAAGGCATGCGCGGCGAAGCGAACCTCGGAGGCTTTCTTCCCATAGCGATACTCGTGCGCGCTCGTGGTGAGATAATCAGGCGGAATCTCTCCGAGGCGACGCCCTTCAACCTTGACCTCGGCTACTGCCCGAAACTCGGGTTCCTGACGAGTGCCAATCCAACCCTGCGCGAGCAACTCGTCCAGCGTCGGGCGGACCTGCGCCGTCATCGCGTGAGTCGCTCAATGGCGCGTTCGAGCATGTCGTTTACACCAGTGTGGTCAACGTCTCCGGCGACGCTCGAACGGATACGGCCGTATGTTTCCGGCGTGATCTTACGCGTGTCGCCGGCAACGAGGCGCGCCGTGACCTGCCCCGGAATTTCACCGAAGATTGCCTTGACCTGGTTCCGGTTCGCGTCCGAGAGGAAATGATCGCGATAGGTGCGGACCTGCTCGGCTCCACCCATGAAGTTTCCGGTCGCATGCGCGTAACGGCCGGTCGCGATCGGCATCTGCCTTGTTTTGAGTTCGTCGATTCGCAGCGCGTTTGTTGCCGCCGATCGCACAGCGAGGTCGGTCACGTGTTCAAATCCGTCAGGCGTGATGATTCGCGCGTGCGGGAATACTTCGTGCGCTGTCGCTTCGCTGAAATACGCCCCGCGTTCGCATAGTTTCTGGAGCTTCGGCTCGAGTTGCGCTCGCTCAAGAATTTCTTCGGCATCGCGGAAGTCAAAGCCAACGGCCTCTGGGTGCATCAGTGCAACGTCGCGTGCCGTCCAGGGGCGACGACGATCACGCCGCAGCGACACGTCGGCGTCGAGAGCGTATAGATCAGTTTCTACTTCGCGGGAGCCGCCTCGTTTGGGTGGCACTGGCGGACCGAGACGGACGACGCGCCCGAACATATCGCCCGTGCGCACGCCAAGGCGCCACATGTCCTCCAGTACCGCTTGCTGATACTGCAACGTGAGGGCATCGATCGCATCGTAGATCGCACGCCAACCGCTCAACGCCGAAAGGCCCACTGCGCCGGCGTGATCCTCGTTCACTGCCCAGGCAAGGCCATCGTCGCGCACGACAATGAAGATGGGTGTATTCTTCCAGCGAGTACCGTTCGGCTGGAACAGATATCCGGGCAGTGCGCGCAGGTCCGATGCGAGGGCCATCGCGCGGCGGACGGCGGTGCCATCGTCGGTGCCGTAACCTTGCCCATCGATGACGACAGCGTGCGCAGCGATCGCGGACGCGCCCGTCCGGCGGACGACGCCTGTGACGGCGAGCGTGCCCAACGTGACGGTATTGCCGCCGAAGCTACGGAGTGCGGCCGCGACCAGGCTGGGCTGGGTGCCGCTCACCAGAAGGTCGAGCGGTCGACGTTGATAGCTCATGAAATTAGGTTCCGACGGCAAGCGAAGCGCTCGCCTGTATTAACCATATTATACCCCATGCAGCAGGTCGCCTAACAACACGCTAAGGCGACGGCTCAGAGCTCCCCCGTCTTTCGGCAGCCCGATCAGCCGGTAGCCGATTCGGTTCTTTGCATCTACATCTGCGCGCCATCGACGGCTCCGTCGTTTACAGTAAAATCCTAGAACATTCTCGCTGAGTCACCGCAAGGGAAACTGCGTCGCTATCGCGCCCTTGCAGCGACGCTCCTATGTCCATTCACGGCTTCCACAACGACGCGGCGCCGCCGCAGATGGAAGCAACAGATGGACGACCAAATTTTCTCGGCACTCATTCCCGACGCGAGCGCAACAACTCGCACGCAGATCGCAAAGACGCTCCGGGCCTTCGGCGAGCCCGCGCTGCGATTCGCCGCCGAGCAAGGCTCCCGGGTTAGGCCGCTTGGGCGAGGCGAGCGCTATTCCCAGGCCTCTCCGGCGCTAGCGCGCCTCGGGATCAACGTCGACGCCTGGCCTGCCCCGCCAGCCGGACTCTTCGTGGTTGAGGAGCGCACGGTGTATGTCCGCAGCCGGTCGGCCATGACGATCGGCCACGAGTTCGGGCATGCCTTGGATTGCGCCCTCGGGGGCGGCGTGTACCGCTCAGGGATCGACCCGGCGATCCGAGGGGCCTTCGGCGCGGCGCGCCAGTTCGTGACGCCCTATGCGGCCAGTGGGATCGATGAATACTTCGCCGAGTGCGTACGGGCTTGGGTCGGGGCTAACGATCCGGCCTCCGCCTGGCCTGCTGTGAGCCGCGAGCGCCTGGAGCGGCTAGACCCAGCAATGCACGCGATCATCAAGGGCATCTTTGAGGGGTTGAGTTGACACCCTATTGACACCCTATGCGCCGAATCGGGGCGTACTTTCGCGAACTCTCGCGGACGCTCGCTGAGCGAATTTTGCTTATTCTGCCGCATTTTCTCCAGACTTCAGCTACGCCGTCCGGCGGCCTTAGTCTGTTTCGCATGTAAGGGGTCAGGAGTTCGAGTCTCCTCATCTCCACCAATTAGAAAACGCTTGAGAGATCAGGCGTTTTTTGTTTTGCGGAGGCCTGGCGGGGCCGACCACTTGGCCTAACTTGGTCAGAGCAAGCTGCGCAGCTGATCTGCCGTGA
>Ga0335074_10008392_pt1 | contig 14355 bp, 12 predicted proteins | sample Lox_Sample_23_FD_206715 | JGI IMG/M metagenome (GOLD analysis project Ga0335074, IMG submission 206715) | Soil microbial communities from Loxahatchee National Wildlife Refuge, Florida, United States - Lox_Sample_2.3 | ecosystem: Environmental > Terrestrial > Soil > Wetlands | place: USA...
GCCGCAATGTCGATGATGCGTTCGATACAGTAGGAGGCTTCCGGCCGGCCGGCGCCGCGATAGGGGCAGGTCGGATTGGTGTTGGAGAAAATGCCGGTAACGGTTACGTGAATATGCGGCGTCGTATAGGGGCCGGCGAGGCCGCCGAGATTGTTGGTCGCGACATGGACGCCCATCGACGCGAGATAGGCGCCGAGATTGGCGATCGTGTTGACGCTCAACGCCAAGAACTTGCCGTTTTCGTCGAGCGCCAGCGCGACGTCCGAGAGATTGTCGCGTGCGTGGTGGTCGGCAATGAAACTCTCACCTCGCTCGGCCGTCCACTTGACCGGCCGGCCGATTTTCCGCGCCGCCCACAGCACGAGCGCCAGCTCCGGAAAGGCGCTGCCCTTCATGCCAAAGCCGCCACCAACATCGGGAGAAATTACGCGAAGACGGCTCGCCGGCATCTTGAAGATGCTTCCAGCGAGCTCGGCGCGCGTGCGATGAACCCCTTGCACTCCAGCATAGAGGATGTAACGATCTTCGTGCTCGTCATAGAGGCCGAGAGCGGTCCGTCCTTCCATCGCATTGACGGCGACCCGGCTGATCCGAAACTGCTCGCGCACGACGTGCTTGGCGCGGGCGAAGGCGGCGTCGACCGCGGTTTTGTTGCCGATTTCGTGAACGAAGCAAATATTGTCCGGCACTTCGTCCCAAACCTTCGCTGCCGCGGCTGGTGCCTCGGCAGTTTCAGTCACCGATGGCAGGATCTCCCAATCGATGTCGACGAGCTCAGCAGCATCTTTGGCGGCGGCGAGGCTCTCGGCGATGATTGCAAGGACGGGCTCGCCGACGTGGCGCACGCGGTCGAGCGCCAGGACGCGGTAGGGCGGAACGAAGTTTGCCGACCCGTCGGGCCGCCGGCGCTGGACCACCGAAGCGAAGGTGCCGAGCCCGTCCGCCTCGGCATCGGATCCGGTCAGAATCGCAAGCACGCCGGGAGCGCCGGCTGCGGCCTCCGTCTCAAGGGCTCGTAAGCGCGCGGCGGCGTGCGGCGAGCGCAGGACATGCAGGTAAGCCTGTCGTGGCAAGGCGATATCATCTGTGTAGCGGCCGTGGCCGCGCAGCAGCCGGAAGTCCTCTGTACGCGGTACCGCTCGCCCCAGGTCGAATTCGCGCAAGGCCGCCTCCCTTTCCGCGCAGGCCGATCCTGCCTGTGACGCACTGCTCCTGTCCAGAGATTGACAAGCTAGCCCGCTCATGCGGATATGCCCCAGGGAGCGAGATCAGCCGTCCACGATGATCGGCCGATAAAATGATGGGTTCCCGGAGGGAGGATGGTTAATGCCGCGGCGGATCTGGTTTGGCGTCGCTCTCGCAGTGATGATGGTGACCTCGGCGGCAGCCGAAGCCGAGGGTCCGCTGAAGCTACGCGTCGGTTGGGCCGTCGTGCCGGGCCAGCTCACGTCGATCATCTTTGCCAAGCCGGAGATCCTGAAGCACTACGGCAAGTCCTACACGGTGGAGCTGTTCCATTTCCGCGGCAGCACGCCACAGATCACGGCGCTGGCCGCCGGCGAGCTCGATATAGCGGCGCTTGCCTTCTCGTCCTTCGGCCTTGCCATTCAGAACGCGCATATGGACGATCTCCGCCTCATCGGCGACCTCTATCAGGACGGCATCGACGGCTACTACGCCAATGAATATCTCGTCCGCACCGACAGTCCGATCCATAAAGTGGAGGACCTCAAAGGCAAGGTGCTCGCCACCAATGGCCTCGGCGGCGCGGTGGATATGGCCCTGCGCAAAATCCTGAGGGATCACGGGCTCGAGGAGAATCGGGACTACCAGATTGTCGAGGTCCAGTTCCCCAACATGGCAGCCGCGCTGGAGGAGAAGAAGGTCGATTTGGCGGGGATGGTGATGCCCTTCGCGCTTATCGCGAAGAAGACGGGCAAGGTGCGCGCTCTCTTCACAATGAAGGACGCGATGGGGGAGGCGCAGACGACGCTGATGGCGGCCCGGGAGCGCTTCATCGCTCAACATCGTGCCGTTCTCGTCGACTTCTTCGAAGACTGGCAGCGCGCGATGCGCTGGTACTATGACCCTAAGAATCGCGCGGAGGCGATCCGTATCCTGTCGAATTTCACCAAGCAGCCACCAGCCGCCTATGAAGACTGGCTCTTTACCAAAGAGGACTACTATCGCAATCCTGATGTGATCCCCAACGTGAAGGCGTTGCAGAGCAATCTCAATGTTCAGAAAGAGCTCGGGCTGCTCAATATGTCGATCGACGTGAACAAATATGCCGATCTGTCGCTCGTCGAGGACGCAGCCAAGCGACCGCGCTGAGCCCGAAGTGTGCTGGAACAATGACGATGGGGATTTCGTTTCGGGAAGTCAGTCACACCTACCGTCCGCCGCGCGGGCGTCCCGTGCTGGCCTTGGAAAACGTATCGCTCGATGTGCGCGAGCGCGAATTTCTGGCACTGCTCGGTCCCAGCGGCTGCGGCAAGAGCACGCTCCTCTATCTCCTCGGCGGCTTTCTCCCCGTCGAGGCCGGGACGATTACCGTTGGGGGCCGACCGGTTTCCGGGCCAGGGCCCGACCGCGGCATCGTGTTTCAGAATTTTGCCCTCTTCCCCTGGAAGACGGTTCGCCAAAACATTCTTTACGGGCTCGAAAAGCAGCGCCTGCCGCGCGCCGCGCGCGAGAAGCGTGCGCAAGATCTGATCGAGCTTGTCCATCTTCGCGGCTTCGAAAACAGCTATCCGGCGCAGCTCTCGGGCGGCATGAAGCAACGCGTGGCGATCGCCCGCACCCTCGCCATCGATCCGGCGATACTGCTGATGGACGAGCCCTTCGGTGCCCTCGATGCCCAAACCCGCGCTCTCATGCATGAAGAGCTGCTGGCCATCATCCGGCGCACGCCAAAGACGGTCGTGTTCGTCACCCACGACGTGCGCGAGGCGGTCTATCTTGCTGATCGCGTCGCCGTCATGTCGGCACGACCCGGCCGCATCAAGGAAATCGTCGATACCAGCTTTGGCGGCGAGCGGGGGAGCGAGATCGCCGGCACGCGCGAGTTCACCGAGAAGGTCGAGCACCTCTGGGGTTTGGTGCGCAACGAGGCGATTATCGCGCAGGAACGGCAAGGGTCATGAAGTCCACGCTGACGCGCTACACGCCGCTCTTGCTGCTGGCCGTGCTCTGGGAGATCGCGCCACGCCTGGGCTTCATCGACCCGCAGACACTGCCGCCACTGAGCGCGGTGGTGCGCGCTTGGATCGGACTGCTGCGGGATGGAGATCTCGCGACCAACGGATTGTCTTCATTGCAAAACCTGGTAGCAGGGCTCGCCCTGGGGATCGTCGTCGGTGTCGTCCTTGGCATCTCGATGGCATGGTATCGGCCCGTCGAGGTGCTGATCAATCCACTCATTCGCGTGCTCTACCCGTTGCCGCGTTCGGCGCTCATCCCGGTGATGATTCTATGGTTCGGTCTCGGCGCCGCCTCGAAGATCGCCGCCGTCTTTCTCGGCTGCCTGCTGCCGGTCGTGATCGGAGCTTTCAACGGCGCTCGCGGTGTCGAACAGGTGCTGATCTGGTCGGCACTAGCCGCCGGCGCCAAGCGGCATCAAGTGCTGTGGGAAGTGGTGCTGCCCGCGGCAATGCCGGAGATCCTGGCCGGGATCCGCAACGCCCTGGCGCTCTCCTTCATCTTGCTGGTTGCTGCCGAGTTCATAATCAGCCAGCGCGGCATGGGTTATCTCATTTCCTCTTATGGCGAAGGCGGAGCTTATGACGCGATGTTCGCCGGCGTGCTGACGGTCTCTGCGGTCGGGTTCTTTGCCGACCGCGCCTATCTCGCTCTGATGGGCTGGGCACTCAGATGGCGAGGCTGACGATCTTTATCCAGGGGTTGCTGCGCTGGGTGTCCATTCTCGCGTTACTCGCGGCATGGCAGGCTTTTGCTGAAGCGCATGTCGTCTCGAGCTTTCTCCTACCCGCGTTTTCGACCGTGGTGGTGCGCCTTTATCACGATGTGATCTCGGGCGATATGGTGCTTGGTATCGTCCTGACCCTCTATCGCGCCTTTGCCGGATTCGCTCTCGCCAGCATGTCCGGCATCGTCATCGGCATCCTCATTGCACGCGTCCCTCTGATGCGCTGGTTCTTCGATCCCCTTGTCTCGGTTGGTCTGCCGATGCCGAAGATCGCCTTCCTGCCGGTCTTCATCCTCTGGTTCGGTGTCTTCGATGCGTCCAAGATTTTGATGGTTGCCTTTTCGGCAGTTTTCCCGGTGGTGGTGGCATCCTGGGCCGCCGCCGAAAACGTCGAGCCCGTTCTGCTCTGGTCAGCACTCAGCCTCGGCGCCGGGCGGCGTCAGCTTCTGTGGGAGGTCGCGTTGCCGGCATCGCTGCCACAGATCTTCACCGGGTTGCAGGTGGCAATGCCGATCGCGCTCATTGTCGAGATCATCAGCGAGATGGCGATGGGGGGCGAGGGGCTCGGCGGCTCGATCATGACGGAGATGCGATTCGCTGATTCGCCAGGGGTTTTCGCTGGCATCCTGGCCATTGCCATTGTCGGCGCAACCCTAGTCAAAGCGATGGAGGTGATTCGCCACCGGCTCCTCATCTGGCATCCCGAGGCCCTGGCGGGTTGAGGCGCGGCCGTCAATCGCCCAGCAGATCGCCGACAGTCAACCCGGCTTCGCCGCCGGCGATCTTCTTGCCGTCCGCGAACCGGCAACGCAGCACCTCGATGAAGCCGCCTTGCGCGTGCACGGTAAAGCTCGATGCGCCGATGGCCACCACTTCGCCGGTTTTGAAGCCTTTCACTTCGGCGAAATTGCGCGCGACGATCTTGCGGGAATCGAAGAGATGAAGCTTGCGGCCACGCGCTGCGCTCCAGGCACCCGGAGCGGGATTGCAGCCGCGAATGAGATCGTAGACGATGTCGACCGGGTTCGCCCAGTTGATGCGCGACTCGGCTTCCCGCACCCAGCCCTCATAGGTCGCCCCGCTCTCGTCCTGGACGCGCTCTTGGGCCTTGCCGCCGAAGACGAGGTCGGCAGCTTCGACGAGTGCCGCGACGCCGAGCGGGAAAATCTTGTCGAAATAGACGCTGCCAACGGTATCGTCCGGTCCAATCTCGACATCCCTCTGCAAAATCACCGGACCTTCGTCGAGGCCGTCGACGGGTCGAAAGATGCTAAGTCCCGTCCGAGGCTTGCCAAGGATGATCGGCCAATTGATCGAAGAAGGCCCCCGGTGCTGCGGCAGCAGGGAGGGGTGGAACTGGATCGTGCCCAGGCGGGGCACCTGGCAGAAGGCCTGCGGCACGAATTGCAGCACATAGGCCATAATGGCGAGATCGACCGAGAGCTGGCGTAGAGTCTCGATCGTTTCGGCAGCGCCATAACTTGCAGTCGGAAATGTCGGCAAGCCTTTCTCTTGCGCCGCTATGGTGATCGGATCGGGCTTCGCGCCGACCGTGACCACCGGGACGAACACCCCGGCCACGGTGTGATCGCGTTCTCGGAACGCGTCGAGCACCGCCTTGCCGAAGGCCTGCTGACCGATGATCGCTACCCGCATGGATGCCCCCCTCGACCGGGAGGGGTAGCAGAGAAGCGCCGAGCCGCCAACCGGTCTCAGCCGCTACACATTGGCGCTGCGCAACGCGTCGCAGACGGCTTCCGTCACTTGCGCCGTCGTTGCGGTGCCACCGAGATCCGGCGTATGAAAGGCCGGGACGGCCGTGACGCGTTCGATCGCGGACATCAGCTTGGCCGCCGCTTCGCGCTCGCCGAGATGGTCGAGCATCATCGAAGCGGTCCAGAACGTGGCGATCGGGTTGGCGATGCCCTTTCCGGCGATGTCGAAGGCAGAACCATGGATCGGTTCGAACATGGACGGGAATTTGCGCTCGGGATTGAGGTTGGCGGTCGGCGCGATGCCGAGGCTGCCGGCGAGCGCTGCGGCAAGGTCGCTGAGGATGTCGGCATGGAGGTTGCTGGCTACGACGACGTCGAGGGTTTTCGGCTTCAGCACCATGCGCGTCGTCATGGCGTCCACCAGCTCTTTGTTCCAGCTGACATCGGGAAAATCCTGCGCCACTTCGGCGGCGATCTCGTCCCACATCACCATGGCGTGCCGCTGTGCGTTCGACTTGGTGACCACGGTGAGCAAGCGACGCGGACGGTGCCTTGCCAGCTCGAAGCCATAGCGCATGATGCGGGTCACGCCGGAACGCGTGAAGACCGATGTCTCGGTGGCGACTTCCTCGGGGAGGCCGCGATGCACGCGGCCGCCATTGCCGGCATACTCGCCCTCGCTGTTCTCGCGCAGGATCACCCAATCGAGATCACCCGCTGCGCAATTTCTGAGCGGCGGCGTGATCCCTGGCAGAACGCGCGCCGGACGGACATTGGCGTATTGGTCGAACCCCTGACAGATCGGCAGCCGCAATCCCCAGAGGGTGACGTGATCGGGGATAGCGGGATCACCGACGGCGCCAAAGAAGATGGCATCGAAGTGGCGGAGACGATCGAGCCCGTCCTCGGCCATCATTCGCCCATGCTGCCGGCAATAATCGGAGCCCCAGGGGAATTGTTCGACGGTGAGGCGAAAACCGCCATCGCGCGTCTGCAGCGCTTCCAATACCGTGAGGCCGGCAGCAATCACTTCCCGGCCGATGCCGTCTGCTGGAATGGCGGCAATCCTATAGTCGCGCATGGCAGCCTGTCCTCCCCAAATCTAAGCTTCGTATCGCCGCCGCGCTTGCGCATCAAGTGATCGCCGCCCATCATCAGCCCTTTATCCGCCCGAGCGAGGCAAGTCATGGTGAGCGACCCCGATCACGTTACCCGAGCGGCGCGCTATTTTTACGATATCCACCGCAGCAAGAGCCCGCTACCGCCCACGCCGCGCGATATCGCCGATGTCAGCATCGATGGGGCCTACGCGATGCAAGAAGCGCTGCACGCACTCTTCATTCCCGATCGGGGACCGATCGCCGGCTACAAGATTGCGCTTACCACGCCCGTGATGCAGCAGCTCATGGGCGTCGATCATTCAATCGCCGGCGCGATTTTCGCCAAGCTCGTTCATGCATCGGCAGCGACGCTGCGCCACAGTGACTACACGCGCATTGCCGTCGAATGCGAGATCGCCATGCGACTCGGAGCCGACCTGCCGGCTCGCGCCAAACCCTATACGAAGGATGATGTGGCCGACGCGGTCGAAGCCTGCCTGCCATCGATCGAGCTCATCGAAGACCATGGCTGCGAACAGTACAAGCTCGTGGGCGGGCGGGGACTCATTGCCAACAATGCGTGGAACGCGGGGTGCGTGTTGGGGCCGGCGCTCAGGGATTGGCATGCCCTCGATCTCGCCGCGGTCACCGGCGTAATGGCCATCAACGGCGTCGAAATCGGCCGCGGCCGCGGCGCCGATGTGATGAATGGGCACCCCCTCCATGCGCTGGTTTGGGTCGCCAATACAGTGGCGGCGCGGGGGCGTCCACTGCGCCGGGGCATGATTGTACAGACCGGGAGCGTCGTCGCGACGCAATGGCCGAGACCGGGGGACACGGTGACTGTGAGCTTTAGCGGGCTCGGCGAGGCGAGCGTGCGTTTTCTCTGATGGTCTTGCGGGTCGTTGCGGCGGCGGTGCTTTGTCTCTTGGCGGGATGCGACACGACCTCGAATGTCCGTGCCATGCGCGCGGGAGCGGACGGCGTCACCTACGAGTTCCCGCTTGGGCGGCAGGACGAAGCGAGGCGCCAGGCGATGCTGTATTGCGCTAATCTCGGCCGCGTTGCGGTGCTGAGAGCGCTCCGGCCGGAGCCGGACGGTCTCGCCAGCGCCGCCTATGATTGCCGTTAACAGCGGCGATTGCGCACGAAGCGCCACCACAGGAAAGTGGCACCCCCCGCCAGAAAAACCACGGCGAGCGCGCCCAGGATCGGCGTCAGCTGATGGAATTCATGAACGTAAACGAATACGCCCTTGCCGAGCCAATAGGCGAGGATGCCCCAAAATCCCACCCACAGCGCGGCCCCGATCGCATTCAGTACGAGAAAATGCAGCCAGTGCATGCCGAGCGTTCCGGCAACGATGCCGTTGAACTGCCGCAGGATGACGACAAACCGCGCGAAGACGATGACCCAGCCGCCATAATGCTCGAAAAAATTTTCAACGTGCTTGAGACGATCTGCGGTGATGCCGATGCGCGAGCCATAACGGACCAGCAGATGATGGCCGCCGAAATGCCCGATCGCGTAACCGATATTGTCGCCGATCACCGCGCCGATCCAGGCGACCAGCAACAGCAGGTAGATGTCGAGCGCGCCGGTCGACGCGCTGATGGCGCCGGTGATGAGCAGAGTCTCGCCCGGCGCCGGCAGCCCAAAATCCTCGAACAAGATGCCGAGCGCTACGGCGAGATAGCCGTATTGATGGATGGAATGAGCGATGACGGCGGGAAGGCCGTGATGCACGGCGGTGCAGACGCGTGACTGTCAGGAAGCCGAGCCACTGCGGCGGGCGCCGCGTGGGGCCGATCTGAGTACGACGGGTTTCCTCTCCGGTAGGATACGGGGGGTGATCTCGGCGGCATCAGCCGCTGGGGTGGTTGCCATCCTATCCTCGGTCGACCCTGGGGTGCGTTCTGTTTAGGGCGAAATCGCGCGATGAGCAATGTGCTAGGTTCGGTCTCGAAAGGCTGGAGGAGGGGTGGATGGCGGATGAGGTCTTGATCAAGCGCGAGGGCGGTATCGTTACGCTCACTCTCAATCGGCCGGAGCGGCTCAACGCGCTGACCTGGGCGATGTGGGAGGGGACGCGCAATGCTTTTGCCGCGCTCGATGGCGATGATGAGATCCGCTGCATCGTCTTGCGCGGCGCCGGCGACAAGGCCTTCGCACCGGGTGCCGATATTGCCGAATTCGCCGAGCTGCGCTCCGATTTCGAGCGGGCTCGCGCTTATGGCAGGGCGATGCATGAGACGATGCGTGGCATCGCCGAGTGTCGCCATCCGACGGTGGCGATGATTCAGGGCATCTGCGTCGGCGGCGGTCTCGAGCTCGCGATGCTTTGCGACATCCGCATCTGCGGTGAGGGGAGTCGCTTCGGTGTGCCGATCAACCGCATCGGCGTGACGATGGGTTATCCCGAGATCGCCGCGCTGATCAAGCTGGTGGGGCGACAAACGGCACTCGAGATCCTGCTGGAAGGGCGTGTGTTCGGGGCCGCGGAAGCGAAGGAGAAGGGGCTGGTCAGCCGGATCGTGCCGGATGCGGAGGTTGAGGCGGAGGCCTATGCCACGGCAGGGCGCATTGCCGCGGGCGCGCCTCTGGTCAATCGCTGGCACAAGAAATTCGCTCGGCGCCTCGAAGATCCCCGCCCATTGACGGCCGCCGAGTTCGACGAGCCCTATGAGACGTTCGATACGGAAGATTTTCGCGAGGGTTATCAAAGCTTTCTCGCAAAGGGAAAGCCGCGCTTTCGCGGCCGGTGACTGGCTCAACTCGGCCGGCGGCTGAAGTTGTTGGTGCGACTTGAGGCGTTCTCCGGGAAACGCTGGGGATTGACTCCCCCGGGTTTTGGAACAAAATAGGAACAAATGGTATTTGCGGAATCCGATGACCGAGACCGGCAAAAGCCGTCGCCTGGAGGCGTTGCGCCGCCGCCTCTGGGCGCTGGAAAGGGCGGGACGACAGAGCCGAGTGGTTCTGCCTTTCGGCCTGGGGCCGGTCGATGAGGTTTTGCCCGGGAGAGGCTTGACGCTTGCCACCCTCCATGAGATCGCCGGCGCGGGAGGTGAGGAGGAGGATGGCGCTGTGGCTGCTGCCTTCCTTGCCGGCATTCTGGCACGGCTGAAGCCGGGATTGTCGGTTCTGTGGTGCCTAGGCGAAAGCGATCTCTATGCCCCGGGGTTGGCCGCCTTGGGCCTCGATCCGCAACGACTGATCGTGGCGAGGTCACGCCGCACCCAAGAGGTGCTGTGGGCGATGGAGGAGGGGCTCAGGAACCGGGCGCTGGCTGCTGTGGTCGGCGAGATCGATACGCTCTCTCTGCCGGCCAGCCGGCGGCTGCTGCTGGCCGCGGAGGCATCGGGCGTAACCGGTTTTGCGTTGCGGCGCTGGCATAGCGACAGGCGGGCTGCAGCACAGCGCTTGGCGCCCAACGCGGCGCAAACCCGCTGGCGGGTCGCGCCACTGCCGGGGGATGTCTCTGCCGGCGAGCCGGGGGTCGGTCGGCCGCGCTGGCAAGTCGAGCTCTGGCGTTGCCGGGGAGGCGTAGTGGGCTCCTGGGTAATGGAGGCGTGCGATGCGACGGGTCATATGTCTCTGGTTGCCGCGATGGCCGATCGATCGGCGGCGCAACCAGCTTCGCGTGCCGGATAGGCCCTTCGCTCTTGCTCTCTCGGTCGGCAACCGGCGTCTCGTTTCGGCCGTCAATGCTGCCGCCGAAGCGCTGGGGATCGCACCGGGTCTACCGCTTGCCGATGCGCGCGCGCTCTATCCCGCGCTTGCCGTCGCCGAGGCCGACCTCGCTGGCGACGCGGCGGCATTGCGGCGGCTGGCGCAGTGGTGCAACCGCTATAGCCCCTGGACCGCCCCGCATGGCGTGGATGGTGTCTTTCTCGATGTAACCGGCTGTGCCCATCTTCGCGGCGGCGAGGCGAGCCTGGTTCGAGACCTGGTCAAGCGGCTGCTGCGACAGGGCATGGCCTGCCGCGCCGCTCTTGCCGAAACGGCCGGTGCTGCCTGGGCGGTGGCACGCTGCGGCGGCAGTGACAGCACCGTCGTGCCGCCAGGGGCTGCGCGGCAGGTGATCGCGCCATTGCCCGTTGTCGCACTCCGGCTCGATCCTGCTTTAGCCGGCGAGCTTGAGCGGCTCGGCCTCCGCTGCATCGGCGATCTTTATGCCTTGCCGCGCGCCACGCTTGCTGCCCGCTTCGGCGATAAGGTGGCAGAGCGTCTCGATCAGGCGCTGGGTGCGGCGGCTGAGCCGCTCTTGCCGTTGCCGCCTGCACCGATGCGCTGGACGCGGCGCCGTTTTGCCGAGCCGATCGGCACGCCTGAGGCGCTTATGGCCGCGGCACACGGGCTGATCCAGCGGCTCTGCCGGTCGCTGGGGGATGAGATGCTCGGTGCCCGCAAGTTGGTTTTGAGCAGCCATCGCGTCGATGGCGAGGTAGCGGAGGTGACGGTCGGCACGGCGCGGCCGAGCCGTGATTCCCATCATCTCTGCCGCCTCTTCGCCGAGCGGCTGGGCGCGATCGACCCTGGTCTCGGCGTCGAAGATATGCTGCTGGCGGCGCCGATGGTGGAAAGACTGGTGGCGGCGCAGCTCCGAATCGCTCTCTTTCCTCCGGAAGAAAATGACACTTTCGGCAAGCCGGAAAGCGCTCGGGAAGCTGCCCAAGCCGGTGGCAATATCGTCATCTTTCCCGCTGGCAGATCCGCGGCACGCCGGCTCGCCCGCGCGCTGCCGGCGGATCGCGACGGCGTCGATGCGGTAGAGTTGGCTACCCTGGTCGATCGCCTGGCCAATCGCCTTGGGCCGCATTCGGTGGGGCGCCTCGCGCCGCGCGAGAGTCATGTGCCGGAACGTGCTCAGCGCTTTGCTCCGCTATTTGCACCGGCGGAGGGCATGTGGCGTTCCGATCGGCCACGGCCGATCCGTCTCTTGCCGCGACCGGAGCCGATCGAGGCAATGGCGCCGGTGCCCGATGATCCACCGATCTCCTTCCGCTGGCGCCGCCTGCAGCATCGCGTGTGCCGGGCGGATGGACCGGAGCGTATTTGCAGCGAATGGTGGCGCGGGAACGAGGAAGAGGAAGCGTTGCGCGACTATTATCGCGTCGAGGATGAGGCGGGGCGGCGGTTCTGGCTTTACCGCGACGGCCTTTATCGGCCGCAGGCGGCGCCGCGCTGGTTTTTGCATGGGCTCTTCGCATGACGAAGGGGATTCCCTATGCCGAGCTGCAGGTCACCAGCAATTTCTCCTTCCTGCGCGGCGCCTCGCATCCGGCCGAGCTGGTGTTGCGCGCGCAGGAACTTGGCCAGCACGCTGTCGCCATCACCGACCGCAACACCTTCGCCGGGATCGTCCGTGCGCACAGCGCTGCCCAAGAGCTCGGCTTTCGCCTCATCGTCGGCTGTCGCCTCGATCTCACCGATGCGCCGAGCCTGCTTTGCTTTCCCACCGGCCGCGCTGCCTATGGCCGCCTCTCCCGCCTCTTGAGCTTGGGAAAAAGGCGTGCCGAAAAGGGCGAATGCTGCCTGGCCTATGCCGATCTTCTCGAGCATGGCGCGGGGCAGATTCTCGTTGCGCTGCCGCCCGATGAGCCCCAGGAAGACTTTGCCGATTTTCTCGCGCGGCTCGCCGGCGATTGCCGCAATGCCGCTTATCTCGCCGCCAGCCATCTCTATCGCGGCGATGATGCAAGGCGCATGCACCGGCTGGGGGAGCTGGCGCGGCGCGCCGATCTGCCGCTCATCGCCACCAATGACGTTCTCTATCATACGCCGCGGCGGCGCAGAGTGCAGGACATCGTCACTTGCATCCGCGAAGGCTGCACCGTGGCCGAGGCAGGTTTTCGCCTCGAGGCCCATGCCGAGCGCCATCTGAAGCCGCCGGAGGAGATGGCGCGCCTTTTCCGCCAACATCCTGAGGCGGTCGCGCGCACGCTGGAGATCGTCGAGCGCTGTCGCTTCAGCCTCGACGAGCTGCGCTACGACTACCCCGACGAGACCGGCGAGGACGGGACGCCGCCACAGATGAAGCTCGAGCGTTTCGCTCTTGAAGGCGCGGCGTGGCGCTATCCCGAAGGCGTGCCCGAGAAGATCCGGCGGCTGGTCGAGCATGAGCTTCGGCTGATCGGCGAGCTCGGCTATGCCTCCTATTTCCTGACCGTTCACGACATCATGAGCTACGCCCGCAAGGAAAATATCCTCTGTCAGGGCCGCGGCTCGGCCGCGAACTCCGCGGTCTGCTTTTGTCTTGGCATCACCGATGTCGATCCCAATACGGTCGATCTGCTGTTCGAGCGCTTCGTCAGCAGCGAGCGCAACGAGCCCCCCGATATCGATGTCGATTTCGAGCATGAGCAGCGCGAGGAGGTGATCCAATATATCTACAGAAAATACGGCCGCCATCGTGCCGGCATGACGGCGGTGGTGAGCACCTATCGCTCACGCGGTGCGATCCGCGAAGTGGGAAAGGCGCTGGGCCTCTCTGAGGACGTGACCGCCGCGCTCGCCGGCACCGTCTGGGGTTGGGGCAGCGGCGCCATCGACGACGAGCAGGTGCGCGGCGCCGGCCTCGATCCCGAGGATCGCACTTTGCGGCTGGCGCTCGATCTCGCCGGCGAGCTCATGGGCTTTCCTCGTCATCTCTCTCAGCATGTCGGCGGCTTCGTCATCACCGAGGGACGGCTCGACGAGCTGGTGCCGATCGAGAATGCGGCCATGGAGGATCGCACCGTCATCGAATGGGACAAGGACGATCTCAACGTCCTCGGCATCCTTAAGGTCGATGTGCTGGGTCTCGGTATGTTGAGCTGCATTCACCGCGCTTTCGATTTGCTCGAGCGCCATGAGGGCAAGCGCTACACCCTCGCGACCGTGCCTCAAGGGCGGCCAGAGGTTTACGAGATGCTCTGCCATGCCGATTCGATTGGCGTCTTCCAGGTCGAAAGCCGCGCCCAGATGAGCATGCTGCCGCGTCTTAAGCCGCGCAAGTTCTTCGATCTCGTCGTCGAGGTCGCAATCGTGCGGCCGGGTCCCATTCAGGGCGACATGGTCCATCCCTATCTCCGCCGCCGCATGGGGCTGGAGCCCGTCACCCATCCCAAGGGCCTCGAAGACGTGCTGAAGCACACCTATGGCGTCCCGCTCTTTCAGGAGCAGGCGATGAAGATCGCCATGATCGGTGCGGGTTTCACCGCCGGCGAGGCCGACGGCTTGCGCCGCGCCATGGCGACGTTCAAGCGGAATGGCGATATCGACCGCTTCGAGAAGAAGTTCATCGCCGGCATGGTCGCCAACAATTACGAGCGAAATTTCGCCCTGCGCTGCTTCGATCAGATCAAGGGCTTCAGCGACTACGGCTTTCCGCTGTCGCACGCCGCGAGCTTTGCGCTCCTCGTCTATGTCTCGGCCTGGCTCAAATGGTTTTATCCCGAGGTCTTTGCTTGCGCGCTGCTGAACAGCCAGCCGATGGGCTTTTATGCGCCGGCGCAGATCGTGCGCGATGCGCAGAACCATGGCGTCGAGCTGCGCCCGGTCGACGTCAATCACAGCAATTGGGATTGCACGCTCGAGCCCATCGGCGATGGCGGGCGCCGTGCGCTCC
>Ga0335074_10008394_pt1 | contig 14355 bp, 13 predicted proteins | sample Lox_Sample_23_FD_206715 | JGI IMG/M metagenome (GOLD analysis project Ga0335074, IMG submission 206715) | Soil microbial communities from Loxahatchee National Wildlife Refuge, Florida, United States - Lox_Sample_2.3 | ecosystem: Environmental > Terrestrial > Soil > Wetlands | place: USA...
CGGTCGAGCCCCGCGGTTTTGACCAGTTGGGCGACGCTGCCCCCGGTTTCCTCCAGCCAGCGCGCGAGAGGCTTCATGACGGGCCATCTTATCACGGCCGGCAGGGGTGAAGGTCATGTGGGTCCGATTAGAGGCAACGCAGTGCGCCTCCTGAGGGCGATGTCGGGTCGGTCAGGCTGCGGGGTCGGCATACCGCGCGCCCTCGCCAGCCACCTCCGGCAAGGCCAAAACGCCCGAAGAGGTCCGCGGGCCGGGCGCGGCCTAGGTGCGCACCTGCCGATTTTCGACATCGCTCCGCTTGACATACGAACATGCTCGTAGTAATCTCTTCGTATATGGCGAGCGAACTTCCCCGGCCCACCGACGCGGAGCTGGAAATCCTGACGGTCCTGTGGAGCCGCGGACCATCCACCGTACGCGACGTTCATGAGGCTGTCGCGGTCCGCAAACCTACCCAGTACACCACCGTGCTCAAGATGCTGCAGATCATGGCGGAAAAGGGCCTCGTCCGGCGCAATGAGAAACAGCGGGCCCATATTTATGAAGCCGCGCGGCCGCGCGAGTGGACCCAGCGCCAACTGGCGGGCGACCTGCTCCAGCGCGCCTTCAACGGATCGGCGAAGAGCCTCATGATGGGGGCGCTTTCGGCGCGCAAGGCGTCCAAAGAGGAACTCTCGGAGCTCCGCCGGCTGCTCGAAGAATACGAAAAGGGGACGCGATGAACCTGCTGCAAGCGTGGGTGGCAACCCCGGGCGCGACGGCGCTCGGCTGGACGCTGGTGCATTCCCTGTGGGAGGGCGCCCTCGCGGCGCTGTTCCTGGCGGCGGCGCTGCGGGGCATGCGGTCCGCGCCGGCGCGCTACGCGGCAAGCTGCGCGGCGCTGGTGCTGCTGGCCGCCGGCTTCGCCTTCACCTTTGCGCGCGAAATGCCCGCGCCGGCGCACGTGGCGGTGCAGCCCACGGTCGCGCACCGGATTCCCGGTCCGCCCGCAGGCCTGGGCGATCCCAGCGAGGCGGCGCCGCGCGGTTCGCTGGGCTATCTGCCGTGGCTCGCGCCCCTGTGGATGGCGGGGGTGCTGGCCTTCCAACTGCGCGGCGTGGCGGCCTGGATGGGCGCGCGGCGTCTGCGCGGCACGGGCGTGTGCGTTCCGCCGGGCCTATGGCGCGCGCGCCTGGATCAGCTGGTGCAGCGGGCGCGCATCTCGCGGCGGGTGGTGCTGCTGGAATCCTGCCTGGCGGAGGTGCCTGTAGTCATCGGCTATCTGCGCCCCGTGATCCTGCTTCCGGTGGGATTGCTGGCGGGCCTGCCGGCCGCGCAGGTGGAGGCCCTGCTGCTACACGAGCTGGTGCACATCCGCCGTCACGATTACCTGGTCAACCTGGTGCAGATGTTCGTGGAAGGTTTGCTGTTCTATCATCCCGCCGTCTGGTGGATGTCGGCCGTCATTCGCGCCGAGCGCGAAAACTGCTGCGACGATGTGGTGGTGGCCACGCAGGGCGATGCCTACGGGTACGCTTCCGCGCTGGCTGCCTTGGAAGAGAGGCGCGCGGTGGCAGGAGACGCCGTGCTGGCCTCTACAGGAGGGAGCCTGGTGAAACGTATACGCCGATTGCTCGCACAACCGGAGGGACCGCGCGCCGGTCTGACTCCCGTTTTTTCCGCGGTCCTGCTGACCGTCACCCTGGTAGGCGCCATGGCAGCCTACCAAACCCGGCCCCCCGCCGCTGCCGCTGCGCCGCAACTTGTGCCGGTAGCGGCTCCGGCAGCGGTGCCGCAACCTGCGCCCGCACCGGCGCCGGCTGCGCCTGTCCAAGTGGCGCAAGTCCAGCCGCCCGTGCGCTCGGCATCGCCGGGCGAGGCACCCCGGGCCGACGCGTCCCAGGCCAGTCCGTTGGGAACCCCTTACCGCAAATGGCTCAATGAAGACGTGGCCTACATCATCACGGATGCCGAGCGCGCCGCATTCAAAGCTCTGCCAAGCGATGCGGAGCGCGAGCATTTCATCCAGCAGTTCTGGGAACGCCGCGACCCCACCCCGGGCACCGCAGAGAACGAGTTCAAGGAAGAGCATTACCGGCGCATCGCCTACGCCAACGAGCACTTCTCCCCCGCCAGCGGTTCCTTGAGCGGCTTGCCGGGCTGGAAGACCGACCGCGGCCGCATCTATATCACCTTCGGTCCGCCCGATGAAATCGATTCGCATCCGTCCGGCGGCGCCTACCAGCGGCCCCCCGCAGAAGGCGGCGGCACGACGACCACGGTTCCGTTCGAACAATGGCGCTACCGCTACATCCAGAACATCGGCACCAATGTCATCATCGAATTCGTGGACCCCAGCGGGACCGGCGAATACCGCATGACCTCGGACCCCATGGAGAAGGACGCCCTGGCCGGCGGCGCCAACGCCATGAGAACCGGCGCCACTGTGCAGATGGTGGGCAGCAACGGGGTGCAGCTTTCGGTGCCGCTCGACCGGTATAGCGACCACCAGGTCAGCGTATCCGTGAGAATCGTAGCCGCCGGCGGCCGCGTGGTGAACGAGTTCGAGAACCCTGTTCAAGGCCAAGTGGCCTTCAGCCGGTTTCTGGCGGTGGCCCCCGGATCGTACCGCCTGAGCGTGGCGGTCAAAGACATGACTGCCGGAACCGTAGCGTCCGACGTGATTCCACTGGAAGTGAAGTAGGCGCCCGCCCGCCCGAACCGCGGCCTTTACCGCCTGACGACCTGGCGCGCAACCCCGGATTCACGGCAGTGGCGGTGGTGGCGCTGGCTCTGGAAATCGGCGTCAACGCCGCCATTTTTGGCTTACTCAATCCCAGGAAAGTAGGCCAGCCCTGCCCCGGCATTGCCGCTCTTACGGCGTGGACTCGTTGGGGGTTTGTTCGCCGGCCGGCTGACCTCTTATCCAAACCGTGCTCTTGCCAACCTGACCGGGGCACCGTAGAATGGGACCGTGCGCCGGGCGTCCGCGATCACGATGTTGGCAGCGATCGGCTTTTCGCTGATTGCGCCGGCCGTGCTGCTCGATGCGGAATCCAATCTGCCTGCCTGCTGCCGGCGCAATGGGACGCACCACTGCGTGATGAACGATGGTGCGCAGCCGGCCTCCGGGATATCGCTGGTGGCGGTCCCGGTGCGGTGCTCTTCGTATCCGGGCGCCGTCACGCTGCCGCCCTACCCAAAAGTCTCGTTGCCCGGGCCCGCGGCCGCGATCTTTGCGGCGCTGGTAAGCCACCCTTCGATTTTCTTTCAGACCGAATCGCACTATCGCGTTTCCTTTAGCCGCTGCCGCCAGAAGCGCGGCCCTCCCGATCCGCTCTCCTAGCCCAAATTGAGCCGTTTCAAGATGCCGCACGGTCAGGCGACGCCTGTTCGTGCACTGTGATTGCCGGAACAGGAGAGGGGAAAATGCAAGTAAGTTCAACCCGAAGTGCCGTATTGTCGTGCCCGCCGCGGGCCGCCCGCCGGACGATCCGCGGCTGGGCCGGGATCCTTAGCATAACCAGGTCACCCACCGCGAGGTCCGCTCCCTCACGCTCGTGGCTCCGTGGACCCGGTGCCCGGAGCTGCGACCGCGAGCGACACGACACCAGTTCCACAACAACCTGCCATTCGGAAAGCCGCATGCGAAAGCTCCTGCTTTGCGGGTGTCTGGTCTTTCTGCTTTCCGGCACCGCGCTCCGCGCCACAATATTCGGAAGAATACAAGGAATCGTACACGACCCACAGCACCGCCCTGTGCCCGGAGCTTCAGTCAAGCTGCAGGCTCTTACTTCAGATTGGTCCCAAAATACGCAAGCGAACGATAACGGTGAGTTTTCGTTCAGCACCGTGCCCGTCGGCGATTACAAAATCACCGTCACCGAGCCTAAGTTCGAGACTGCCGAGCAGGCCGTCACAGTCGATTCCAGATCGTCGCCGATTCTTCATATTCAACTGGCGATCGCTGCCTTGAACCAGACTACTGTTGTCGTCGGCCAGCCAGAAGTGGTGAATATGGATTCGGTGACCCCCACCACGCTGGTCGATCGGGAGGACATAGCCGAAACCCCCGGCGCCGACCGCACGAACAGCATGGCGATGATCACCGACTACGTGCCCGCGGCATACGTTACCCACGACATGCTGCACATGCGCGGAGGCCACCAGGTCGATTGGCTGATTGACGGCGTACCCATACCAAACACCAATATCGCCACCAATCTGGGCCCGCAGATTGACCCCAAAGACATCGATTATCTCGAAGTTCAGCGCGGCAGCTACGATGCGGAATACGGAGACCGCACTTACGGAATCTTCAATATCGTGCCCCGAAGCGGCTTCGAACGTGACAATGAGGCGGAACTCGTCACCTCTTTCGGCAATTGGTACGAAACCAACGATCAATTCAATCTCGGAGGGCACACCAATCGCTTCGCCTATTACGTGAGTCTGAACGGAAATCGCAGCGACTACGGTCTCCAGGCCCCCATCGGACAAGTTGTTCACGACGCGGACAACGGTTACGGAGGGTTCGCGTCCCTCATATTCAACCCCAGTTCCTCCAACCAATTTCGGGTGGTCGCCTCCTTGCGCCAGGATTATTACCAGATCCCCATCGACCCGAATCCCAACTCAGCCGGAAATCAGATTTATCCCAGTTACGGCCTGAGCGATAGCGAACGGGAACCTGACGGCTATGTTACTTTCTCATGGGTGCATACCTTCAGTTCGAACCTGATGACCACGGTTTCGCCCTTCTATCATTACAACCAGGCCAGCTATAACGGCGGGCCGAACGATGTGCCCGTGATCTCGACGGTGGACCAGACCGCCAATTATGCGGGTTTGCAATCCACCGTCAACGCCACCATCGGAAAGAACAACCTGGAAGCGGGAGTATACGGATTCGCCCAGCACCAAAGCAACTTTTTTAATAATGTCTTTACGGATTGCGCGCCGGACTGCCAGAACTACGGCGCGTCTTCGGCCGCGGTCACCGGCGGACTGGCCGAATTGTTCCTCAGCGACCGGTTCAAGGCCACCTCGTGGCTCACTTTGATCGCCGGCGTCCGCTATTCGCACTTCAACTCCGGATCGGTCAGCGGGGGAAGCCAGCCGGCAGTCGTCGAGAGCGCAACGGATCCGCGCTTTGGCGTGGCCATCCGGATCCCGCGCCTGAACTGGGTGTTTGATGGCTTTTACGGCCACTTTTATCAAGCGCCTCCACTCCTCACGGCAACCGGTCCATTACTCAATCTAGCCACCAGCCAGACTCTGAGTTTCGCCCCCCTGCACGGAGAGCGCGATGAAGAATACCAATTCGGAGTCTCGATTCCTTTTCGCGGCTGGGTGCTGGCGGAAGACACCTTTCAAACCCGCGCGCAGAATTGGCTGGACCACAACAATATCGGCGAATCGAACATCTTCTGGCCGATCACCTGGACCGCCGCCCTAATTCAGGGTTGGGAAACCACCCTGCGCTCCCCGCGCATCTGGCGCCGTGCTCAGGTCCACGTGGCGTACTCGAACCAGATTGCGCAGGCGGAAGGGCCCATCACCGGAGGCGTGGTCTGCCCGCTTCCCGTGACGCCGGCATGCCCCGTGGCCGTCCCGACGGGATATGCACCGGTAGACCACGACCAGAGAAACACGTTGAACATAGGGGCCAATGCAACGCTTCCCTGGCAGGCGTTCGCTTCGACCAATGTGTACTACGGCTCGGGATTCACCAACGGGAACCCGGACGCGCAATACCCGGGGGACTATCTGCCGCAGCACACTACCTTCGACATTTCGCTGGGAAAAAGCTTTGGCGAGGGCGAGCGATACAGGCTCTCGGTGACCGCGGTGAATGTGGCGAACCGCCGGGTGTTGCTGGACAACAGCCTGACCTTTGGAGGATTCCACTATAACGATCCGCGCCAGATCTACGCCGAATTCCGGTGGAAGTTTCACTACTGAAGACGAACTCGGGAGCACGTGCCGGCCTTGTCGCGCCCGCGGCGGGATCAGCCGGCTCCCTGAAGCGCCAATGAGCAGCCAGGCGGGCGCTGGCGTTTTGCCCTGCAATCGGCGTACACTGGAGCGTCGATGGCGATGGACATGGTGTTCGAAGAGATCGCTCCCGGTACGGTGGTGCTACCGCTCTCGGGCAAGCTGATGCTGGGCCAGGGCGGCGGGCAGATTGTCAGCCACGTGGAAGAACTGCTGCGCCAGGGCAAGCGCACTTTCATCTTCGACCTGAGCGCGGTATCGGCCATCGACAGCACCGGCATCGGCCACTTCATCGCGAGCTTCAACAAAATCATGGCGGCCGGTGGGGAAATGCGCATGGCAGGCGCCACCGGCCACGTGCTGGAGTCCTTCCGGGTCAGCCTGCTGGATACCGTTTTCCGGTTCTTCCCGAACGTGGAAACGGCGCGCAGCGCGTAACACAGAGACCCGAACGCGTGTCGACATTCTGAAAGTTGTTCCGGAGCCATGGATTCCTGGCTGCATTTCGATTGTTTACATGTTGCGAGGGTGACGGGAAAAGCGCGATGGGTGACCCGGACAGGATTATTCGCGACCAGGTTCGCCAACTCGCGTCGGCCGAGACGGAATGCCCAGGCGCCTGCCATAACCGGTTCGAGCGCTCGCTTGGCGTGATGCAACTGGGACCCCGATTGTAACGAAAAGTGCCGCGCGCGCCCTCGCCGCAGCCAACTTCCTGCACCGTCTCCAGACGCGCTTATTGCAAGGTGGTTTTGGAATCCATCAGGCCGGGAAGCTCCATCATCAGGCGCTTCTCGATTTCCGACAGGCGGCGCTCCAGGATCGACAATCGCTCGTTCACGGCCGCATCGTTGGTGGCGAATTTGGCTTCGATTGCCCGGATCCGCACGTGGCTGCCTTCCTGAAATTGCAGGAAGGTGCGCATGATTTCGAGCTGAGCGCTGCGCACCAGCTCCTGAACGCCGCTCAGCAATTCCTGCTTCATGGCTTCGAACAACCCCAGGGCTTCGGCGCGCGTGACTGGCGTCTCATCCATGCCATTTATTCTACACCGGCCGGCCGTGACGCCGGTTTACCATAGGAACAGCATGGGCAGCCGGGCACAGCGAGGGGCGGCCGCGTTTCTATGCGCCTGCGGATGGGCCGCCGTGTCCCAAACCCTCGCCGCCCAGTCCCTCACCGTCGATCCCGCCCGCGCCCTGGACGACCAGGTGGTTACCATTCGCGCCGCGGGACTGGATGCCGGCGAGCGCGTCTCCATCCGCTCCGAATTGACCGACGGCATGGACCATCGCTGGGCCGCCCAGGCCGATTTCACCGCCGATCCTTCCGGCGTGGTGGACCTTTCCAAACAGGCGCCCGTCGCGGGATCGTACAAGGACATTTCCGCCATGGGCCTGGTCTGGTCCATGATGCCCGCCGAACGCAAGGTGGAACTCTACCAGCCGCCCCGAAACCTGGCTCCGCAGCTTATCGATTTCCAGTTGCTGCGCAACGGCAAGCCGGTTGCCGCCGCGCGCCTGGAACAGTTGGCGCTCGCCCCCGGTGTGCGCACCCTTCGCGTGGAGGATGATGGCTTGCGCGGCGTGCTGTTCCTGCCCGCCGGCACGGACTCCGCGGTGCCGCGGCCCGGTGTGCTGGTGGTGGGCGGCTCCAACGGCGGGGTCCCCTCGCGTCCCGCGGCCTGGCTGGCATCCCACGGATTTGTGGCGCTGGCGCTGGCCTATTTCCATTACCAGGATTTGCCGCCCCGGCTGGAGGCCATTCCGCTCGAATACTTCGGCCGCGCCCTCGAATGGCTGGCACGGCGGCCGGAGATCGGCGCCGGCAAACTGGGCGTGAGCGGCACTTCGCGCGGCGGCGAACTGGCGCTGGAGCTGGGCGCGGTCTACCTGCGGATTCGCGCGGTGGTGGCCTATGTGCCCGCCAACGTGCTTTACCCGGCCTGCTGCGGCTTCACCTCCGTACCCTACGCCTGGACCTGGGAAGGCCGCCCTCTGGCTTTCCTGCCCATTCGCGCCGCCAGCCGCGCCGACCTGGCCATGCGCGCCCAAATCGCTGTGGAAAACACCCACGGCCCCATCCTTACCCTCTCGGGCGAAGACGACCATGTCTGGCACTCCGCCTCCATGGCCGATTCCGTCATCGCGCGGCTCAAGCGCCATCACTTCGCCTATGCTTACGAAAACCTGAAGTACCCGCGCGCCGGCCATTCCGCCGGAAGGCCCGATATCCAGCCCGCCTGGCACGGGCGCCCCACTCAGATTCTTTCCGGCCGCGGCATGGATTTGGGCGGCTCCCCGCGCGGCGATGCCGAATCCTCTCTGGATGCCATCCCCAGGGTGCTGGAATTTCTCAAACAGAGCCTGCAATAGGCCGGCTACTTCCCGATACAGAACGTCGAGAAAATCCGGTTCAGGATATCGTCGGCGGTAGTCGCTCCGGTGATGGCGTCGATGGGCTGCAGCGCGCCGTACAAATCCACCAGCAGCATCTCGTGCGGAGTGGCCGCGCGGGCTGCCGCCAGCGCCTTTTCCAGACACGCCGCGGATTCCTTCAGCAGCGTTTCGTGCCGCAGGCTGGTGATGAATCCGGTCTCCTGTTCGAAGGCTCCCGGCGGAGCCACGGTTTCCAGAATGGCCTTCCGCAAGGCTTCCACACCCTCCCCGGTGAGCGCCGAAACCGGCAGTGCGCCGGCGGGGAAACACGCGCCCAGGTCGCACTTGTTGGCCGCCACCAGGCAGTGCCCCTGCCGCCGCGCCCGCTCAATCAGAGCCTGCTCCTCAGCCTCGGGCGGCCGCGAAGCGTCGGTCACCACCACCGTGGCATCGGCGTCCGCCATGGCCTGGTAGCTGCGTTGGATGCCCAGCGACTCCACCACGTCGCCGCTCTGGCGGATGCCCGCGGTGTCGTAGAGCGTCACCGGAATGCCGCCGATGGAGGCGGTCTCCGAAACCAGGTCGCGGGTGGTGCCGGGGATATCGGTGACAATCGCGCGGTCGCGCTCCAGCAGCCGGTTGAAGAGGCTGCTCTTGCCTACGTTGGGCCGCCCCACGATGGCCAGGGTCAACCCGCCGCGCACCAGCGCGCCATATTGGAAACTGGCGGCCAGGCGGCCAACCCCCGCAATCAACGGATCGAGCCGCCGCTCGATTTCCACCAGGGGCGCCACGCTGATATCGTCTTCGGCGAAATCGATGCCCGCTTCGAGCAACGCGATCAGTTCCAGAAGCTGCTCTTTGAGAGGCGCGATGCGCCGCGATACGGAACCGCCCGCCTGCTGCGCCGCCACCCGGGCCTGGTACAGTGTGGTGGCGTCGATCAGGTCGCGAACCGCCTCCGCCTGGGGCAGGTCGAGGCGCCCGTGGAGAAAGGCGCGCAGCGTGAATTCGCCCGGTTCGGCCAGCCGCGCCCCCGCTTCCAGGGCGCGTTCCACGGCGTAGCGCAGAACCACCGGCGAGCCGTGGCAGGAAATCTCGACCACATCTTCAGCGGTATAGGACCGCGGCGCGGCGAAGAACGTGGCCACCACCTGGTCGAGCACCACACCGTCGCGCCCGCGCAGTTCGGCTAGGTGCGCACCCCACGGCCGCCAGTCGACGGGCGAGAGCATAGCCGCGGCAACCTCCCGCGCGCCCTTGCCCGAAAGGCGCACCACACCCAGCCCTCCGCGGCCCGCAGGGGTGGAAAGCGCCACGATGGTGTCGTTCAGCAAGAGGCTTGTAAGAGGCTTCGAGGTTGCGCAGCCTCAAGCCCGTTGGACGCCGCTGGCGGGCGTAAACCGGCTGCGGATCTGGTTCATCACATCCGAGGCCAGGAACGGCTTTCGCAGCACCGGGAAATTGTGCTCCTCGCAGAGAGCTTCTTCCTCGGGCGGCAGGATCGTCCCCGTCATCACGATCACCAGCATCTGCGGCGTGGTTTGCAGGAACTCCACTCCCAGCTCCACGCCATTTCCATCGGGAAGCATGTAATCCAGCAAGGCCGCATTGGGTTTGTGCTCCTGCACCAGTTGCTTGGCGGCGGTCGCCGATTCGGCCGTCAGCAGCGTCCAGCCGTCGTTGGCCATCAGGCGTTCCAGGAAGTGCAGCAGGTCGCGATTGTCGTCCACCAGCAGCACCGTCGGGTTCACCACCGCCGCGCCGGTTTGCGACTCCACCGTCCGAATGTTGAGTTTTTCGGCGCCCTCGGCCACTTCCACCCACACCCGCGATCCAGGCGATACCTGGTTGCTGGCCACCAGGGTTGCCAGCGGCTGGGTCAGGAAGCGGTGGATGGTCCGATTCAACTCGCGCGCGCCGTATTCCGAGCTGGTGCCCTTCTGCAACAGGAACTGGCGCGCTTCGAACGGCACATCCAGGGTGAAGGAGCGGGCCCCCAGGCGCGTGTTCACGTGATTCTGCAGATCCACAATGTGCTTGTCCAGGATGGCGGCCAGCGATTCCGCGGTCAGCGGCTGATAGGTAATGATGCAGTCGATGCGGTTGACAAATTCCGGGGAAAACCGCTTGCGCACGGCCACCAGGGCGATATTCTGCAGCTTGCTGGTCAGGTCCGTCCGTTCGGCCATTTTCACCGACTGGAATCCGAAATCGGGATTCAGCTCGCGCATCATCTCGCGGGCGCCCAGGTTACTAGTGAGAAACACCAGGCTCTTCTCGAAATTGACCGTGGAATTGTCGCCCAGCCGCAGGACGCCCTTGTCCAGCACGCCCAGCAGCAGCCGCGTCATGGAAGGTGCGGCTTTCTCGATTTCATCGAAAAGCACCAGCGACAGGCTGCACTTTTCACTGGTGACGGCGTTGAGCTTCTGCTGCGTCAGCATGGGCTGAGTTTCGCGGTGGCCCAGGTATCCGGGCGGCGCGCCGATCAGCTTGGCCACCTCGTGCTCCATCTGAAATTCGCCGCAATCCACTTTGAGCACGTTCTTCTCGCTGCCGTGCAGCACTTCGGCCAGGGCCTCCACGGTCTTGGTCTTGCCAGTGCCCGTGGGACCCAGCAGCAGGAACACGCCTACCGGACGGCCCTCCGGCGAGAGTCCCGCCTGGTACATTTGCACGTAAGGAACGATCACTTTGGTGGCGGCCGGCTGGCCCACTACCTTTTGGGACAGGACATAAGTCAGGTCCTCAGTGAGATCGGGTGATTGCTTTCGGGACCCCTTCTGCGACGATTTCGGCTTTTCCACCCCACCCTCCGATTTGATTATAGCGGCGGCAGGTGCCTTTACCTTGGTGCGACGCCGCTGTTCAGGACGGTTGGGATCTTTCATAAGGGACCTTAGTGGATACAAAACAGCAACTTAACAGCTTAGCGGGGCAAAATGCAACAAAATCGCCAAGACTGTGAACGCCGGAATTCATTCTATATTCTTTTTGGGCCGGTTGGGGTGTGCTTGGTCGTACCTGTTGATCTAAAAACTGGCGAATCGGAAAGGGTCGCAGCGGTAAGCGGCGCCCGGTCAGCGGTGCCGAAAGGTGATTCGGCCCTTGGTGAGATCGTAGGGGGAAAGCTCCAAAGTGACTTTATCGCCCGCCAGGACGCGGATGCGATTGCGGCGGAGGCGGCCGGCCAGGTGCGCCAGGACCACCCGTTCGTGCTCGAGCTGGACACTGAACAGCCCGCTTGGAAATTTCTCCAACACGGTGCCGGTGACTTCGATGCTGTCCTCTTTGCTCATAAACCTCCGGTTCTTTTGGCGGGCCGGCCAAGCCCGACAGGGCGCCCAGCCGGCCCGCGATTTCTTTAGGCCGCCGTGACGTTGGTCGCCTGCAGACCCTTCGGGCCCTTGGTTACCTCGAACTCCACTCTGGCGCCTTCATCCAGGGTGCGGTACCCTTGTGTCTGGATCGCCGAGAAATGCACGAAGACATCTTCTCCGTTTTCCCGCTGGATAAAGCCGTAGCCCTTGGCTGCGTTAAACCACTTCACTGTACCTTTTTCTTTCATCTGCCTATTCCTTCTTTACTGACTTTGCTGTGAACATTGGACTTGCGCGTTCCGGACCGAAAGCAAAAAAGGGGGATGCGGACGACTCACGCACCCCCCTTTTCTGTCGCGAAGCGGAAAACTAGAGTCAAATGCCCCTCCATTATACAACACCAAAGCCCGGTGTCACGCCAAACGGAAGTGAGCTAAAAGTTTAGGGGGGTACCTCAACCGGCGGCCCGGGGACCCTGGCCAGATCGGTCGCAGTGCGCCGCAACGCGAGGACCGGGCGCGGTGAGTGGGTACGTGCTGGACGCCAGCGCAGCCGCCAAGTGGGTCCTTCCCCCAGAAAAGGAATAGCTCGTGGACCAGGCGTTGTCAATCCGCGCTGGTTTCGAGCAAGGCGCCGTAGATCTGGCGGTTCCCGATCTATCCTGGCCGGAATTGGGCAACCGCTGTGGAAAGCGGTCCGCTTCGGCCGGCTATCCAGGAAACAGGCTGACCGGGCGCTCCAGCCGGGAAGAAAAATGCGCCGGCCCGCTACACCTTCACAATCACTTCCCGCAGCCGCTCGCGGGTGAGGAAGAACTTCACCGAATCGAATTGCCCGAAGAGCTTTTCCAGGCTCCGATTGTTGTACAGTTGCGCTGGCCGCCGCATGCCCTGCCGGGTCACCTGCAGCGTGTTCACTTCCTGAATGCGAAAAGTGTAGAAGGGCGCCGCCTGCAGCTTATCGTCGGAGTGAAACACCGCCAGCATGTAACTCCGCCGCCGCACCACCTTGCGCAGCCGGTCGATCACCGCATTCAGCAGGGAAGGCTCCAGGTATTCCAGCACATCCCAGAGCAGCACGCCGTCGAACTCATCGGCGGGATAGTCCAGGGCCTGGCGCAGAAAGAAATCGATGCGCCCGGGATTGGATTGATCCACCGTGTCTTCGGTGCCGAAGACGTCCGCCAGGATCCGCAGAAAGTCTTCGGTGCATAGCCGGTGGCCCAGATTGGTGATGAAGCTTACATTTTGCTGGGTGGCCCCGCCTAAGTCGAGAATGTGCAGTCCGGATTGGCCGCGGATGTTGCTGAAGAACTCCTCCAGCCCCCGGCTCTGCCGCGTGCTTACCGGCTCATCCTGTTCGCTGCGCCTCGCAGGCGTCACCTTGCGGACAAATCCATTGCCGGCAGGGGGAATCTGCTCGTCTCCGTTCCGCGACCCGCGGAGGATATTCTTCAGGGGCCCCGGTAGAAGCATGAATGGCACCGCTAACGTTTATTTTCCGAGGCGCCCGCCGGCACCGTCGCCACCGGCGCGTGAGCTGCCACCGGAGCAGCCGCCGGCTGCGGCTTGGCTTGCGGTTTGCCGCCCGTCTCCGGCTTGACAATATCGATACTGCCCTTGAAATACGCCCCATCCTCAATGATGATGCGCGCGGTCTTGATATCGCCGGTGAGCCGGGCGTCCTTGCGAATCTCAATCCTTTCGGTGGCTTCCACGTTTCCCTGTATCGTCCCCAGGGCCACCACTTCACGCGCCTTGATGCCCGCGTGCACGGTCCCGTTGGGACCGATCGTGAGCTTATGCTCCAGCGCCTCTACGGTGCCCTCCAGGTCGCCATCTACATAAAGGTCCTCTTTGCTGTGAATCTGGCCGACAATGCGCACGGCCTTTCCGATGGTAGCCTGGCCTGGCGTGGAGCGAGGCTCGGGATCAAATCTTCCGACGGGCATACTAGACACGGGCGAAGTCTCCTTCCTGGTCTCTGTGGGATTGGGGGCTAAAGTGGATGGGTTGCTGGGTGCCGCAGGCGCGGGGCCTGACGGGATATAAGGCTTTGCCGGTTCTTCGTCCCGGCGCTTATTCCACATTGTGCCGCCCTCCTGGATTCAATATCGATGGGTTCATAATACCGCTCCTTTAGTCTAAAGGGAGGGTGCCGAAAAGGCAAACCGCGTTTTACGGCCTTTTATTGGATAGGTTCTGTCTTACCCCTTTGTGGCATTATACCTATTTTCCGCGATGCCCTCCGCGCGGCTTGGCCTTCGTCTTCAATACGATCGGCGTGCCCCGGAACCCGAACCGCCGCCGGATCTGGTTAATCAGGTAGCGCTCGTGCGAGAAATGCATCGGCCCGCCTCCTCCTGTAAATACCACAAACGAGGGGGGACGAATGGACGCCTGCGTAATATACAGAATCTTGCGCTCTTCAAAGTGCAGGCTTTCCACGAAGCGGTTCATTTCGCCGGTAGGGATACGCGTGGACGCCGCCTCGTACACCTCCCGGATCAGCGGAAACAGCCGCTCCACGCCGGCGCCCGTCTTGGCCGACAGAAACACCACCGGCGCATAGTCCAGGAACTTGAACTGGTCGCGCACCTGGCTTTCGAATTCGTTCTTGCGCTGCCCGGTGTGCCCCGCTACCTGGTCCCACTTATTCACGCACACGATCAGGGCGCG
>Ga0335074_10008395_pt1 | contig 14354 bp, 14 predicted proteins | sample Lox_Sample_23_FD_206715 | JGI IMG/M metagenome (GOLD analysis project Ga0335074, IMG submission 206715) | Soil microbial communities from Loxahatchee National Wildlife Refuge, Florida, United States - Lox_Sample_2.3 | ecosystem: Environmental > Terrestrial > Soil > Wetlands | place: USA...
TCTGATCGGCGCGGTGCCCCCGGTCATGGTCAAGAGCGAGAGCAACCCCGGCGGCACGCCAATGGAAGAGTTCGACAAGATCCGCGTCGCGGTCCAGGCCGATCGCTCGCAGTTCTGGAAGGATCTCAGCATCCCCTTCTACGGCTACAACCGGCCGGGTGCGAAAGTGTCGGAAGGTGTGCGGGAATCCTTCTGGCGGCAAGGCATGATGGCGGGTTTTCCGGCGGCGTATTTCTGCATCAAGGCATTCTCGGAGACCGACATGACCGAGGATCTGAAGAAGATCGACGTGCCTACACTGATTCTTCACGGTGACGCCGACCAGATCGTGCCGATTGCCAATTCCGCGCTGCTGTCGGCAAAGCTCGTGAAGAACGCAACGCTCAAAATCTACCCCGGTGCGCCGCATGGCATGTGCACGACAGAAAAGGACAAGGTCAACGCCGACCTGCTGGCCTTTATCAAGGCGTAGCCGGGGGTTGGGGAGGGGCGGTTTCGCCGTGTGGGCAAAACCCCATCCCCCTAGCCCCCTCCCGCGAGGAGAGGGGGAGCAATGGGCGCTCAGTCGAGAAAGAACGGCGTCTCGCCGTCTCCCTGGGTGATCACGTCGAACCGGTAGGCTTGGGCGCCGTTGTCGTCGAGCTCCGGTGCCCTTCGGGCGAGCAGGCGGCGGCGCAATTCGACGCGCGGCACAGAAGAGAGCACCGGGTCCTCGGTGTCGGGGTCGTCGGTGAAGAACAGGGTTGTGGTCAGCCGCCGCATAATTCCGGATGCAAGCAGCATCATGTTGATGTGCGGCAGGCGTGTGCCGGCAGCGTTGTCGGAGCGGGGGCCGGGCATGACGGTGCGGAACCGGTACCATCCGTCCGGCCCGGTCGCGCTGCGTCCCCAGCCGAGGAAATTCGGGTCTGCGTCGGCCGAGCGGGGATCGGCCGGATGGGCGAACAGGCCCTGGGCGTCGGGCTGCCAGATCTCCAGCACGGCGTTGCGGACCGGCTGCTCGCCGCGATCCAGCACGCGGCCCGCCAGCAGGATCGGCGTGCCGCGAGCCTTCTTGCGGCCGGTCCGTGTCAGGTCGTTGCATGTGGGCTCGATCAGGCTGCGCGGGAAGAACGGCCCCACGGTCAGCCACGCCGTCGGTGGAGTGGCGGCAGGCTTAGACATGGCCGCGCAGAACGATCGTGTGATGATAAGTCAGTGCGTCGCCAGTTTCCTCGTCGGGGGGCAGCGCTTCGGCGATCAGGCGCGACCGCGCCTCGGGGTCCTGCACGGCGTTGAGGATCAGGTCGTATTCGTTCAGCATCTCGCCGGGGAAATGCATCTGTGTCACCATCCGGTCCATAAAGCTGGGCCCGACGATGGAGAAATGGATATGCGGCGCCCGCCAGGAGCCAGGGGCAGCGCGGTACGGTCCCGGCTTGATGGTGGTGAGCAGGAAGCCGCCATCGGCGTTGGTGACGACGCGGCCGCTGCCGGGGAAATGGGGATCGAGAGGTGCGTCGAAGGCATCGTCTTCGTGGATGTACTTGCCGGCGGTGTTGGCGTGCCAGATCTCGACCAGGGCGCCGGGAACCGGAGTGCCGTCTTCGTCGATGATGCGACCGTGCACCGCGATCCGCGGACCCAGTGCCCGCGGTCCGTCGGGCGTCCGCCGCGTGAGGTCGGCGCGGTCCGCGGGCAATCGGCGCGCAAGCCCGGTCGGGCCGGTGCGCTCGGTCAAGGTCGGCGCGCGGACGATGAGGGGCGCGTCGGGCGTGCGCTTGAAGGTGCGCTCGTAGCCCAGCACGCGGTGCGGGGGTTGGGTGTGGTCGTCGTAGGGGTCGTAGGTTTTGTCGAAATGCTCGGTCATGGCCTTCTCCCCGCCGCGGCGTGGATGCGCCGCGTGATCGGGGCCATTGTCGCTGTTTGCGGCGCGGAGTCGATTCCCGCAGCGGTGACCGGGGGCTGGCGGTGAGACCGTTGCGGGGCGGCGTGCTGAGGCGCGATGTTGCCGTAGCCGTCGAGATCGATGCCAACGATACGATACCGTTGGGTGCGGCGCTGCGACAGGTGGTTCTGGCGAGCGCTGAAACAAGCCTGGCGGCGCTCGGGCATGTGCTGGAGCGCGCGGCGGGGCAACTGACAGCGGGCGTTGAGCTGGTGGTGAGGCTCGACGGCCAGTTCGAGCCTGTCGGGCTGGGGGAACTTTGCCTGCTCGGGGAGCGGCTGAGCCTGGCGGCGATCGCCGATCCCTGCGGCGATCTGGCGGACGCATGCCGCGGCTTTGCCGGCGCGCGGGTGCCGCTGGCGATCAGCGCGCATCGGCATCCGCCGGGGGAACTGGCGCGCGCGATGGCGGCCGGGGGCTTTCAGGTCCTGCTGATCGATCCGGCAAGGCTTGAGGGCGGCGCGGAAGCGGTGCGGGGGCTGGCGATCTGCGCCGAGCTGTGCGGCGTCGAGGTCGGGCTGGTCGCGGTCGGGCAGGACGATGCGCGCGCGAGGTGTGTCGCCGAACTTGGTGCCTCGCTGGAAGCCTGCACGTGGCCGCTGGTGGTTTCGGCGGAAACGGCAGCTCGGCTTGCCGGATCGGGGGGATTGCGGGTTGGCGCCGCGCGTCGGTCGGAGGCGCCTGTTATCTCGCGGATCGTGTTTCGCCGTGTGTCGGTGCCGATGCGCCAGCTTTATGTCAGCGCGATGTATATGCGGCGGACGACGGAGCGGCTTTTCATCGAGCTTGAGACCAATGATGGCCGGCGCGGCTTTGGCGAGACGAACGGGACGGCGGAGGTCGTTGCCACCTGCGCCGAGATGGCGCGCAAGCTGCTGGGTGCCTGTCCGCTCGATCATCTGGCGCTGCGCCGCGCTTGCGTCGGGCCGATGACCGCGAGCCGGAACGGGCTGCGCGACTGGTCGGCCTGGGCGGGGCTGGAGATGGCGCTGTTCGACTGGCAGGGCAGGATGTTGGATCAGCCGATCTTCCGCATGCTGGGCGGTGGCGGCGAGACGAGCATCGAGGCGGTTTGTCATATCCCTGCGCTGGTGCTGGACGAGCCGGTGGATCGGCGGGACCTGCCGAAGCTGTTCGCCGATCCCGGGCGGCGGCGCGAGGTGGTCGAGCACACGTTGCACCAGCAACGTCATGGCGGCTTCACCGCATTCAAGATCAAGAGCACCGGGACGTGCCCGGAATGGGATGTGGAGCTGCTGCGGGATCTGCGTGCCGTGCTTGGGCACGGGGTGAAGCTGCGGTGGGATCCGAACGCCAACTATCCGCCGGCGCAGGCGATGGCTCTGGCGCAGCGGCTGGAGGAGCTGAAGCTGGAGTATCACGAGGACCCGACGCGCGGCATCGCCGGGATGGCGCAGGTTCGGGCGCATGTGGCGACGAAGCTGGCGACAAATATGTGCGTGATCGCCTTCGACCATCTGGCGCAAGCGATCCGGCAGCCGTGCGTCGATGTGGTGCTGGCCGACGTGGTGATGTGGGGCGGGCCGCAGAGCATCGTCGATCTTGGCGCGGTGCTGCCGCTGCTCGGGTTCGAGTTGACGATCCATAGCGCGTTCGAAGTGGGTATCGGGACGGCGATGAACCTGCAGCTTGCTGGTGCGCTGGCGCCGGTTCGGCGCGCGGTCGATTTCGGGCTGGAGAATATGGTGGCGGAGCTTGTCGTGCCGCGCATCCCTGTGGAGCGGGGGCGGGTCCGCGTTCCCGCGGGTCCGGGGCTGGGGGTGGAGCCCGATTGGGACGAGGTGGCGCGATATGCGATGGAGGAGCCTGTCGCGTTCGGGGTTTGATGTGGGGCCTGGTCGCGCTGACAAGCGCTTTGAGGGGTCGCGGGACGAGCGCTTCGAATCGGGACGGCGGGGCTGGCCGTGGGCCGGCCCCGTTCGGTGCTTTGTGTGTGAAGGCGCTGGGGTGCGCTATGGGCCTGGCCCCCTCCCCCCATCGATCCGCTTCGCGGCTCGATCCTCCCGCAAGCGGAGGGGGAGTTGGGAGGGAACTGGCCAATCGGGGTAGGGGATGATGGGCTGGCCGTGTTTGTCCACGGGAATGGGGATGGGATCGGCGGGGCGCGGCCAGCGCAGGCGGCTGCAGGAAAAAGTGCCAAGATCACCGCCATAGCTGATGATGGAGTCGTGCAGTTGGTTCCACGTGGCACGATCCATCTGGTTCGGCACGATGCCGAGATCGAGACAGATATCGACAAGGACGGCACCGATCGGGCGGTAGCGGTCCTCGGCAGCGATCTGCTCGAGCGTGGGCGGGCTTTCGAGGGAGGGCTCCCGGGCCGGGTTATGCAGCCGGGGGGCGGGTTTGCGGCGGGCGCGCTTCTTGCGCGGCTTGGGCGTGGGCACCGGGCGCATCGGATCGCGCAGGTCCTGGCCGCGGGCGGCGAGCCGGCGAAGCCTTTCTTCGAGCGCAGCGGCGCGGAGCAGGGCACGGCTGATGCGGGCGAGGATCAGCGTGAGATCACCCGTGCGGAGGATTATGGCGACGTGGGCGAAGCAGGGAAGGAGATGCGGGTCGGCGGCGTGCTGGCGCAGCGTGTCGGCGAGATTCCTGCCGTAGGCGATGAGCGTGTGGAGGAGGGTGAGGAAGCTGCCGACGCGCGGCGGCAGGGCCCGATCGGTGGGACCGGGGTGGAGGGAGGCTTCGGGTGGTGAGGTGGCTGCGTCGAACATCGGCGGGATATAAGCATAAGATTTCCGCGACGGTCAAGGATAAAATTCTCCTGAAGTGACTTTCTTCATGGAGGGTGATTAACCCGCCCGTCTCCAGCAAGGGCCCCTTGCGGGAGGGGGTTCATGGACCTCGCGCGGCTTCCTCCCTCATCGATCCGCTTCGCGGCTTGAGCCCCGCAAAGGGAGGGGGGCTCCCCTGAAACCGGCTTGCACTAGATATCGTTCGTGCCGGAGGTACGAAGAGGGTGACATGCGGCATTGGAAAGCAGCTTCGATTGTTGCCGGCCTTGCGGGGTTGCTGGCGGCATCTGCCTGGGCGCAGACGCCCGGCTCTACGACTGACCTGCAATCGTCGGGAGGGATTCAGAGCCCATATGGCGCCGCTGGTTCGCCGGGCACTGCCACGGCGACATCGGCAAACGTGCCTGGTCTCGAGCCGGAGAATGCCTTCGGGACAACAACGAACACGACAAGCGGGTTGGTGTCGGTCACATCGCCTAGTGGGGCGAGCGTGGCTATCGCGTCGTCTTCGCCTTTCACGCCATCCGGGGGAACATCAGCTACCTCGGTCCCAGGTGCGATTGGCGGGGCGCCGTCCTCCCCTGCTTCCGGGCAGGCGTCGACGACGGCCGGAGCCGGCGTCGCGCCGAATGAGAATGCGGCGTGCCCCTCGGTTGGCGCAGCGTTCGGAGCGGCCACAAGTATGCCGAACGACTGCATGCCGTGAGGCTGGCCTCTGCCGGCCAGGGCTCACGGTATCGTCAACTGCTGCCAGGCGGCGCGTGAATGGTGGCGAGTCTATCTACCGCCTGCGCTCGCTCAGCACGGCCGTTGCGATGCGTAGCGCATCCTCATATAGCCTGAGCCCACTTTGCGCCTTTTGCTGTAGTTCGGCCACCTCTTCGCGGGTCTTGTGTTTCAGGTGGCGCGGCAGCGCCAAGCCGCTGTCTTCCGTGGACTCCTCGTCGTCCCGCATTGCAAGCCTACGCTGAATGCCTTGCAGGATGACACGATTGCGTTCTACGCCTTTCCTGCCACGTTCCACATAGTGCGCCAGCTCTTCTGTGGACGCTCTTCGAGCGAGCTCGAACAGGGACTCGCCGCTCTCCTCATTCCGCTTCATGAGCCGGAAAAGTTCCTTTTCATCGTCTGGCTCAACGATGTCGATGCACAATTCGACGCACTCGTCACAGATGAACACAGCCGCCGGGCCGGCGATCAGCTTCCGCACCTCGTGTTGGCTCTTGCCACAGAACGAGCAGTAGAGAGTCTTTGGTGACGCCGGATCATTCTGTCTCCCCGCCGGGGAATGCGGGTGCTCATCGCGCACCGGCGATCCGGCGGCGTCAATTTTGGCGGACAGAATGTTCCAGTTCTTATAACCGAACGCTTTGGCGATCAGTTCCAGAGATTCGCTGTGAGTGATTTCGACGGCTTTCACTTTCAACGCGCAGCGCAGCGCGCGTGCCATAGCCTTTGCATCGCGGAAATCGCGCATGAGGGCACCTGTTTCATCGGCGAACGGAGGAAATCGGGGCCTGCCTTGCCGACCCGTTCGCCAATGGCGAGGGTGCGAGAGGGATTGATACGTTCACCATCCCCGGTGGGGCAGGCGGCGGGTGTATCGACCCTGCCGCCAGATTGAAGCACAGCCGGGCATCCTGTCAATCGTCGGGGTACTGGGGAGCTGCCGCACTATACAGAGCAACAGGCGAGGTGGATGGCACAGCTTCGTCCATCCCCGCGCGCCAGGCGGGAAGCGAGGTGGAAGTCGTGACCCCAGAGCGCGTCCAGGCTGACTGGAATCGGCCGCACCCTCACCCGCCGCGCTGCCGCGCGGCGACCTCTCCCGCAGGGCGGGAGAGGTGGACGGGGCGCAGATCCTACAGCGGGTATTTGATCAGGTTCTGGAACACGAGCGATGCCCGTGCCTGGATGAGGCGGCCGCCTTCCGCGATCCTGCCGACTTCGATGGCTGCGAAGCCAAGGCTTTCCACAAGAGCCGCGACGGTCGCACTCGCATCCTCATGGTCGCTCGAGACGAATACGACTCGTCGGCCTATATCGTCGGGCAATGGGCTGGCGAGAACCTTGACGGGCAGTTGATTGAAGGCCTTCACCAGCTTCGCGCCCGGAACACGCTCGGCGTTGACCTCGGATGTGAGCCGTCCCTGGTATTCGGCCTGCTGCACCTCAGGCGGCAGCATGAAGCCGTTCGTCACGTCGATGACGATCTTGCCCGACCAGTCCGGCAGCACCGCGCCGACGTCCTTGAAAGCGAGCGCTCCGACCGCCACCAGGACGATCTCGGCCTTGACGGCGTCCGCGACCGTGGCGGGCGTAACGCTCGGCCCGATTTCCGCGGCGAGTCCGGCAAGCGTTTTGGGGCCGCGGGAGTTGGCGATGACGACAGGAATGTCCTTGGCGGCGAAGAAGCGGGCGAGCGTCGCGCCCACCAGCCCGGTGCCTATGATGGCGTACGTCATGTTGAACTCCTTATCGATCGTTGCAGGGAACTCAGTCCGGGATCGGACCAAATAATCAACTCAGCGTGGCGAACGCTTCCGGTGTGAAGTCGGCAATCTGGTCGACTCGACGTTGCCGCACCTTCTGGAGCCAAGCCGGGTCCTGCAGTAACGGGCGTCCGACTGCTACCAAGTCGAATTCGCCGCGTTCCAGCCGCGCCAGCAGTTCGTCCAACGGTGCGGATCGGGCGCTCTTACCCTTAAAGGATTCGTAGACGTCGCCGGACAGGCCGATGGAGCCGACGGTGATGGCGGTAACGCCCGTGAGCTTCTTCGCCCAGCCGGCCAGGTTCAGCTCCTTGTCGACCTCGGGGAAGGCGGCCTCCCAGAATTTCGACTGCGAGAGGTGGAAGGCGTCCGCACCGGCGTCGACGAGCACGCCGAGCCACCGTTCGAGCGCCTGCGGCGTCTCGGCGAGCCGTGCGCTGAAGTCCTTTGGCTTCCATTGTGAAAGGCGGAGGATCGCCGGGAAGCGGGGGGTCACCACCGACCGGATTGCCTTCAGGATCTCGACCGCGAACCGGGAGCGCTGAAGGAGCGTCGCGCCGCCATACCGGTCGCTGCGCCGGTTGAGATCCTCCAAAAGGAATTGATTGATAAGGTAGCCATGGCCGCCGTGCAGCTCGACGCCGTCGAACCCGAGCCGCTCGGCATCGGCCGCTGCGCGCGCGAAGGCCTCGATGGTGTCGGCTACATCGGTCTCGCTCATCGGTTGGCCCACGTGCTCGCCTGTCACCGAGATCCCTGAAGGGCTCTCGTAGGGCGCCGGCGGTGTCCAGTCGGGCGCCGCGTTCGAACGCTTCTGTCCCGCGTGATACAGTTGTGGCGCGATGTGGCCGCCCGCCGCGTGGACCTCGTCTACAACCTTCTTCCAGCCGGCGAGCGCCGCCTCGCCATGGAAGCGGGGGGCATCAGGCTCGTTGAGTGCGGCTGGGCGGCTGACCCCAGTCCCCTCCGTTACGATGAGACCGACGCCATTCTCCGCGCGGCGGCGATAGTAGGCGGCGACCTCGGCGGTCGGTACGCCGCCAGGAGAGGAGGATCGCGTCATCGGAGCCATCACGACACGGTTCGGCAGATTGAGGGCGTTCAGCCGGTAGGGGCTGAACAGGACGTCAAAATCGGGCATGGGATATCTCAGGGTCGCGAGAGGCAGTTGACTAAAGCGCGTGAAATCCAGGTGATGGCCGCGGCGTTCACGTCGTCCTTGCGGTGCTGCATGATCCAGTGACGTGTGTTGGACCACATCGATCGTTGCAGGGTCTTGGACGACCGACGCCGACTGCTCGGATGACCGCCGTCAGACGTTGCTGATGCCGCCGTCGACGACCATGTCGGAGCCCGTCATGAACGAGCTCTCGTCCGAGGCGAGGAAGAGGGCGGCGTTGGCGATCTCCTCGGACTGCCCGAGTCTCCGCATGGGACTGTAGTCGACATACATCTTACGAATTGCGGCGGCCTCCTCGGGCGTGGTCGCCTGTGAGTCGAGGATCGGCGTTTCGACGGGGCCGGGGCTGAGGGTGTTCGCGCGAATGCCGCTGTCCTTGAACTCGGCCGCCCAGGTCCTCGAGTATGAACGCAGCGCCGCTTTGGTGGCCGCGTAGGTGGAGTGGTTCGCCAAGCCCATGTAGTGTATGGCCGAGCTCACGAGGATGATCGATCCTCCGCGACCCATCATCGGCAGCATCTTCTGCACGAGGAACAGAGGCGCCCTGCAGTTCAGGTCAAACGTGCGGGCGTAGTGCTCTGGCGTGATTTCGGGCAGCGGCACTTGCTCGGTTATGCCAGCGTTGGCCACGACCACGTCCACCTTGCCCTTCGCGCTCCGGACGGCCTCGGCGAGGCGGTCGATGTCCTCAAGCTTGGTCATGTCCGCCGGGATGGCGGTGACCTTGCCGCCAATGAGCTTCACCGCCTCATTGAGCGCTTTCTGGCGCCGAGAGGTGATGAAGACATGCGCTCCCTCCTTCACGAAGCGCTGGGCGATGGCGAGCCCGATGCCGCTGTTGCCGCCGCTGATGACGGCGACCTTGTCTTGCAATCTTGACATGATACTTCCTTCGGTTTGCGCCCCTGGATTGCCCGGGGAAGTGTTCCGCGGGGTGGCGGATGACGCTTTCAACCCGGGGCATGCGCGGTGAGTTGGATCGCAACGGACCGGCGTTCAGTCTGCAAAACTCGTCATCGGTGGTGCGTTTTTCGACCGGCTGCGGCTTAACTTCATGGCCCCCGCTGTCCACATGGCGTGATGCTGTCGAGGGTATTGGACGCGGGTCTTTGGAAGCGCACCAACGGTGCGGGATTGCATCCTATGATCGACTGGGATGACGTACGCTACTTTCTTGCCGTCGCGCGTGGGGGCTCGGTTCGGGCCGCCGCCGAGCGCCTCAGCGTGAACCACTCCACCGTGCTGCGACGCATCGCCCAGTTGGAGGAGCGCCTCGGGGCGCACATGTTCGAGAAGTTGCCTTCGGGGTATCGGCTTACGGATGCGGGGGAGGAGGTCCTCGAGTTCGCGGACCAGATGGAAGCGTCGTCGAATCATCTGGAGACGCGCGTCTTTGGTCGCGACCAGAGCGTGCGCGGGCTTCTGCGGGTGACGCTGGCGCCGACCCTCGCGACACACCTGCTCATGCCGGAGTTCGCCGATTTCGCGCGGCTCCACCCCGAGGTCGAGATGGAGATACTGTCGCTCAGCGAGCCGGTGAACCTGACCAACCGAGAGGCCGACGTCGCGATCCGCGTCGTTTACGACCGCAACGCGCTGCCGCCCAATCTTCACGGCCTGAAGGGACCGGAGCTGTTCGGCGGTGTCTACATGTCCCGCGACCTCCTTGCCGCGTGGCGCGCGGGAGCGCCTGAGCGCATCCGTTGGATCGTCAACGACAAGTATGACCCGGACTGGGCGCACGAGGGTGAGGTTCGCGTTACCGAGGTTCCGTTCAGGACGACGGACGGCGAGGCGCAGATCGTCGCGGTACGGCAGGGGCTCGGGATGACAACGCTGTCCTGCTTCGTCGGAGATGCCGACCCGCTGCTGGTGAGGGTGCCGGGCACCGGCCTGCACAGGCACGGATCGCTCTGGCTGCTCACGCAGGGCGAGACGCGCAAGACGAAGCGCGTGCGGCTGTTCACGGAGTTCCTATCCCGCAGGCTCGCCGCGCACGGACCGCTTCTCGCGGGGCTGTCCGCTTCCAGCAACTGACGAGGGGCAGGTCGCTGAATACGCTTGCAGAGACCCCAACCGCTAGTACCGCTGCACGGAGATTTTGACGGCGATGCACGCCGCGGGGAAGAATCAACAGCGTCCACGGGAGAGGCAAAAAATGGGTCTTGTTGCAAATCTCCTCGTCCAGACGATCATCTGGTTCAGCTTCATGGGCGTGATCATCTTTGTTGCTGCAGGCACGATACACTATGTCGGCGGGTGGCTCTATCTCGGTGAAATGGCCGCCATCTCAGTCGTCTTTGGGCTGCATGGGGTGCGCGTCGATCCCGGCCTTCTTAAAGAGCGCCTGAAGCCGCCCGTGCAGAAGGATCAGCCGCTCGCGGACAAGCTGGTCCTCATCCCAGTCCTGCTCCTCGTGTTTGGAGGGATGGGCTTCATGGCAGCGGATGCTGCGCGCTGGCACTTGTCAACAATGCCGCCTTCCGTGCAGTGGGCAGGATGCGGCCTCCTGCTGGCGGCGTTCTTGTTCATGTATTGGACCATGCGCACGAACAGCTTCGCGGCGCCCGTCGTGAAAATACAAAAAGACCGCGGGCAGAGGGTCATCACAACAGGCCCTTATGCCATTGTCCGCCATCCGCTCTATTTCGGTGCGCTCTTCTACATCGCCGGTACTTCGCTCGTGCTCGGCTCATGGTGGGGGCTTGCGGCGGTCCCTATCCTCGCCCTCTCGCTCGCCATTCGGATCGGCATCGAGGAGAATGCGCTGCGAATGGGTCTCGAGGGCTATGATGATTATGCGCGCCGGGTGCGCTGGCGTCTGCTGCCGCTTATCTGGTGACACAGCTCACGAACCCACTAAGGTTCACACATCACCACGATTCCACGCCGGCTACTGCCTGATTGCAGTGCGTGTATGAAACCGCCGACTAAGGCCGGGCTGCGTGGCCGCTTGTCGCCGGCTTCCCGCCAACGGACGGTGTCGCACGGCGCAATCGTAGTTTTGCCAGTTGCCACCGCGTCTGGCACGTTTGTGACCGCGGCCGGCTTCGGGCGACGGCGAACGGCGGGTTCGCTAGTCGGCGAACTGTGGCCCCCAGCTATGCCGAGGCTTGTCGTCTGCGTCGCCGGTACCAGGTAACATACGTGATGAGCTCGTAGTTTCCCGGTGGTACAGGCTCGTTTCCCTGACGAGATGTCGGCCTCGAAGCCGACCGACATCGGGTGGTCTTACTGGCGCCCAGGGTTGGACGGCGTTGTCGAGGTGGGCACGCTTCGCGGTAGCGACGTCGGGCTCCCGACACACTTCCATGGCGAGAACCAGATCACCTTTGTTCTCTCTGGCAGGCGCAGGTTTCTCATCCGCGGCGAGGTGATCATCCTCGTGCCTGGCCAGGGCACCCTGATCCCCGCGGGGGTTGGGCACCGGTCCTTTGCGGAGCCGGACGGCGTTGCCTGCCTCAACGTCTACGCGCCCGCGGGCGAGTATGACGTGGCCGCGATGATGCGCGACGCCGAGCGCCTGTGGCGCAAGGCGGGCCACATCCGTTGCGCGGAGTTGGCCACGGTCGTCCGCGAGCACCGGCTGGGTGCGGAAGGGTGCACCCCGGCGAGCAGCGCCGTTCCAGCCGACGCGACCTGCTTACAGCCGGTGAGCCGAGCGGCCGCGCGAGCCGGAATGAGCCGCGAAGGCTTCTCGCGCTTGTTCGCCAGGCATCATGGCATGCCGCCCCACGCCTTCTGGCTTATGGCCAGGCTGAACCACGCACGCGGGTTGCTCCGGGCTGGCGAAGGCATCGCCGAAGTCGCCGCTGAGGCCGGCTTCAGCGATCAGAGCCACCTCGGACGATGGTTCCGGCGCGCCTTTGGCATCACCCCGGGCCGCTACCGCTCGGGGTGGCTACGGTCACAAACGTGCCAGAAGCGGCGGTGACCAGCCCCTAAATCTTGACTCCAGGAGAGTGGATGCCGCGCGCCATCCGAAGTTCGGAGCCTGGCGCCCCGCGACAGCCGCCCCGCCGCGATGAGCAAGGATGGTCCCGTGCCAGCAACATATCTCAACGTGATGTTCTATTTGCTGGTTGTGGGCGCTGGCGTCAGCGTTGCGCTCCAGCAGGTTCTCAACGCAAACCTCCGAATGGAGTTGGGCTCCCCATGATGGGCTGGATTCGTCAGCTATCTCACCGGCACGGCGGCAATGCTGACGATCGCAATCACGTCCGGTGAGCCGTGGCTATCCGAAACCATGGCCGCGCGTACATCGTGGATTGCGTGGACCGGGGGGATCTTCGGTGCGATTTTCATCAGCACGGCGATCCTTATGGTGCCTCGCTTCGGCGCCGCGACAGTGCTCGCTCTGATTGTCGTCGGCCAGATGCTCGGTTCGCTGGTGTTCGACAATTTCGGCCTGCTCGGCGTCCCGCAGCATCCGGCGAACCTCACGCGCCTGGCCGGGGCAGCTTTCCTGATCCTCGGCGTTGTCTTGGTCCGCGCATAGCCGGCAAACCCTTGATAGGCATCCAATGAAGCGCGTCATCGCCGCCGACATCCACGGCAACCACGATGCCCGACAAGACTACGACGAGGTTTGCCGCTGTCGCTCGCGCGCCACATCGAGGATCGCCTCGTTGCCATCCTGCGGGCGGGTGCCGTCGGCGGCGTGAAGGACAGAGGAGGTAATTTTGCATGATATCGTAGACACGCCCGACTGGTCGCGGCTCCCGCGTCCGGTCGATGACGGGGCGGTCCGCCACCTCCCCGGCACGCGCCTTCCGCCCGTTTCACTCCAGGCCACGAATGGTGAGAGGATCGACCTATCGGCCTGCTGCGGTCGGTGCGTCGTGTATATCTATCCCAGAACCGGCAGGCCAGGGGTTCCCAGCCCGGACGGGTGGGACATGATCCCTGGGGCCCGCGGGTGCACGCCGCAGTCGTGCGCATTCCGCGACCACTTCGCCGAGCTGAGACGGTTGGGCGTCAACCAGCTCTACGGCCTCTCTACACAGGATCCGGCTTACCAGCGAGAAGCTGCCGACCGCCTGCATCTGCCTTTTCCGCTGCTGTCGGACGAGCGCCTTGAATTCTCGCACATCCTGGGTCTGCCAACCTTCGAGGCCGGCGGGATGACGCTGCTGAAGCGTTGCACGCTGGTCGTCGACGATGGGCGGGTAGCGCACGCGTTCTATCCCGTATTCCCGCCGGACCGGAACGCCAGTGAGGTCATCGCGTGGTTGACGACATCGCGGGGATAGACGGCTGGAATGAGATGAAGCGCGCCAGGCAGTGCAGCCGTCATGAAGCCTGCCGGGTCGGTTCTTGGCAACGGGGCGGGAACCAACCCGTCGCGCGTGACACGTTGTCCGATGTTGGCACCTGCCACTCATGGCCGGCGGACGACCGTCGCCGATGTTTATGTCCGCTTTCGGAAAATGACTCGCTTAGTCTGAAGGACCGATATAGACGCACAGCGGACCTCAGCGCACCCGAAGCCGTCATCGGGTGGGACGCCCGTGTAAAGAGGTTGCAAGCGCGAAGAGAATTCTCCCCACCAGCCTCCGATCAAGCCTGTGCGACCCGATGGCCACTCACCTCCGCCCCGTCCTCCGGGCGTAGCGCCAGGAATCCCGGCATCGCCGCCAGCGGCAACAGCGCGATCAGCAGGAACACCGCGCGGAACTGCGGCACGCTCGGCACGCCGCCCGGCCCCGACAGCATTCCCAGCAGCGCGGCGCTGATCGAGACGCCCAGGCCCATCGTCAACTGCTGCACCACGCTGCCGAGGCTGGTGGCCCGGCTCAGGCGCGCCTGCGGCATCTCCGCGTAGCTCAACATCTGCACGCCGTTGAACTGCACGGAGCGCACCAGCCCCATGCCGATGATGGCCAGCAGGATCAGCCAGTGCGGCGTGTTCCGCGACAGCGCCGCCAGTCCGGCGATCGCCGCCGCGCAGACGACCGAATTGCCGACCAGCAGCCGGCCGAACCCGAAGCGGCGCAGCG
>Ga0335074_10008398_pt1 | contig 14350 bp, 11 predicted proteins | sample Lox_Sample_23_FD_206715 | JGI IMG/M metagenome (GOLD analysis project Ga0335074, IMG submission 206715) | Soil microbial communities from Loxahatchee National Wildlife Refuge, Florida, United States - Lox_Sample_2.3 | ecosystem: Environmental > Terrestrial > Soil > Wetlands | place: USA...
ATCCTCGACCGCAGCCGGCACAATGCGCCGTCCGGCCGCGAGGATCTCCTCGGCCGTGAACACCGGAGCCGTATCGGCGTCCTCCGCCGCCTGGCGGGCGATGTCTTCGTCGGTGGCGGCATCGACCTGGCGCCAGTCGACCTTGGCGAGGTCGAGCTCACTGCGGGAATGCGGTGCCGTAGGCATGGCTTTCACCCTTGTTGGCTGGGCGCAGGCTGATGATCCAGCGCAGTGGGTTCTCCGCTGTGCCGCGCCACGTGTGGACGCAGACCAGGACGCGGCCGGCGACCGCGCCGTAGGCGATGATCCGCCGCTCGCTGTAGTCGCGGCGGGTGTCGTCGAACTCGATGGTCGGCCCGTCGAACAGCGCCATGGCGATCTCGAACGGCAGGCCCCGCTCGCGGGCGTTGCGGTCGCTCTTGGGTGGATCCCAGCCGAAGCGCATCCGGGACAGACTAGGTCATTGACCCAGTATGTCAATGACACGGGAGATACTCCATCCGCAAAGGGCACTTAGCGGATGGAATCACAGGACTTCCCGGCCGGCCGCCAAGCGGGAAAATCTCCTCACCGCGCGTGTGGCAAGGGTGCCATTGGGCGGGAACTGACCGTGCCGGCCGCGCTGACGCCGACGGATCGAGGACCCTGGCGAGAGGCCGTGATCAGGCGACAAGCGGCAGCAAGGCAAGCCTAGCGCCCAGCAGACCGACCGTGACCGCGACCGCCTTGAGATAGGTATTACCGCGAGACTGCCCCGTCAGACGCTTGGCGATAAGGACTGCAGTATTCCGCCTTCGGTCAGCTCGGCAATCAGCGGCTGCAGCTCGGCTTCATAGTCCCGCCACCGGCCGATGCCTGCGCCATTGATAGGCCGACGCACCTGATCTCGGCTGGCCGTGCTGACGCGCCGGTTGAATTCGTAGAACCGTTCGCATGCCAGGTCTGGTGGCAAGTCGAGGAAGGCCAGAAGCCGCGCCAATGTCGCATCGAAGTCATCAACCCAATCGGTCAGTGCGATGGTGATCATCGGTATCGGCAACGCATTCTGCCAGTGGCGCATGACTGTCTCGTGCTGCGCGATGTACCAACCGAGGTCGGCGAGGTCGTGCGCATAGGGATGATAACCGAAAAAGCGCCGCTGGAAGATCGACAGACCAATGTCGCGCGGATCGCGCGTGCAACGAATGACTCGGGCGCCTGGCAACAGCGTCGCCAGGAATCCAAGCTGCATCGCGTTGCCAGGCATTTTGTCGGTTATCATTCGGGCCTTCGGCGCCAATCGATGCAGCGTGCCCAGGAAATACCCGGCGGCTCTCGATAGCGCGGGTCGGTCGAGTGTCGTCAGCCGCGCGACGGAATCGGGCGTGAGCGCGGACCCGGCAAGGTGCATCACCAAGTTATGCACCTCCGGGCGCTCTCCGGCACCGTGCACCATGCGATGCGCCGACAGAATCTGTTCCGTCAGGCTCGTCCCGGATCGTGGCATGCCCACGATGAAGACCGGCGCTGTATCGTCATTGGCGGCCCGTGCTCCGTGGCGCAATCGCTCGGTGTCGAACCGTTCGCGCGTGGCGGCGACGAACGCCGCGTGCCTGGCACGGGAAAATGGTTGCATCCTGCCAAGCAACGCGTGCGCCTTGCGCCAATGCCCGAAGGCGTCCGACCTCCGGCCCTGGCGGGCTTGCAAGCTGGCGAGGTCAAAGTGGGCGATGATGCGATGCTCCGGTAACGCCGCGCCATCGGTATCCGCAAGCCGGGCGACACGCGCGATCAACCGCGCCCGCGCTTCCTCCGGATGGTTCCGGTCGACGTCGTCCAGCGCGATCCGCAGCCAGGTCAAGGTGATTTCCGCGTCACCAGGCGCTCCCGCAGCTGCCGCCACCTCGGCCTGGGCCTCTGCTCTCCGTCCGAGCATCAGCAGCGCGGCGGCACGTTGCGCCCGCCAGTGCATTCCCTCTCGCCCGGCGGGCGGCGGATCCGGCAGGACTGCCAGGGCTTCGGCGGCCTCGCGCTCATGGATGAGCAGGTACGCCAGGTTTAGGCGGGCGGCGACGCAAGCTGGCTCGCGCGCCAGCACGGCCCGCAATCGCGCCATTGCCTCCACCTGGTCGCCGCGCAGCCCTTCGAAGGCGGCAAGGTTGGCGTCCGCCAAAGCGTGCCGGGGGGATATCGTCAGCGCCCGCTGCAACGCAGCCGTGGCGGCGACGATGTTTCCGAACCGGTAATGGGCTACGCCAAGACTGACCCAGGCGTTGGCGTCTTCCGGCCGCAGGCGCACACATTCGCGCAGCGCGGCAATAGCCTCTGGCTGCGCGTTGCAAGCCACACAGGCGCGCCCAAGTGCGAGCTGTGCATCGGCCGAGCCTGGCTCCACCGCGACGGCCGCGCGCGCCCCGTCGCGGGCGGCGAGGGCGTCGCCATTGTCCAGCAACGCAACGGCGAGGTTGATGAGCGGCGCGCTCTCGCCCGGCATGACCGCGGCACAATGGCGGAACAGACGCACAGCCTCGGTCAGCGCGCCGGTGGCGTGCAGGCCCACGCCCAGATGAAGGCTCGCAAGCGGGTCTTGCGGCGCCAGTTGGTGCGCCCGGGCCAGCAGCGTCACGCCGGCCGATGCCTCGCCGCCACGCACCAGGGCAAGGCCGTGGAGCCGGAGCAGCGTGGGATTGTCGGCATCCTGCGCCCGCAGTGCGGCGAACAGCGCTGCGGCCTGCCGGAAATCTCCCGCCTGATAACGCGCTATCGCCGTGGCCATCCGGTCAGCCGCGCCGGTCCATTGTACCACCATGTCGTCAGGCCGAAATTGCTATTTAGTTATGGTTTACCTGCGCCGATCGTGCGACAGTTTGGCACGTCGGGAGTGTAAATGGCACGGGAGACGGAATTTGAGCGATAGCGATTACACCGTCTCTACGCAGGCCGAACTGAACAGCGCGATCGAGTCGATCAATAGTACAACCACCGCGGGCACCTACACCATCACCCTGTCCGCGAACATCATCGAAGGCCAGGTGGGGCAACCCGCCGGGCTTTACACCCTGACCTTGGCGCCCGGCGTCGATGTCGTGATCGATGGTGCCGGCTACACAATCGACGGGAATGGCGTCAACGGCGGTATCGCGGTCACCACGGGCCATGTCTCGATCTCGGACCTGACCTTGAACGACACGGTGGCGCAGGGCCATGCCGGGATCGCTGGCGGCGGAGGCGGCGCCGGTCTCGGCGGCGGGTTGTTTGTCGGACCCGATGCGACAGTCACGATCGACGACGTACAGTTCGTGGACGACGCCGCAAAGGGCGGCAGCGGCGGCTCGCCCAGCGCGGGCGGCGAGTCCGGCGGGCAGGGCGGCAAGTCGAGCCTGATCTACCTGGCGCTTGGTGGCGGCGGCACCAACGGCCCGGCCGGTACAGCGGGTATCGCCCCGGACGGGGCGGGCGGGGACGGCGGTGATGGCCATGCCGGTGGCCTCGGCGTCAATGGCGGCAAAGGTGGCGCGGGGGGCGCTGGGGGTCAGCCGTCCACCGACAGTTTCGGTGAAAGCGGCGGTGACGGCGGCGATGGCGGTAACGGCGGCCTTGGTGGAATTGGCGGCGATGGCGGCGATGGCGGGGGCGGCGGCGCTGGTGGTGCTGCCAGCCCGGGGACGCTGACATTTGGTGCCGACGCGGGCGATCCCGGGGATGGCGGCAAAGGCGGGGATGGTGGCGACGGCGAGTTTGCCGGTGGTGGTGGCGGCGGCGGCGCGGGCGGGCGCGGCGCCAGAGGGGGTTGGGGCGGATTTGCCGCAACGGCAGGTGCTCCGTACGGCGAGAGTTCCGACGGCAGCGATGGCGGGGATGGCGGCAAAGGTGGCGACGGGGGCTATGGCGGCGGCGGCGGCGGCGGCGGTGCTGGCAGCACGGGCGGCGCGGGCGGTACGGGCTACGGTGGCACGACCGGCCAGGATCCTGGGGCAGGCGGAGCCGGCGGCGATGGCGGCGCCGGTGGTAACGGCGACTTCGGCGCTGGCGGCGGCGGGGGCGGCGCCGGCGGGAATGGCGGTCGCGCTGGCCCCAACAACTCGAATTTGGTGCCAGGCGAGGCACCAGGAACCAGCGGTGCTGGCGGCAGTGGCGGACAGGCCGGCCTCGGCGGCTTTGGCGGCGGCAAGGGCGCGGACGGCGAGAACGGCAATCCGGGCGCGACTTCCAGCGGTGCGAACGAACCCGCGAGCGTAGTCGGCGGCGCTGGCGGTGGCGGCCTGGGCGCCGGTGGCGGCATCTTCGTGGCCGAGGGCGGTCAGCTCACGGTGGACGGCGGCCTGCTGACTGGCGGCAGCGTCTCGGGCGGCGCCTCCGGCGGCCCCGGTGCCGGCGTCGGGAGTTACTACGGCAGCGGCATCTTCATCGAGGGCAACAATACCGTCACGCTGGCAGCGCCGACCGGTGCTGCCCTGACGATCGATAACGTGATTGCCGACGAGCAGGGCTCCGGCGGTGTGGGCCTGGGTAAGCTTTCAATCGGCCCGGGCGGCACGGTGAACCTGGCCGCCACCAACACCTTCGCCGGCGGCATCATCGTTACCGGCGGCACGCTGGCACTGTCCGCGCCGGGCGCCGCGGGCTCTGGCCAGATAACCTTCGACGCCTCCAGCGATGCGACGCTCGGCTTCGCCGCAGCGGACGCGCCAACCAATTCGATCGCCGGCCTTGCCTTGGGCGACTTTCTCTGGGTGACGGATAAAACCCTCGCGTCAGACCTCTATACGCAAGTTGGCGATGGCGGCACGCTGGAGATCGGTTTCACGGGAGGCGGCAGCGTCGACCTGTCGATCATCGGCAGCTACACGCAGGCCGATTTCCCCATCATCGACAACAAAATCCCGGTTGACGCGGTGCCATGCTTCTGCCGCGGCACGCGAATCATGACCACGAGCGGCGAGGTGCCGGTCGAAGATCTGGCGATCGGCGATCGCGTCATCTGCCGGTCGGGCGCGGCACAGCCGATCATGTGGATCGGGCAAGGGCGTACGCTGGTGACGCGCGGCCGCCGCAGCGCTGCCACGCCAGTGATCGTGCGCAAGGGCGCGCTGGCCGACAACGTGCCGCATCACGATTTGCGGGTGACCAAGGGGCACTCGCTCTATGTCGACGGCGTGCTGGTTCCCGTCGAGTTCCTGGTCAATCATCGCTCGATCCTGTGGGATGATCACGCGCAGGAAGTGACCGTCTATCATATCGAGCTCGCTGACCACGATGTACTGCTGGCCGAGGGAGCGCCGGCGGAGAGCTATCGCGACGACGGCAACCGTTGGTTGTTCCGGAATGCTAACAGCGGCTGGGATCAGGGGCCGAAGTCGCCTTGTGCACCGATTCTGACCGGAGGACCCATTGTCGATGCCATCTGGCGGCGGTTGGTAGACCGGGCTGGTCCGCGGCCCGGGGTGCCGCTGACCGATGATCCGGATCTGCACCTGTTGGTAGATGGCAGGCGGGTGGATGCTATGTCGCGAGATGGGGAAGCCTATATTTTCCCGCTGCCCACTCGGCCGGTGTCCGTGCGGGTGGTGTCGCGTTCCGGCTCGCCGGCCGAGTTGGGCCTGATGCGCGACATGAGAGAACTCGGTGTCGCGCTACGGCGTATCGCGCTTCGCCAGGCTTCGCGATTTTGCGTCATGGAAGCGGCGGACGAGTTGCTGGCAGAGGGTTTCCATGGGTTCGAAGCGGATAACGGCTTACGCTGGACCGCCGGCGATGCGCCGCTACCGGCGGGGCTGTTCGCAGACTTCAATGGGTCGATGGAATTGGTGCTGCATATCGGCTGCACGGCGCGGTATCCGCTGTTCGGCGAGCCTGTCCAGGCGGTCGCCGCCTGACCCTGCTGAACTTTGGCAGCACCAGTGGCACGAGCACGCCGGAACCGGCCACGTTGCCGGCCTGATCGGTCTGGCGGCGACACGACACCGGCCGCGCGACGGACCAGCTCGGCCGAACGCCGCGCCAGCCTGCCCCGCTCGAAGGGCGACCGCACCGCAGCGGCGTCACCGTTGCCATCCCCTACGGCGCCACCGAACTCTGCCCGGTGCGTGCGCTGCGCCGCTGGCAGGACCCCGCCGGCATCACCGCCGGGCCGGTGTTCCGCCGCATCTGGCAGCCGCCTTCCCCCCGCACGCCGGGCGAGACCCCCCTGCCCGCCCCCGTGGTCGGCACCGTGGCGATCGATGCCGGTACCGTCGCGCGCATCGTCAAGGCGCGCGGGCTGCGACGGGTTTCGATCCGCGCGTGCTCGGCGGCCCCAGCCTCAAGCGCGGCGCGCTCACCACCAGCATGGATCGTGGCGTCCACCCGACCTGGCTCAAGCAGCTCGGCCGGCACAAGAGCTACGCCGTACTCGACGAATACCTGGGGCTCGGCGACCCGTTCGAAACCCACCCGCTCAGCGGCGTGCTGTAGCGACCCGGCCCCGGCGGGCGACATTGCAATGCCACGCCGCGCACGTCATCAGCCGCCTGCGCCACAGGCCATGAGTCGCGTGATCCTGGGCAGATTCCCGCGCTGAACGCGCGCGGCTTTGCTTAAGTCGCGTGAACGGGGGAAACCGACAACCGTCGCCATTCCCTACGACGCCACCGAACACTGTCCGGTGCGCGCGCTGCGCCGCTGGCAGGCCGGAACTGACGAAACGCCTTTCTGGTACGCATAAGCAGACAAATCGGGAACGATATACGTCGCTTGAGAGCATCACTCAGATCCCGCAGAGGCTTCAATCCGCCACCGTTTTCCGACAGCTCCACTTTCCCGATCTTCGAAGAGGTGCCGTTCCTCGACGCCGGCGACAGTCGCACGTAGCCGACCAGCATTTGCGGAAAACCTCATTATTCGGGTTTCCGTACAGTGCTCCATTCCGACAGGGTTTGTCGTGCAGTTTTCGAGAGGCAAAGCACCCCTCTTGCCGGCCCCTCGGGGTGGCCAGCGGAAAACTTGTGATTCCCGACATCCCACATCTTGGGCGCTGCGCGGCATCCGGCGGTTTTTGGCGGATCCCTGCGGTTGCCCAGCCGCCGCGTTCCCGGTCTGTCTGCTTATGCGTACCACAAGGGCGTTTCGTCAGTTCCGGCCAATACCAGATGTTCTTCAGCCTGAGACGATCGGCCGAGGCTGGCACTGATCTGCGATTGTTCGTGGAAAGCGCCTATCCGATCTCGCCGGCAAGCCGGCCGAGAGCGCCGGGCATCATCAGATTCGCCATCCTGGCGATGAAGGTGCTGCGCGGCGAGCCGATCAGGCACCCGCCGCGCCGATAGCCCTGAAACGGCACAGGGCGCCCAAAGGCGCCCCGCCGTAGGATAGTCTCTCGGCAACCGCTTCGGCTCTCGCCTATCTCGCATCGCGCGTGGACCCGTTTCCGGGCGGGGGAGCGCTGTCGCAGCCGATCTGTCGCTCGGGACAGGAATGTAAGGTTTCCGGCTGGCCGAAGCAAGCCAAGCCGGCCGAGCCAGTTGTGCAGGGACCGAGACGCGGTCACTCTCGCCGCCTTGATCCGCACTTATCGCGCGCGAGTGGCCGCAAGAGATTGATATCATTCATCCGATGCACGATCACAGATGCAGCACCGCGCCGTCAGTCAGGCGGCCTTCACCTTCCTCGGCCGGCACCCTTGGCGCCATTTGCCCGCGCGCTGATACACTTCGCTTCCGATCTCGCGCCGCTCCTCCCAGCTTCCCCAGCGATGCGGCCATGTCGCCGGCCGTCGCCAGCGACCCGATCAGCCCATGCACGCTGATGTTAATGTCGTGCCGGTCCAGCTTGATACCGTAGCCGGCTGGCGAAACTCGCACCGCTGCCATGTCGGGATTACCACACGATCTGTCCAAAATCGTACGCTAAGCCGCCAAGGCTTGGAACGTGTCGTGAACTTCGCGTAGCGGCCGGAACGGGACGGTGAGATCAGGTGCCGTCCAGACGTAATCGCCGGTCAGGGCGATGTGCTCCCATCCCAGCGGGGCGACATGGGGCAGGAGGTCGTTGGAGACCACCGTTCCTTGTTCACGCAGCCGCTGGACGACCCGGTCAAGGTAGACCGTGTTCCAATGAACGATGGCAGCCGTGATGAGGCTCAGGCCCGACGCCCGGAAGCTCTGATTCTCGAATGTTCGGTCTCGGATTTCACCCTGGCGATGGAAGAACACCGCCCGCCGGAGCGCGTTGCTGGCCTCGCCCTTGTTGAGACCGGCGTGGCTGCGCTGACGCAACACCGGGTCAGATAGCCATTGCAAGGTGAACAGGGTCCGTTCAATCCGCCCGAGCGCACGCAGCGCCCGCGCCAGCGCATTGCCGGCACCGGCCGCTGCCAGCTTGCGTACAATGACAGACGGAACGACCGCACCGGTTTCGATCGAAGCCTTCAGGCGCATCAGTTCTGTCCATTGCCCGAGGATCGCCGCCGTCTCAACGGTATCTCCGATCAACGGCGCGAGTAGCGGCCAGGTGCTGGGTTTCTCAGTCGTGTAGAGCTTGCGTTCTTTCAGATCCTTGATCCTGGGCGCGAACCGATAGCCGAGCAGATGGCAAAGGCCGAACACATGATCGGTTGCTCCGCGGTGTCTGTATAGTGCTCGGAGATGCGAAGATCGGTTTGGTGTGCATGATGATGCAGCCCGTCGAGCACATAGGGAGCCTCGCTCATCGTCGCAGAGATCACCCGCGTGTAGAATGGCCCGTAATGACCTGACACGTGCGTGTACATGACCGCGCCCGGGTCGATGCCGTATTTGGCGTTGACCGACTCGCCCGCGCCAGCGCGGCCTCCGGCTCGGAAATATTGCCCGTCCGAGGACGAGGTGGTCCCGTCATCCCAGATCGCCGCCATCGGATGCTTGTGGTGCGCGTTGATGATGGCGGCGCGGGCGGCGACGTAGTTGTCGTCGCTGATATGCCACTGCGCCACGTTGACGAGGTGCAAATAGCCCAGACCGCGCGATGCATCGGCCATACGGGCGAGGCCAAGATTGGTGCCGTCGGCCAGCACCGCCGCCAGAAGCGCGGGTTTGTCAGTGGCGGGATTGCCGGTGCGCAGGTGCACGAACCGGTCAGCGAATCCGGTCCAGGCATTGACATCGCTCAGTACCTCTGTGATCCGCACCCTCGGCAGCATTCCGTTCAATCGAAGAGCCAGATCGCGTGCCGCTTCTGGAACAACGGGCGGGGTCCGGGCGATGAACAGTTTGCCGCCCTCGATCTCGACCCCGTCGAGTTCACCGCGCCCAGCACGCTCGCCGACGACGGTCAGCCGCTCGCACAGCGCCGCCGTGCGGGTGGAAATGTAGCGGCCCGGATCGGTCTCGCCGTCGATTCCCACGTCCCGTGCGGCTTCAGCCGGCAGGAGATAATCCTCGAACGCCCGATAGTCGCGTCTGCCGGCGACCCAGATGTTGCTACCCCTCAATCGCTCGCGCAGCGTGGCAAGGACTGCCGTTTCGTAGAGCCGCCGGTCGGGCGCGCCGCTCGCGAAAATCAGCTTGCGCCACTGCGGCGGCAGGAAGGATGCCGGAGGCCGCTTAGGCAACACGCGAGTGCCGTTCCGGTCCATGGACCGGAGGAGTTCGATGGCGGCCAGCACCGGATCGTTCGGCGTGTTGGACCGGAAGTCGAATGCGGCAAGGAAGCGCGGGCTGAAGCGACGAAGCACCGAATATCGCTCGGTCGCGGTGACCAGGATGTCCTGATCCGCTACATCGGCGACAGCGCCGATGACAGGGAGCACGCGGTCGAGTTGCTCCATGCCGATCTCTCGTTCGACAACAGCGACGCCATCCTCCCCGGCTTCCTTGGCGTGCCGGAGGGCGGTGATGGTGCGACGGAATAGAACCAACGCCCTGGCGACGTCGCGCCGTGTCGCCTGGAAGCGTTGTTCGTCGCGGTTTTGCGCCCGGCTGAACAAGGTGCCCATGTATTTCTCGAACATGGCGATCATGGCGTCGGTCAACCGGGTTCCAAGGCTCGCGGTCTGGACGATGAGGATCGCCGTCCGCCGTGCCGGTTCGAGATCGGCGATGTGCTGCACGGTCATGATCGCCCCCTCATCGATCAACCGGGCGAGCCGGGCGGCATGGATGTTTCTGGTGCGCGCGGAGTCGATTCCCAACTCCCGCGCGTATTCGAGGCGGTCCAGCAGCGCGACGATGTTCGAGGGGGCGGGCGACTCCGAGTAATCACGCAGCCAGGCGAAGCGGGACCTGCGTAATTCCGGATCGACGGTCAGCAACCTGGCGAGTGTGTCCCGCTCCGCGTCGGACATATCGGCCGCGAGCGCCTCGAAGGTTTTCTTCCGTGCGCGGGCACGCGCGGTCAGCCCGATCCGCTCCAGCACCGCCGGCGAGGGAACCAGAACGCCTGTCGCCCGAAGGTGGGTGAGCATCGCCAGGATGATGGGCTCGCCGCGGTCCGTGGCCCACGCCGTATCCGCACCAACCCGGAGGCAGGCCCGCCAGTCGGCGAGGCCAAAACTGCGGAGCCCCACGAATTTTTGCAGCTCAAGCAAATGCTCGCGGCGGGTTTCGGCTCGGCGTGCATAATCTCCGAACAGTGCCGGATCGACGCAAGTCTGCTGGGCGACGAAGGCGATCATCGGCGCGGGCGGCACTTCCGTTGGGTCCAATACCCGCCCGGGGTGGCGGAGGATACAAAGCTGAACAGCGAAACCGAGCCGGTTGCTCGCGCGGCGTCGCGACCGAACCACGGCCATGTCGGCGTCATCGAGCACGTAATGCTGGGTCATAGTGGTGGTATCAGTCGGGACTGAGAACAGCCGGGTTCGCTGTTCGGGGGACAGGAGGGTGCGAACGGGCATTGGTGGGCTCCGGTTGGTGGCAGCCCCCCCGTTCATAAACAGCTTGCCTTTCGACACAATTCTGCAAGAGGATATTGAAAGCAGAATCATGAGGAAATGCCGTGCCGGCCAAATCCATTCGCAAACGTTCGTTTACGAAAGGCTCCAGCCCATCTGGTGGCGGCGCGTTGCTGGGCTATGCCCGTGTCTCCAAGGGCGATGAGCAGACCAACACCTTGCAGGGTCGCGCCCTCCGGGCTGCCGGCTGCCGACGCATCTTCGAGGAAGTGGCCTCTGGCGGACGCTGGGACCAGCCCGAGTTGCACCACGTGCTCGACCACTTGCGCGAAGGAGACACGTTGGTCGTCTGGAAGCTTGACCGCCTATCGCGCTCGCTCAAGGACGTGCTGCACATCATGGAGTGGATCAACGGCGCAGGCGCGGGCTTCCGGTCGATCACCGAGAACATCGACACGACCACGCCGGCGGGACGGATGATGATGCAGATGGTCGGAGCCTTCGCCGAGTTCGAACGTGCCATGATCCGTGAGCGAACCTCCGCCGGCCTGGCTGCGGCCCGGGCTGAAGGCCGCATTGGCGGGCGCCGGAAGAAGCTGGATGCTGGGAAGCGGCGCGAGATTGCCGAGAGCGTCATCTCTGGTCGCAAGACAGGTGCCGACATGACCCGACTCTACAACGTCAGCGCGCCAACCGTGTCACGAATCGTCGCTGCTTACCGCTCCGGCTAGCATGGTGCTCAATCGTTCGATGACCCTTGTTAGCTCACCGACTCTCATCCCTGTCGCTTGCATGCCGCCGACGTCTCCGAGCTTCGTTCGCCACGATCAGGATAAAACCAAGCAAGAAGCTTATCGTGTAACCGATCCTATAAGACTGCGAATAAGAGTTCTCCCGATCCGTCAGAATTAGATGCATGACCAATAATAGACCAAGCCCTGACAGTACCGAGCAAGTGGCGATTAACGCTCCCAATCCGAACAGACCGGCCAAGGCGCACACGACCCTGCCCGCACATCCGCCGATCGCCACGCAGATTGGAAGAAATCCCATACCCCGCCACATAGTCGATTACGTTGAGATCCCCGATTGTCACCACAGTGATCGCGCTTGATATAGCGATATCATAGCGAATCTCGCCCAGGGCAGGGGCATTCGCATTAGATGCCGCCCCGCCGATGTGTTCGTGGTCCGTTCCAGGCGCCGCGGGGCTTAGCGTACGATTTTGGACAGATCGTGTGGTGACCCCAAGTAGCTGCCCAGCAGACGGAAGAATCCACCGCTGCTGCCGAGCGGCGACGGCCGTCAGCTGGGGCATCGGCATGATCAGGGATAGATCACCGCTTCTCGCCGTATATGTCGGCTCCGCGACCGATCGACCCTAACGGCTGTGTGGGGCACAAAGCCTTCAGGCGGCTTTGGAGCAGTGGACCACGCGAAGCGGGTATTCGCCCCGACGCCGTGACTGGACCTACGCCGGTCGGTCAGGCCAGAGTAAGATGCTCTCCGAAGCGGGATCGCAGAAAGAGGCTTGGGCCGTGATCGAGCGTTTGCCGTGGTGCATTCGGATTGTCCGAGTGCGCCCTCTAATACCAAATCCCTGTGATCAGAACCGATGTGCCCAGTCACGCAGCCCGACCGACATGATGCGCCAGGGCTGAGCGATCAGCTTGTTCCAGGCGTCGCAGCAATGGTCGACGATGTTGTCGTAGGACGTGAACACGCGGTTCGACAGCCAGTTGTCGCGCAGGAACTGCCAGATATTCTCGACCGGGTTCAGTTCCGGACACTTCGGCGGCAACGGCACGAGCGTGACGTTGGGCGGCACGACGAGCTTGTCGGACATGTGCCAACCGGCCTGGTCGACGAGAAGGAGCGCGTGCGCGCCGGGGGCCACCGCCAGCCCGATCTCTGCCAGGTGCCGGTTCATCGCGTGGATGTTGCAATGGGGCAGCACGAGGGCCGCGCCCTTGCCGAGCTTCGGACAGATCGCGCCGAAGATGTAGGTCGACGCGGTGTGTTGGTCGTGCGGGGCAGACGGTCTGGAGCCGCGCCGGGCCCATCGGCGCGTGATCTTGTTCTTCTGGCCGATCCTGGCTTCGTCGGCGAACCAAACCTCTATGCGGGCAGGCCCGATCTTTGCACCGGCAAGACCCCTGTCGCGCTGGCGCTTGGACTGGCGGCCTGCCAGCGCGGCCTCTCGGTCGGGTTCGTGACCGCAGCCGGCCTCGTGCATCAACTGATGGAGGCGCGGGACGAGCGGCGCTTGCTGAAGCTGCAGGGGCAGCTGGCGGCGCTGGACCTACTGATCGTCGACAAGCTGGGCTACGTCCCGCTGTCGCAGATCGGGGCCGAATTGCTGTTCGAGGTGTTCAGCCAGAGGCACGAGCGCGGTGCCACCATCGTGACCTCGAACCTGCCCTTTGAAGATTGGACGAGCGTGTTCGGCGTGGAACGGCTGACCGGCGCGCGGCCCAATCGCCTCACCCATCACGTTCACATCCTGAAAATGAATGGTGAGATCTACCGCCTGGGACAGTCCCGGGCGCGGCGCCGGAAAGGCGGCGAACAGGCCGGAAGCGACCCGCGCGTGGTCAGGAGATTAGCGGAATTGACGACGGGCGATACCGGCTTCATGAGGCCACGGACATGAGAAAAGCCCCTGCAGGGGCCTTTCTCATGTCCGTCACGCCATAGCCCAATGGCCTGGTTTTGCTCCGCCGTTGACACTCGTATAGCTCGCAGCAGATGGTACGGCATCGACTGTGCGGGGACAACAGGGATTATACCGATCGTTCCGTAAACGAACAACGATCGTGGAGCGGCACCGGAACGCCACCACGCCGCGCTCCGGCACGGCAACTTTGGTCACGCTGCGGATTTATCTCCTGGTGAGCAATCACTCAGATTGCAGGCGATCGAAGGTGATGGCCACTGATAACGCCGCACCGCATTCAGGAACGCCTTGACCGGCGGCGACGAGCGCCGGCCGGCGACGGTGACAACGCAGACGCTGCGGGCGACAGCGGGCGATACCACCGGACAACCGATAACACCGGGGAAAATGGCCGTATACTCGGGAAGAAAGCAAATGCCCAGCCCTGCCGCGACCATCGTCAGAATCCAGTCCTCGCGTTCGCTCTGATACGAGTAAACCAGAGTGACACCTTTTTCGCGGCACCGTTCGCCAATAAAATCGTAGAACTCGCAATTGATCCGCGAGAGGTAGAACTCTCCGTCAAGTTCCGCCATCGCGACGTTGCTGTGCCCGGCAAACCGATGACCCGCGGAGCAGGCAATGACAAACCGTTCCGAATAAAGTTCCGACGCTCTGAGAGGCTCCGGAAAGTCATCGGGGCGGGCCATAAGCGCCACATCCAGTTCGCCCTTCACCAGCAGGTCGCAGAGCCGGTCCGGGACGTCCTCGAGAATGGTTACTTCGACACCGGGATTCTCCGCTCTGAAGCGAGCCAAGAAACCCACGAACTGCACCGGTGCGATTGTGCACATCACGCCGATTGCGAG
>Ga0335074_10008399_pt1 | contig 14349 bp, 10 predicted proteins | sample Lox_Sample_23_FD_206715 | JGI IMG/M metagenome (GOLD analysis project Ga0335074, IMG submission 206715) | Soil microbial communities from Loxahatchee National Wildlife Refuge, Florida, United States - Lox_Sample_2.3 | ecosystem: Environmental > Terrestrial > Soil > Wetlands | place: USA...
GTGTGAGGTAGCCTTGCTCGCCTTCCCAGAATCCCTTCGCCTGGGCGACGGGGATCTCGAGCTCGGTGGAGAGGATCGACGCGACCAGCTCCGTGAGCTGGATATAGCGCTCCTTGTCGTACGGGTCGGTGGTGTAGGCGAGGCCGTTGTGGGCGATCGCCTGCACCTTGCGGGCCCAGTCGAGCAGCGTCATGGGCTCTGTTACATATTGCGGATGAGGGCATCGCCGAAGGCGGACGTGGAGACTTCGGTGGCGCCCTCCATCAGCCGCGCGAAGTCGTAGGTGACGGTCTTCTGCCCGATGGTCCTGTCCATGGCGCGGATGATGGCATCGGCCGCCTCCGCCCAGCCGAGATAGCGGAACATCATCTCGCCCGAGAGAATGACCGACCCCGGATTCACCTTGTCGAGATTGGCGTACTTGGGTGCCGTGCCGTGCGTGGCCTCGAACACCGCATGGCCGGTCATGTAGTTGATGTTGCCCCCGGGTGCGATACCGATGCCGCCGACCTGCGCCGCAAGCGCATCGGAGAGATAATCGCCATTGAGATTGAGCGTCGCGATGACGTCGAACTCATCGGGGCGGGTCAGCACCTGTTGCAGCGTGATATCCGCGATCGCGTCCTTGACGATGATCCTGCCGGCGCGCTTCGCCTCGTCCATCTGCGCGTTGGCCGCCTTCTCGCCGGAAGCGGCCTTGGTGCGCTCCCACTGCTCCCAGGTGTAGGTGGCGTCGCCGAATTCGCGCTCCGCCAGCTGGTAGCCCCAGTTGCGGAACGCGCCCTCGGTGAACTTCTGGATGTTGCCCTTGTGAACCAGGGTTACGCTGCGGCGCCTGTTGGTCACGGCGTACTGGATGGCGGCGCGGATCAGCCGTTCCGAGCCGTCCTTCGATACGGGCTTCAAGCCGATGCCGGAGCTTGCCGGGAAGCGGATCTTGGCGTAGGCCTTGGGGAAGTGCTGCTTGAAGAGCGCGAGGAATTCCCGGTTCTCTTCCGTGCCCGCCTCGAACTCGATGCCGGCGTAGATGTCTTCCGTGTTCTCGCGGAAAATCACCATGTCCACCTTCTCGGGGTGCTTCACGGGCGAGGGCACGCCCTTGAACCAGCGCACCGGGCGCAGGCAGACATAGAGATCGAGCAGCTGGCGCAGCGCCACGTTGAGCGAGCGAATACCCCCGCCCACCGGCGTGGTGAGCGGGCCCTTGATCGAGACCAGGTAGTCGCGGCAGGCGGTCACGGTCTCATCCGGCAGCCAGCTGCTGAACTGCCGGTTCGCCTTCTCGCCGGCGAACACCTCCATCCAGTGCACCTTGCGGCGACCACTGTAGGCCTTCTGCACCGCCGCATCCATGACGCGCACGCTCGCGCGCCAGATATCCGGGCCCGTGCCGTCGCCCTCGATGAAAGGAATGATGGGATTCTCGGGTACGACGAGCTTGCCGTCGCGCAGCGTGATCTTCGCACCCTGCGCGGGGGGCGTGACGGACAGGGAGGCGGCCGTGGACATTGCGAAGACTCCTTGCGGGAACTGCAACCGGCCGCGCGAGCCGGATGCGCCCGCGGGCGGGGACGGAATGCTAGCACAGCTTCTCGGGTGGGCCGTGCCACTGCCTCCGGACCGCCCTCCCGCCTCCGCGTCCTCCCGCGCCGGGGTCCGAGCTTACGCTGCGCGATGCGGATGAGTGTGCGACACTTGTGTGAATGTACAACGCGAGCGAAGGCGGCGCTCCTCAGCCGCTGGCCAAACCTTCCCTGCTCCGCAAGCTCCTCGCGGTGCGCCCGGTTCAGCCGCGCGACCTCGCCGGGGCGGAGCGTCTCAAGCAGACCTTGAGCGCCTGGTCGCTCATGTCGATCGGCATCGGGGCCACCATCGGCACCGGCGTGTTCGTGCTCACCGGCACGGTGGCGGCCAACCAGACGGGGCCCGCCATCACGCTCTCGCTCCTCATCGCCGCCTTCGGCAGCACGCTCGCGGCGCTCTGCTATGCGGAGTTCGCGGCCTTCCTGCCGGTGCCGGGCAGCGCCTACAGTTATACCTACGCGACCCTCGGCGAGGCGATTGCCTGGTTCATCGGCTGGAATCTGCTGCTCGAGTATGGGATATCCGCATCGGCGGTCGCGGTGAGCTGGTCGGGCTATGTGGTGAACCTGCTCGCCGAGGCGCACATCCACCTGCCGGCGAGCCTGGTGAACGCGCCGTTGCAGGAGAGCGCCACCGGCCACCTGATCGCGACCGGCGCCATTATCAACATGCCGGCGGTGCTCATCATCGCGGCGATGAGCTGGGTCTGCTATGTGGGGATCCGGGAAACAGCCGGCGCCACCAACCTCATGGTTGCCCTGAAGGTCGGAGTAATCGTGATCTTCGTGGTGGCGGGACTGAAGTACATCGATCCGGGCAACTGGCATCCCTACATCCCGCGCAACGCGGGCACTTTCGGCCACTTCGGCTGGACCGGTGTGCTGCAGGGCGCAGGGATCATCTTCTTCTCCTACGTCGGGTTCGACACCGCATCTACCACGGCGCTCGAGGCGCGTAATCCGCAACGCGACCTGCCGATCGGGATCATAGGCACGCTGGTGGTCTCGACTGTGCTGTATGTCGCGATGGCCGCCGCGATCACCGGCATGGTGCCGTATTTCAAGTTGAATGATCCTCAGCCGGTCGCGGTCGCTCTCGATGCGCATCCGGCGCTGTCGTGGCTCGGTGTGTTTCTGAAGGTCGGCATCATCGCCGGCATGACCTCGGTGATCCTGACCTCGCTTCTCGGGCAGCCCCGGATCCTCCTCTCCATGGCCGACGATGGCCTGCTGCCACCCGCAATGAGTCGCTGTCACCCTCGGTTCAAGACCCCGCACGTATCGACCCTGGTCACGGGCGTCGGCGCGGCACTCATCGCCGGCGTCTTTCCACTCGATGTACTCGCCGACCTCATTTCCATCGGGATCCTGCTGGCTTTTGCGGTGGTTTGCATCGGCGTGTGGGTGATGCGTCACACCCGCCCGGATGTCCACCGGCCCTTCCGCGTTCCCGCGCCCTGGTTGCTGTGCCCGCTTGGCGCGGCCGTGTGTGTGACCATGACCTATTTCCTGTCGGATGCCACCTGGATCCGGCTGGTTCTCTGGACGCTGCTCGGCGGGGCGATATACGCGCTTTACGGATTCAGGCACAGCAAACTGCGGAAATGAGCGAGCAAGGGCGCGGGGCCGAGGCGATCGGCGCAGTGCGGCCGGGGACGCCTGCCGCTGATGGCTTCTGGATGCCGGCGGAATATGGGCCGCACGAGGCCACGTGGCTCCTCTGGCCGGCGCGTCACGACAACTGGCGCGAGCGCGCGCGGCCGGCGCAGGCAGCCTTCGCGCAGGTCGCCACGGCCATTCGGCGCTTCGAGCGCGTGCGTGTCGGTGTGATGCCGCACCTACTCGCCGAAGCGCGGGCCATGCTGCCGAAGGACATCGAGGTCCACGGCATCGAATACGACGACTGTTGGATGCGGGATGTGGGCCCGACTTTCGTCGTGAGCGAGCGGCCGGGGACCCTTTGCGCCGTGCACTGGCGCTTCAACGCCTGGGGCGGTCTCTATCATCCCTTCGACCGCGACGAGCGGGTGCCCGTGGAAGTGCTGGCTCACTCAGCCGCGCTGCCGATGCGGGAGCGCTATCGCGGTCCGATCACCCTCGAGGGCGGCGCATTTCACGTGGACGGCGAGGGCACCGCGCTCCTCACCGAGGAGTGCGCGCTCGACTCCAATCGAAATCCCGAGATGACGCGCGCGCAAGTGGAGACAGTGCTCAGCGAGCATCTGGGCGTCGGCCATTTCATCTGGCTCGGCAGAGGGGTCTTCAACGACGAGACCCGCGGTCACATCGACAATCTCGCCTGCTTCGCCGGACCCGCCAGGGTGTGCCTCGCGTGGACGGATGACAGGCGCGATCCTCAGCACGCGATCTCGCTCGATGCCTGGGAACGGCTGAGTGCGGCGCGCGATGCGAAGGGCCGGCGGCTCGAGGTCTTCAAGCTGCCGATCCCCGGTCCGCTTTACATGACCGAGGAGGAGGCTCGGGGTCTCGTGCCGAGCGCCTCCATGAAGCCGCGCCGCGCCGGTGATCGTCTGGCGGCGAGCTATGTCAATTTCTATTTCGCCAACGGCGCGATCATCATGCCGCTGCTCGATCCGCGCACCGACGATGAGGCCGCGACGGTTCTGCGACGCGCCTGTCCCGGACGCCTCATCGTCGGCGTCCCGGCGCGGGAGATCCTCCTCGGCGGCGGCGGCATCCACTGCATCACGCAGCAGGTTCCAAGCTGGAATCTGGCGCGGCATCGTTGATTGGCGCAAAGCCGCCTGCGGCGCGTTGCTCGGCCCATCGTGGGCCTCGCCCCTTTGGGGCCGGCGCTGCGCGCCGTGACTTGCTGTTGGTCTAACCGGCGATTCTCGCCGCGACGTCGAGCCAGGCGCGCTGCGCGCGGCGGTAGTGGCCGGGGGCTATGCGCGCCTGCTCGAGCAGCTCCCGCGCCACCCTGCGGGCCTCGTCCCGCTGCCCCTGCGTGTCGAGGAGCTGCGCGTAGCGGACGGCGGCTTCGGCGCCCGGAAAGGAGTTGGCGAGCAGCCGGTATTGCTCGAGCGCCTTTTCCGTGCTGCCCTCGCCTTCGAGCGCGCGTGCATACAGGAGGTGCCCCTCGGGCGAGCGGAAGTCCGGATTTTGCCGGAACAGCTCTTCGAGCGTGGCGCGCGCCGCGGCCGCGGTGCCGCTGCCGAATTGCGCGCGCGCGAGACCCAGCATCAGGTTGGGATCGTGCACGTAGAGTCCGGTGAGCGCGTGCCGGTATTGGCCGATCGCTTCCTCGTAGCGGCCATGGCGCACGAGCTCATCGCCGAAGCGTTGCCAGGCGGCGACGTTGCCCGCAATGCGCGCCTCTTGCTCGTAGCGGCGCAGGTCCGCGAACGGATCGACGGCCCGCTTCAGGCCCCGGGCGGTGCGCTGCGCGGTCCGGCTGCGGAAAAGGTCCGGAATGATCTCGATGGCGATGTACGCGAGAGCGGCAATCGCGCCGATCCCTGGCCAGATGAGCGCCCAGATCCAGAGCGTGTTGCGGCCGGCTTTGATGCAATGGACGATCGCCACCGCCTGAATGATATAGGGCAGTAAAAGATAGAGGATTCCCATACCGCAATCGTAACGCATCTCGCTGCCGCGCCGTCCCCGGACCTCGCCGCTGTCCGATGCGATATGCTCGGCGCCATGGGGTGGTCACGATCGATCGGGCGCCGCTGCGAGGTGCAGGAGGCGCGCATGCGGCCCACATGGCTTCTGCTCTGGCTCATGTCTCCGATGCTGGTGGCCGCGCAACCGGCCGCTGCACCGCCACCGGTGGCGGCCGCCGCCGCGGGGCCTATTGCAACGGCGCCGCACCGGCTGCGGATCGGACTCGTGCTCTCGGGCGGCGGCGCGCGTGGCATTGCACATGTGGGCGTGCTCGAGGTGCTGGAGAAGCTGCGCGTGCCCATCGACGCCATCGCCGGTACCAGCATGGGAGCGGTGGTCGGAGGGCTCTACGCGAGCGGCCTCTCTCCCGATCAGATCGAGGCCACGGTCCGATCCATGAATTGGGAGGAGGCGTTTCGCGATCAACCGCCGCGCGAGGACCTGACGCTGCGGCGCAAGCAGGAAGATGAGAACTTCCTCGTCAAGTTTCCGATCGGCATCAAGGGCGGCCGGCCGGTGCTGCCCATGGGACTCATCGAGGGACAGGGCCTGACGGAAATGCTGCGACGGCTGACACTGCCCGTGGCGCGGATCACGAACTTCGACGACCTGCCGACCCCGTTTCGAGCCGTGGCGACCGACCTCGAGAGCGGACGCGAGGTCGTCATGGGCTCCGGTGATCTCACCAGCGCCATGCGCGCCAGCCTGTCAGCGCCCGGCGTGTTCGCCCCGGTCGAGCGCGGCGGCCGGATGCTGGTCGACGGCGGCATATCCGACAATGTGCCGGTGGATGTGGCGCGCGCGATGGGCGTCGATGTGGTGATCGTGGTGGATGTCGGCTTCCCGCTGCTGCCGCGCAAGAAGCTGACCAGCGTCACGGCAATTTCCAACCAGATGCTCGCGATTCTCATACGGCGCAAATCCCAGCAGGAGCTCGCGCTCCTCGGACCTCACGACATTCTCATCCGTCCGGATCTCGGGGATACCTCCTCTTTCGACTTCGGCAACGTCCATCAGCTGTTGGGGGTCGGCGCCGCCGCCGCCTGGCAGATGCGCAAGCGGCTGGCCGCGCTCGCGGTGAGTCCCGCGCAGTACGCGCGCTATGAGCAGCGGCGCGCAGTGCTGCGCCGGCCGCCGCCGCGCATCGACTTCGTCAAGGTGCAAACCGGCTCGGCGGCCTTTTCGCAGCCGATCGAGAAGCTCTTCAAGGACATGGTCGGCAAGAAGCTCGATCCGGACGCCGTCGGACGGCGGATCACCACGCTCTACGGCGAGGGCGGCCTCGATACGCTGGATTATCGCGTCGTGCGCCAGGATGACGAGTACGGGCTTCTGGTCGATGCCCGTGGCAACTCCATCGGACCCAACTATGTGCGGTTCGGGCTGAGCCTGCAGGACGACTTCGAGGGTGATTCCACCTACGATGCGGCCATCCGCTACGTCATGTCGGAAATCACGCGCACCGGAGGCGAGTGGGTGAGCGATGCGCAGATCGGTCAGACCACGCTGTTGTCAACCGAGGTGTTCCTGCCGCTGTCGCAGTTTTCCGGCTGGTTCGTCATGCCGCATACCGCGGTCGAGGCCCGCAACCTGCCGTTTCTCATCGGACAGACCGAGCGCGCGCAGTATCGCATCGACACGTTCGATTACGGGCTCGACTTCGGCAAGCAGTTCGGCAACTGGGGGGAGATCCGTACCGGGGTGTACCGCGAGGAAGGGCATTCGCGTCTGACCATCGGCGATCCCGATGACCCGGAGCTTCCCTTCCCGGCTTTTCAGATCTTCGGCTCGCGCACGTACTTCGCCCGCTTCACCTACGACACACTCGACGACATCAACTTCCCGCATTTCGGCGAGCAGGCGATGCTGCAATGGAGCGGGGAGCGCAACGTCGTCGGCGGGGAGCCGAACTCGAACCAGGTTACCCTCGATTTTCTCGCGGCCCACACCTGGGGGGACCGCGATACCCTCTCGCTCTCGATGTCGGGCGGCAGTGACCTCGATCGCGTGACCGACCTGCGCCTGGAATTTCCGCTCGGTGGCTTTCTCAATCTCTCGGGGTTGAAGCAATACTCGCTCTACGGGCCGCGCTATGGCATCGGACGGCTGATGTTCTATCGCAAGATCGGGCGGGGCGGGCCGGGGTACTTCGACGTGCCGGTGTACCTCGGCATGTCACTCGAGGCCGGAAACGTCTGGCAGAACGCGAGCGATGCCAAGTTCACCAACCTGCACAAGGACGCGAGCGTATTCCTCGGCCTCGATACGTTCCTCGGGCCGGTGTACCTGGGGAGCGGCTTCGATGATCATGGGGACCAGGAGTTCTACCTGTTCCTCGGCCGCACATTCTGAAGGGGTTACAGCCCGCGGCTTTCCGCGAGATTCTCGACTTTGTCGAAGACCAGCGACGGCCGGTCACCGGCGCGCGAGTACTGGTGGCGGCGGCTCATCTCGGCGAGCGCCGCATCCCGATCAGCGGGGGTAGGGTACCAGTGGATACGGTGCCACTCGGGACCGAGGATCTTGCGAAACGGATCACCGGGGGGAAGGCTGATGCGGATGCCGTAGGGGCGCTGCCGCTCGACGGGCGGAACTCTCAGGTTCTGTAGCTGGCTGATACCCATAGGGGCGGGAAGCTTAAGGGCGCGGAAAACGCGGCGCAAGATCGCCCGGGCGCTCATGCGCGGCCGCGGCGGCTCGCGGCGCCTTGAGTTGCGGCTCCCCGGTCCCCACACTGCGCACATCCCCGCCGCAGGAGATCTTCGCCATGGCCCTCCTTCGCAAGAAGACCACGATGCCCGCAGCCGCCGAAGCACTACCCGGCCGCAGCACGCCGCTCGAAGTGCCGCCGACGCATTACGTGAGCGGCCATCGTCTCGTGCCGCCCTATCCGGCCGGGTTGCGTGAGGCCGTCTTCGGGCTTGGTTGCTTCTGGGGGGCCGAGCAGCTCTTCTGGCAGCTTGCCGGCGTCTATTCCACCGCGGTCGGCTACGCCGGCGGCTTCACCGCGAATCCAACATACGAGGAAGTGTGCACCGGCCTGACCGGTCACGCGGAAGTGGTGCGGGTCCTCTACGATCCGGAAAAGATCGACTACGAGGAGTTGCTCGAGGCCTTCTGGGAGTCCCACGACCCGACCCAAGGCATGCGTCAGGGCAATGACGTCGGCACCCAGTACCGGTCGGTCATCTTCGTCACGGACGCTGAGCAGCGTCAAGCCGCCGAAGCATCCAGGCGCGCCTATCAGGGCCGACTCACCGCGGCGGGGCACGGGCAGATCACGACGGAGGTTGGTGATGCGCCGCCGTTTTTCTACGCGGAGGACTACCACCAGCAGTATCTGGCGAAGAATCCGCACGGGTATTGCGGGCTGGGCGGGTGCGGGGTTGCCTTCAGACCATAGGAAAAGCTGGAAAAGCTGCTCAGGATTTCCGCATCGGTATCAGCCGCGACCAGATCGAGCCCGCCTTAGGCGAGTCGTCCTTGCCCTCGGCAGGGAGCTTGTTGCCGCCTTGACGGATGAGTGAGGGCGCGGGTCCCTCGAGCTCAATCACGGTGTGGCCGTCCTCGGCGCCGACATCCTTGCGAGCCGTCACGCGCCGCTCTTCGAAGCGCTCGTGTTCCGCGAGACTCACGCGCTTGATGCACGGCGCGTCGAAGAATGTGGCCAGGTAGCCGGCCACCGCCGCCGCCGCCGTTTCGCTCGAAAAGAACCCGAGGCGCAGCGCATGCATCTGACGGTCCTGATCCAGTCCCGTCACCGCGTAGAGTCGGTACTCGGCAAAAATGCTCAGGCACGGCACTTCGTGCGGGTCGATCTCCTCTTCAGACAAGAGGAGCTGGATGGCGAACCAACGCGAGCTTTGGTCGTCTTCGAGCTCGAGCGGGGTAAGGGGTCGAATCGTTTGGGTGCAGTCGATTTGCAGAGCCTCGGTCGGCGCTGACTCGATCTCGGGCTCGGCCAGCGCGATCTCGGGCTCGGCCATCAATTCGACGGCGCTGACCTCCACGACCGTTGGTCCGACGGGCGCCGCCTCCAAAACCGGCGGGTCGCCTATGTCGGACTCGCCGGTGGGCGTCTCCGTAGCGGGAGCCTCCCCCTTGGGTGCATCAGCTGCGGGTGCCTCGACTTTGGCCGGTTGCGCCTTAGGCTCGAAGGCCGGCGTATCGAACGTGAACACGGGCACTTCGACCTGATCCGTCACCGCATTCGGATCGCACTCCAAGTTCGAGTCCGGGGCGAGGGCAAGATCCGGGGGCGGTGCCAGGGTCGGGGCCGGTGCCAGGGTCGGGGCCGCATCGGCTTGCGGAGCGACTTTTGGCGCAACCCGCGCCGGTGTTGGGGGCGAAGCGGACGGCGCTGTCGCCTGCTCCTGCCGGCGACTCTCTAAGAGGCACCTTGCGCCGAGCTCGGGCAGCACTTCGTCGATGTTCCAGCGGAACTCCGGCTGGGGTTTCGCAGCGACGGGGGCCGGCGCGGCCGGCGACTTTCGACGAGTCGCTGGCGCTCCAGGGCGCTTGAGTCCGGGTCTCTGCGCCACCTGTCTGGCCGTCGCGAGACGCGCCGTAGCGGCGAGCGCTTTCCTATCGTCATCCTCGGGACTCGCTTTGAACGCTCCAGGATATTCCTCGCGCAGAGTCATGAGCATGGCGTCGGCCTCGAGGTCGGTCTCGATGATTCCGACGCGCAGCAGAAACTGTGGACGACCTTCGTGGCGACGCTCGAGTCGATAGACGTGCAGATGCTTGAAGCGCCGCAGTGCGTTCGATATGCCGCCAATCGGAGTCGAAGAGGAGCGCAGGTTGATCACGAATGGGCCGGAGCGGACAGTCGGAGCCGGCTCGTCCGACGGCACCGGCAAATCCCCGATGCCCAGATGCCAGAGCTCTTCGGAAGCACGTACTTTCGTTTCTTTGCCCACGAAGCTGCGCCCGGGGTTTTCGACCCCAATATGCATATTCTGGCGAGCATGGTTGCGCCGCGGGATGAACTGCTCGACGTTTTGGCAGGGAGTCCGTCACAAACTCCAAAGGGAGGAGTCCGAAGCCCGACCCTGGACTGCGACCTTTCTCACATTTGGCGGCCCATTAAGTGGAATCCGGATGGCGGACCGGCGGTAGCTATAACTACGTATGGCATCGCGGCATTTACCCTCAGTATCGTGGCGCGGAACAGCCCACCAGCACACCGGGTCAGCGCGCCCATGAGAAACCCCTCGAATCCGAAGAACGTCAGCGGGCGCAGCAAACCACAGCCGCAGGCGCGCCCCTCGGCCAAGCGGTCGCAGTGGCACGCGGTTTCGATCGTGCCCGGCAGGGACGCTTGCCCCGCGGTAAGGGAGTTGGGTCGTAAACGCTGGTTATCCGCCGAGGCGCCGCGGTTGCCGCTTCCCGGCTGCACCGCCGCTGCGTGCGGTTGCCGTTACCGGCACCATGAGGACCGGCGAAGCGGACCGCGCCGCAACGCCGATGGAGACGGGCGCGGATTGTCGCGGCACTACGACGGTCCCGATCGGCGCTCGACACATCGCGACCGAAGAAAGAGTTGATCCGCCGCCGCGGCGGATCGGTTGCCCGTCAGCGCCCCTGCGGCGCGCTCGTCCGCGCGCTTCCGCGAAGCCTCTGCCCAAGCGCCGCTCATCGGCCTCGAGCCCCAGCTCGGCACGCTTCGTGCTGAGCAGACGCCAAAGCCTTTCCTGAAGGGTAATCGAGCGACCCATTGCCGCCGGCTCGTCGCCCGCGGCGTGGCGGATGACATTCAACTGTTGCGAGGCCTCTCGTCATGAAAATCCTTGGCTGCGGACTTGTTGCGCTCGCGCGCGGCGGCGTCTCCATGGAGGAAAATTGCAGGTTGCATGTAAGAGTTGCCGGGAAAGGCGGGCGCATCCATGCACGACTCGGCGCGGGGGGAGCGGCGATGGTGGCTCTCGCGCTCGCGGGTTGCGGTGGGGGAGGGGGCGGATCCGGCAACAGCAACAACAATCAGCCGCCGTCCGCCCAGTACACGATCGGCGGCACGGTCAGCGGACTCACCGGTGCCGGACTCGTCCTCGAGGACAATGGCGGTGATAACCTCACCATAACGGGCAACGGCGCATTCACCTTCGCGACCAAAGTCAACTCCGGAGGCGCGTACTCCGTCACCGTGGGAACGCAGCCATCCGGTCAGACCTGCACGGTTGCGAATGGCAGCGGCACGGCGAGCGGCAACGTCAGCAACGTGGCGGTCTCCTGCACGAGCTCGGGCGCGGGCGTGACGATCGGCGGGACGGTCTCGGGCCTCACCGGGACCGGACTGGTGCTGCAGGATAACGGCGGCGATAATCTCAGCGTCACGGCGAACGGCGCCTTCACGTTTGCGACCGCGCTCGCGAGCGGCAAGGCCTACGCGGTCACCGTGCTCACCCAGCCAACGGGTCAGACCTGCACCGTGAGCGACGGCACGGGCACGACGGGCAGCTCCAACGTGACGAGCGTGGCCGTCGACTGCAGCGGTGGCTCGGCCTCGGTCGGGAAGTTCGCGTACGTAGCCAACAATGGCGACGGGACGATCTCGGCCTACACGATCAATGCCAGCACCGGCCAGCTCACGGCGGTTTCGGGCAGTCCCTATCCGGACGGTACGGCACCGGCGGCGGTGTCCCTGGCGCCGAACGGCAAATTCGCGTTCTCCGCGAGCAATAACGGCAAGCAGATCTATGCCTACACCATCAATCAGACCACCGGACAGCTCACCGCGGTCTCCGGCAGCCCGTTCAACACCGGGTTTGCGACGGGCTCGAGCTTTCCCGACATCGCCGTCGATGCGCAGAGCGCCCACCTTTATCTCGCAAGCGCCGGCGATGACGAGGTGGCCGGATTCGCCATCAACCAGACAAGCGGCGCGCTCACGCCGCTGGCGGGCAGCCCTTACGCCGCCGGCGCCGGCACGGGTGCGATCCCGGCATTCAGCCCCAACGGCAAGTACCTCTACGTGATGGATCAGGGCACCACGGGCACGGGAGCCAATTCGGTTTCCGGATATGCGATCGGCAGCGACGGCTCGCTGACGGCGATTCCCGGCAGCCCCTTTGCCGCCGGCACGGATCCGACCTGGATCAGCTTCACGCCGGATGGCAAGTACGCGTACGTCGCCGACTCGGGCGGCACCAACGAGATCTCGCCCTACTCGGTGAATGCCACGACCGGTGCGCTCACGGCGTTGTCGCCCCTGGTGCGCGAACCGGATGAGCATCCCCAGGATCTGACGATCGACAGTAGCGGTACCTACCTCTACGCGCCTGTGGCACTGGGCTCGACCGCCGGCGCGGTCGATGTGTTCTCGATCAACGATGCCAACGGGGCGCTTACCTATGCGGGCAGCACCCCGGCCGGTGTCAGTCCCATCTTCCTGGATATCGAGCCGAGCGGGAAATTCGCCTATGTTTCGAGCGCCGCCGGTGCCGAGGTATACGGATACTCGATCAGTTCGAGCACCGGCTTGCTCACGCCGCTCACGGGCAGCCCCTACAGCACCGGCGCCGGCAGCAGGCCGCAGTTCATCAACATCGACCCGAGCGGCAAATTCGGCTACACCGCCAATGAGGGCACGGCGAACATATCCGGATTTGCGATCAACTCCACCACGGGCGTGCTAACCGCAGTCCCGAGCAGCCCGATCCCGGCGGGCAACAAGCCGATCTTCGTCTCGATCTCACCCGAGGCACCGGGCATCCGCGATTGACAGCAAGTGAGTAGGCGGCCCAGGGTTCGCCCTGGGCCACTTTACTTTCTATAATTGGCGACTGGCCCCGCACCGCAGCCATTGCGGTCGCGAGGCCGTTTCCGTATCCAGTCGTCGAAGGTGCGCAATGAAGGCACGATCTCCAGTCCTTGCCCTGCTGATTCTTATCGCGATCGCTGCGGCTCAGACGGTCCTCGGCAAGCCGCAGGTCCCGAAGGGGGGCGAATTCGAGCCGACTTATGCCCGTCACGGCATGGTGGCGAGCAGCAACGGGCTCGCCTCCGAGGCCGGCGTCGAGGTGATGAAAGAGGGCGGCAATGCGATCGATGCCGCGGTGGCGACCGGGTTCGCCCTGGCGGTGGTTCATCCGCAGGCCGGCAATCTCGGCGGCGGTGGCTTCATGCTGATCCGGCTGCGGGACGGGGCGACCCACTTCATCGATTTTCGCGAGACGGCGCCCGGCAGGGCCACGGCGACCATGTACCAGGACGCCGCGGGCAAGGTGATCCCTGGCCTGAGCATCGTGGGCTACAAAGCGATCGGCGTGCCGGGCTCGGTGAAGGGCCTGGTCTATGCCGAGCGGCACTTCGGCAAGCTCGGGCTCGCGCGGGTGATGGCCCCGGCCATCCGCTTCGCGCGCGAGGGTTATGCGCTCGACTTCAGCGACGCGCGCATGATGGACCGGGCCCCCCTCCTTGCCGAGTTTCCCGATTCGCGGCGCATCTTTCAGAACGACGGCAAGGGCTGGCGCCAGGGTGATATCTTCAGGCAGCCGGAGCTGGCGCGCACGCTCGAGCGCATCGAGCGACATCCGGATACCTTCTATACCGGGTCGATGGCACGACAGCTGGCCGACTACATTCAGAAGGGCGGCGGACTCATCACCGCGAAGGACCTTGCCGATTATCGGGTGATCGATCGCAAGCCGGTGACCGGTACCTACCGCGGCCTCACCGTCATCAGCTCGCCGCCGCCCTCTTCGGGCGGCATCGTGCTCATCGAGCTGCTGAACATCCTCGAAGGCTACGATCTGAAGGCCGCGGGACTCGACTCGGCGGCTTCCATCCACCTGATCACGGAGGCAGATCGTCGCGCCTTCTTCGATCGCGAAGAGTTCCTCGGCGATCCCGCCTACACGCATTCCCCGATGATGCTGCTCCTCGACAAGCGCTATGCCGCGGCGTGGCGCAGCTCCATCCTCCCCGAGGATGCGAGCCCGTCGCTCTCACTCGAGCGTCCGACGATCCTCCCGCAGCTCACGCGCTATGCGGCCGAGCACCCCGTCCTGCCGCGGACGCCGGTGTTGCATCAGACCACGCACTACTCCGTGGTCGACTCGCAGGGCAATGCGGTTGCCGTGACCACCACGCTCAACCGCTTTTACGGTTCCGGAGTGACCGCGGGGCCGCTCGGCTT
>Ga0335074_10008401_pt1 | contig 14347 bp, 11 predicted proteins | sample Lox_Sample_23_FD_206715 | JGI IMG/M metagenome (GOLD analysis project Ga0335074, IMG submission 206715) | Soil microbial communities from Loxahatchee National Wildlife Refuge, Florida, United States - Lox_Sample_2.3 | ecosystem: Environmental > Terrestrial > Soil > Wetlands | place: USA...
GCCCTGCCTGCGTCCGGACCGCTGCCACGCCGGAACGCGAAGAAGACACGCTGGCTGCCCGGGCAGCGCCGCACACCGTCCTGGCAGGCCGCCTATAACGCGGCGTGCCTGTTCGCCGCGCTGGCGCACGGATCCGGGTACGGCTGCGAGGAGAGGCGGAAGATTGTCGCGCGCGTCGTCACCAGCCTGCGGCGCGCCGTTAACGATCCCGAGTGCGAGATGGAGCGGCCATGGGACTGGATCTCAACTGATCCAGATTTCCGCGAGCTGGGGGCCCGCTCGCAGGACTTCGCCGACTTTCTGGATGACCAGAAGCGGGCAGACTATCCGGCCGACAGCAAGGCCTGCATCTTCTGCGGCAGCGTGGAGGCGGTCATCACGATTACCGTCCGCCACGTGTTCCCCGGCTGGACCGGCGACCTGCCGACACCCGCCGCCGGACAGCCGGACATCGGGTGCGTGCGGAGTGACGCGCAGCGCCCGCAGGCGGCGGCCCCTGCCGCCTGGCCTGCCGTCCAAGCCGCTGGCCATCCCCTCAGGGGTGTATGCGAGCCCTGCGAGGCCGGCTGGATGGCCCGGCTGGAGAGCGCTGTCCTGCCGCTCCTGCTGCCGATGATCGAAGGATTCCGCGTCGAACTGAGCGCCGAAGAACAGGTCGCGGTGGCGAGATGGGCCGTGCTGAAGGCGGCCGTGCTGGAGCACATCTGGGCCCACGATCCGGTCCTGACCGCCGCGGATCGCGAGATCATCAGGACCAGGAACCTGCCCCCGGCGGGAGTTCAGGTCCGGTTGGCCCGTGCCGAGCAGGGCGGCGCACTTCGGGCCCACGGGCTCGTATTCGAGCCCCGCAGGCACGACGAAAAGGCGATCTCGGTGCTGATCACCCTCGGATGCCTGGTAGCCGAGGTGACCGGCGGGCCGGGTACGGGCACGCGCCCTCCTCGGACCGCCGGCGCACCGGGCACCGGCTCCATCACGATCTTCCCGCCGCAGCCCGGAACCGTGCCGTGGCCGCCGCCGGCCACGCTGGACGTCGACCGCCTGCTTCCCGAGGTCACCCCCTGGTTACCGGGTACGGCCGATCACCCTGGGCCTCTGCTCGGCCCGGTCCGCAAGAAGATGCTCACGGCCGGGCCAGCGTGCCGAGGAAACTCTCCGCCCAGTGAGCGACATCGTGCTCGCGGACCCGCTTGCGCATCAACCGCATCCGGCGCCGGGCTTCGGCGCGGCTGATGGTGGCCGCCCGCACGATGGCATCCTTCAGGCCCTCGATGTCGTGCGGGTTGACTCCGAAGGCGCCGCTGAGCTCGTCAGCCGCGCCGGTGAACTCGCTCAGCACCAGCGCGCCGCTCTCGTCGTACCGGCAGGCGACGTACTCCTTGGCCACCAGGTTCATGCCGTCCCGCAACGAGGTCACCAGCATGACGTCGGCCGCCAGGTACAGCGCCGCCATCTCCTCCCGCGGATAGGACTGGTGGAGGTAGTGGACGGGCGCGCTGCCCACCTCGGCGTGCTCGCCGTTGATCCGGCTCACGGCCAGCTCGACCTCGTCCCGCAGGACCCGGTAGGCCCCGACCCGCTCCCGGCTCGGGCTCGCCACCTGGACCAGGACCACTCGCGGACCCAGCCGGCCCTCACGGAGCAACTCGCCGTAGGCGCGCAGCCGGTGCAGGATGCCCTTGGTGTAGTCGAGCCGGTCGATGCCCAGCAGGACCGTGTCCGGCTCGTCCAGGGCCAGCCTGATCTCGGCCGCGCGTTTCCTGACCGTCTCCTGCCGGGCGATCTGTTCCAGGGTCTCGGTGTCGATCGAGATGGGAAAGGCCGCCGCCCGGACCTCGCGGTCGCCGGCCCGGACCGTGGCGCCCCTGGTGGCCAGGCCCGCCGCCCGGCGGCAGGCGCGCAGGAAGTTCGTGGCGTCGGCCCGGCGCTGGAAGCCCAGCAGGTCGGCGCCGAGCAGGCCGCCCACGACCTGACGGCGCCACGGAAGCTGGGCGAAGATCTCATAGCCGGGAAACGGGATGTGGTTGAAGAAGCCGATGCGGACGTCGCCGCGCTGCTCGCGGACCATCTGCGGCACCAGCTGGAGCTGGTAGTCGTGGACCCAGATCGTCGCCCCGGGCGCCGCCTGGTCCACCGCGGCCTGCGCGAAGGACCGGTTGACCGTGACGTACGCGTCCCACCAGCGGCGATGGAACTCGGGCGGGGCGATGACGTCGTGATAGAGCGGCCACAGCGTGGCGTTGCAGAATCCCTCGTAGTAATCCCGGACCTGCTCCGCGGACAGGCCCATGCCCACCAGGTCCATGCCGTTGGCGCGGAACGGCCCGGGCGCCGGTCCCGCGTCGCCGGACCAGCCGATCCATACGCCCCTCGCCTCGCGCATGACCGGCTCCAGCGCGCTGACCAGCCCGCCCGGACTGGGCCGCCAGTCCACCTCGCCGTCGGGGCCTTCGGTCCGGTCCACCGGCAGCCGGCTGGCCACCACCACGAACCGATGCTGGCCCCCGGGGCGAATGCTGACGCCTAGGCCCGGCGACGGCTCACCCGGAGCGCCAGCCGTCTTCCTCATCGGCGACATCACGTCAACCTTATGCGCGCCGCCGGTCACGTTGGCCACCGTCTACTGCCTAGTTACAGTAGACAAGATGAACGACGAGTTGCTCACCGAGGCCCGGCGGGCCCAGGAGCGGCTGATCGATGCCGAGCGCGACCTCGACGTGGCCGTGGACGTGATCACCTCCGGCCGGGCCGCCCGGACCGTGCTCGGCACGATGAACACCGTGCCCGAGGCGCGCTCCGGAGTGCGGTGCAACTTCTGCGGGAAGGACCGCGGTCAGGTGGAACGGGTGGCCATCCTGCCCGAGGTGACGGTGGAGCGCACCTCCTCAAGCGCCGCCGTCTGCTCCGAGTGCCTGGTGCTGTGCCAGGAGATCAGCACCGAGGAAGACAGCTTGGACGCCTAGGGCACCAGCTCGCGCAGGTACTGAGGCAGCATCGCACGCCACGTGGGCCACTGGTGCGCCCACTGCGGCCCCCAGTTGTCCACCCGGTTCGGCACCCTCTTGGCCCCCAGGACATCGGCCATCCGCCAGGACTCGCCGACGTCCTCCCATTCGCCCTCACCCGAGGCGAGGATCGCGAAACGGGACCGCAAGGTATCCAGGTGCGCTCCCTCCAGCCCCGGCAGGAACTGCAGTGGCGCGGAGTAGTACAGGTCCTGGCTCCAGGCCTCGTCGTAGAAGCGCTCGATCCGGTAGGTGCCGCTCATCCCGACCGCCGCGCCGAACACGTCCGGGTACCGGCACAGCGTGGCCACCGCGTTGAACGCGCCGATCGAGGCACCGGCGGTCACCACGTCCAGCACAGCGCCGCGGAGGTCGGCCTGGATGGCGGGCAGCACTTCCCACCGCACGCACTCGTGGAACTGGTTGAGCAGCCACATGCGGTGCTCGACGGAGCCCTCCTTGGCCACCATGGCCCGCCCCGCGACGCTGTCCACCGAGTACAGCTTGATCCGGCCCTCGGCCAGCAACGGCCCGCAGGCGTCGACCAGGCCGTGCCGCTCGATCTCCGCGGCGTCGCCGCCTGCCGACGGGAAAACCAGCACCGGGCGGCCGAACAGCCCCCACCGCACCACCGTGACCGGCTGTCCCAGCCGCTCGGAATACCACCGCTCCCGCACCCTCAGCTCGTCAGCCACAAGCAGCCACCAGTCCTCACTCGTAGTAGAACTTCTGCGGGCCAGGGAAGATCCAGGACAGCCCGGCCCGCAGCCGGTCGCGCCAGTTCTCCCAGCTGTGCCCGTCGCGCGCCTCGACGTAGCGGACCGTCATCCCGGCGCTCTCGAACACCGGGACCATGGACCGGTTCGGGATGATGAGCGGCTCGTAGACCCCGCAGCTGACGAACATGCGGTCGGCGACCCGCCGCGGCGCGGCCCGGTACCGGTTGATGAACCGGACCACCGGCTCGAAGGGCGGCCCGCCGCCATGGTTGTTACCGATGTCGGTGAACACGAACGACCCGGACTGCAGCAGCAGCGACCCGTACACCTCCGGATACCGGTACGCGGTGGCCAGCGACGCGACGGCCCCGAAGCTCGAGCCCATCAGGCACGGCCGGCCCGTCAAGGGAAGCTCGGCCTCCAGCCGCGGCAGCAGTTCGGCGGTCAGGTACCGGGCGTGCGCCGCCGAGTTCGCGTACTCGGCCAGCCGGTCGCCCGGGTACACGAACGCCGCCACGATCTCGGCCATGTCGAGCCGGTGGATCAGGTTGTCCAGCACGGTCTTGGCGTCGGCGAAGCCCAGGTAATCGCCGCCGTCGTGCACGATCAGCAGCGGGTACCTGGCGGACCGGCGGAACCGGGCGGGCAGGTAGAGCGTGACCCGGGCCTCACGGCGCAGCGCCCGGCTCGGCACCGTCATGTCCACCAGGGATCCGGGCCGCGCGTCAGCATCGAAAAACGTCCAGTCCGGTATCACGTGCCCGTACGCGTAACAGACCGAGGAGTCGCCCACCGGGCTGCGCGCCAGCCGCGGGTTGAGCGGATCGTTGAACCGCGACCGCTCCCCGCCGCGCGCCACCTCCAGCTGGTACTCGACCCGGGATCCGGAAGGCAGCTCCAGCACCGCGTACCACAGGTCGGTGTCGTGCAGCCGGCGCATGGGCAGGTGGTCCGGCAGCCCGAAGATCCGGTGCACGACGAACACCTCGTCCGCCTCGCCCCGGAACAGGAACGTACAGCGCGCCCCCTCCACGATCGGCACCTCGTTCCGGGCCAGGAACCGGTCCACGGCCGCGGAGTCGAGCGGCCTGCGCTCCCGGAGCCGGTTGATGGCGAGCTTGCGACTGACCGGCGCGACCGGCGCGACCGGCGCGACCGGCCCGACGGTGCTCACGCAACCTCGCCGAGCAGCCGCACGTGCCCGTCCTCGCCCAGCACCCGCGTCCCGCCCGGCAGGCCGCCCGCAACAGAAAGCTCCACCCGGGTCCCCGCCTCCAGCGGGACGCACCACGAAGGCGCGAACCGCTGGGCGAACACCGCCATCCGCGGCGTGTCGTCCAGCAGCAGCCGGGCCCGCGCGTGCGGCAGCAGCACGACGTCGCGGACCTCGCTCAGCCCGCTGCCGTACACCTCGGGGTGACCGGGCCCCTCCGGCGAGCGGTCGTGGAACAGCACGATCCGGTCGGCCAGGGCCATCGCCCCCGCCGACCACGCGATCACCGGCCCCGGGAACGACTGCAGCGCGGCCGCGACGTTGAACAGGTGCAGCACCTCCGCCAGCACGCCTACGTGCCCGCCCGCCACGATCAGGGCCGCGGCCGGGCCGAGCAGCTCCGCCACGGCCGCCCGGTGCGACGCGATCACCGGCCGGTCGTGCGGCCGCAGCCGGGCGAAGAACTCGCCCCGGACCTCGTTGACCCGCAGCAGGTGCGCCGCGTCGAGCTCACGCACCGCCGCCACCCCCTCGGCCACCGCCGAGTCGCCAAGCGACCTGTGCTGCAGCGCGTACACCGCCTGCATCGCGTAGTCCAGCCGCAGCAGGTACAGGTCGGCCAGCTCCGTCAGGACTCCCTGCAGCGCGCGCTCGGCCGCCGCGTACTCCGGATCCCGCTCCTGCACGTCCAGCCACCGCTCGTGCAAACGGAGGTTCACCGCCTGCCCGCCCAGCAGCTGGCCGAGCTCCCCGTCGTCCGGCTCCCGCTCCTGCCACCCGGCCGTGACCGTGACGAACGGCCCGGCCAGGTCCAGCGAGCGGACCACGAAATCCAGCGTCGGCCGGCGCTGCGGGCCTAGCAGGATGGTCCTCACGACGCGTAGACGTGCAGCGTGCGTCCCACCGCGTCGAGCATGTCGTGCAGCACGTCGTAGTCGGGATGGCGCATCCGGACGTAGGCGTTGGCCATGTACCCGGCCTCGACGCCCTGCGTCGGCGTGCCCGGCGCCGGCAGGTGCGCGTCGATGACCCACTCGCCGAACTGCTGCTGCAGTTCATCCACCCCGCTGTACCCGCTGATCGCGCCGTCCTGCGACGGGCGCAGCGCCACGATCCCGCTGGCGAACCGCCGCGACGGCGCCGCGGACACCCCGCCGTGCACGATCGCGTCGGCCCATTGTCGGTAGAGGTCCATGTCATTGCCGGCCGAGTACAGGTCCCACGCCCCGACGCCGGGCGGCCGGCAGCCGATCTCGGAGAACTTCAGCCCCTTGGGCCCGAAGAACCACTCCATGTGCGTGGCCGACGTCCCGATGCCGAGCGCGGCGATGACCCGCCGCCCCATCTCGCGCAGTTCCCCGTACTCCGGCGCGCTGTCGATGCGGTTGGTGGAGATGAACTCCGGCGAGATCCACCGGGTCCGCATCGCCTCCAGCACGTTGGGGTAGTAGTGCGAGGCGAAGTCCGCCGCCACCTGGCCGTCGACCGCGATCGTGTCGTAGAACCCCTCGTGCCCCTCGATGAACTCCTCGACCGCGATCGAGTCCACACCCTGGCCGCCGAACACCCCGAGGCCGTGATCCAGGTCCGCCGGCGAGTCAGCCCGCACCGTCCCCGACGCCCCCGCCCCGCTGCGCGGCTTGAGGATCAGCGGGAACCCCACCGAGGCGGCGAAGGCATGCGCGTCGGCGGCGCTGGACACGGCGGCGGACGCAGCGGTCGGCACGCCCGCCGCCCGCAGCGCTTCCTTCATCGACGGCTTGTCCCGGCACAGCCACGCCGTATGCACCGAAGTCCCCGGGATCGTGCAGGCCTCACGCACCTGCGCGGTGGGCATGATGTGGGCCTCGATGGTGGCCTCGAGCCGGTCCACCCACAGCTTTTCCTGGACCCAGCGGACCGCGCGGGTCATGGCCGCCACGTCGGTGACCGACGGCACCTGCTCGTAGTGGTGCAGCCAGCCCTGCAGCGCATCGTCGAAGCTTGACACCGGGTACTCGCCGATGCCGATCACCGTCGCCCCGGCCTCGGCCAGCGCCCGGGCGAACTCCCTCTGGTTGCGCGGGAAAAAGGGCTCGACGAAAACCACGTTCATGCCTGCATGGTAGACCGCGCCGGACCACGGCCCGTTAGGTCAGAAGATTTATGCGGAACGGGCCGTGGCCGCAGCGCCCGGCCGCGCCGCGAGCCCCCCGGGGCTCGCCACCGCGCACGGTTTAGTGGTCTGATCAGAACATGGCCGATCGCGTCCGGTACCGGCGCCGCGCAGTGATCACCGGCCTGCTCCTGGCCCTGTGCGCGGCCGTCCTGGCCTGGCCCGCGGCGGCCGCGGCCCTCGCCCCGGCCGGCCTGGCGACTGCGCCCGGTTCGTCTGGCGTGCACGGGGTGGCGTTCAGCCCCAACGGCCAGGAGCTGGCCGGCGGCTACGGCGACGGCGCGGTGCGGCTGTGGGAGGTGGCCACCGGCCAGCTCCACGAACCGGTCCTGCAGGCCGGAGGCGCCGTGACCGGGGTGGCGTTCAGCCCGGACGGCACGATGCTGGCCAGCGCCGATGCCGACGGCACCATCCGGGTGTGGGATCCGGCCACCGGCCAGTCGTCCGCCTCCCCGCTGCAGGCCGCGAGCGGCGTGACCGCGGTGGCGTTCAGCCCGGACAGCACGCTGCTGGCCGCCGCCGAAGCCAACGGCGCGGTCACGCTGTGGCAGACCGCCAACGGCCAGGTCCATGGTCCGGCCCTGGGGGCCGGTACCGAGGGCGGCGTGACCGCGGTGGCGTTCAGCCCGGTCGGCCAGCTGCTGGCCGCCGGCTACGGTGACGGCGCGGTGCGGCTGTGGGATCCGGCTACCGGCCAGCTCGTAGGCCCGCTCCTGCAGGGGGCGGGCGGCGTGACCGGCGTGGCGTTCAGCCCGGACGGCCAGCTGCTGGCCGCCGGCTACGGTGACGGCGTGGTGCGGCTGTGGGATCCGGCTACCGGCCAGCTCGCCGAGTCGCTGCAGACCGGGACCGGCGTGACCGGGGTGGCGTTCAGCCCGGTCGGCCAGCTGCTGGCCATGGCCGGCGCCGACGGCGTCATCCAGGCCTGGAATCCGGCCGCCGAGCGGCCGGCCGGCCCGCCGCTGCAGGCCGGGACCGGCGTGACCGGGGTGGCGTTCAGTCCGGACGGCACGTTGCTGGCCAGCGGCGGCGTCGACGGCGCCATCAAGGTGTGGCACACGGCCGCGGTCTGGCCCGCCGGTTCGGGTATGAACTGGGTCATCGTGGTCGTGTCCGGGCTCGCCATCGCCCTGGCGGCCCTGGCGGTGACGGTAACGGCCCGCGCGATCTGGCTGGCACGGAGCGGCGGGTCTAGTCCTGGGAGAGCGTTATGGAAATCGTGCTGGTGGTGGCGGTGCTGATCGTCGCGGCCGCGGTGCTGTTCGTGGCCTTCACCCTCGGCCCGCGCACCAGGCAGAGCGCCGGCCCGCTGATCGACGACGCGGCCAAGGACCTGTCCAGGCGGATCGAGGACCTGAAGGGGCAGCTCACGGCGATGGCCGGCGAGCTGGAACACGACCGAGACCAGACCAGGCTGGAGAACCGGAAGATCGAGGGCCGTCTGGATCACGCGGACAGCCGGACGGGCCGGATCGCCAACCGGCTCCTGGCCGAGATGGAAGCCATCCGGCGCCTGACCGAGCAGGTCAGCGTCCGGCAGGACCAGCTGAGCGAGGATCTGCACCAGCTGGACGACCAGGTCACGCAGCTGCGGGCCGGCCAGCAGGCCGCCGCGAGCGTCCCGGCCGGGCCGGCCGTGGCCGCGGCGGTGGCGGGCCGGCTCTACGCCGAACGACTGCAGTTCTCGATGATCCGCATCCAGCCGGAGTCCGTGTCCCGGTCCGGACGGCGGTACCGGATCCAGATCGAACGAGACGTCGCCGAACTGCCCGTCTCGCAGTTCGGCGGCTTCGCCGACGCATCGGCCATTACCGAGCGCGCGGACCATGATGAGGGCTTCCGGGCGCGGCTGGGCGAGGCGGCCTCCGGCTACCTGGCCGCCCGATGGGCAGACCCCGGCTTCGCGGTCGTGACCGAACGGTGGGTCGCCAAGGACACGTTCCCGGAAACGGCGGCGGCCGAAGTATGCAACCGCCTCGGTCACGGGCTGGCCGTCATCGTGGAAAAGCCGCTGGAGAAAACCGGAACCGAGCTGCGCCTGCCCGGGCCCGAGGCGGCGGCCGGGATCGTCCTGCAGCCGGTCACCGAGGCGGCCGCACAGGCCACCGGGTTCCTCGAGATCACCGGCGTCGTCGTCGGGGCGGCGGCCGGGCTCCATCCGATCGCGCTGGCCACGGCGAAAATGCTCGCCGATGACCAGTTCCACGACTGGGTCGCGCGCGGCCTGCGGGAAGCGGCCCGCACGGTATTCGACGGGCCGGCCGGACCCGCGCCAGCTTCCGGGACGGGGGAGCCGGCCACGGCCCCGCAGCCCGCGGCCCGGGCCGACGGGCCTGATCAGGCCGACGGGCCGGCGCCGGCCTCGTCCGCCTCGGACACCGATACGTGGTGGGAACTCCCCTCCGCGCCGGATGCGGGGTGACAGGGTACGTTCTTCCCATGGTGACCGCCGGGTTCGTCGCACCTTACCTGCTCGATACCACGGTGCGGTTCGTCGAGGCGGCGGCCGCGCTGCCCGGCACCAGGCTCGCCCTGGTTACCTGTGAGCCCGCGGACCGCCTCCCGCCGCAGCTCAAGCAGAGCCTGGCCGGGCACTGGCGGATCGATGACCCGCTGGACGCCGGCCAGATCGCCTGGGCGGTGGAGGGGCTGGGCCAGCAGCTCGGCCCGGTGCAGCGGCTGCTGGCCGTGCTGGAGCAGCTGCAGGTGCCGCTGGCGCAGGTCCGCGAGCACCTGGGCATACCCGGCATGGACGCGGTCACGGCCCGTAACTTCCGGGACAAGGACCAGATGAAGACGGTGCTGCGCGCCGCCGGCGTGCCCTGCGCCCGGCACCGGCTGGCCGACTCCGCGGCCGCGGCCGCCGACTTCGCCCGTGAGGTGGGCTTCCCGCTGGTGGTCAAGCCGCCGGCCGGCGCCGGGGCCAAGAGCACGTTCCGTCTCGACGGACCCGGCGACCTGGACGCGTGGCTGGAGGTCGCCCCGCCCGCCCCGGACCGGCCCGCGCTGATCGAGGAGTTCCTGACCGGCGAGGAGGGCTCTTACGACAGCGTGATGATCGACGGGGAGATCGTCTGGGACTCGGTCTCGAACTACCTGCCGACCCCGCTGGAGGTGCTGCGCAACCCGTGGATGCAGTGGGTGGTGCTGCTGCCCCGCGACATCGGCGGGCCCGAGTACGCGGGCATCCGGCAGGTCGCGCCGGTCGCTTTGAGATCATTGGGCCTGCGCACCGGGCTGACCCACATGGAATGGTTCCGGCGGCCGGACGGCTCGGTGGCGGTGTCGGAGGTCGGGGCCCGGCCGCCGGGCGCCCAGATCACCTCGATGCTGTGCTTCGCGCACGACTTCGACCTGTACCGGGCCTGGGCCAAGCTGATGGTCGACGGGACCTTCTCCCCGCCCGTCCGCCAGTGGGCCGCGGGCACCGTGTACCTGCGCGGCCAGGGCTCGGGCGTGGTCCAGGCCGTGCACGGCCTGGACCGGCTGCCGTCCGACGTCGCCGACCTGGTGGTCGACTCGCGGCTGCCCAGCCCCGGCCAGCCGTCCTCGGGCAGCTACGAGGGCGACGGCTACATCACCGTCCGGGACCGCGACACCGGCGTGGTCACCGCCGCGCTCAAGGACATCCTCACCACCGTCCGCGTCGAACTCGGCTGACCCCGTGAGCGTGCTGATGATCTCGCCCGGCTACCCGGCGGAGATGGCGTTCTTCACCCGCGGGCTGGCCCGTGCCGGGGCCAGCGTGATCGGCCTGGGCGACCAGGCGCCGGACGCGCTCCCGCCCGCCGCCCGCGAGGCCCTGGCCCGCTACGTCCACGTCGGCTCGCTGGCCGACGGCGACCAGGTCGCGGCCATCGCCCGCGACCTGGCCCGGCACGCTGACCTCCACCAGATCGAGTGCCTGTGGGAGCCGTACATGGTCCTGGCCGCGCGGCTGCGGGAGGAACTCGGCCTGCCCGGGCTGACGGTGGCGCAGACCGTCCCGTTCCGGGACAAGGAGCGGATGAAGCAGCTGCTGGACGCGGCGGGCCTGCGCACCCCGTGGCACGCCGAGGCCAGGACCGTCGCGGACGTGTGGGCCGCGGCCGAACGCGTCGGCTACCCGCTCATCGTCAAGCCGATCGACGGCGCCGGGTCGGCCGACACCTACCGGGCCGACTCGGCCGGCGAGCTCGACGCGATCCTGCCCATGATCCGGCATGTGCCCGTGGTCAGCGTCGAGGAGTTCATCGACGGCGAGGAGTTCACCTACGACACCATCTGCGCGGACGGCCAGGTGCTGTTCGAGAACATCTGCCAGTACGACCCCCGCCCGCTGCTGACCAAGATGCACGAGTGGATCAGCCCGATCACCGTGGCCCTGCGCGACCTGGACGCCCCGGCGCTGGCCCCGGGCCGCGAGCTCGGCGTCAACGTGATCGCCGCGCTCGGGTTCCGGGACGGGTTCACCCACATGGAGTGGTACCGCAAGGCCGACGGCGAGGTGGTGTTCGGCGAGATCGGCGCCCGCCCGCCGGGCGCGCGCACCGTCGACGTGATGAACTACGCGACCGACGCCGACCTGTTCACCGCCTGGGCGCAAGCGGTCACCCACGGCCGGATTTCCCAGCCCATCGAGCGGCACTACAACGCGGCCAGCATCTTCAAGCGCGCCAGCGGCGCCGGCCGGATCACGCACTGCGAAGGCCTGGACGACCTGCTGGCCGCCTACGGCGAGCACGTGGCCGCGGTCGAGCTCCTCCCGGTCGGCGCCCCCCGCCGCGACTGGCGCGCCACCCTGATCGCCGACGGCATGGTCATCATCCGCCACCCCGACCTGCCCCAGGCCCTGGACATCGCCCACCACTTCGCCGCCGACCTCCGCCTCTACGCCGCCTGACCCCGCCCCCGGCCCCCCGCCCCGCAAGCCCCCCCCGCCCCGCAAGCCCCCCGCCCCGCAAGCCCCCCGCCACGCAAGCCCCTCGCCACGCAAGCCCCCCGCCACGCAAGCCCCCCGCCACGGGCAGCACCGCCAGGTCGCAGCGAGCCCCACTCCCGTCCCTCCTGTCACTTTCGTCCCTCCTGTCACTCCCGTCCCGGCTGTTACCAGCCGGCCCTCTTGGGCGCGCGATCTAACCGGCACGCTGGAACATTGGTCCGGTTATAACCGGACCGTTGGGACATCGCGCCGGCTGCGCGCCCGCCCGGACGGCCTGGCGCCGCCCGGGCCCGCCGGTATGCTGCCGGACATGAGGACAGATCAGCAGCTCAGAGACGCCGTCCGCCAGGTCCTGCCGTCCGTCCGCGCCGACCTGGAGCGCCTGGTCCGGATCCCGTCGGTCTCCGCTGACCCGGCCGCCGCGCCCCACCTGCGGCACAGCGCCGCCGAGGTCGCGGCGCTGCTGACCGCCGCCGGCCTGCCCGAGGTCGACATCCTGGCCGTTGCCGGCGGCCAGCCGGCCGTGGTGGCCCGCCGCCCGGCCCCGCCCGGCGCCCCCACCGTCCTGCTCTACGCCCACCACGACGTCCAGCCCACCGGCGACCCGGCGAACTGGGATACCGAGCCGTTCCAGCCCACCGAAACCAGCGGCCGCCTGTTCGGCCGCGGCGCCGCCGACGACAAGGCGGGCATCGCCGTGCACCTGGCCGCGCTGCGCACCCTCGGCGACGAACTCCCGGTCGGCGTCACCGTGCTGATCGAGGGCGAGGAGGAGATCGGCTCGCCCACCCTGCTCCCGTTCCTGGACACCTTCAAGGACCGGCTGGCCGCCGACGTGGTGGTGTTCGCCGACGCGGTGAACTGGACCGCCGACGTGCCGTCGCTCACCACCAGCCTGCGCGGCGGCGCCACGATCACGGTGGAGTTGCGCACCCTGGACCACGCGGTCCACAGCGGCCTGTTCGGCGGCCCGGTCCCCGACGCGCTCACCGCGATGTGCCGGCTGCTGGCCACGCTGCACGACGAGCGCGGCGACGTGGCGGTGGCCGGCCTGACCCGCGGCACCGCGGACCCGGTCGACCTGCCCGACGCTCAACTGCGCGCCGACGCCGGAGTGCTCGACGGGGTGCAGCTCATCGGCACCGGCAGTCTCACCGACCGGCTGTGGGCCGCGCCCTCGATCACCGTCATCGCCCTGGACGCCCCGGCCACCAAGGAAGCCTCCAACACGCTGCAGCCGGCCGCCCGGGCCAAGGTCAGCCTGCGGGTGGCCCCCGGCGACGACGCGGACCGGGCCTGCGAGGCGGTCAAGGCCCACCTGCGGGCGCACGCGCCGTGGGGCGCGCACGTCACCGTGACCTCCGGCGGCACCGCCGCCCCGTTCACCGTCCGAACCGGCGGTCACGCCTACCAAGCCGCCCGCCGGGCCCTGACCGAAGCGTGGGGCGCGCCCGGATTGGACATCGGGGTCGGCGGCTCGATCCCGTTCGTGACCGCCTACGCCGAGCGCTTCCCGGCCGCCGAGATCCTCATCACCGGGGTGGAAGACCCCGACGCCCGCGCGCACGGCGCGAACGAGAGCCTGCACCTGGCCACGTTCGAGCGCGCCTGTCTGGCCGAGGCCCTGCTGCTGCGCAACGTCAGCGCCCGATGACGAGGCGATGACGAAATCCGCGCGGGCAAGAACCACGGCCCGTTCGGAATGGTCATATCGGGCATTTCACCCGCCACTGTGGCGCCTGTGGTGCCAGACCCTGTACGAGCCGCGCGGTTTTCCGCTACATTGCCGCCCGGGAGGCACCGGAATGTCCATCAAGACCAAGATTGTCACAGCGGCCACAGCGCTGACCGTGATCGCCGGCCTGGGCGCGGCCAGCACCCTCACCGCGAACGCGGCCACGCCCAAGTGCGGCCAGGCCTGCGCTGACTTCTACAGCCGGGCGTTCGGCACGGGCTCGGTCCTCGACACGCTGAAGCAGGCCGCCCGGGTCGGTCAGCCGACCGCCCTGGCCCGGGCCAGCCGCGCCAGCAAAGGCGAAGACTTCGGCGTCGACGGCCTGGGCCGGGTCCGCGACTTCTACCGGGCGGGCCTGCTCCCCGGCGGGCTGAACGCGCTCTACGGCAACCTGTACGTGTACGAGATCGAGTACACGCCCGGCGGTTCGCCCTCCGATCTGTGCCTGGGCGTCGGCACCGCGCCCGGGGCCGGTACCCCGGTGGTGCTCGAGCCGTGCGGCATGAACGTCAAGACCATCTGGATCTTCGATCCGGAACCGACCAGCACCGGCACCTACTACGCGCTGCTCAGCGCGGCCATCAGCCGCAACTTCAACC
>Ga0335074_10008403_pt1 | contig 14346 bp, 12 predicted proteins | sample Lox_Sample_23_FD_206715 | JGI IMG/M metagenome (GOLD analysis project Ga0335074, IMG submission 206715) | Soil microbial communities from Loxahatchee National Wildlife Refuge, Florida, United States - Lox_Sample_2.3 | ecosystem: Environmental > Terrestrial > Soil > Wetlands | place: USA...
GGCCGTCCGCTTCACCTCCAGCGCGCCGACGTCGCAAGTGGGCGGGATGCAGTTGAGTGGCATGTCGACGATCACGGTCACCCCGCCGGCTGCTGCCGCGGCCGTCGCAGTCGCGAACCCCTCCCACTCCGTGCGACCCGGCTCGTTGACGTGCACGTGGGTATCCACCAAGCCAGGGAACAAGACCTCGTCGTCGGCCAGCTCGAGGATCCGCGTTGCTTCGACCGGCTCGCTCAGCGACCCGATGCCGACGACCTGCCCGGCGTTGACCGCGACGCTGCAGGCACGTTCACCATCCGGCAGCACGGCGCGCTGGGCGCGCACCACGAGGTCCACCGTCATGACCCGGTGCTCCGAGGACTTCCCATCAGCGGACCTGACGCCGATACAACGCATCGAGCTGAACGCGGTCGGCACCCGACTGCTCGGTCACCTCGGCCTCGTCGAGCGCTCCGCACTGCAGTCCGCGAACCAGCAACGCCGCCATGCCCTGTGCCGTCGCCGGCTCGTCGAGCACCGGTGAATGCGTGCCGCTCAGGTACGCCCGCAGCCGGGCGGCCGCGGACGGCATGCCCCCGCGGTAGAAGGCGTAGGTCGCGGCGTACCGGCTTACGAGCTGCAGCGGGTGCAGGTCCCAGCCTTGGAAGTACGCGCGTTCGAGCGAACGTCTCACCAGGTGCGCATGCAGGCGCCACGCCGCGACGATCTCCTCCGCGGTCCCTACCGGCAGGACGTTGCTCGACCCGTCGCTCAACCGGACCCCGGTGCCGGCGGCGGCCACCTGCATGACCGCCTTCGCGTGGTCGGCAACGGGATGCGCCAGGCTCTGGTACGGCGACGGCACTCCGCAGGCCGCGCTGTAGTCATAGGTGCCGTAGTGCAACCCGGCGACCCGCCCGCCGCCGGCGTGCACCATGAGGGCGACCGACGCCGTGCCGTCGGCGGCGAGGATCGCCTGTGGTGTCTCGACCTGGATCTCGAACCGCAGACTGCCCGGGCTCAGGCCGTGCGCCTGCTCCAACGCGCCGCACAGGTCGGCGAAGGCGGCTACCTGAGCGACGTGCGTCACCTTCGGCAGCGTCACCACGAAGCCGTCCGGCAGCGCTGCGTGGTCGAGCAGCTCGGCCAGGAAGAGATCGAGCGTGCGGATCCCGCGCCGGCGGGTGCCCGGCTCGAGGCTCCGCAAGCGGATCCCGCAGAACGGCAGCGCGGTCCCGGCCAGTACGCGCGCGGCTGCCCGCGCAGCTGCGTCCTCCTCGGCATCGGAGTGGGCGCCGTACCCGTCCTCGAAGTCGACCCGAAGGTCCTCGATCGGCTCTCGCGCGAGCTTCGCCCGCACACGCGGCAGCACGGCGGCCGCCAGGTCGTCGTCCACCTCCAGTACGCCGGCAAGGGCCGTCGGCTCGGGCAGGTTCCGGTCGAGCGCACCGAGCGCCTGCTCACCCCAGTCGCCGGGAAGCGTCGCGGTGACGGCGTCGGCCGGGACGTACACCGTGTGCACGGGCTGGCGGGTGCCGAGATCACCGGGATAGTCGGCCAGCAGCTGCGCATCCACCTCGGCGAGCTCGGCGTCGAGCCGCTCGTAGGCCCCCGCGTCCAGACCCATCGCTCAGATGCCGGCGATGTGCTCGGGTTGCACCGGGACCCGGGTGAGCGGCCGCCCGGACGCGGCTCGCAACGCAGCCACGACGGCTGGGGTCGAGGAGATCGTCGGCGGCTCGCCGACACCGCGCAGCCCATACGGCGCGGTCGGGTGGCCGAGCTCGAGGACGTGGATCTGCATCGGCGGGGTGTCGAGGATCGTCGGAATCAGGTAGTCGGTGAAGGACGGGTTGCGGATCAAGCCGTCGCGTACCTGGATCTCCTCCATCAGAGCCAGACCGATGCCTTGCGTCGTACCGCCCTGGATCTGGCCTACCACCGACAGCGGGTTCAGCGCCTTTCCGACGTCCTGCGCGGTGGTCACCTCGACCAGCCGCACGAGCCCCAGCTCGACGTCGACGTCGGCAACCACGCGGTGCGCCGCAAACGCGAACTGCAGGTGCGCATCGCCCTGCCCGACCGCCCCGTCCGGTGCGGGCGTGCGGCTGAGGGCGACGGTCGGCCGGTGGTGGAACTCGCGGGTCTCCTCAACGACGTCGTCACCGAGCACGGATGCGAGCGAGGTGATCGACCGGCCGTCGGCAGCCACGATCTGACCACCCTGCAGGGAGGCACCGTCGACCTCGAGGCCGAGCTTTCGCGTCGCCATCGCCAGCACCTGGGTGCGCACCGCCTCGCAGGCCAGCTTCACCGCGCCGCCGGTGCAGTAGGTCTGCCTCGACGCGGAGGTCGAACCAGCACTGCCGACGGACGTGTCGGAGGGATGGTTGACGACGCGCTCGACACCGAGCTCGGTCCGGGCGATCTGGGCCATCACGGTGACCAGCCCCTGGCCGACCTCGGCCGCCGCGGTGTGGACGGTCGCGCTGACCTCGTCGCCGAGCAGCTGCAGCCGCACGCGCGCCGTCGAGTAGTCGTCGAACCCTTCCGAGTAGCCGACGTTCTTGAACCCGACCGCGTAGCCCACGCCGCGGCGGACTCCTTCGCCGTGGGTGGTGTTGGCGACGCCACCGGGCATGGTCCGCAGGTCGATGCCGGCAGGGTCTGCGGCCGCGGGCAAGGGCGAGCTCTGCACCAGGCGGAGGATCTCGGCGACCGGAGCGGCGCCATCGATGACCTGGCCGGTCGGCATCAGCGAGCCCTTGCGCATCGCGTTGCGGATTCGCAGCTCGACGGGGTCCATGTCCAGCGCGGCGGCGAGCTTGTCCATCTGCGACTCGTGCCCGAAGCACACCTGTACGGCGCCGAAGCCGCGCATCGCACCGCAGGGCGGGTTGTTCGTGTAGAGGACGTGGCCATCGATCTGCACGTTGTCGCACTCGTACGGCCCGACCGCGAAGCTCACTGCGTTGCTCACAACCGCCGGCGAGCTGGAGGCATAGGCACCGCCGTCGAGCAGGATCTCCGCCTTGACGTAGACCAGCGTGCCGTCGCTGCGCGCACCGTGCGCGTACCGCATCCGCGCCGGGTGCCGGTGCACGTGGCCGAAGAACGACTCCTCGCGCGAGTAGACCATCTTCACCGGGCGGTTGGTGCGCAGCGCGAGCAGGCAGGCGTGGATCTGCATCGAGACGTCCTCGCGTGCGCCGAACGCGCCGCCCACACCGGCCAGCGACAACCGCACCTTGTCTTCCGGCAAATCCAAGGCCTCGGCCACCTGGCGTTGGTCGACGTGCAACCACTGGGTCGCGATGAACAAGTCGACGCCGCCGTCCTCTGCAGGGACGGCCAACCCGGACTCGGGGCCGAGAAAGGCCTGGTCCTGCATGCCGACTTCGTACTCACCCGTGACGGTTACGTCCGCCGCTGCGTTGAGGTCGCCGCGTTGGATGCGGATCTTGCGCAGGATGTTCCCGCCACCGGGATAGTGGTCCTGGGTGGGCACCTCGTGCACGAGCGGCGAGTCCGGCAGCATCGCGGCTGCCATGTCGCTGACCGGGTCGAGCACTTCGTAGTCGACGTCGATGAGAGCCGCGGCGCGGCGGGCCGTCTCGGGGTGGTCGGCCGCAACGATCGCCACCGGCTCCCCGGCGTACCGCACCTGGTCGATCGCCAGCACCGGCTGGTCGGAGATCTCCAGGCCGTAGGTCTTGGAACCTGGCACGTCCTCGTGCGTGAGTACGGCGGTGACGCCGGCGAGCGCCAGGGCAGGACCGATGCCGATGCTGCGAATGCGGGCCCGCGGGTGCGGGCTGCGAAGCGTCGCACCCCACAGCATGTCCTCCATCCAGAGATCGGAAGAGTAGGCGAAGTCGCCGGTGACCTTCGGGATGCCGTCCGGCCGCAGCACGCTCTCGCCGACTCCGCCCCGAGCCGGCGTCGTCGTCGCTTCGGACCCCGGCCGGTGGGTGGGCAGTGTCGGCGCGTCCCGGCGCGCGGTCTCAGTCATGACGCTCCGTCGACCGCGGACCGCCTCGCCGCCGCCAGCCGCACCGCGTCGAGGATCTTCTCGTAGCCGGTGCAGCGACAGAGGTTGCCGGCGAGCGCCTCGCGGATCTCGCCGTCGGCCGGCTCGGGGTTGCGGGCCAGCAGGTCGTCGGTCGCCACGATCAGACCCGGGGTGCAGAAGCCGCACTGCACCGCGCCCGCGTCGACGAACGCCTGCTGCACCGGGTCGAGCTCGTCGTCCGCGGCAAAGCTCTCGACCGTGCGCACGACTCTGCCCTGGGCCTGCGGTGCGGCAACGAGGCAGGCGCACACCAGCGTCCCGTCGAGATAGACCGAGCAGGACCCGCACTCCCCTTGCTCGCAGGCGTTCTTGGTCCCGGGCAGGCCGAGCCGCTCGCGAAGAACGTAGAGCAGGCTCTCGCCCGGCCACACGTCGTCCGCGTGCACGGTCGAGCCGTTCACGTCGAAGGTGATCCTCATGCCGCGGCCGCCTGATAGTCCGACCACGCCCAGCTCAACGTCCGGCGAGCCATCACACCGACCGCGTGCCGGCGATAGCTCGCCGTCCCACGTACGTCGTCGATCGGGCGCGCTGCTGCTCCGGCCAGCTCGCCGAAGCGTGCGATCACCGACTCCCCCAGCGCCGCGCGGGACTGCCACAGGTCGCCGGCCGTGAGCTCCTCCTGCAGGAACTGCTCCGCCTCGGGTGCGCGCAGCACGGTCGGGCCGGCCGAGCCGATGCACGTGCCGACGAGTCCGCGCGAGGGATGCAGGGAGAGCGCGAACCCGCACACGGAGATCACCATCGCATTGCGGGTCCCGACCTTGGCGAACTGTTGCGGCCCGTCGGCGACCGGCACCTGCACGGCTCGCACCAGCTCGTCGGGCTCGAGAACGTTGCGCTTCGGACCGGTGAAGAACTCGCGCACCGGCACCGTTCGCGCTCCGCGCACGGACGCGACCTCTACGGTTGCGCCGACACTCACCAACGGCGGCAATGCATCCCCGGCCGGAGACGCCGTACCCAGCTGTCCACCGAGCGTGCCGCGGTTGCGGATCTGGGGCGAGCCGACGGTTCGCGAAGCGATCGCCAAGCCAGGCACCTCGGGCGCGAGCTCTTGGATGATCCGCGTGAACGAGACGCCGGCGCCGATCCGTACGACGTCTCCCGTGCGCTCCCACTCGCGAAGCTCGGCGACCCCGTTGAGGTCGAGCATCGCCTCGGGCCGGCGCCGATCAAAGTTGAGGTCCACCATCAGATCGGTCCCGCCGGCGATCGGCACCGCCGCAGGGCGGTCAGCCTTCGCTGCAAGCGCCTCGTCCCACGAGGTCGCGTACAGAAAGTCCACGAGCGCACCCACCTCCTGTTCCGGACATCATGCCCGACAGCGACTTCCGATCGTCCCGAGCGCAGCGCAGGCAGAACTGGCAATGTCGGGGCGCACCGAACGGAGCGAGGTGAAAGCCACGCGCAGGTAGTGAACCCTCCCGTACGGCCTAGGGCGATTTACGGGCTTCGAAGAGAAAGCGGACGGACGTGGCCCGGAACGGGCCGGCTTCGAGTATTCGCTCGTGCAGTCGGAGGAGTCGGTCTCGGTACGCCGCGACGGTGAAGTCCGGCACGATCCACACGACCTTGCGCAGGAAGTGGATCACCGCCGCGATGTCGTAGAACTCCATCCGGCCGCGGAACTCGCGAACATCGATCACGTCGAGCCCAGCCGCATTCGCGTCCATCACCGACCAGCGCGGATCCCGGGTCGGGCCGTCCGGTTCGGGCTGGGGCCCTATGAGGTACTCGGTCAGCTCGCCTACCGAAGCATGTCCGACGTCCTGAGAGAGGTACGTTCCGCCCGGCTTGAGGACACGAGCGACTTCGTCCCACCGGATCCCTACCGGGTGCCGGCTGACCACAAGGTCGAAGCTCCCATCGGCGAACGGCAGGTCATCGAGCTCATCCGCCATCGCCACGACGGTGGCCCCGAGCCGGGCCAGTCGCCGACGAGCCAGCTCGACGTTCGGCGGCCACGACTCGGTCGCCACGAGGGTCGGCGGAGCGACTGGAACTTCCGCGAGGACCTCGCCGCCACCGGTTTGAAGGTCGAGAGCCGCCGCTCCGGGCAGTTCGGCGAGCGCCGCCATGCGCGCCGCGAGCAGCCGGCTGTAGCGCCATGGCGGGCGTTCCTCGGTCGCCCGGCCCTCGAACCACGAGAAGTCCCAACCGTCGACGGGCACGGACTCGCCCTCGGCGACAAGGTCCTCGAACGAAATGGTTGAGGCCACGCCTCATCTTCTGCACACGGCGCAGCAACCGGACCGCCGGTCGGCCACGCAACGCTGCGACGCGGCTAAGAGTCCACCGCCCTGGACGCCGGCCGTGACCCCTTGCGGAGCCTCCGCACCACTGTGGATGTCGGCTTGTGGATGTCGGCTGGACAGTGTCGGGGTTCGAACGTATGTTCGAGTCATGTCGTTGGGGTGGGTGGATGACCCGGAGCTGGACGCGGCGCACGCCCGGGCCGCGGTGCTCATCGGCGAGGCGGAGCAGCTTGCGCCCGGGCCGGGTCTCGCGGCGGCGCTGGTCCGGTTGCAGGGGTTGGTGATGGACTGCTCGACCGCGGTCCGGACCACCGTGTTGTGGGACCGGTTGACCGCGTGGACCCAGGCGCAGGCGATGATCAGCGCCACCGAGGCGGTCACCGCGGCTGACCTGCCGGTGTTCCTCGAGGGTGAGGACACCGCCCGGCTGGTCGGTCAGGAGCTCGCGGTCCGTACCGCTACTTCTTATGGGACGCAGTCGCGTCGTCTCGCGTTGGTCGACCAGGTGGCTCGGGAGCTGCCGGCCGCGTGGGTCGCGCTGGACCGTGGTGCGCTGAGCCTGGCGCACGTGAGCCGGTTGGCCGGTGAGCTGCGGTCCTGTCCGCCGGGGTTGGCCGGGCAGGTCGACGGGCGGCTGGTGCCGCAGGCGGTCGAGCACGGGTGGACCCCGGCGCAGCTGGCCCGGGCGGCTCGCCGGGAGCTGATCGCCGCCGACCCGGCCGGGGCCGCCGACCGGGCGGAGACCGCGAAGGGGTTCGCGGACGTGCAGATCTTCCCCGGCCCGGACCAGACCGCGACCCTGTGGGTGTGCGGGGACGCGCTCACCCTGCACGCGGTCAGCGACCTGGTCGACCACGCCGCCGACCGGCTCGCCCACACCGGCGACACCCGCCCGGCCGGGGCCCGGCGGTTCACCGCACTGACCCGGCTGATCCTCAACCACACCCAGCCCGCCGCGGCTACCGGCGGCGAGCAGCCGGACCGGGACCCGGACAACCGGCTGGACGACGCGCTGGACAGGGAGCTGGGTTGGGAGCCGACGCTGCACGCCGAGGTGCTAGTCACGATCGACCTGACCAGCCTGCTCGGGCTCACCGAGCACCCGGCCGAGCTGGCCGGGTACGGGCCGATCACCGCCCAGACCGCCCGGCTGATCGCCGCCGACGCCACCCTGCGCCGGCTGGTCACCGACCCGGTCACCGGGATCATGATCGACCTCGGGGGAGGAGAGATAGGAGGGTTCGAAACGTCCGCTCGGGGATCATCGAGTGTCAGATGACGCTCGGCCGGGTTGGGGTTCGGATGCGGCGGCGCCTGGCCGCTGGTGGTGCCCTGTCGGCTTCGGTCTGCCAGCGCGAAACTGAACAGAGCCGGCGCTATACGTCAATCGTTCGCGCACCACGGGCGAAAGACCGCCCGGTCACCTGCCATCCTCGTCTGCCAAGATTTCTCGATGCTCCGGGAAGACGATGATCTGGCCACCATCCGGCGTTCACGGCCATGGCGTGTCAGCATTTGGGGCCTTCGGTTCGAACTCGTCGCCATCCCGCTACTTGTGGTCGGCGCGCGGTGACTCTCGCTCTAGGCGCTTCGACGGCTGGAAAGGCAATCGTCGTCGCGGGCCTAGTCTCCGGGTTCTTGGGGGTGCTGGTCGTATTCGCGGGCGTGGCGACAGTGACGAGGGAAACCGCGAGGTTCTCAGGCATCTCGGTTGGTCAGCCGTCACTCAGACGGCTACGAAAGCTGATCCATGCGGCGCTCACTGACGCTCTGCCGAAACGTTGTCCCGCGCGGCGGAAGTGAGTCCCTACCGGTTATCAGCCCATGGTCGGCACAGTGCCGCAGAGGTGCCGTTCTGGACCAGTTTGAAGGGTTACAACGTCTCATGAGTTCGAGATCGGGATCAGGTGTACAAAGCTGCAACCTTGATTGAGGCGGACTACTGCGTCGTGTAGTCGCCATTGTCGCGCAGCGGCCGAATCCCGCCCGACAAGTTTCCGACCGCCAAGAGGTCCAACAGTCCTACAGGTGCAAGCAGGACGCCGACGAGCACCTTGTGGTGAGAAATCAGTGCGGCGGCTGTCAGCACGCTAAGGAGCGCCGCCGACATGTACAGCCATGGGAGATATTGGCGTCGCTGGGCATTGGTGCGCGCTACCCAGACCTCCCGCGGGGTCCTGCCGATCATTCGGGCGTTTCGAAGCAGAAACACGCCGACTACTAGCAGGGTTGCCGCAGCGGAGAAGTCCACCGCGGTTCCCATCTGGCGCGATGAGGCGCCAGGACCGTCTACCCGACTGAAGCCGGACAGTGTCATATACACGGCGGTCGCGAGACTAAGCAGTCCGAGATTGCGGTTAGCCGCTTGCGCACTAACGGGCCGCCGCGATCTGCTCGGCCCATCAACGTCCATACCTCCTGATTCGACCCGTCTGGCATCACGCTTGAGCCGGGTACTCCGCGTGGAATAGATGCCGTTTCCGAACAGTCCCTGCGTTCTCGATCGCTCAATCACCTCTGCGTGCACGTCGATAGTCCGTGTGACGACCACGGGAGGCGACACGGATGAGCCCGGAAAGACATCGGCCCTGGGATCCACTCGGGCTCGTCGTCGTCCGCTTCGCGGGCAGCCTCGCGCGGCGGAACTCACGGTTCTTTCCGCTCGCAGCTGCGGCAATGAGCGCGGCAGAGCGTCGACCTGACCCACCGCTCGCCCGATTCGGTAGGCGACATCCCCTCACCGGTGGCCTGCTCGGCGCGGTGGTGTTCACCGTGGCCATGATGGCGGTCTTCGACGCTCTGACGTTGTTTCGCCACGTCGATTACATCGCTGTCATCTCAGGGATCGGGGGAGGGTTCGTCGGACTCGTGGCGGGTTGGTCCTTCTCCTACACGAAGCGGACGGGGCAGCGACCTCCCTACTGACGGCCGAGGACTTGGCTCGAACAGAGGTGCCGTTCTGCCGAATCTGGTGCAGTCTTGTTGCCTAGTGGCTCAGTAGCCTCGCCTACACGACGGTTGCATCGCTGGAGACGCGGAACAGAGCCTGCGACGCAGCGTGAGCGCCGTCCGTGTTGGTTTCGCCGCTGGTCATCTGATGACGCGGTAGGTGACTGTGCGCGTGACGGGTGAGCCGTAGGCGGAATGCGCGTGGACGGTGAAGGTGTGTTGGCCGACTCGGCCAGTGAACAGCGGGTGCCCGTCGTGGACCGTGCCGTCGCAGCGCGTGACCCGGTTGTTCACTCCGGCGACACAGTGGTACGACGCCAATAGCGCCGAGTCGAGAAGGTAGCGGCCGCCGGACCTTGGCGCACTCACGTCGATTCGCGGTGCGGCGGGCCCTTGGAGCTCGAGAAGCTCGCCGTCACTGAGGGTGAGAAAGAGCCGGCGGCTCACCCGGTCGACGCTGATGTCGGTCGCGTCGATGCCCGTCGTCCCGCTCAGCGGGCGGGTCGCGATCAGCCTGGTGTCGCGGAGAACGCCGAACCCTGCCGCGGTGCTCACCGCGACGATGCCGTTCGAGGGATCCACCGACGGGAGGTACGGGGTGTCAACCTTGGGTTTGGTCGGGAACGCAACCGTGGCGACCACCGAGGTTCGCTTGAGCACCGAGACCGAGTTCGACCCCTGGTTCGCAACGTAGATGTCGCCGGTCTTAGGATTGGCCGCGTCGAACTGCGGCGCGCCCCCGACCTGGACGGTCGCGATTACCCGTTTGCCGTCCGCGCTGATCACCGACACGTTATCGGAGTCCTGGTTCACCACGTAGGCGAGGCCGGTCGTGTTGTCGATCGCGATGTCTGACGGCGATCGGCCCACCGTCAGATCACCGACGACGGTCGCGCCCTTCAGCACGTACACCGCGTCACCGCCGTAGTCGAGCACGTAGACCAGGCCGTTCACCGAATCAACCGCGACCTGAGCGGACCCAGCGCCTGGCAGCGGGATCCTGCGCCGGATCGCCGTACCGGACAGCTCGAACAGCACCGGGCCGGCTTCGTCGATCACGTACGCCCGGCCGGTCGACTGGTTCACGGCGACACTATCCGGGTAGCTGCCGGCACCGGTCTTCACCGTGCCGAGCACCCGGTCACCCTTCATCACCGTCACCGCGCCAGCGTCGCCGTCCGGGATGTAGGCATCACCAGTCCGCAGGCTCACCGCGACCGACGACGCGGCCGACCCGGCCTTGATCAGATGAACGGCGCCGGTTCGTTCGTTCACCACGGCGATCCTCGAGTTGTCGTCCGCGCCCGCCACGTACACGAAGCCACGCCGGCTGTCGACCGCCGCGACCATCTCCGCCGAACCAACGGAGCTCACCCTGAACGCCTTGACCCGAGACACCGGGTCGGCAGACCCAGCCCTCGCGATGCCGACGCCGAGCGCAGACGCCGTCAGCGCCGCGCACACGGCAGCCCGGACCACGACGCGCCCTCTACTCGACCGTCTCGCGCACATGCAGCACCCCTCGATCGTCCCTCGTAGGAAGCTAACGCCCGGTTGCCTCGTAAGGTTGACCAAGCCAACGGATAGGTGCCGCTATCGACGAGCCAGAGGTGCCGGTCGGTCTCTTTCGGTTTCGCATGCTGTCTGTGGTTCGGCGAGCGAGAATGCTCGCATGACGGTAACCGATGGCGGGCCACCCGACGGTCCTGCGTCCAGTCCGCGTTGGTTCGGTCAGCCAGTTGGATCAGACGACGTCACGTGGTCCGCACCGATCCAGGTGTGGTGGAAGCTGCGGCAGGACTTCGCTGCGGGGCGCCCTGTCGATTCCGACGTTGAGCTTCCTGGCAAGAGAGCGTCGATTGTGCTTGCCGGTGATGTTGCGGTGTCGATCGAGGGCATGCCTGGGTTCACGCGTGTCCTGCGGCGCGATGAGCCGGCACTTGTTGACGACGTTGATGCCGCGCTTCGCTGTTGGCCTCGACAGTTGTCCGTAACGGTCACGGATGCTGGAGATGTCACCACTCGGCTGGCGGACGGTCTGCGTGGGCGTGGTTGGACGGTGTCCCTGGCGACGCTCAGCCCCACGACTGTCCGGGTCGCCTGGAGTGGCCCGGATGACGAGTACACGGACGACCGCGGTATCCATCTGTACTGCCGGGTGTCCGGCCGCGGCTCTCACCGGCATTTCGGGGTCGATGCGCACGCGGCCGCCGAGTACATCGCGGCGCTGCCGGCGTTGCGGCTCGTAGCGGTTGACCGCCGCCGTGACCAGCGTGCGCTCACCGACCTGCGTGATCGCCTCACCGACCTACGCGTCGCCTGGCGTGAGGACCACAGCGACGACGATGGCCCAATCGCCGGGGCGCCCTTCTGTGCCGATGGCCTCGGACTTCAGTTCGTCCTTCGTGGACACGGATGGATGACCGCGCGGATCCAGACCGACGACCGGTGCATCACGTCGTCGATGTCAAACATGCGCGACAGCTGGACGGACCTACTCGCCGCGCTCAACTACCTCACCGGCCATGATGGATCCGCGTTCTGCGCCCTCGTTGAGGAGCCGAGAAGCAAGCACCTCATCTTCACCCGTATCGCTGACCACGCCGGACTCACCGTCCGGAATCTCGAAGATGCGTTTTACGGTGACCCCTCACATCCACACGGAGGCAGCAAGGTCGCCACCTGGAACGGCGGCTTCCTTGAGCTGGTCACCGCGGTCGTGACAGCCAGCCGGTCCCTGATTGATAATGCCGGACCGGAGGTGCTGGAGGACCGCTGGCTGGAAGCGCCGCTATCCCGACTCGATCTCCTCGAGAAGTGGCTGGCAGAACGCACAGACCACGACAGTTAACCCCGTGCCCGGCCACACGTACTATGCCCAAGAGGTGCCGACGTCCTCCGCGACGATGGTCGGCACAATGCCATAGAGGTGCCGCTCTGCTACGCGGCACCGCGTCCGCCGACGGGCGGCACGCCATACTTCATGCTCTGACGTGACGGGTGGGTTGGCGAGCGCGAGAATGAGGCAGGGCTCTCTGGGCTTGGGTGAGGCGGTGATCTAGTGGGGCAGCTGCGGGGCCGCTCGGCGTCGTGGCGTGGGGGCGCAGCGTTGGTGTTGCTCGCTGTGTTCGGCGTGGTTTCGGCAGGGTCGGTAGCGTGCGCGGACGCGAACCTGTCGGCTCGCGTCGCCGTGGTACGGGCGTCGCCGTGCAACGGCTCGCCTGCGCCGACCGGGAAAGGCGGAGGAGTGACAGGCCTGCCGTGGCTGTCGCTGGTCGGCGGGTCTGGTCACTTCCTGCTCTACGAGAGCCACCTCGCGGGAGCGAAGAACTGTCGGCTGTACCTCGCCAACAAGGCGGGTAAGAGCACACGGTTGCTCAGCTTCGCGAACGCAACGCAATCGACGTGGACCTGGGTGTCGATGTCCGGAGCCACCGTGCTGGTGACCACTACTGATCGCGGTCAGAATACTGCCTACTACTGGCGACTGCCCTCAACCCGTCGCCACGTCCTGCTCCCACCAGCCGGCTACTTTCCGGAGTCAGCGGCCCCCGGCGGTTACATCGCGTTCAGCGGTGGCCATGGGAGCCAGCCGGTCGCGAGCTACGTCACCTTCGACGGAACGATCACCAGGCTCGGTCGACTGTTCGCCAAGGACTATGCCGAAGACGAGGGTTACATCGTTCTCGCTGGACCCGACAAGCGCTTCGTCGCCTTCGTTGCGTTCGGGGACGCTCCTGGAGGGATCCGGACCGGGCGGCTCGAACACCCCGGCCACTACCGCTGGCTGGCGAAGCCTGGAACCGACGGCTCCTCATGCGGTCAGCCCGGGCGGACCTACGTCGGCTGCAGCACGAGCTCCAGACCAGACTTTCAGTTATTCGACTACAAGACCGGGAAGCGGGTGGCCGGCACCAACCATGGCTGCGGATCGACGCCGGCAACGCGTGGCGCCGCGCTGTTCCTCGTCGGCAATCCTCAGTGCGCACACCCCGGCCGGCTGTATGAGTACACGCACGGGAAGCTCACTCACTCCACCAGAAGGTTCGATCCCTACAGCCCGGTACGGGCGCTCGGCACGATCGCCGTCGTAAGCCGATCAACACACCAAATCCTCACCGTCGAAAGTGCGACGAGAGCTCCCCACGTATTGCTCGCCTCACGTTGACCAGCGTATGCCACCGTCGTCACCGCTCAACCGAACAGATCCGGGGTGGATTCAGACGGCCGGTGCGAGATCATTGAGAGATGGATGCTGAGGAATGGCAGGCCCTTCGTGGGCGACTGTTCGGCGTCCTGATCCGGCTAGAGAGCCGGCTCACGGCCCGTGGGGTAGCGCTCATTCACGAGTTCATTGAAGTTGGCGAGTTCGGCCTTGCGTTGGAGCAGATGGCAGACGTGCTCGCCGAAGAGGACACACCCATCACCGCCGGCGAGCGCAGACATGCTCGCGCTCAACGAAAGCATGAACATGGGTGATCGCGTACCGAATGTCTTGGCGACGTGCCAAGGCGTTGAGTAGGTGCCGCTCGCGGACAGGGTTACGGCCTCGGCCAGCGAGTGACGGCTCACACACCGACCTGGAGGCACATCGCGGGTCTGCGGGAGCCAGCGCGCGTCATTCGGTGAAGTGCGCTCGCAGCTCCGCTCCAAGTCTTCATAGGTTGCTAGAAGGAACCGGCCTTGCTCGTCACGTGCCAGCCGCGGTTCTTCGGAGTCCAGGAGAACCCCACCACCACCGAGGCGTAGGCGAGGCATGTCTGATACGAGCGGTCCTCGTCGCGGTAGCCGCCGTCCCTCGACTCATCCGTCACGGTTCCCTTGTGCCCGAGGATGCCCGTGACCTGAGCGAGAGGCATCCCGTTGTGCACCCGCTTGTAGTCCGCCTCAGTCGCACAATGCGGCGCGGGTGCCGTGTAGTAGTCCCCGGCTCGCACCGTCCAGTTACTATCGGCGTGTTTCTTCCAGAAGATGATGTTGATCGTTGTCCTCGGCGAGCAGGGCTTGTAGTCGCGGCCCTGAGCCTTGTGGCCTAGGTAGTGCCGCCGAGCAGTGCGTCGGCCTCGATTCCCCAAGATCCGTGCCGTT
>Ga0335074_10008405_pt1 | contig 14343 bp, 10 predicted proteins | sample Lox_Sample_23_FD_206715 | JGI IMG/M metagenome (GOLD analysis project Ga0335074, IMG submission 206715) | Soil microbial communities from Loxahatchee National Wildlife Refuge, Florida, United States - Lox_Sample_2.3 | ecosystem: Environmental > Terrestrial > Soil > Wetlands | place: USA...
CCTTTTTCGGGACAAGACAAATATATTACATCGCGCGTTCACGCAGCCGCTCGTGGGTCTCGCCGACGAGTGGGCTCCGGTGGGCTTTCGCAGGGCGGAAGGTGCGGGGACCGAGCACACGAAAATGCGAACCGCCGATGCGCGCAGAGCCATGCTCCCTCCATCGATATTCGCATGACGGCAGTACGATGATCCTTTACCTTGACCGTGATTGATTCGGACAATTGCCCTTCGTGCGAGCAGCTTTGAAATCAGGGAACTCCTTGAGCAGAATTGGCAGATGCGCCGGATCAAAACGAAAACAGTTGCATACGCGAAGCGCCAGCTTGACCGAGGGTCCGGCGTATGTCGGCCATAGATGTTAGGTTGCTCGCGCCACCGAGTTCAACTTCCGGCAACTACCTTGCGTCCACCCATGCCAGTTTCGAGCGTGTCCCCAGCCTCGATGGCCTGAGGGCCGTAAGCATCCTTCTCGTGCTCATGTCGCACTACGTCGATGGTCGATTGTTTCCGGGCGGACTTGGTGTGTTGGTTTTTTTTGTGGTGAGCGGATTCCTGATTGCCCGGCTCATGCTGGCGGAACAAAAAAACACCGGCCATGTCAGTCTTCTGAACTTTTATTTGAGGCGCTTCTTTCGGCTATATCCGGTCGTGACGATTTACACGGCCGTGGTTATCCTCTTCTGCTTTTATATCGGGCACCCCTTGGATCTTTGCGAACCGGCTTCCGCGCTCTTCTACTTCGCCAATTACGTTTACGCGTGGAGCCCAACGGCCTGCCACGCGGGCGCGACAGCGATGCCGTTCGGAATCTTCTGGTCGCTTTCCGTCGAAGAGCACTTCTATCTCTTTTTTCCGCTGCTGTTCGTTCTCGCGCGTGGCCGTCGGCTCGCCAGCTGGATGACCGCGATCTGTATCGGCTGCCTCGCGCTGCGGCTGCTGTTCGCGCAGTTGCACCCGGAATGGCTGAAGTCGCATTTTTTCTACTTCACGGACGTAAGATTGGACTCGATAGCATTTGGTGTGCTCCTTGCGGCCATATGCGAGAAAGCTGACGCCCGCCGAATGATCGCTACTCTCGAACACCCCCTTGCGGTGATGGCAGCGGTTATCACCGTTCTTCTGTGCCTGATGATCCGCAACGACTGGTTTCGCGAAACCCTCCGTTATACGCTGCTCGGCGCCGCAATCGCCGTGATCGTCGCGGCAATCGTGTTTTCACAGCGCTATGCGCCTGCCCAAGCCGTGCTGAATTGGGCCGTCATGCGCTGGATTGGCATGCTGAGCTATTCGATCTATGTGTGGCATAGTCTTCTGCCGCTGTTGCTGCATCGGTTCGCGCCCGCCCTGCCGCAAAGCGCCGTCGTGCCTGCCGATTTCGCTCTGACGCTGGCCGTGGCAGCCCTCTCTTATTTCTCAATCGAAAGACCGGCCAGCACGCTGCGCCATCATTTCGGATCGAGGACGGCAACTTGAAAAGCGGGCCGCGAAATGAGACCCCCGTCTGGCGCCACCGTCGGAAGTCCGCGAGGTCTCGACGGCTTTTGGTGGGACGGCACCGTTCGTGTTATTATATGATTCGTCCGGCTTGCGAAGCCTTTCGCAATGTGCAGGTTCCAGGCTCGCCGCCCCCGATCCCAGGGAGTTCACTGTGACCAATCTGCTTGACGCCGAATCGCATTTTGCATTCGGGGAAAACTGGCAGTCATTCGCGCGGCTTCTGGACGATCGGCGAATCCTCGAAGCGGAAAACGGAATGCGCCGCCTTTTCCCCGAGGGCGAACTCAGGGGCGCGCGGTTTCTCGACATCGGTTGTGGCTCCGGGCTGTCCTCGCTGGCCGCGGCGCGGCTCGGGGCCGCGGAGATCGAGGCAATCGACATCGACGCAAATTCTGTCGCGGCAACGCAGCAGACGCTGGCGAAATACGCCCCGTCATGCCCGCGCCGCGTGGGCATGCGCAGCGTGTTCGATTGCGAGCGGGAAAGGGGGGGGCGATTCGATGTCGTCTACAGCTGGGGAGTCCTGCACCACACGGGCGACATGTGGCGGGCGATCCGCATCGCCGCAACGATGGTGAAGCCTCGCGGCTATCTCGCGATAGCCATCTATCGCAAGACGCCGCTTTGCGGTTTCTGGACGCAGGAAAAAGCCTTCTACACGAAAGCGCCGAAACCGGCGCAGGCCGTCATTCGCGGAATCTACAAATCCGTACTTGCGCTCAGGGAATGGCGCCACGGCCGCACGCTTTCCGCGCTGATCCGCGAATACCATTCGAGCCGCGGCATGGACTGGTCGCATGATGTTCATGACTGGCTTGGCGGCTATCCCTACGAATCGGCGTCCGCGGAGAGCATCAGGTCATTTCTTGGCGGCCTGGGGCTGGACGTGATCCGCGAATTCAGCGAACCGCCGGGCAATGGCATCACCGGATCTGGTTGTGACGAATTCGTGGCTTTGCGCCGGGCTGCATGAATTTTCTGTCTGCTTAACCCCTTATTTGCCATCTCTGCCTTCTGTTCCTGCTGATGATGCGCGAGAGTTGGACTTCAGGTTGATTCGGGCTCCATGTGCGGAATAGCAGGGTTCATCGACCGTAAGGCGAACCGCGATTTGCTTGGGGCCGAGCGGCTTGTGCGTGGCATGACCGACAGGATCGCGCATCGTGGACCCGACGCGGAGGGTGCGTTCGTCGAGGCTGAATCGGGCGTTGCGCTCGGTCACCGCCGCCTGTCCATCATCGATATCTCGGCCGCGGGCGCACAACCGATGACGTCGGCGGACGGGCGATGGGTCATCTCCTATAACGGTGAAATCTACAATTTCGAGGAACTGCGGAAGAATATCGAGCAGAGCCGCGGCCCGCGAAGCTGGCGCGGGCATTCCGATACCGAAGTTCTGCTCGAGACAATTTCCGCTTTCGGGCTCGCGAAAGCCCTTGGATGCGCGAACGGCATGTTCGCGCTGGCGCTCTGGGATCGCCGGGAACGCATACTCTATCTGGCGCGCGATCGCCTCGGAGAGAAGCCGCTCTATTACGGCTGGCAGGGTTCGACGTTCCTGTTCGGCTCGGAACTGAAGGCGCTCGCGGCGCACCCGGATTTTTCGCGGCGTATCAATCCGGCCTCGGTGTCGATGTATGTCGCCTACGGATATGTGCCGCATCCCTTTTCCGTCTATAAGGACATCTGGCAGCTGAAGCCCGGTCACTGCCTGAAACTGTCCGCCGACCTGCCCGCTGGAGCGCCTCCCGAAATCACCGCCTATTGGTCGCTGCCGGCGCCGGAGCCGCGTCCCATCGGCGAAGAAGAAGCGGTGGGACACCTGGACGCGCTCCTCGGCGATTCGGTGCGCCTGCGCATGCGCGCCGACGTGCCAATGGGGGCGTTCCTGTCGGGCGGCATCGATTCTTCCGCCATTGTCGGCCTGATGCAGGCAAGCTCGCACAGTCGCGTGCGAAGCTTCTCGATCGGTTTCCACGAAGACGCCTACAATGAAGCGCAACATGCAAAGGACGTCGCCTGCCACATCGGAACCGACCACACCGAGCTTTATGTAACGCCCGATGACGCGCGGGACATCATTCCCCGCCTCCCGGAACTTTATGACGAACCGTTCGGCGACTCCTCGCACCTGCCGACCTATCTGCTCTGCAAACTGACGCGCCGGCACGTGAAAGTCTCGCTGTCCGGCGACGGCGGCGATGAGATTTTCGGCGGTTATGAGCGGTATTTCGAGTTCGAGCGGCGATGGGGAAGCCGGTTGGGCGCGCTGGAGTCGCTACGGCCGTTCCTTGCCGCGGGTATCAACGGTGTACCGCTGTTTGTCTGGCGATCCTTCGCGCAGCTGGCGCCGGGGCGATTCCGCAACAAGCTGCAACCCCATCGCGTCAGGCGGATCGCCGCGGCGGTGGGAAGCCGGTCGAAACACGATTTTTACCGCTTCATGATGGTGCATTGGTCCGCCAACTCGCTGCGCCGGCCTGTCGCCGCACATGAAACAATTTTCTTCGATCGGACCGACGTGGAAGCCTGCGGCGACGACTTCCTCGGAATGATGTTCGTGGACGCTGGCAGTTACCTGCCCGACGATATTCTCGTGAAGGTGGATCGGGCCGCGATGGCGGTGAGCCTGGAATCCCGCGTTCCCATCCTCGATCACCGTATTGTCGAATTCGCCGCGACGCTGCCGCTCGACCTGAAACGCAAAGGCGGAACAGGGAAGTGGCTGCTGCGCCGCGTGCTCGACCGTTACGTGCCGCAGCGTCTCATCAATCGCCCGAAACAGGGCTTCGGCGTGCCGATCAAGGAATGGCTCCGCGGACCTCTGAAGTCATGGGGCGAGGACCTCGTCAACGACCGCTCAACGATCATCGGCGAGATGATCGACCTCGCAGGCGTGCGCGAGGTGTGGCGGGAACACCAGCGGGAAGATGTCGATCATTGCTATCGCCTATGGGTGATTCTCATGCTCGTCGCCTGGGCGCGCGAGTGGAGGCCGGCATGATCAGCAAAACTGCTTCCAGGGACGTCCTGACGCTTCTCTCAGGCAGCTTCATCGCCAAGCTCATCGCCATGGCATCGATAACCATCTTTGCCCGAGCGCTCTCAAAACAGGAAATGGCAGTATTCCCGGCCTATTTCATGCTGACAGGACTCTCCTGCCTCGTGCTGACGCTTGGAATCTTTTCGCTCTTCACCCGGGATATTCCCTCTCTCCTGCAACGCGGCGAAATCGAACAGATGAGAAGCCTGGCCGTAACGGGATCGGCGGTCATCATTCTTGGTACAATCCCGGTCATTTTATTTAGCCTCTACTTTGGAGACGCAATTGCGGGGCTGGTCTTCAGGGACGTCGACGACGGGTGGATCATCAAACTGATGGCCCCCGGCTTTCTGGCGGCCACGATCTCCCAAATTGCTGAATACATGATGTGGGGCCGCGGCCAGTTTGGCGCTACCTCCCTTGTCCAGATGCTTCAATCCTTCCTTCGGCCCATTGGGACATTAACATTCTATTTCTGGCTCGGATTTCCGGGCGTTGTCGTCGGGCTCGTGGTCGCCGAATTCATCTCAGCGGGTGCAGGAATTTGGTGCATCCGCGACGTCGTGATTGGGCCACTTCCAGCCATTTATCCCCTTCGCAGACTCGTCTCCGAGTCGATGCCGTACTACATTGGAAATTACCTGACATATTTCCGCGGCGATGGCGACTCGCTCTTCGTTACGGCGCTCCTGGGCCCCCAGGCACTAGCAGAGTATTATATCGCCAAGATTCTCTACACGAATGCATTCCTCCTGATGACGGCGGTTGACAAAGTGGCGGTGCAGAGGCTCGCGCGCTTCATCGGTACGCCCGCCTTCCTGGACACTGTGAGGAATCTGCACGTGCAGATATCGGAGGTCCTCATTCCGTTCTCGCTGCTGCTGATCGCCTTGGCGCCAGGCCTTATGACGGTCATAGGCGGCAGCCGCTACGCGAATGCTACATGGCCCGCGATCGTTCTCCTCGTCGCCATGTTAATCCAGTTTATCGGCGTATCCTATAACCGTGCGATCTATGTGGCGTTGCCGGGGACGACCCGGCTTAAATTCACCGCTATTGAAACCCTGGTCGTTGTTGTCTCAACGTGCGTTCTTGCCCCGCTTGCCGGTATTATCGGAGCAGCCTTTTCGCGTGTCATCGCGGCCCTGGGCATATGGTTGTTTGGCGCGTTCCTTCTGCGGCGGCATCTTGCAGCCGCGCTGCCGCTCAGGCCCACTTTCATTGCCGTCGCTACCGGGTTGCCGGGCACGATATTGGTGTTGCTGCTTTCTGCGCCGGCCACGGGCCTTCGCGGCGCCATCATCCTGCTCCTCCAGTCCGGAACGATATGGACGGCGGCGTTCCTCGGATTGACGCTTGTCCTTAACCGGCCACTTATTGAATCTCTGAGCGGAGCGTTCACGCGACGATACCGGGCAGCATTCTCCTCATGAGCGCCGAAACAGCATCGGCGCTGGATTCCATATGCGGCCCAACCGCCACGCCGAATAGCGTGGCGGCGCCAAAGGTTTCCGCCGGGTCAATCGGGATCGCACCGATCCTCGTCCTGCTGCTCATCGGCCTGAGCCCGTTCTGGCAGACTGTTGCGATGAACACCGGATTCTTCGGTGACGACGCGCTCTGCATCACCAATCTGCTTTCGGTTTCGACATTCTGCGTTTTTCTTCTCGCCATGCCAAAGGTCCTGCGGCCGCCCGATCGCCTCGGGACTACTGCCATGATATTGTTTCTCTGCTATCTCCTCGTGTTCGCCGTCGCGTTTGCGCGGTCGCTGCCGAGCCTGGAACGATACAGCGCCATCGATCCAGACATCTCAACGAATATTCGGACCTATACGGATAGAGAACTTGTCGTTCGAAGTCTTATGGCAATGCAATTCCTATACGTCCTTACTATGTTTCGGACCAAGGACATGTTGCAGCGATTGTTCACCGTGATGTCAGCGAGCCTCTTTGTTCTCTCATGTATAGTGATCGTGGCGGTGCTCAGCGATCCGGCTGTATTGTCGACGCCGGAGCGCTCGGGCATGACCAAGCTCACAGAGTCGATCCTCGGAATCCACTACAACGGAGCGTCGGCTCCCTATGCGATAGCGGCGCCATTGCTAGCCTTCATGGCAATCAAGCGGGGCGGCTTTTGGACCTTGAATTATCTTCTCGCGCTTGTCTCGGCCCTATTCCTGGAGTCGAGAACAGCTCTGATGCTGTTTGTAGGAATGAGTGTTGTGGCGCTCATCGTCTGTGGCCGGGCCCGCGCGCTGGTGGCGGCAGTGCCACTGATCAGTGTCGTGGGCCTGTCGGCGCTGGGCCCAATTCTTTTTGCCATTCTTTCACAGGGCTTCACTGCCCATTCCGGGTTCTCGATGTATCTCTTTCTTTCGGGCCGCGATCAATCAATCTGGCTGCCGCTGATCATAGAATGGTGGAGCGATCCGTCACGTTTCTGGTTTGGCGCCGGCGAACACGGAATGCTTTCCAGCGATATGCTCCTGACCGGCAGGATGCTCGCAGTTGCAGTGGCGCATAATGCGTATCTCGAATTCTATCTCGACAACGGTGTGGTGGGGCTACTTGGTCTGCTCGCGGCTCTGGCGCTGTTGCTGAAATGGGCGCGGCGGACAGGGGTCCAAATTCGGACCCAGCTTTACTGGGTGCTGTTTCTCTGCTTCGTATCCTTCTTGATATTGGGATTTACCGGGCATCGGTTCTTTCCAGACAGCGACAACATGTTCGTATTCACACTGCTCGCAGCGATGATCAATGTCGCGAGATTGAAAAGAGCAACCGAACAGGATGCCGGCCGGCCGTCGATGATTGCGAGTGCTGCCAAACGGCAGTGATGAGCGCCGGAAACGGAGTAATGGCCGACTTTGCAGGCCGGTTTTTTCATCAGGATTGTCTTTAAATCGTGGCAGGCCGTGCTATGGCATCGATGAGAAAGCCTTCCCACGTATTCGCGGGATGCTTCCGGGCCGAGATGCTCCAGTTGAATGCCGACATGCTGACATTACCGGTGGAATGCCAGATTTGCTCGGGCTGCCGGCGCAGCTCCGTCAATGTCATGCTAGGAACGTTCATGAATCTGAATATTCCATCCAATGTCGTGTCGGGGTCGCTACAAAGCGCCTCGTAGTCGATACGCAAGTAGTTCCCGACCTTCCTTAACGAACCGCAGTATCGATGAGCACGGTGCCATGAGCGCGAAAATCCAATCAACGATTTAAGATCATCCTGCCCTTCGATCCTGCTGCAGCTTTTCACGTAATCCTTTGGATCGCGAATTACATGCAGGACCCCGTCAACTCGCTCGCCGGCGCAAACAAGAGCCTTTACTCTCTCGGAAGACTTGACGCCGTCCACGAACACCGACGGGCGAGCTGCTTGGAAGTGAGCATATATGGCTTCGAGAAAGCGTCGAAAATCCGAAACAAATATCTGCATTCCTGCCGTAGGAAACAGCCGCCGCAATGTGGCAACCGGCAGATGGGCCAACAGGCGTTCATTGAACGGCGTCGAAAGAACATCGGGAAGTAACGGAAGCATATGCGGCGTGGATGCGTAGCGGTCAGACTCGATGCGGGCTCTTATATCGTTCCAGAAGGTGCAGGCGCTGACGTGCACGCCGCAGCCGCACGCCTGTTCGTATCTATTGCTAGGGTAGGTGTCGCCAAGGCTGACCACCTGAGGGTGGGAATTCAACAACCTAGAGAGAAGGGTAACCCCGTGAAACCTCGGCGCAACTATGAAATATTTCCGCTCGAACATTCGCTGCCACTCCCTTAGTATCGCGCGGAAGTTGATTGATCAATGAGTATTTCCGTCAAGGACACTTGCCTTCGATCGTCATATTTAACATGAAGCATCAGGCCCGCACCGAAACCACAGGCTGCGGGCCGCGGGAGGACCTTTCGCGAATCGAGCTTGCTTAGCGCAGAACGCGTGCATTGGCGAGGGACAGCGTCGCAACCCTTGCGTGCAACTGTGACAGGCGTATTGAGAATCCGAATCCACGAAGATTTCGTAAACCAATAAAGTGCCATCATCCGCAGAATTCGGGCACTTGTTTGGACAGCACGAATCAGATTTCGATGGGGAGACGACAGCAGCGACCGGATGAAGCTCGACCGTGCGACCGGAGCGGTACGGTCCCCGTTCCAGCTTTCCCGTGCTCGCCGCTCTCGTGGCCGCCGCACGGCTGAGGCTCGCACGGATGCAGGCAACTGCCCGATGAGATTGCTGTTCTTCGATTTCTACCTGCCCTTTCTCCTGCGCGACGCGGATTACCCTGTCGGCGGCTGGGCCGTTCAGCTCAAGCACCTGCTTCAGGGGCTGAAAGAGAACGGGCACGAGGCGGGCGTTCTTACCTGGAAGGGTGCGGAAGCCTATACCGGCGCGCAATCCACCTGCGAACTCGTTGAGACCTACGACAAATCGCGCGGCATCCGCAAACTGCGCCTTTTCTATTATTTCATTCCCTCGCTTGTGGCAGCCGCACGATCGTTCCGGCCCGATGTCGTCGTGCAGTCATGCTCGGGGGTCGATACGGCACTCATGGCCTTGGTTGCGCGCTGCCTGGGCGTCCCGTTCATCCACCGCATTGCCTGCGACACGGACACGGACGGCCGATATGAACTCTATCTCGACAGCTACGAGAGGATTGCGTTTCGGGTCGGATTGCGGGCGGCGGATCTGGTCATCTGCCAGAATCAGTATCAGCTCTCGCGCATCACGAGCGCTTTTCCGCGCAAGCGTACCCATGTTCTGCACAACGCAATTCCGATTCCGGCGCAGAACGGAGAACTGCGTCCACGTGGGCATAGGAATTACATCGCGTGGGTCGGCGTCTTCAAACGGCAGAAAAATCTGGGACTGTTGCTGCGGATGGCGAGGCGCTGCCCGGACATGGAATTTCGTGTCGCAGGTGCGCCACCCCCCCACATGGACAGCGAATCGGCCGGCTGGCTTGAGGAATTGCGACGCGAGCCAAATGTGCGGCTCGTGGGCTATGTAACCCGCAACGCCATGCCCGATTTCCTCGATCAGGCGGTGGCGCTTCTCTCCACATCGGATTTTGAAGGATTTTCCAACGCATTTCTCGAAGCGTTTGCGGTGGGCACACCCGTTGTCGCCCGGGAAGCGATCGATCCCGATTCCATCATTGGGCGCAACAGTCTCGGGCTTGTCGCGCGCGACGAAACCGAGCTTGGCAAGTGCCTCGATCGCATATGGCAGCTGCCGGCTTCCGGCTTTGCGGAAATGGCGCAGGCATGCCGGAGCTTCGTGCGCGAACATCATGCGCCGGTCGCCAAAGCGCGCGAACTCGTGGCGGCGGCGAGCCCGCTCGTCGGCTAGGCCCGCAGCATGCGCGTCCTTCACATCATCGATTCACTGGTGGGCGGCGGCAAGGAGCGGCAGTTCGTGGAATTGCTGAAAGGATTGAAGCGCGAGCCGGATATCGCCACGCACGCCGTCGTGATGTCGGATGTGATCGAGTATGAGGAGTTTCACCGGCTGGGGCTCCCGGCCACGGTGCTGCCGCGGCACGGCCGCTACGATTTGTCCATCTTCTCGCGCTTGCATGCCGCCATGCGCCGCTTCCGGCCCGACATCGTGCAGTCGTGGAACACCATGTGCTCGATCTATGCCGCACCGCTTGCAAAACTCTGCGGCGCGAAGTTCATCGACGGTTTCGTGCGCGCCGCGGCCGACAATCGCGATATGCGCGATCCCGACTATTTCCGGTCAAGGTTCACATTGCCGCTCGCGGATGTGGTGGTTGCCAATTCCCGCGCCGGGCTGGCCGCCTATTCCATTCCGGCGCGCAAGGGCGTGTGCATTTACAATGGCTTCGATCCGGCGCGGATCGGTCGGCTGCTCGCGCCTGAAGCAGTGCGGCTGTCGCTTGGAATCGAGACGCCAAATGTCGTGGGCATGGTGGCGGCGTTCTCCCCTTGGAAAGATTACGATACCTTTTTCGAAGCGGCATGCCGACTTTGCAGGCAGCGCGCTGATGTTACGTTCGTCGCAATAGGTACGGGGGCCCGTTTTGCGGAATATCAGGCACGGATTCCAGAAGCGCAATCTCAGCGCATCCGTCTTCTCGGCCGCCGCGCGGATGTGGAGAACATCGTCAACATACTGTCGGTCGGCATCCTCACCTCGAATAAGGACACGCATGGTGAAGGCATTTCCAATGCGATTCTGGAATACATGGCGCTGGGCAAGCCCGTGGTGGCCACTGATTGTGGCGGCAACGGCGAGCTGATCGTGGAAGGCGAAACCGGCTACCTCATAGCCAATCGTGACACGGCCGGACTGATCAACCGGCTGCAGAGACTTCTTGACGATACGACACTCGCGCACCGGATGGGTGAAGCAGGCCAACGTCGCGTCGCGGACGCATTCGGCCTGGAGCGGATGACGACAAACCACGTCGCGCTCTATCGCAATCTGCTTGCTCGTAAATGGACTCGTGATGCGATCAAAATTGATTACTGGTAAGCTTCTGGATGTTCGCGATTCGCCATGATGGGGAGGATTATGCACGCTACCGTTGAGAGCTCTGCACCGACACGACAAGTCGGCAAATTACGTTTGCCCGCTGAAAATTGCTCCGAGAGTCCGCTCAGGCACCGCGCAACCGACGATTCTCATAGGCAAAAATTCGACTGGGCATTCCGTCGTTGCGGCAGGAGAGGCCGACGATGAACCCCGCATTTCTCGATTTCCTGCGGTGTCCGAAAACCGGTGCGAAGCTGGAATGCGTGGATGGAGAATTCGTGCAGGGACGAATCAGGCGTGGTCTTCTGCGTGTTCCGGGAGCGCCGCACGCCTATCCCATCATCGATTTCATCCCACGCTTCGTACAGAACGAAAATTATGCGGAAAATTTTGGTCTGGAGTGGAATATCCATTCCCGGACTCAGTATGACGCGGCAAGCGGGCACGATACCTCGCATCGCCGTTTTGTCGAGGAAACGCGCTGGCCTCACGACCTGCGCGGAGAGATAATTCTGGAAATCGGATCCGGTTCGGGCCGGTTTACCGAACATGCGCTAGCGACCGGCGCCACGGTGGTGTCATTCGATTTCTCGAGAGCCGTCGAGGCGAACTATTGTTCCAATGGGCATCACGACAATCTGCTCCTGGTTCAGGCGAGCATCTTCGAGATGCCGTTCCCACGCGATTGCTTCGATCGGGCGTTCTGTTTCGGAGTCCTCCAGCACACGCCGGACCCGAAAGCTGCGTTTATCCACGTTATCGATTTTCTCAAGCCGGACGGGCAGATAGCGGCCGATATATACATTAAGAATTTTTATCGATGGGTGCTTCCATTCAAATATTGGGTACGACCATTCACAAAAGGCCGGCCCCCGGAAAAACTCTATCGGTATATCACACGCTACGTCGATTTCATGTGGCCTCTCGCTCGCACACTCCGGCGAATACCGCGCGTCGGAAGTCCCCTCAACTGGAAGCTCCTGATCGGCGACTATTCCCGCGAGCTTCCGCACGCAGATGAGGCAACGCTTAAGCAATGGGCTTATCTGGATACGTTCGACATGCTATCGCCGGCTTACGACTTTCCTCAGACAGTGGGCACGTTTCGCCGCTGGTTTTGCGAAGCCGGCTACACCGATATCGATGTCCACGAGGGATATAACGGTGTTGAAGGCCGCGGCAGGAAACCAGCCATCGCTTCAGCGCCGCATTCTTTAGCAGCGTAACGTGGCAGGCCGATAACGATGTGCGGTTTCGTCGTGAGCTTTGCGAAGACCTCCGCGCCGCCGGAGCCCGTAACACTGGACGCCATGGACCGCGCGATAGCGCATCGCGGTCCCGACGAACATGGCGTGCGCAATATCGGCCCGGTCGCCATTCGCCATCGCCGTCTCTCGATCATCGATCTTTCGGGCGGCAAACAGCCCATGGCGAGCTCCGATGGCAGGTTCTGGCTCGCGCATAATGGCGAGATCTACAATTACCGCGCGCTCCGGCACGAACTGGAATCGCTCGGCCATGTCTTCCGCGAGAACTCCGATACGGGTGTGCTGCTCGCCGCCTGGCGGCAATGGGGAGAAGCCTGTCTCGACCGGCTCGACGGTATGTTCGCGCTGGCTGTCTATGACGCGCGCTGCGGCATACTCACCGCCGCGCGGGACCGTTTCGGCGAAAAGCCGCTTTATTACATCGAAACGCCCGAGGCGCTGTGGCTGGCCTCCGAGCTCAAGGCGCTGGTCGCGGGCGGCGTGGCCGGAAAACAGCTCGATCCGCTCGCGCTCTATTCCTATTTCACGCTCGGCTATGTGACCGGCGAACAGGCGATCTTTTCCGGCGTGAAGCGGCTCGCACCCGGACAGGTGCTGACATTCTCGCGCGACATGGGCCTTGAGACGCATAAATGGTGGCGCCCGCCCACCCCGACGGAAGACCGCGACGACGTGGCGGAAATCACCCGGCAATCGCTGGCCATCCTGCGGGAATCGGTGCGGCTGCGCATGGTGGCCGATGTGCCGCTTGGTTTCTTTCTTTCCGGCGGCGTCGATTCGAGCGCCATTGTGGCGCTGGCCGCCGAAGCTGCGGCCAGTCGCCTCGAAACATTTTCCATCGGCTTCGACGATCCCGCACTCGACGAACGGCCGCATGCGCGCATCGTTGCAGACCGGTTCGGCACGCGCCACCACGAATTCGTGGTGAGGCCGCAAAATCTCGACATGCTCGATGAAATCGCCTGGCACGCGGACGAACCTTTCGCCGACCAAGCGGCGCTGCCGACCTGGTTCCTGTCGCAGATGACGCGGCGCCATGTCACCGTGGCGCTCTCGGGCGACGGCGGCGACGAGATTTTCGCGGGCTACGACGTCTATCGCAGCCATGGTCTCAGCGAACGCGTGCGCACAATTCCCGCGCCGATCCGCCAACTCGCTGCCGCGGGCCTGCGTGCGAGCGCACCGTTCGGCGATGGCCGGCAAAGGCTGAAACTTGCCCTCAATATCGAGGATGCCGGATTGCCGGCTGCCGAACGCTTCATCGCCAAGCAGCAAACCGTGTTTCGCCGCGATTTCCTGCGCGGTATCGCGCCGGCCCTCGCGCCCGCAAGCGGGGTGGATGCCGATAGAACGTTATTTGCTCCGCTGTTTGAACACACGACCAATCCGCTCGGGGCCATCGCGCTGTGGCAACAGACGGTGAGCCTGCCCGACGACATGCTGCACAAGGTGGACCGCATGAGCATGGCCCATTCGCTGGAAGTGCGCGCCCCATTTCTGGATCACCGCCTCGCGGAGCTGCTCAACCGCACAAAATTCTCGGCCAAACTTCCCGGCGGCCGGCAGAAATACATTCTGCGCCGGGCGGTCGCCGATTATTTTCCCGAGGATTTCCTCGCCCGCCGCAAACAGGGCTTCGTCGTACCGCTCCAGCGCTGGTTCCGGGGCGATGTTGCCGGCCATCTGCGCAGCCGGCTTCTGGCTCCCGGCGCCGCCAGCGCACAGGTGATTGCGCGGACCGCGATCGAGCGCATTCTTAGCGAGCATTCACGCGGCCAACGCGCCTGGGACGGTGCGCTTTGGGCGCTGCTCATCTTCGAACACTGGTGCAGCCGCTTCGGTCTCACCGCCGATTCTCTCGCCGATGCAGCGTAGGCCGCGCGTAATGCTTGTCGGTCCATGGAAGTGGACCACGGGCGGCGTAACGACCTTCATGAACAATGTGGCGAACTCGCCGCTCGGCCAGAAGTACGAGATTCTGCGTTTCAACATCGCCCGCCCGCCCAAACGCAACGTGACCAACAATTACGGC
>Ga0335074_10008406_pt1 | contig 14341 bp, 14 predicted proteins | sample Lox_Sample_23_FD_206715 | JGI IMG/M metagenome (GOLD analysis project Ga0335074, IMG submission 206715) | Soil microbial communities from Loxahatchee National Wildlife Refuge, Florida, United States - Lox_Sample_2.3 | ecosystem: Environmental > Terrestrial > Soil > Wetlands | place: USA...
GTGAAACTCAGCGAGCCAGCACGCGCTGGGTGTCCCAGTCGGGGCGCAGCGGCATGCCGGACGTGCCGTCGGGCTGGAGCTTGACGCCGAGGACCTGGTGCAGCTCGATGTGATTGCGGTCGAAGCCGAGCCGCGAGCCGGCCATGTACAGCCGCCACACCCGGGCCGTGCCCTGGCCGACCTCGGCGACGGCCTCGTCCCAGTGGGCGTCCAGGTTGGCGCACCAGGCGGCCAGCGTCTTGGCGTAGTGCTCGCGCAGGTTCTCCTCGTGCCGCACCTCCAAGCCGGTGTCGTGCATGAGCGAGATCAGGTAGCCGGGTCCCTCGAGCTCCCCGTCGGGGAACACGTACCGGTTGATGAAGCCGGCCTTGCGGATGGCGGGCTCGGTGTTGTCCGGCCGGGTGATGCAGTGGTTGAGCAGCCGCCCGCCGGGCTTCAGCTTGCCGAGCAGGAACGAGAAGTAGCCGGGGAGATTGTGCTTGCCGACGTGCTCGGTCAGCCCGATCGAGCTGACCGCGTCGAAGCCCGTCTCCGCCACGTCCCGGTAGTCCAGGTGGCGTACCTCGGCCAGCCCGGACAGGCCCTCCCGCACGATCGCGGCCTGGCCCCAGGCGGCCTGCTGCGCGGACAGCGTGACGCCGAGCGCCCTGACGCCGTACTCCCGCGCGGCGTGCATCACCATGCCGCCCCAGCCGCAGCCCACGTCGAGCAGGCGCATGCCCTCGTGCAGGCCCAGCTTCCGCGCGACCAGGTCGAACTTGTTGAACTGTGCCTCTTCCAGGGTCGCGTCCTGGTGCGGGTAGCAGGCGCAGGTGTAGGCCATGGTCGGCCCGAGCACCCACTCGTAGAAGCGGTTGGACACGTCGTAGTGGTGGGAGATCGCCTTGGCGTCGCGGCCCTTGGAGTGCATCCGCCCGCCCAGCCAGCGCCGGTGCACCTGGACCTCCTGGGGCGGCGGCGGCATCCGGTGCAGGAGGAGCTTGGGGCCGCCCAGCGCCTGCAGCAGCCGCAGCTTCTCGGCCAGGCTCATGCTGACGGACTGGGCCTTGGTCAGCCGGACCAGGGCCTCGTACATGTCGCCCTCGACGTCCAGGTGCCCGGCCACGTAGGCCCGGGCCAGCCCGAGCGCCCCGGGCGCCTGGGCCAGGTAGGCCACGGCCACCGGCGAGCGGACCGTGATCTTCACCGGAGATCCGGCCGCGCCGGCGTGACTGCCGTCGTAGGCCGCGAACTCCACCGGGGCGTCCGGTCCCGCGACCGCCTCGAAGACCTCGGCTAGTGCCATCCTGCGTGTTCCTTCCGTTCGTGGGGCTCCTCAGCGTCCCCTGACACACTTCTCATACAGGCCGAGCAGGCGCCCTCCGCCGTCGTAGGCGCGCTTGAGGGCCTGGTAGGCCTCGCCGTTGTAGCGCCGGTAGAACTCGTCCTCGGAGTAGAAGGACGAGGAGTACAGCGACTTGTGCCCGTCCAGCTTGGCCACCTCGTCCTCGATCAGGCGGTTGTAGTAGCCGTCCGACCGCCCGTCGGGCAGCGCCACCGTGCCCCAGAACCCGAAGTTCACGTAGACCTCGCCGGGCTTGAGCGGGTACAGCGGCCAGGCCTGCCGGTCGCGCAGCGGGCACATCCAGACCGGGGTCATGCCCACGCTGGCGGCGAAGAACCGCAGGAAGTCGGCACCGTGCTCGACCGGGATCTCCACGTCCTGGGTGACGAACTCACGGGGCGGCAGCTGGCGCCGGGCGTTCATCGCGTCGGTCCAGCCGTATCGCTGGTTGAGCGCGACGAGCCTGCGGTAGACGTCCGAACGCCGGTACCGGCGCGGCCACAGCCTGCGGATCAGCGGCTGCTGGACGCCGAAGGCCCGGGAGCACCAGAACCAGTCGGTATCCCACCGCCACAGGTAGTCGCGGATGGCGAGGAAGTCCTCCCGGTCCCGCCGGACCGACTGGTAGTAGATCTGCTGGCCGTTGTAGTCGCTGCGCCACGGCGCGACGTCGCTGAACGCCCCGACGGTGAGGTACAGCTCGTCGGGCGTGAACGCGGTGCCGTCGACGAAATCCGCCCGGTGGCCGCGGAAGCTGCCCTCGGCAGCGATCTGGGCGATGGCGTCCATGCAGGCGTCCGGGCTGCCGAACGGGAAGTGGCGCAGGTGCACGAACGGCTGGACCGGCTCCAGTTCGATGGTGAGCGACAGGGCGTAGCCCAGGGTCCCGTAGGAGTTCGGGAACCCGCGGAACAGGCCGGCATGCTCGTTGTCCGCGGTGGCCCGCAGCACGCGGCCGTCGCCGGTCAGGATCTCCATCTCGGTGACCGACTCGTGCGGCAGGCCGTTGCGCAGCGAGGTGGACTCGATGCCCAGCCCGGTGACGGCGCCGCCTAGGGTGATGGTCTTGAGCTGCGGCACCACCTTGGGCATCAGCCCGTGCGCCAGGGTGGCGTCGGCCAGGTCCTCGTAGGTGGTCATGCCGCCCGCCCAGGCGGTCCGGCGGGCCGGATCGATGCGCAGCACGTGGCCGAAGGCGGAGACATCAAGCTGCGCGGCCGGCGGGACGTCGCGGAACCGGAACAGGTTCGACGTGGCCTTGGCCAGCCGCACCGGCGCACCGGGCGGCAGGGCCGCGTAAGCCTCGCGCAGCCTGGCCACCGCGGCCTCGTGCGTGTCCGCAGTCATGCGGGCATCCTTCCCGGGGGTGGACATTTCAGGCAGTTTATCTGGCTGTTACCTCAGCCTTCATCATCCATGTCCAGTTCGTGATCAAGGTGCTTGCCGGCCTCGGCCTCGTCGTAGCTGGCCGCGACCTCCTCGGGGGTCATCGGCAGCCGGGCCAGCGAGGGCGGCGCGCCGGCGGCGATCACCTGCCGGAGCAGCGTCGCCATCGAGTACCGCGGGTTGTCGGCCAGGGCCCGGTCCAGGGCCACGTTGGCCAGCGCGCCCTCCCCGGACTGCCAGGCGACGAAGGCGAGCAGGGCGGCGGGCGCGGCCACGTAGCCGGGCTGGGCCCGGCGCACCACGTCGGTCCACAGCCGCCGGTGCTCATCCGCGCACGCGGGATCCATCCGGGCCCAGGCGTCGTCCCTGACCCTCAGGTCCCGCAGCGCCACGGTGATCCGCGCGATCTCGTCATCCGAGGCGAACCGGCCGCCGTCCCGGTACCGGGCGATCATGGCACCGACCGCGGCCAGGCCCTCGGCGGCGATCATGTGCCGGGCCGCGCCGAGCCGGCCGGACTTGCGGACCTTGGCCAGCAGCCGGGCGGCGTGCTGCTCAGCCCGGCGAGTGGCCTGGCGCATCGACTCCGCGGCGATACCGCCCAGCGGCGCGACACGGGCCGCCAGGTCGGCCCGGCTGGCCAGCACCGTGTCACCGATGACGGCCAGGGCCTCGGCTTCGGCGGGATCGGGGACGGCGTCGAACGGCACTCCGGCGGCCGGGCAGCAGGCCTCGTTGCCGCACACATAGGACCAGTAGCGGCCGTCCTGGACCCGCAGGAACTCGCGGATGTCGATGGCGGCCTGCCAGGCCGCGCCGCGCAGTTCGTGCGCGACCGGGGTGACCAGCGCCTCGGGACCGTAGCCGACCGCCACCGCCGCGGTCAGCCGCTGCGCGCTCAGGACGCCGATCGCGTGCGCGGTGAGGTCGGCGACCAGGCCCGCCTCGGGCGGATCGGGCAGGTCATAGCGGAGCGTGACCCGGATCCGGTCGCGGGGCGGCGCGACCCCGATCACGATGAGGCTCGCCTGGGGGACGAAGCCGAGCAGATGAGGGATGAGCCGCAGCAGGGCGGCGGGCGAGCCGGCCCGGACGACCGCGGTCGGCTCCTGCTGATGCGGGGCCGGCGGGAAGTCATCGCCGGCGGTAAGGGTTTGCGTCATGCCGTCAGCGTGCGGTGCGGCCGATGTGCCTGGCGATGGCAAGATTCGTCGGCCTGTGGATAACTTAGGGTGTTATCCACAGGCCGACGGAACCCGCTTGACAAGCGGAGCCGGCTGTGCCGGCCGGGCGTTACGGCCGGAAGCCGACGGGCAGAGGACTGATATAGGTGAACTGGTCAGCCGCGGTGGCCTGGCTGGATACGCCACCCACCGTGACCGTCACGGTCACCGTTCCGCTCCCCGGCGGGGAGATCACCCCGATCTCACCCGGCCGCACGAACTCCACCAGCGCCCGCTTCCCGCCGGACGTCACCGTCACCGCGCAGCCCGCGACGCCGGCCGGGCAGGACAGGCCGGTCCCGGTGATGACCACCGGCGTATCCCCGTACGTCGGCCCGCTATCGGGCCGCAGCGAGGTGATCACGGGCCCGCTCACCGAGATCGACAGCGCCGCGCTGGCGGTCATCGCCGGGCTCTCCGCGTCGGTCACCGTGACCGTGAAATCGAACGTGCCGTACGCCGCGGGCGTGCCCGAGATCACCCCGGCCGTGCTGAGCGACAGCCCGGCCGGCAGCGACCCGGACGTCACCCCCCACGGCCGCGCCATGCTTGGCGCGGGTTAGTTCATCATGACTTTGAAACCTCGCTGCACGCTGATGCCGAGCACCGCGCCGGTGGTGCCCGGACACTGCCGGGCCCGAGGTCACTGCGGCCGGTGCTGCCGGCGCCGCTGCTGGAACTCCTGCCAGGCGAGCCCGGCCACGCCGACGACCACGAACCCGGCTCCGCCGCTGAGGTCACCACCCGCGACGGCGAAGATGCCGGTGATGACGGACAGCACGCATGCCGCCCGGAAGACCCGGGCCGGCCAGCGCCGGCGGACCACCACGCGCGGGCTCGCCGGCGGCCCCGTGGGACGGGAAGATCCGGACCCGGCCGTCTCGGACTCTGCCGCCCCGGACCCGGCCGGACGCCGCCGAGGCCGGACCGGACCGGGCGCGTCGACCGGGACGATGACCGCCGGATTGACGTGCGAAGCGACGTCGGCCAGGACCGCCGGGCCGTCGGGCCATTCGTCCGGGTCGAGCTGGACGGCGAAGCCGTCCGTGCCGACCAGGGCCTGCTTCCCGTCGTTCCAGTGAAGAAGCGCCGCGACCGAGTCGTACCGGACCGTCACGTGGGCCTCCCAGGCCCAGTTGATCCCGTGCGAGCCGCGGAACAGGAAGGGAATCGCCGACTGCGGCCGCGCCGCGACCCACTCGTCAAGCCAGCCGGGGCGGCCGCTGATCTTGGACAGGTCGTTGACGTAGAAGTGGCGGAGGTCCCAGTCCGTCGTCGCCTCGGCGAAGTCGTGAAATTCCTGCCAGCGGCCTTCGGCGAGTTCGGCGCGGAACCGGTGCGCGACCGGATCGCCGAGGAGTTCGTCTACCGGCGGCGGGGGTGGCTCGGGTGCTGCTGGCTGCGCTGGACTTGCTTTCTTCCCGAACAGCGGCATGCCTGCTTCCCACCAGGCTGGTCGACTTGTGCCGCGAAATCGTACTGCGCGCGGGCGAACAGAAGGGGCCGAACGCGGCAAACCGCCGGGCGCGACGCTAGAGGCTGATGCCGAGCAGGGCGTCCGCGGCGTCGCGGACCAGGCGGGCGCCGGCCACGTCGGCGGGGGTAATCCGGGTCGGCGCGTCGGCCAGCAGCCGGTCGGCCCAGCGGTCGACCAGGCCGAGCGCGCCGGGGGCATCCAGGTCGTCGCGCAGGCGCGCGCGGACCCCGGCCAGCGTCTCGGCCGCCGCGTTCGACGGGGCGTCCTCGGGGCCGGCCGAGGCGGCCGCCTCGGTGTGGGCCAGCGCGGCGCGCCAGCGGGCCAGCCGGGCGTCGGCGTCGCCCAGGGCGGCCTCGGTCCACTCCCAGTCGGACCGGTAGTGGTGGGCCAGCAGCGCCATCCGGACCGCCATCGGGTCGGTGCCGTCGGCCAGCAGCCGGTTCACGAACACCAGGTTGCCGAGCGACTTGGACATCTTGTGGCCCTGGTAGCTGACCATCCCGGCGTGCGCGTAGACCCGTGCGAACACGCCCTCGGCCGGGGTAAGGGCCACCCGGGCGTGGGACGCGCTCAGCTCGTGGTGCGGGAACACCAGGTCCGAACCGCCGGCCTGGACGTCGAAGACGGGGCCCAGGTACTCGGTGGCGATGGCGGCGCACTCGACATGCCAGCCGGGCCGGCCGGGACCGAACCGGGAGTCCCAGGACGGCTCGCCGGGCCGTTCCCCCCGCCAGACCAGGGCGTCCAGCGGGTCCTTCTTCCCCGGCCGGGCCGGGTCGCCGCCACGCTGCGCGGACAGGTCGGCCATCTCGGCCGGGTCGTACCCGGAGGGGGTGCCCGGCCCGGACAGCGCGCCGAATTCCGGGTCGGCCGACCTGGCGAAGTACAGGTCCTGATCCAGGTCGTACAGGGCACCGCGGTCGGCCAGCCGGACGGTGAACCGCTCGATGACGGGCAGCGCCTCCACCGCTCCGACCAGGTGGGTGGGGGGCAGGATGCGCAGCGCCTCCATGTCGCCGCGGTAGCGCTGGATCTCGCGCCGGGCCAGCTCGCGCCAGTCCTGGCCGTCGCGTGCGGCCCGTTCCAGCAGCGGATCATCGACGTCGGTCACGTTCTGCACGTAGATGACCGCGTACCGCGCCGGCGGCGGGGCGTCCGGCAGCGGGGGGTCCGGGATCTCCGGCATCGCGTCCAGCCAGGCCCGCACCAGCAGGTCCCAGGCGGTGTAGGTGGCGGCGTGCCCGATGTGGGTGGCGTCGTAGGGGGTGATGCCGCACGCGTACAGCGTGGCCACCGGGCCGGCCGCGGCCAGCACCAGTTCCCCGGTGGCCGTGTCGTGCAGCCGGGGCGCCGGACCGCTCCCGGGAAGCACGGGAACATCGACACGGCGCCACGAATCCATGTCCGTCAGGTTATCGTGCCCGGTGGCGGGGCTGGAGTGGCGGCGAGGCGGCTGGCGCGGCGGGCCCGGCGCCACCTCCGGTGGCCGATTTCGATGATCACCACGCCGACGACCACGCCGGCCTCGATTTCCACGGTGTCCCGGAGCACCGGCAGGTTCACGGCCTGGAACATGGAGGTGAGCCCGAGGTTCTCCGGGCCGCTGTTCACGTGCAGGCCAGCGGGAATCCTGGCGCCGGACGGCAAGCGCCTGACCGCCCGGCCCCGTACGACCAGCTGCCCGAGACCGCCCGGGCCGCGGTCGGGAAGCGGGCCCGGGACGAAGTGCCCCCAGGCCAGCCCGCCGGCCACGACCACGGCGACGAGCAGCACGACCACGGCCAGGTGGCGGAGGAACCTCACCGCGGCCGCCAGGCCAGCAGCCTGCGCCCGATCCGGACGATCCAGCGCCAGCGCAGGGCCACGTGCACCGGGACCAGGCCGAGGGTCACCTCCGCGGTCGTGGTGTGCAGCGCAGACCAGAACGGCCCGATTCCAGTCAGGCTGATGCCCAGGTACGGCAGGGCCACCCGGGAGATCAGGATGCCGGACAGGATGCACAGGGTCATGGCGACCAGCAGGGCCAGGTTGACCAGCCAGATGAGCTTGTCGTGGCCACGGGGGCGGACCAGCTTCCTGGTCGTGCGGATGACCCAGTCCCAGTGCAGGGTGAGGTGGATCAGCAGGGCGAGTCCCAGCCCGAGGCCCAGCCATTCGTGGATCCCGATCCCGGTGAAGCCGTAGCTGTAGGCCAGCGTGAAACCCAGGAACAGGACCGCGTCGTACCAGAAGTCCAGCCGCGTGCGCGCCGCGATCCTCACACCCACATGGTGCCGGCCGGCCTTCAGCGAGTCGCGCGAACGGCGTGTGAGTTGCGTGTGAGCTAGCGCGGGGGCTGGGTGACGCTGGCGGCCAGGGTCGGGACCTGGCGGACCTGGGTGGCCTGCTCGAAGGCGTAGGCCAGGGCGATCAGCCGCGGCTCGCTCCAGCGCGGCCCGAAGAACGACATGCCGACCGGCAGGCCGGACACGAACCCGGCCGGGACGGTGATCGACGGGCAGCCTGCCACCGCGGCCGGGCCCGAGGTGTGGAAAACGTCGTGATCGCCGAGGATGTAGTCGGTCAGGCAGGCGGGATTGGCGGTCAGGGTCACGATGGCCTCCACCCCGTGCTCGGTCAGCGGCGTGGCGATGGCGGTGCGGGCCAGCCGGGTGGCCTCGCGGCGGGCGGCTACGTACTGGTGGGCGGTCAGGTCACCGCTGGTCGCCTCGGCCTGCTCGAAGGTCTCCTGGCCGAACCGGGACAGGACCAGGTCCGCGTTGCGCTTGTTGAAGTCGATCAGTTCGGCCAGGGTCCGGGGCAGGGCCCCGTCGAAGCCGAACCCGGCGACGTAGCCCAGGTAGGCGTTGATGCCGTACTTGAACTCGTACTGCAGCGCGACGAACTCGGGCTCGGGGATCTTGGCGGTATCGGGCAGCGTGACCGGATCGACCACCACGGCGCCCAGCGCGCGCAGCTTGGCCACGGCCATGTCCAGCACGGCGCCGGTGGCCGCGCCCGCCGGGGCCGACGGATCCCGCCAGACGCCCAGCCGGGCACCGTCCAGGGCCGCGGGATCCAGGGCGTGCGTGAAGGAGGACGGGCTGGTCGTGGCCAGGATCCGTTCTGCCGAATTAATGTCATCGGAGGCGACGGGATCCAGCGGGTCGGCGGCGGCCAGCACGGACAGCAGCGCCGCGGCGTCGGCGACACAGGTCGCCATCGGGCCAGCGGTGTCCTGGACCGGCGAGATCGGCACGATGCCGCGGCGGCTGACCAGCCCGTTGGTGGGCTTGAGGCCGACGATCCCGCAGTAGCTGGCCGGGCACACGATCGAGCCGTCGGTCTCGGTGCCCACCGCGACCGGGGCCAGCGCGGCCGCCACGCCCGCCGCCGAGCCCGAGCTCGACCCGGACGGATTGCGGTCCAGCGCGTACGGGTTGGCGGTCTGGCCGCCGAGGGTGGACCAGCCGCTGGTCGAGTGCGTCGACCGGAAGTTCGCCCATTCGGACAGGTTGGCCTTGCCGATGATGACCGCGCCGGCCTGGCGCAGCTTCGTGATCAGGAACGCGTCGTCCGGCTCGGCGGACAGCAGCGCGGGCGAGCCGGCGGTGGTCGGCATGCCCCCGACCTGGACGTTGTCCTTAACCAGCACGGGGATGCCCTCCAGCGGCCCGCGCGGCCCGCGCGGCCCGGCTCGGACCGCGTCGCTGGCTGCTGCCTCGGCCCCGGCGTTCAGGTTGACCGTAATGACCGCGTGCAGCGCGGGGTTCAGGCGGTCGATGCGCTGCAGGTAGAAACCGGTCAGCGCGGCGGAGGTCAGCTCGCCGGAGGCCATCGCGGCCTGCAACTCGGCCAGTGTCGCCTGGCTTGCGGGGGTGCGCGTGCCCGGGATCACATCACGGAAGTCCGGCATGCCGGAAGCTTAACTGCGCCATCGGCGGACGAGCCAGAGGCGCTAGCGCCGGGTGACGCGAAGGGCCTCGTTGAGGGTCTGGGCGGCGGCCTGGACCTGGCCGACCATTTTTTCGTGCAGGTGCTCGGGCGCCCGGACCACCGGCGAGGGCACGGTAATCACCGCGATCATGCGCTTACCCTGCAGCACCGGCGCGGCGACGGCCCACACGCCCGCCTCGAGTTCCTCTTCGCTGATCGCGTAACCCTGCTTCGCGGCCAGGGCCACCCGGGCTTCCAGGCGGGCGGCGCCCTCGGGATCGCGCTCGGCCAGCGGCGCCAGGTACTCCTTGCGGAGGTCGGGGGCCAGGCCGGACAGCAGCAGCCGGGAGCTGGCCCCGCGCTCAAGCGGCAGCGGCTGGCCCGGCTCGAACGAGATGCGCAGCCGCTGGGCCGACTGGACCCGGTGCACGCACACCGCGGACCGGCCGATCAGGCGGACCAGGATGACGGTCTCGCCGGTCTCGGCGGCCAGGTCGCGCATGACCGGGTCGGCGATGTCGATGATGCTCTCCGCGGCCTCGGCCGCGCGGGCCAGCCCGATCAGCCGCGCGGACAGCCGGTAGCTGCCGCGCTCGTCGCCGGCCAGCAGCCCGGTCTCGCGCAGCAGCGTGATGTACCGGTAGACGCTCGGCAGCGCGATGCCGGTGGCGGCGGCCAGATCGCGCGCGGTCAGGGTGTTCTTGTCCGCCGAGAAGGCCAGCATCAAGGCGAGGACGCGGCGCGCTCCCTCGCATCCGTGCACGGCGCTCGCTTCAGGCGGCATCTTGACGGCCGTGGCCCTGGCCATGGTGACCCTTCTCGGAGACTTAGAACGCAACTATCGTGGGATGATAACTACGTTTCTGTATACGGTCAACGTGTCTACCAAAAAATGTGCGCAATAACTGCGAAATAGCAAGAGTAGCGGCTTCGCGGTTTGCGCCTTCCGGCGCGGGCGCGGGTGGCGGGTTTCATGATCGTGGCCAGTTCGGAACAGTATTTGTTCCTTTCTGGCCAGGAAGAGTGCTAGGGGATCAGCAGGCGGGTGCCCAGGGCGAGGGCGGCGGCGCAGACCAGCAGGAACAGCGCGACCCAGGCGCCGCGGGAGATGCCGGTCAGGCGGGCCAGCTGGTCGGCGTCGGAGCGACCGCCCCGGGACGGGCGGCGGCGGGTCAGCTCGAGGGCCGGGCGCATCCCGCCGAGCAGCAGGAACCACGCGGCCAGGTAGGCGAAGCCGGCCTGCACCGCGGCCGAGGCGAAGTAGCTGACCGCGAACACGGCAGCCGCGGTGGCCAGCACGGCCAGCACGCCGAACGCGTTGCGGATGGCCAGGAACGTCGCGGCCAGCAGCAGCAGGGCCAGCCACAGCAGCGCGGTCTGATGCCGCGCGGCGAGCAGGGCGGCGGCGCCCGCGCCGAGCAGGGACGGGGTCAGGTAGCCCGCGGCGGCGGTGAACACCAGGCCGGGACCGTGCCGCTTGCCGCGCGAGTAGGTCACCCCCGAACTGTCCGCGTGCAGCCTGATCCCCTCCAGCCGCCGTCCGGACAGCACCGACACCAGTGCGTGCCCGCCCTCGTGGGCGATCGTGATCACCTGGCCGGCCAGCCGCCAGGACCCGGCGTTCAGCACGATGAGCAGCGCGGCCAGGCCGGTGACGCCCACCACCCAGGCGGGCGGCGCGGGCTGGGCGCTGGAGATCCGCTCCCAGAGCTTGTCCAGGACGTTCACGGGGCGGGCAGCCAGGAGACGTGGCCGGCCAGCAACGCGTAGCCCACGAAGGTGACCGCGTCGATCAGCGTGTGCGCGATGATCAGCGGAGCCACCCGGCCGTACCTGCGGTAGAAGATGGCGAAGATGACACCCATGGCCGCATTGCCGAAGAATGCGCCGATGCCCTGGTAAAGGTGGTAGGAGCCGCGGATCCCCGCGCTGATGGCGATCGCCGTGACGGGCCGCACGCCGAGCTTGTCCAGCCGGCTCAGCAGGTACCCGACGACGACGACCTCTTCCAGGATGCCGTTCTGGGCCGCCGACAGCACCAGGATCGGGAACCGCCACCAGACGTCGGGCAGGTTCTCGGCCACGACGTTGAGCTCGACGCCGGCGTGATACGCGATCAGGTACAGGCCCAGACCCGCGCCGCCGATCACCGCGGCCAGCAGGGCGCCCCAGCCCAGGTCCTGGCCCGGCTGGCTGAGGTCCAGGCCCAGCGTCTGTGTCGGCCGCTCGCCCGAGCGGGCCAGCAGGTAGAACACCAGCAGCACCGGGGCCAGGGCCAGGCTGATGCTGGTGAGCTGCAGGAACAGGTCGAGCAGCGGACGGCCGGGAGCGAGCGTGCCGTGCACGATCACGGCCTGCTTGCTGAGCGACTGCTGCGCGGTCAGCGAGCCGATGTACTGGACCAGGGCGTAGAGGCCGCTCCCGCCGAGGGAAACGGCGAACACGGTGACGATCTCCCAGCGCAGCATGCGCGGGGACGGAGCGGCCGATGCTCCGGCGGCCGCTTGTTCCCGCGCGCTGGTCGAAGTGTCGTCAGCCATGGTTATCCAGTATCGCCCGGCGGAGCCGATGACATGCCCGTCGCCCGCCGTCCGGGGCCTGCCGTCCGGGGCCCGCCGTCCGGGGCCTGCCGTCCGGGGCCCGCCGTCCGCCGCATAGCCGACTGCGCCGGCCGGATAGCCCGCGAACTAACGACCTACTAAGCTCAGTAGTCACCCGCCACGTTCACTCAGCAGAGGTCATCATGGTCCAGCGCTACCCCTCCAGCGGCAAGCCCGTCGAGCTGGAGCGGCCCCCTGCTCCCCAGTCGGTGGTGAACGCGGTCAAGCTCATGTACGTGGGCGCGGCGGTCACCACTGTCAGCCTGATCATCTCGGCGGTCGACATCAGCGGGACCAAGGCCGCGATCAGGAAAGCCAAGCCGAGCTGGACCACGACCCAGGTCAACCAGTTCGACCGGTTCATCATCATCACGGCCATCGTGTCCGGCCTGATCGGGATCGCCCTGTGGCTGTGGATGGCCCGGGCCAACAGTCAGGGGAAGAACTGGGCCCGGATCGTGTCCACGGTCCTGTTCGGCCTGGCCACCCTGGACCTGTTCGGCGTGCTCACCGAGCCCAAGACGCTGCTCGGGCTGCTGTTCCCGGTGTTGACCTGGCTGGTCGGCCTGGGCGCGATATGGCTGCTGTGGCGCCGGGAATCCAGCGCGTTCTTCAAGCAGCAGGAATTCAGGTGAGCCCGGCTCCCGTCGTCTTCTCGGCCGTACCGACGCTGTTCAGCAGCGATGGCGAGGTCGACCTTGATGCGAACGGGGCCCTGTACAAGCATGTGGCCGGACTGCTCGACGGGCTGTTCGTGGCCGGGACCACGGGTGAGTTCCCGGCCCTGGAGGACTCCGAGCGGCTCTCGCTGATCGAGCTGGCGCTGGCCGCGGCGGGCCCGGACCGGGTCATCGCGCACATCGGCGCGCCGGACGCCCGCCACTCGGCCCGGCTGGCGTCAGCCGCGGCGGCGCTCGGGGCGACGCGGCTCGCGGCCATCACGCCCTACTACCTGCCCGCGCGGCCCGACGAGCTGGCCGCTCACTTCGGCCAGGTCCGGGACGCCGTGCCCGGCGCGGAACTCTACGCCTATATTTTTCCAGAACGGACCGGCCTGCGTGTGCCCCCTCCCGTGTTCGCCGCGGTGGCTTCGGCGGCGGGCCTGGCGGGCGCCAAGCTCAGCGGCTCGGCAGGCGCGGAACTGGCCAGTTACGTGGCGGCGGCTCCGGGGCTGCGGCTGTTCTCCGGTGACGACTCGAACCCGGGGGCCACGATGCGGGCGGGCGGAGCCGGCGTGATCTCCGGCCGCAGCAGCGCGTATGCCGAGGTCTACGCGGCACTCCGGGTCGATGATCCGGACGCGGCCGCCCCGCACCAGCTGGTCCTGGACCGGATCGTCGCCCTCGGCGCGAGCATCGGCCGCCTCAAGTACGCGCTGCAGCTTCGCGGCCTGGGCGGCACCACGGCCCGGATGACCGTCGATCCCCCGGATGCCTCCCTGTCCGCGGCGATCGCGGCCGAAGTGGCCGCCTTGTTATCAGCTGGCCGCCGGGATGTTATCCGTTTTCCCGGGCGGCTGTGAACCAGGATTCGGGGTAACGCGTCATCTCTTCAGAGGTCCGGCGAAAGCGGGGCGCCGGGCCTCAAATTGGCTCGGTAATCGTGCGGGTGCCGGGCAGCAGGCCCGGCGAGAGCGGGGCACCGGACAGCTGTCCGGTGTGAGCGGGGCGCCGGGTCTGATCAGGTGCTCGACTGTTCGTCGAGCACCTGGTGTGCCCGGGCAATGAGCATCGGCACCGCGAAGCCATCTCGTTCGAAGCCTTCGCCGACCGTCTTGCCTTGCCGGTACCGCGCGTGGATGCCCTCCAGCACGACCGCGAGCTTGAAGTAGCCGAACGCCACGTAGTACCCGATCCGGGAGACGTCCCGCCCGGTGAGCCGGGCGTACTCGGCCGCGAACTCGGCCCGGGTCCAGAACCCGGGGCTGGCGGTGGCATCGGTCGACACCCCGCGCGTCCCGGTCGGCGCGGCGGGCGTCCCGGTCGGCGCGCCGGTTTCTGGGCCCGGAGCGAGCCAGCCCTCCTCGCCCTCCTCGGTCCAGTAGACGAGGGTCAGGCCCAGGTCCGCCAGCGGATCGCCCAGGGTCGCCATTTCCCAGTCCACGACGGCCGTGATCCGCGGTTTCGGCGTCAGCGCGACCAGTGCGTTGTCCAGCCGGAAGTCGCCGTGGACCAGCGTGGTCTGGCCTTCGGCGGGCATCGCGGCGGTAAGTCTTTCCACCAGCTCGGCATAGCCGGGCGTCTCCCCGGTCGCGGAGAGCTCCCACTGCCGCTGCCAGCGGTCCAGCTGGCGGCGCAGGTACCCGGCGCCGCGGCCGAGATCGGCGAGGCCGACCGCCGCCACGTCGACCCCGTGGATCGCGGCCAGCATGTCGGCCAGGCAGCGGGACAGGTCCGCGGCCTGGGCTTCGGTCAGC
>Ga0335074_10008407_pt1 | contig 14340 bp, 12 predicted proteins | sample Lox_Sample_23_FD_206715 | JGI IMG/M metagenome (GOLD analysis project Ga0335074, IMG submission 206715) | Soil microbial communities from Loxahatchee National Wildlife Refuge, Florida, United States - Lox_Sample_2.3 | ecosystem: Environmental > Terrestrial > Soil > Wetlands | place: USA...
AGGCGAGCGCCACCACCGTCGAATGCCCGAGCGAGAAGAAAAACCCGACTCCGACCGGGCGCTGCCCCTGCTGCATCAGCTTGCGCGTGACATTGTCGATGGCGGCGATGTGGTCGGCATCGACGGCATGGCGCGCGCCGAAGCTGTACGCCAGCAACGCCGTGCCCAGCAGCACCGGATATCCCCGAAACGCCAGCAGCGCCCAAGTCCAGGCGCCGAGATTGGCGCCGATCAGGATCGCATAGATCCCGACGACCCTCCGCCGCAGCTTCCCCTCCCCAAGCATCCTCCGCCTATAGAGACGCCGAGCCGACGGGGTCAAGCGTGAATTCCCCTCTCCCCTTGTGGGAGAGGGAGGGGCCCGTCGCGCAGCGACGGGAAGGTGAGGGGTGCCATAAAAACGAACCTCCCAAGGGGTCCACTGCTACCCTCGATCCCACCACCCCGCTCTTTGACATCGTGCAGGAAAAAAATGCTCCCGGTGTACACCGGCGGCGTAGCCCCTCCCGGCGCTTTTCGCTTGACGCAGCGGCGCACCCCTCTCCCGACTTCCGCGCTCTTTGACATTGTGCGCCGAGGTTTCACGTGAAGCGGAATGCGCGCCGCGTCACAGCGCCGTGCGCAGATCCCACAGCTCCGGAAACAGCCGGATCTCGAGCAAGCCGCGGAGATAGGCGACGCCCTCGGTGCCGCCCGTGCCCTTCTTGCCGCCGATGATGCGCTCGACGGTGGTGACGTGGCGGAAGCGCCATTGCCGGAAGAAATCCTCGAGATCGACCAGCTCCTCGCCGAGCTCGTAGAGATCCCAATAGCGCTCGGTGTCGCGATAGATCGCAATCCACGCCGCCTCGACCGACGCATTGGCCTGATAGCGCTGGGTCCAGTCGCGCTCGAGCGCGGCGGCGTCGATCGCCAGGCCGCGCCGCGCCAAGAGGCGGATCGCCTGGTCGTAGAGGCTCGGCGCGCCGAGCAGCGCTTCGAGCTCGGCATGGATCTCGGGCCGATGGCGGAACGGCGCCAGCAGCTCGGCGCGCTTGTTGCCGAGCAGGAACTCGATGGCGCGGAACTGGTGCGACTGGAATCCCGAAGAGCGGCCGAGCGCGGCGCGGAAATCCATGTACTCGCTCGGCGTCAAGGTCGACAGCACGTCCCAGGCCTGGATCAGCTGCGCCATGATGCGCGAGACGCGCGCCATCATCTTGAAGGCGGGGGCGAGATCGTCGTGCTCGATCCGCCGGATCGCGGCGCGCAGTTCGTGGATGACGAGCTTCAGCCACAGCTCCGTCGTCTGGTGCTGGATGATGAACAGCATCTCATTGTGATTCGCCGATAGCAGATGCTGCGCGTCGAGCAGCCGGTCGAGCCGGAGATAATCGCCATAGCTCATCTCGCCGCTGAAATCGGTATGCGCGCCGCCGATCTGGTCCTTGCTCTTCTTCGCCATCGACACCTCGTTCAGGTCACAGCCGCGCGCCGGTGGAATTCCGGCCGGTCCCAGTCGCGCCGGCGCAGCACCTCCACGAGCGCCGCGGCCGCGTCCCAGGCATCGACGAAGCGCGTATAGAGCGGCGCGAAGCCGAAGCGCAGGATATCGGGCGCGCGGAAATCGCCGATCACGCCGCGCGCGATCAGCGCCTGCATCACGGGATAGCCGGCGTCGTGGCGCAGGCTCACCTGGCTGCCGCGCCGCGCCCGATCGCGCGGCGTGATGAGGGTGAGGCCGAGCCCGTCCGCGTCCTGATCGATCGCGGCGATGAAGGTCTCGGTGAGGCCGAGCGATTTCTCGCGCAGCGCCGCCGGCGGCACGCCGAGCAGCAGATCGACGCCGGCCTCGAGCGCGGCCATGGAGAGGACGGGCGGCGTTCCCGCGACATAACGGCCGATGCCCGGCGCCGGACGATAGGCGGCTTCAAAGGCGAAGGGCGCGGCATGGCCGAGCCAGCCCGACAGCGGCTGGACGAAGCGCTCCTGGTGACGCGGCGCCACCCAGAGAAACGCCGGCGCGCCCGGGCCGCCGTTCAGATATTTGTAGCCGCAGCCGACGGCGAAATCGGCACCCGCAGCGGTGAGATCGACCGGCACCGCGCCGGCGCTGTGCGCCAGATCCCACAGCATGAGCGCGCCCGCGCGCCGCGCCGCCGCGGTCACGGCCGCCATGTCGTGCATCGCGCCGGTGCGGTAATTGACATGTGTGAGCATCACCACCGCGGTGTCGCTGTCGATCGCGGCCTCGAGCGCATCGCCGTCGACGAGGCGGAGCCGGTGGCCCTTGGCCAGCAGCGCCAGCAGCCCTTCGGCGATGTAGAGATCGGTCGGAAAGTTGTCGCGCTCGGACAGGATGATGCGGCGATCGGGATAGAGGCTGAGCGCGGCGGCGAGCGTCTTGAACAAATTGACCGAGGTCGAATCCGCCGCGATCACCTCGCCGGGACCGGCGCCGATGAGCCGCGCCAGCTTGTCGCCGAGGCGGCGCGGCAGCTCGATCCAGCCATGCTTGTTCCAGCTGGTGATGAGGTCCTGGCCCCATTCGCGCTCGACCAGCTCGGCGATGCGCCCCGGCGTCGCCTTGGGCAGCGCGCCCAGCGAATTGCCGTCGAGATAGATGATCCCCTCGGGCAGCGCGAATTCCGCCCGCCAGGCGGCGAGCGGATCGGCGGCGTCGCGCGCTTCGCAGCCGGCGCGGGTAAGCCGGCTCACGGCGTGTTGTGCCCGGCGAGGCGGCGCGCCTGGCGGAGGATACGCTCGCCGGCCTCGGCCAGAACGGCGTCCGCTTGCGTGAGCGCAAGGCGGAGATGCCCCGCGGCGCTCGGCCCGAAGCCGTCGCACGGCAGCGTCGCCACAGCTTCCTCCTCGAGCAGCGCGCGGGCGAAATCGTCGGCGGAAAGCCCGGTGCCGCGCACATCGAGCAGGAGGAACATGCCGCCTTCGGGCGGGATCACCCGGCAGCGCGGCGCCTCGGCGAGAATACCGGCGAAGAGCGCGGCGCGGCGGCGGTAATCCTCGCGCAGCGCCGCCGCTTCGGGCAGCTCGCGGTCGAGCAGCGCCAGCGCGCCGAGCTGGATGAAGGGCGGCCCGCCATAGAGCATGGAGAGGAGCAGGTTGAAGAGATGGCCGGTCAGCGCCGCCGGGCCGACGACCCAGCCCAGGCGAAAGCCCGGCATCGCATGGGATTTGGACAGGCTCGAGACCACCACCGTGCGCTCGGCCATGCCGGGCAGGCCGCGCGGGCTCAGATGCGGCCGGGCAAAGGCGAGGTCCTCATAGACCTCGTCCGAGAGGAGCCAGAGATCGTGGCGCCGGGCGAGCGCGGCGATGGCCTCGATCTCGGCCGGGGTGAAGACGGCGCCGGTCGGGTTGTGCGGGCTGTTGATCCAGAGGACGCGGGTGCGCGGCGTGACCGCTTCGGCGAGCGCCGCGAGATCGGGGTGAAAGCCGGTCTCCGGGCGGAGCGGTGCGGTGACGAGCCGCGCCCCGGCGGCGCCGATCACCGCCTCATAGGTCGCATAGGTCGGCTCGAAGGCGACCACCTCGTCGCCCGGCCCGGCGAGGCAGTGCAGTGCAGCATAGAGCCCCGCCTGGGTTCCCGGCACCACCGCGACATTCTCCGCCGCGCAGGGGGTGCCGCTGCGGCGTTCGACCCGGGCGGCGATGGCGGCGCGGAGCTCGGGAAATCCCAGGATCGGCGAATAGCCGGTCCGGCCTTGCTGCAGTGCGGCAATCGTCGCCGCTACCGCCGCTTCGGGCGCCGGCTGGTCGGGGTCGCCGACGGTGAGCAGGATGACCCGGCGGCCCGCGGTGCGCTGGCGCAGGGCGTCGAAATGGATGCTCCAGGCGCGGGCGCCCCTGCCGGCGATGCGGCCGACCAGCGGCGAGAACTGCATGGCGCTCTCCGGGGGGGCGGGCATGAGGTAATCGCAGGGCAGAGCCTAGCCTCTCGCGAACGGCTGGAAAAGCGGGCATGCCTGCCCTTACACTGGGCATTCCCATGGCACCCGAGCCAGCGAGGCCGATCATGGAGCAGCAATACGACCGCGCCGCCGAGGATCTCGGCAATATCGTCGCACTGGAGCACGTCAATGTGCGTGTTCCCGACCAGCGCATCGCGACGATCTTCTATGTCAGCGGCATGGGCTTGACCCGTGACCCCTATCTCATGACCGGCATCGACAATATGTGGATCAATGTCGGACGCAGCCAGTTCCACATGCCGACCGGCAATCCGCAGGTGCTGCGCGGCCATGTCGGGCTGGTGCTGCCGGAGCGCGAGGCGCTGCTGCAGCGGCTCGGCAAGGTGCGTCAGGACCTCGAAGGCACGCGCTTTGCCTTCGCCGAGCACAACGCCTATGTCGAGGTGACCTCGCCCTGGGGCAACCGGCTGCGCTGCTACACGCCCGATCCGCGCTTCGGCCGCATCACCCTCGGCATACCCTATGTCGAGTTCGAGGTGCCGAGGGGCACCGCCGCCGGCATCGCCCGCTTCTATCGCGAAATCCTGGCGACCCCGGCCGAGACCGGCGAGGACGGGCAGGGGGCATTCGCCCGCGCCGCCGTCGGCCAGCATCAGCATTTCATCTATCGCGAGACCGACCGCGCTCTGCCCGCTTATGACGGCCACCATGTTCAGGTCTACCTCGCCGATTTCTCGGGTCCGCATCGCAAGCTGCGCGAGCGCGGCCTCGTCTTCGAGGAAAGCGATCAGTGGCAGTATCGCTTCAAGGATTTCGTCGATCTCGACAGCGGCAAGCCGCTCTACACCGTGGAGCACGAAATCCGCAGCATGACGCATCCGCTCTATGCGCGGCCGCTGGTCAACCGCAACCCGGCGCAAAGCAACCGCCGTTTCGCCGCCGGGCATGAGGATTGGCGCTGGGCGATGGCCTATGGCGATTAGCCGCCGATGAGCGCGCGGGAGGCTGCGGCCGGCTCCGATCATCTCGCGCGGGCGAAGGCGTTGGCGCCGCTGCTGACCGAGCAGGCGGCGGCGATCGAGCGCGAGCGGCGCCTGACGCCGCCGGTGGTCGAAGCGCTGATCGATGCCGGCCTTTTCCGCATGCTGCTGCCGCGCGATTTCGGCGGCGCCGAGATCGACCCGCCGAGTTTCGTGCAGGTGCTCGAAGAGATCGCGCGCCACGATGCCAGCACCGCCTGGTGTCTCGGCCAGACCAGCGTCTGCGCCATCGCCTCGGCCTATCTGCCGCCCGCGTCGGCGCGCGAGATCTGGGGCGATCGGCGCGGCGTTCTCGCCTGGGGCGCCGGGCCGCCGATCAAGGCGATTGCGGTCGAGGGCGGCTGGCGCGTCACCGGCTCGTGGTCGTTTGCGAGCGGCGGCCACCACGCCACCTGGATCGGCGCGCATTGCGTCGCCGCCGATGCCGATGGCACGCCGCGCCGCGGCGCCAACGGCGCGCCGCTGCCGCGGACCTTGCTCTTCCCGGCCGCCAAGGTGACCTGGACCGATATCTGGGACGTCATCGGCCTCAACGGCACCGGCAGCGACATGTATTCGGTGACCGATCTCTTCGTCCCCGATGCCTTCAGCCTCAACCGCGACGCTCCCGGCGAGCGGCGTCAGCAGGGACCGCTCTATCACTTCCGCACCGACCAGCTTTATGCCAGCGGCTTTGCCTGCGTTGCGCTCGGCATCGCCCGCGGCATGCTCGACGCCTTCATCGCCACCGCCAATGAGAAGACGCCGCGCGGCTACAAATCGGCGATGCGGCTCAACGCGGTGACGCAGACCGAGATCGCCGAGCTCGAAGCGCGGCTGCGCTCGGCGCGCCACTATATCCTGGGCACGCTCGAGGCGGCCTGGCGCACGGCACAGCACGGCGAGCTCACCATCGACGACCGCATGTCGATCCGCCTCGCCGCAACCCACTGCATTCGCGAAGCGCGGGCGATCGCGAGCGATGCCTACAACGCCGTCGGCACCACTTCGGTCTTTGCCAGCAACGGCTTCGAGCGCCGCCTGCGCGACATCAACGCCGTCTCGCAACAGCTCCAGGGCCGCCGCTCGCATTACGAGACCGTGGGCAAATACCTCCTCGGCGTCGAGTCCGAGACGCTGTTCCTGTGAGCCTCGGGAGCGTCGCGCGGCCGCGGCATGGTGCGGAGACCTCGCCTCGCCCTAGGGACGGGCAACCTCCCATGCGCCGTTGAGATGGCCGTTGCCGGTGGTCTGGCCCGGTTCGTGATCGTCCTTCCAAGTGTAGAGCGGCTTGCCTTTGAACGCCCATTGCTTGGCGCCATCCGGCCTGGTCACGATCGACCAATGACCGCTCGGTTTGGCGTCCGCGGGTGCGATGAAGGGCGGCCAAGCTTCCGCGCATTTAGCCGTACAGTTGGATTTGTCGTGGCCATCTTTCTTGAAGGTATAAAGCGTCATCCCGTGTTCATTCGCCAGCACTTCGCCGAGTGCGGTTTTCTCGGTCTTGGCTGGCCCCGTCATGGCGGCGACGGCCGGGGACACCGCAAGCAGCAACACCACCACTGCAGGAAGAATAGGAGACCGCATGCGCACCTCCGATCATGGGTCGTGCACTTCTGACTACATCAGATCGGATGTTACATCGCGCTGGCGACATGATTACAAGAAATACAATTGATGCGGTGCGCTAGGAAACTGTCGGGGCGGGCATCTGGCCTATAGTGCCGGACATCGGGAGGGCGAGAGGTGACAAGCGAACCGAGCTGCCGCGCGACCTGGGTCGGCCAACCCCTCGAGCGCCTCGAGGATGCGGCGCTGCTGATGGGCGCCGGCCGCTTCATCGACGATCTGCCGGTGGCGCCGGGGACCTTGCACGCGGCGGTGCTGCGCTCGCCGCACGCCCATGCCGAGCTGCGCGCCATCGATGCCGGGGCGGCGCTCGCCCTGCCCGGCGTCGCGGCGGTGGTGACGCGCGATGAGGTCAAGCGCTGGACGCGGCCTTTCACCGTCGGCGTCAAGCAGCCGATGGAGCATTGGTGCCTCGCCGTCGACCGCGTGCGCTATGTCGGCGAGCCCGTCGCCGTCGTGCTCGCAACGGATCGCTACCGCGCCGAGGACGCGCTCGACCGCATCAAGGTCGACTATGAGCCGCTGCCCGCCATCGTCGATCCGCGCGCCGCCGCCGCTCCCGGTGCGCCGCTGCTGCACCCGGCCGTCGGCGGCAATGTCGTCAGCGACCGCAGCTTCCGCTATGGCGACCCCGACGCCGCTTTCGCTGCGGCGCCGCATCGCATCGCCGTCACCATCGACTACCCGCGCAACGCGGTGACGCCGATCGAATGCCTCGGCGTCATCGCCCAATACCACGCCGCCGAGGATGCCTATGACGTGACGTCGAGCTTCATGGGGCCGTTCGCCCTGCATCCCGTCATGGCGCTGGCGCTGAAAGTGCCGGCGAACCGGCTGCGCCTCAAATCGCCGCCCGACTCCGGCGGCAGCTTCGGCGTGAAGCAGTCGGTCTTTCCCTATGTCGTGCTGATGAGCATCGCCGGGCGCAAGGCGGGGCGGCCGGTGAAGTGGATCGAGGACCGGCTCGAGCATCTCGCCGCCGCCACCTCGGCGACGAACCGCGTCACCACCCTCGAAGCGGCGATGAGCGCCACCGGCGAGGTGCAAGCGCTGCGCTGGGATCAGCTCGAGGATTGCGGCGCCTATCTGCGCGCGCCCGAGCCGGCGACGATCTATCGCATGCATGGCAATATGACCGGCGCTTACACGGCGCGGCATCTCGCGATCCGAAACCGCATCGTCCTCACCAACAAGACCCCGACCGGCCTGGTGCGCGGCTTCGGCGGCCCGCAGGTCTATTTCGCGCTCGAGCGCCTGATGCAGCGCATCGCCGCGGACTTGGCGCTCGATCCGCTCGACGTGATCCGCCGCAACCTGGTGCCGGCCGAGGCCTTTCCCTATCGCTGTCCCGCCGGCGCGGTGCTCGATTCCGGCGATTTCGCGCGCGCGGTCGACAGTGCCGTAGCCGAAGGCGGACTCGCCGAGCTGCAGCGCCGGCGCGATGCGGCGCGCGCGGAAGGCCGGCTCTACGGCATCGGCTATGCTGCGGTGGTCGAGCCCTCGATCTCGAATATGGGCTACATTACCACCGTGCTGACCCCGGAGGAGCGGCGCAAGGCCGGCCCCAAAAGCGGCGCGCAGGCGACCGCGACGGTGGCGCTCGATCCTCTCGGCGGCGTCAGCGTGCAGGTCGCCTCGGTGCCGCAGGGACAGGGGCATCGCACGGCGCTGGCGCAGGTGGTGGGTGAGGTGCTCGGCCTTGCGCCCCATGACATCCGCGTCACCGCCGAGCTCGACACCGCGAAGGACGCCTGGTCGATCGCCGCCGGCAATTATTCGAGCCGCTTTGCCGGTGCGGTGGCCGGCGCGGCGCATCTTGCCGCCAACCGCCTGCGCGAGAAGCTGGCGCGGATCGCGGCGCCGCTGCTCAATGTGACGCCGGATGCGGTGGTCTTCGCCGGCGGCAAGATCTTCGCGCGCGGCAATCCCGACAATGCGCTCGGCTTTACGCGGATCGCCGGCACCAGCCACTGGGCGCCGCAGAGCCTCGGCGAAGGTGTCGAGCCGGCGCTGCGCGAGACCGTCTTCTGGACGCCGCCGGTGCTCGCCGCACCGAACGAGGCGGAGGAAATCAACAGCTCCGCCGCCTATGGCTTCATCTTCGATTTCTGCGGCGTCGAGATCGATCGCGACACGGGAAAGCTGCGCATCGACAAATACGTCACCATGCATGACGCCGGGCGCCTCATCAATCCGGCGCTGGCCGATGGGCAAGTGCGCGGCGGCTTCGCCAATGCGGTGGGCGCGGCGCTCTCCGAGCATTTCGCCTATGGCGCCGATGGCAGCTTTCTCTCCGGCACCTTCGCCGATTATCTCGTGCCGACGGCGTGCGAAGTGCCGGAGCCGGTGATCCTGCATCGGCAAACGCCCTCGCCGGTGACGCCGCTCGGTGCCAAGGGCGTCGGCGAAGGCAATTGCATGAGCACGCCGGTCTGTCTCGCCAATGCGGCAGCCGATGCGCTCGGCGTCGGCGAGATCGCGCTGCCGATGACGCCGGCCAAGCTGCTGGCGCTGATCGAGCGCGACGAGCCGCCGCCGCGTGTTGCGCATGCGCCGGCCAAAGCGGAAGGGCGAGGCCTCAGCGGTGCCGGCGAGAGGGTCGTGCCGATGCCGCCCGAGCAGGTCTGGGCGATGCTGCTCGATCCCGCCACGCTCGCGGCGCTGCTGCCGGGCTGCGAGGCGCTGGATCGCGCCGGCGAGAACGCCTATCGCGCGCGGCTCGGCATCGGTATCGGCCCGGTGCGCGGCCGCTACGAAGCCGAGGTCCGGCTCTTCGATCTGTCCCCGCCGCGCGCGCTGAAGCTCGAAGGCGGCGGTCTCGGCGCGCTCGGCTCGGCGCGCGGAACTGGCGTTATCGAGCTCACGCCGGACAGCGGCGGCACGCGCGTCTCCTATCGCTACTCCATGGCGATCGCCGGCAAGGTGGCCGCGGTCGGCGGGCGCATGCTCGACGGCGCGGCGCGCCATCTGATCGCGCAGTTCTTCGAGCGGCTCATCGCCCGCGCTGGTGGCCGGCCGGTGCCGGCGGTGTCGTTCTGGCGCCGTTTGCTGCGCCTTCTGGGATGGGCGTGATGAAGCCGGCGCCCTTCGATTATCTCCGGCCCGACAGCGTCGAAGAGGCGCTGGCGGCGCTCGCCGAATCCGGCGAAGAGGCGCGGCTCCTTGCCGGCGGCCAGTCGCTGATGGCGATGCTCAATATGCGCCTGGTGCAACCGGCGCTGCTCATCGATATCGCGCGGCTCGCCGTGCTCGACCAGGTGCGGCTCGAAACCGACGCGCTCGTCATCGGCGCTGCGGTGACACAAGCGGCGCTCGAGCGGCGCGCGGATCTGGCCGAAGAAGTGCCGCTGTTGGCGCTGGCGTTGCCGTGGGTTGGCCACTTCCAGACGCGGAGCCGCGGCACGATTTGCGGCTCGCTCGCCCATGCCGATCCCAGCGCCGAGCTGCCGCTGGTGCTGCTGGCGCTGGGCGGCGAGGTCATGCTGCGCTCGGCGCGGAGCCGGCGCCGGCTACCCGCGGCCTCCTTCTTCACCGGCATGCTGACGACGGCGCGGCGCGGCGACGAGATGATCGAGGCGGCGCGCTTCCCGTGCTGCCGAGCCGGCACCGGCTATGCCTTCCGCGAAATGGCGCTCCGCCACGGCGATTTCGCGCTCTGCGCCGTCGCTGCGGTGGCGAGCGCCAGCGGCCTCCGGCTGGCCGTGGGCGGCGTCGCCGACGCGCCGCAAGCCCGCGACTGGCCGCTGCTCGAAGGCAGCGCGCTCGATGATGCGCTCAACGATTTCGCCTGGGAGCTCGGCGGCAGCGACGACGCCCATGCCAGCGCGCGCTATCGCCGCTCCTTGGTGCGCAAGCTCGGCCGCGCCGCGCTCGAGGAGGCGCTGTGTCGACGCGGCTGAAAGCGGGCACGCGCCACCTCGTGCGCTTCACCCTCAACGGCCGCGACGCGACCGGCGAGGCCGAGCCGCGGCTGCTGCTCAGCGATTTTCTCCGCCATATCGTCGGCGCCAGCGGCACGCATGTCGGCTGCGAGCACGGCGTTTGCGGCGCCTGCACGGTGCGCATCGACGGCAGCGCGATGCGCGCCTGCCTGATGCTGGCGGTGCAAGCGGAAGGCCGCCGCATCGACACGGTCGAAGGTCTTGCCGGTGCTGACGGCGCGCTGGCGCCGCTGCAGCGCGCCTTTCGCCGCCATCACGCGCTGCAATGCGGCTTCTGCACGCCGGGCATCCTCATGTCGCTCGCCGCTTTTCTCGCGTGCCATCCCGATCCCGGCGAACAGGCGGTGCGCGAGCTGTTGAGCGGCCATCTCTGCCGCTGTACCGGCTATACCGGCATCGTCCGCGCCGCGCTCGACGCCGCGGCGGAACTGCGCGGCGCGGCAGCAACGGAGGCCGGCGATGTTTGATCTCGGCCGCAGCTTTCTCGCCACCGTCGAGCGCAGCCCCGAGGCGACCGCCATCGTCGACGGGGCCACACGGCTCAGCTATGCCGCCTGGCTGCGCGAGATTCGCCGCTTGCGCGCGGGTCTCGCGGCGCTCGGCCTGCGGCGCGGCGACCATCTGCTGGCGGCACTGCAGAATCGCGTCGAGATGGCGAGTCTGCATTGGGCCTGTCAGCTCGCCGGCATCATCATGACGCCGGTCAATTGGCGGGCGAAGCCGGAAGAGCTCGATTACTGCGCCCGCGACGCCGAGGCGCGCGCCGTCGCCTTTCAGGATGTCACCGCGGCCGCGGTGGCCGGCGCGCCCACCGCGCAGCGCGTGCCGCGCATCGCCATCGGCGGCGCGCCGGGCGGCACGGTCGCTTTCACGGCGCTCGACGGGCCTGCCGCACCGGAAGGGCCCGAAGCCGGCGCCGACGATATCTCGCTCATGCTCTACACCTCCGGCACCACCGGCCCGCCCAAAGGCGTGCCGCGCCGGCACCGCCAGGAACGCGCGGCGGCGCTGGCGCATGTCGCCCAGAACCGGTACGGCCGGGGCGAGTGCACGCTCGGCGTCATGCCGCTCTATCACACCATGGGCGTGCGCTCGCTGCTGGCGATGGCGCTGGTCGATGGCTGCTTCGTGTGCCTGCCGCGCTTCGATGTCGAAGGCGCGCTGGCGCTCATCGCGCAAGAGCGCATCACCGCGCTCTATCTCGTGCCGACGCTCTATCACGACCTCGTCAGCCACGCGCGCTTTCCGCGCACCGAGATTGCCTTGGTGCGCAAGCTCGGTTTCGCCGGCGCCGCCATGCCCGACGGCGTGCTGAAGCGCGTCGCCGAGGCGTTCAAGCCCGAACTCTTCGTCAATCATTACGGCTCGTCGGAAATCTACACCTTCACCATCGAGCCCGAAGCGACGCGAAAGCCGGGCTCCGCCGGCAAGGCCGGGCTCAATCAGCGCATCCGCGTCGTGCAGCTCGGCCGCGACGATCCCGACGCCATTGCTGCGCCGGGCGAGGAGGGCGAGATCATCGCCGACATCGCCAGCGACGAGGCCTTCGAGGGTTATTGGCGGCGGCCCGATGCCGATGCGAAGGCGCTGAAGCGCGGCTGGTACTTCACCGGCGATACCGGCTATCGCGACGGCGAGGGCGATCTCTTCGTCACCGGACGGGTCGACGACATGATCATCACCGGCGGCGAAAACGTCTCGCCCGGCGAGATCGAGAGCGTGCTGTCGCTCCATCCCGCCATTGCCGAAGTGGCGGTGGCGGGGCTTGCCGATGAGCGCTGGGGAAAGCGCGTCGCCGCCTTTGTCAAGCGCGCGGCGCCGGTCGAGGCGGCGGAGCTCGATGCCTGGTGCCGGAACTCGAGCCTTGCCGATTTCAAGCGCCCGCGCAGCTATGTCTTCCTGCGCGAGGTGCCCAAATCGCCGGTAGGCAAGATCCTGCGCCGGAAGCTGGTGGCCGGCGACTACGAACCCGAGTGAGGGAAGGAAACGACCGATGAACGACGCGCACGGCATTGCCCCCGAGATCCCGCAGCACCCTGACGGATTCCGCGTCGAAATCGATGCCGCGCGCGAGCGCGCCGATATCATCCTCGAGCGGCCGCCGCTCAACGTCATCGTCATGCCGCAGCGCGACCAGCTGCGCCAGACCTTCGAGGCGCTCGACGCCGATGTCCGCGTGCGCATCATCGTGCTGCGCGCCGTGGGCGAGCACTTCTCCAGCGGCGGCGATATCAAAGGCTTTCTCGAAGCCTCGCCCGAGCATGTCGCGAAGCTCGCCTGGAACATCGCCGCGCCGACGCGCTGCTCGAAGCCGGTGATCGCCGCCAATCGCGGCTATTGCTTCGGCGTCGGCTTCGAGCTGTCGCTCGCCTGCGATTTCCGCCTCGCCTCGGAGACCTGCCTCTATGCGCTGCCGGAACAGCGGCTCGGCCAGATCCCGGGCTCGGGTGGCTCGGCGCGGCTGCAGAAGATGGTCGGCGTCACCCGCACCAAGGACATCGTCATGCGCTCGCGCCGCATCGCCGGGCGGCAAGCCGTCGATTGGGGCATCGCCACCGACTGCGTCGCCGACGACAAGCTCGAGGCCGCCACCGATGCGCTCGTCGACGAGCTGCGTGGCTTCGCGCCGCTGGCACAACGGACGGCGAAGAAGCTGCTCAACGACACCGAGGACGCGCTGCTCACCACCGCCATCGAGCTCGAAGGGCATTGCTACAGCCGGCTGCGCATGTCGGAGGATTTCCGCGAAGGCGTCGAAGCCTTCCACGCCAAGCGCAAGCCGGCGTTCAAGGGGCGGTAGAGGCCGCTGCGGCATGTTCGGAACCTCATCCATCGCTCGTGCCCTTTGGCGTCCCGGCGCGCTCGCGGTCGGTGCGCTCAGCGTTGGTTGGGCGCGCTTCGCCGCGGCGGAGACCGCACAGCAGATCGGGCAGGTGGCCCGGGACGCGATCCGCCGTCTCGACCTGCAGCTCGATCTGCCGCATGAACCCGAGCCGCGCTCCTGGAACTGGCACATCCCGCTGCCGCGCGAGCTGTTTTGGGGCGCCGTGATTCTGGCGGCGTTGGTGCTGCTCTATCTTCTCGTCACCCAAGTGCTGCCCGGCCTGGCGCTGGGGCCGCGCGCCGACCGGGAGGAGAACGCCGAAGCCGGGCCGACCGGCGCGGCGGCGCCCGAGGCGGTAGTGGCCGCGGCGGACGAGCTGGCGCAGCAGGGTCGCTTCGCCGAGGCGATGCACGCGCTGCTGCTGCACAGCTTCGCCGAGATCCGGCGCCGCCGGGGCGCGGGCTTTGCCCCATCGCTGACCAGCCGCGAAATCCTGCGGCGCGTCGGTCTCTCCGATGCCGCCCAGGCCGCGCTCGGCGACATCGTCGGCCGCGTCGAGCGGAGCCATTTCGGCGAGCATCCCGCGGGGCCGATGGACTACCGCGCCTGCCGCTCGAGCTTCGACCGGCTCGGCGCCGCGCTCGCAAGCGAGGCCGTCCGATGAGAGCCTCCGTGTTCTCGCCGAAGCTCCTCGTCGCGTGGGTCGCCGCCGCGCTGCTCACCTTCGCCGCGTCGCTCTATTTCGGCAGCCTCGGTGGCGACGGCAAAAGCAGCGCGGACGCTGTCGGACCCAGCACCTTCTCGCGCTCCGCCATCGGCTATGCCGGGATCGCCGAGATCCTGAGCCGCCTTCATATTCCCGTCGTCAAAAGCCAGAACGACGCGCTGGCGAAGCTCGGATCGGGAGGCGTTCTCGTCGTCGCAGAGCCGGAGCTGGATGGCCGCGCGATCAGCGCCGCGAGCGCGCTGCTGAAGGCGCCGGCGGCGCTGCTGATTCTGCCGAAATGGCAGGGCGAGGC